>Ga0307508_10004821_pt1 | contig 13009 bp, 14 predicted proteins | sample 9_EM_MG_FD_203089 | JGI IMG/M metagenome (GOLD analysis project Ga0307508, IMG submission 203089) | Populus trichocarpa ectomycorrhiza microbial communities from riparian zone in the Pacific Northwest, United States - 9_EM | ecosystem: Host-associated > Plants > Roots > Unclassified | place... | reverse complement strand
AGTTATCTCATTTTATGTAACATCACATCTGTTTTGTGGTTTCCTCATACTACCATTTGATCACAATTTGGAGCCTGCCAGTGAGTGTGGACGGTGAAGGCTACCTGTAATGCCTCTACAACCGCTTTCAGTGGTGGATCTCCACCTCCCAATGATCATGTCCACAGGCTTCAAGTAGGTTACAGGTGGCGAGCATGGATACATGATTACATCAGAAGGATGCTCCAGCTGTTGTGTCGGCGAGGGTGAATGCGACTGTGTTGGAGGCACATTGTAAGATTTGGTCATAAGTGTTCCTGGAGTTGGAAAATGCATGAGGTCACTTACTGGTTTGTCGATGTTGCAGAGGTTGAGAGCTGGGGCTGGTCTACGGTTTCAGAGCGGGGTCACCCTGCTATTTCGACTTATGGTAAGGTTTTGGAACTTCTTATGGCACTTGAAGAGGCTGTCTGAAGTGTTCAAAGTGTGCCTTTGGGTGCCTTAAGCTCATAAATCAGGGAGGCATGTAGGCAGTGGACTGGCCATAGGCAGTGGATTGCCTTTGGGCAGTAGATTGCCTTTGGGCAGTCAATCTAAAAATATAATATATTATATAAACTAAAAATAGAACATTTGTATAAGCCAAAAATAGAACATATTTATATACTAAAAATAAAACATGTTTTATATACTAAAATAGAACATTTGTATAAGCTAAAAATAGAATACTTTAGCTTAGGATAGGGGTGTTTAGGGTGTTAGAGGTTATGATTAGAGTGTTAGATTAGAGGGGTTAGGGTGTTAGAGATTAGGAGTTAGGGTATTAGAATTAGGGTGTTAGAGGTTAGGGGTTAGTAGTTAAGGGGTTGAAAACATTTTTGTCAATTGTAATTAGTAGCTAAATATAGAACACTGGCTCACTTTATTTATTATTTGTTTATATTTGAGGCCAGAAAATCAAGGTTTCAGACCCTGAGCATGTAAAAATAGCCAAGTAGAAAGTCACATGTTGTTCTATTTTTACCATATTATCAGATTATTGAATTATAGTATTTTGCATTTTCCTCATAAACAAGAGCAGCTAGTCACATGGTTTTACTAGATCTGGAATGCCCCAATATAGGGCTAGTTTCTGTTAAAAGTTTTCTCAAAATTTCCTTTTATGGTAATTGACCACTGAAAATGTATTTTGGGTTTTTCTCACTATTTATAGTACTTCATCACATTGATTCTACTACATCTAGAGAGCCCTGATATGCAGCTATCAAATCATCAAAATTTCATTTTTGGGAATTCACTACCAGTGGCCAGTCAGCTGGCCGGCTGCTGTTCCTGAGACTGTTGACAGCTGTTTACATCACCTGGCCGTTGATAGCATCATCTGGATCACCTGGCTAGATGCCCACTGCCCAAAGGCAATCCACTGCCTATGGCCAGTCCACTGTCTATATGCCTCCCTGATTTATGAGCTTAAGGTGCCTAAAGGCACACTTTGAACACTTCAAGTAGCTGTACTGGCTGTGGTCTGAGCTTGGAGTCAGTGGTGCAGCTTCATTGACATGGGCACAGGTGGACGAAGAGAGCAAGAAAGGCTATTATTGGGCAATGGCTGCCAGTTTCTTCAACCTTTGAGTTTGTGAGAAGACGGAACAAATCACAGTCAATAACTATACCTTTTGGTTTATGAGATCACATTCTGATCCCACTGGTCACCAAAACAAACGTGTTCGCAACACAGCAACCAAGCGAAGAAGTCTAAAAGTAAAGCATCGGTAAGTAGTAATATTCAGTTTTTTTCCAAAGTATACTCATATATCTGAGACATAGTCTGGAAATCTCGACCAACTTGAAGATACTGGCAATTCTGAAAAACAACCCGTGAGGATGCGAGCAAGGGTCTCAAACATTGCTGGGTAAGATTGTTCCATTGTCCCCTACATTTCTTAGGCTTCACTAATGGTATGTAGGTAAATTAGGACTTCCAAAGACGTTATCCATTAATCTTATGGGAGTACCAAGACCTCTCAGCAAACAAGTGTGGCTCATTTTTTGAAACTCGTTTATCTCGTAGTGGTACGCCTCATTGGCTGATGATCGAACTTTGTACACTAACATTGTTCCAATTTTTTCTTTCTTGCCAGTGTGATCATAAGAACTCCAAGACTTGCATGTGAGTTTGCAGCTGCAGATTTCAACTTTACATGTAATTTTACGCTGTAATTTACATTTTGTGAAAAAGTCGCGACTTCCTACACGTGTGTAACACGTGATTGTTTTGCGCACGAATTAATCTGTGTGGTTTTCATACCCACAAGTTCAAGTTAAACATCCGTACTCAGAGTAATGGTCACTTTAATCTCTCGACCTGGAGCGACTTGGACGTCATTCTCTGTGTTCATACTTCTTCTTCTGATCTCGTACTGCTCTATGCCCTACTGTGTCAAGAATTGCAACTGGAAATTTGCAAATGATGCTGCTCTCAGCAGACATCGCAAAGCTTGTCCCGTTTTGAAAATTGTACGCCAGCACTCTCAGGATATCTGAAGGGACAAAGGGATTGGAGGATTAATTCAGGATGCTACAACACTTTTAACATGCAAGCAACGATTACAGGTAAGTGCCAGCTGCTCAGCTTTCGAGGTGTTACCTACAGTTTCCAGGTACATTTAAGTGCAAAATGCAGCACAGAAGCCAATATGGGCTCGGCCTCTGGCATTATGGATGTGGACATGAAGGAGCTGCAGGAAGAACCCATGGTCTCCGACTCTAGCGCAGCTGAAAGTGGTCCCTCCTCAACCTCAGCTGACTTTCAGAGGGCTTCTGAAACACCTCCAACACCTCCACCCCTTCAAACCCAATCTGGTTGTCCTCACCGCAACTATCGGCTGCCCAAACAATCTCGTGACAATCTCCCTGAGCCACCTGCGCCAGTACCTAGCATGTTGTCAAACCCAAATCCTGACCCAATCCACCATGTAGTTCTCATAGTCCACGATCATTTGGTTACAGTTATAAACTTGTTTGGCATCTGGTGCGACTATCTGGAATGGCCCTCAGTAGATCCGGTGATACGCATGACCTCTGCCCACCCTCCAAAAACGCGATTGTAGTACGTCGAACTGCCATCTTCCTACGTCTTCTGAAAGCTTCCGCTGTCTTCCGTCACACTCCCGCATCTCCCGTCGTCTTCCGTTGTGTAAAGCTTTGGGCTTTACAAAGAGAACCTCACACGCACCAAATAAACCAGACTGGTATATATGGGGTTTATCTTAGTACAATTGTGAGGGGTTCTACCTAACTAGTAAGTAGAGTACGTTATAAGTATAGGCATCACCAAAGGTGATGCCAAACAATAACAAGCAACAAAAAAGGAATCCGTTACACACCCCCCTTTCAGACCATGTCATGGTCTCTCAGCATAGTAATACAAACAAGGGTGAAGGGTGAAGTGTCAAATTCTGAAGTTGAGAGAGAAAAGAATGGTATGATAACCGGGATAAGCAATTGGATCCCCGGGGTATGAAGTGAGTGTTATCGAGAGGGGCTACATGGCCCTTGGATTGGTAGATGGGCCCTCCTCACGTGTATCCATTGGTGCACCAGCTCCCATGTTAGCAGGGCTGGAGACATTACCACTTGTGGAAGGCGGGACTCCCATGTTAACAGGATTCCCCATCGCAGCAAGGGTATCCCCTGTGGAAGGTGGGACACCCATGTTGGCAGGGTCTCCCGTCACAGCTGGGGGTGCACTCAGAGATTGGTTCCCATGGCCTACAATCGTGGAGGAGGGAGATGTTATAGAGCTCGGTTAGAAGGAGGAATGCTTCGATCTGCTCGTGACTCGTGAAGCGGGCTCGGCTGCCGAGCAGGGTGAGAAGTCTATTCACTTCAAATGGGTCCTGGGGGATTCCCCTGGGAGCCCTGGCATAGACCTGATTATTGAGCGTGGGGCGGTATGCCCGATCATAGTCCCTTTCATAAAGGGAGGCGTCCAAGGCAGATTGCCTGGTGAATATGGAGTTGGATCGTTCGGAGTAATAGATGTGACTTGACAACATGAGGCGAAAAGAGTTATCACGTTCGGCCCTATTAGGGCCCTCAATATGCCGAGCTCCCCAGAAGTCAGGGATATGTCCATCGAAGTGGAGGTGAGCAGTGCTCTCGACCTCGGGTTTGGCTACCTCGTCATCCTCATCAGACTCGTCGGAGACATCAAGGTCATAAGGGTCATCCGACTTGACTTCGATGGGAGCTTCCCTTTGAGGGGGAAGGATGATGTTCAGGTAGGGCACAAGTTGCCCCGGGGGGGTTACCTCAATGGCAGCTTCATAGCGACGACCATACATTGTCGTCCCTTCATCTCACAGGATGAGGGGCATGCACTGCTGTACTTCTGCCATTATGGGTGCCCGTAGTCGTGGGGCAGGCCTAGGGGACTTGTCGATCCTCACCAGGGGGCCCTGCACCCTGGAGTCCTGCAGACTGCGGTCTGTGGGGGCACGGGCTCGATTGGAGCTGGCACCATGTCCTCATGTTTCATTTCTCTTCGCTTTGTGGGGCAAGCCTCTGGCTCTTCCGAATCCTTGCGTTTACGAAGCAGGGCTTCCTTCCTCAGGTCTCCTACTAGTTGTTTGAGGTGGTTCACCTCCTCACGCTTCTGTTGGTATCGGAATAAGATGTCCTCCAGGATGGAGCGGGCTTCCATGGAGAGTTCGTCATCGTAGTTGGCCGTGACCGCGATATCAAGGTCCCAAATGCGCTCTATGAGCGTGGTGGATCTAGTGGGCGGTTGTGGCCTAGGAGAGCGTTGTCTCCTGTCCCGGAATGTGTTCTGAAATACTGAGCTGGTCCATTGGACGTCTTGGGGGGCCTCTGTTCCTGGGCGTAATGAGCTCCCTGAGCTCATAGGGTGAATGGGATTCCACGGGTCTGGGTTCATGGGTGTCCCGAATGCATTAAATGTGTTCGTCATCTCCCCATCCTCTCCTCCCCTCTCGACTTCTCCCATAGGGAAGTTGTCGAGGTTATTGCTTCCTTGATATGGTGTATAAGGGGCATTGCCCCTTCTTCCTCAGTGTGGTTGTTGACCACTTCGTCTTCCTCGTCCAGGGTAATCCGGCCTTCTGCTCATTTGGTGTATTGAAGTTGAGGAATGGAGAAGCACTTAAAGGAACCTTATTAAGGTTCACTCTTGTTCATCAATCAGTCAGAGATTGAATGTGATAGTCACGTGGGTTACGTGTTGCATCTTGGTAGCCTAGTATGACTCTTGACCCCCTGTAATTTGAGGTAGCGGTTGAGTGCCGCAAGTTTACTGCAGTTCACATGGGGTTCCCATGTGGTATCGCCTAGGCTCCAATGGACTTGATATTCAAGTTCCTTCGGTCCTGTCCATTGGTGGCCAATTATATCGTCCACAAATCACTCCTGGTTGTCAGGAGCACCAAAGTCATAGGGTTCGGGTTGTAGTCAATTGGGAAACAGCGCGTCGCTTGACGCATGATATGGCTGTAGTAGTGATACGTGGAAGGTAGAAATTATCCCTCATGCTTGTAGCGCTGCAGGTAATTCCAATGTGTAATTAGATACCTCCGGGTGTGCCGTTATGACCTTATAAGGTCCAACAAATTTAGGGCATAGTTTACGGGCTCTGCCCTTTGGAAGGTTCAGGTTTTTTGTGGATAGATATACGAGGTCTCCATTGGAGATTTTGGGCTCTTCTTTTCTGAGTTTATTGGCTGCTCGAGTTTGAAAGACTTGTGCCTCAATGATGGAGTCATGGGCGTCCGCCAAGTTCTGCAGTGCAGTCAGGGCAAACACTTTGATGCCCTGGACGATGCCCTCATCACTCCAGATCTCCTTAATCATTGACAGCATGTAGCCGTAGTTCAGCTCGAAGGGGGCATAACCAGTGGTTTCCGAGATACTCGAATTGATGGCGAATTCAACCATGTCAACCTTGTCAATCCAATTCTTCTGGTCAGGGTTCACCACGGATCGAAAGATTTGGCCGATATTGCGGTTGGCCTGTTCGGTTTGACCATCAGTCTGAGGGTGGAAAGAGGTAGACATCAGGAGCTTTGCTCCCATAATGCGATGGAGCTCTCGCCACCATCGTGATGTAAACTTCGAGTCTTGGTCACTGACTATCGAGCTCTGAAGGCTATGTAGCCTAACTATCTCGCGCATATACTTCCAGGATAGTTCAGAGGCTGTTAGTTTTGTGTGGACCGGTATCAAATGGACCATACTGGTCATTTGACATATCACAACCCAGAGATAGTTGAAGCTGTTGGCTTCCGGAAAAGGCCCGATGAAGTCAGTTCCTATGGAATCCCAAGGTTTGGTTGGTATAGGTAGGGGATGCAGGAGCCCAGTGGGCCTATGTGTGGGTACTTTGGCTTGGTGGCAAGCTTTGCATGTCTTACAGAATTTGTCAGACTCTGCCACCATCCGAGGCCACCAATACTAGCGTCTGATGTACTCGCAAGTGCGCCGGCCTCTGAAATGTCCTACGATTTTGTGGGCTTGCATCAAGACCTTAGTGATCAATTCCCGGTCTCCCGGTAGGCAGATCACTTTGGATCCCTTATTATTAATAGTCCAGATTAAGCCATCGCGAATCGCAAATGACTTGGTATATTGTTCCGGTTTGTCGAGAATTATCTTGAACAATTGTGGGTCAGTCGGATATCCATTCTTAATGAATTCGATCATGGCCTTGTCGGTCTCTAGGTGTTTACTTGATGCTGGGGCTTCCCCACTCGTTTCATCTCTTAGTGAATTGCCCAGAGTCATTGACTGTTGGGTGCCTAATTCATTTTCAGGTTTGCGTCCCTTGGTTGTTGGTTGGGGTATAGGTTCGTGTTGGCTAGGGAGCTGCTTCTTTCGGGTCGGTGGGGGGGCGAGGTCTTGGACTTCAACTTCTAGTCGGTCCCTAGCTTCTTGTAAGCATCTGCTTCGACGCGCTTCCATTGCGTGCATTGCATGTATCTCCACCACCTTTTCCACCACTTCTTCATACCGTGTTGCTGGTAGATTGTCCCCAGTGGGGTCAATCCTGAGGTCGGCTTGTACATAGTCATGGTATCCATGTACGTCTGCTGCTGTGTCACTCTCGTAGTAACGAGATAAGCAGTCCGCCACTTTGTTGTATTCGCCTTTGACATAAGTTATGTCGAAGTCGAATCGCGACATATAATCAATCCATCGAAACTGCCTATTAGACAGTCAGGATTGGGTCTTAAAGAATTCCAAGGCCTTATGATCCGTAATAATATGGATTTTCCAGCCAAGTAGTTTATCTTCCCATTTGGTGAGGGCTTCCAGAATGGCTAGAGTTTCTAACTCATGAACAGCATAATGCTGTTGTGCTGAGGTGAACTTCTTAGACATGAACCCAGCAGGTCTACATGTAGCCCAAGTTGGCCCCTGGCCATACATGGCTCCTATGCCCGTCTTCGAGGCATCGCAAATGACCCATATTGGGTCCTCCAATCTATTATAGATCGGTCGAACGATAGGCGTTTTACAGCACACCTGTTTTATCATATTGAAGCACCATTGGTGCATTGGTTTCCAGAGGAACGGTGCGCCATTCTGGGTCATACCCTGAAGGGGAGCAGTGTACATAGAGATGTTGGGTAGGAAATTCGCCACATAATTCACCAAGCCAATGAATCGTTGGACATCATTGTAATCACAGGGTACTTGCCAGTCGCGAATGCAGCCTAGTTTATCCGTATCAGGGTGAATTCCCCTCTCATCAATAGTGTGTCCTAAACAGTCCATGGTTTTCGCATAGAAGTTACACTTGTCCCATTTGAGGTATAGATGGTTCTGTCGAAGCCGATCGAATACGAACTTCAGGCATCGTTCGTGTTCCTCGATTGAGTCAGTGTAGATGAATATATCATCTAGGTAGACATGGAGGTACTGGCCAATGGTGTCGCGGAAAACAGAGGTCATTAACCATTGAAAGGTTGCAGGGGTGTTGCAGTCTCCTTGCTTGACCACGTTACTAACGTAGGTCCCCGTGATGGTAGCAAAGGCTGTCTTATGGATGTCCTCGGGTCGTACCCATACTTGTTCGTATGTGTCCGCTAGGTCAATCTTTGATCGGTAGCATGCTCGTGCTACGTCCTCTCTAATAAGTTCCTGATTGGGAAGAGGGGTGACGTCCTTGACGGTATTGTCGTTCCGTTGTCTGGCGTCGACTACAGTTCGTAGCTTGCCGTTTTTCTTTGCTACACATACTAGGGGGGCAGCTTGTGATGCAGTGCATGGCTCCCACCATCCTGCTCGAGTGTTTTGGTCAAGCTTCATATAGAACTCCTCCCTATAGGCTTTGGGACACCTGGGCAGGTGATACGTATAGCAGTGGTCAGGATTTACAAGGTTAATCTCGTGGTTTACTTCTCATAATGGAGGAAGTTCCTCTGGTGTTCCCTGGAGTATATCCTGATAGCTATCACACCATTGTTGCATTAGGGTAGGTATGTCCTCCTCCATATACGTCAGTGCCTTCTCTTTCCCTTTAGTCGATGACTTGGGGGGATCTAAGTCCAGTGGTCTTCAACGTAACAGTTCATGTTTCCTTTGTAGGGCATCTAATGACGCCATGGAGTCATCTACTGATGGTAGTCTGAACTGTGGGGGAGGTCTCCTTTTCCCTTTGTTGAGTTTTCTCTTGGGTTTCGGGATGCAAGTCGCTTCCGATACTTCCTCTGGAGAGGGCTCCCTATACGGTATCGAGTACCTGCCACTTGGTGATGCGCATCGTCCCTAACAACTCATTGAGTTCTCTCGGTAATCTGGGATCGTATGTGTGGTAAGTCTCTGGTGGTGGTATGGGTTGATCATATAGATCTCGGGGGTTTGTGGTCCACCTTTGGTGGGTCATCTTCTAGGGCTACTCGTTTCTCATCTTTATCGGTAACGAAGTGTTCTATCCTCATCTTTGATGAGGTGGGCTCGCACTCGTTAGAGTTATCATAGCCCCCTCAACGGTTCGCCTTTGGTTTGTTTTTTTGGGGTTTTTCTTCGAAAGTTGGAGTAGTCTCTGCCTTTGTGGTACCATTCTCCCCCTTCCCAGAGTGAGTCAAGTCTTCTCTATATTCGCTCTCAGTCATCAAGGTATACCGGCCATTGGCTGGTAATGTTCCTTTACTCTTCGCCTTAACGTTGTCCTTGTCTTCTACTTCCTCGATACTCGCTTTGCGAGTTACCTTCACTGGTTGTGAGGTTGCAACTGTTGCTGCCGTCGTTCTGCCATTGGCAGAGGCGGCCACCTCTAGTCATTCCTGCTTCTTCTTTCTATCCATTATTTGGTGGCAACAGAGTCTGGGGTCGCCCTCTTTCCTTATGATCTTAACGGCTGGGTAGGTTGCATCATTAATAATGACGCGGTCCCCTTTAAAGTCGAGTAAACATTATTCTTCCATAGGAATGGCATTCCTATTATCATATCATATCGATCAAAGTTGGCAACATCGATGTATGATGAGAACAATTGATTCCCAATTGACATCGATATGTCGGCGCCAAACTTAATGATAGATCGGCTCCCTACTGTGCCTAACTGGAGGACGTGTGGGTCCTCCAGTGTATCCACGATGATCTTTGCCAGTTCGGTATATTGTGGAGTTATTCCGGAAGTAGTACTACCGGAATCCCATAGTGTCCATGCCCTGAGGTCACCGACCTTGGTCCATGTGGCCAAGCATTCTTTGTCTTCGGGTCTGACCTGTGGTCTTTCCCTAGTCTTTCCAGAAGATCAGATTCGGTATCTCTGATTATCCTTTTCTACTGGTTTTTCAGGCATAAACCCTTATCGTATCTGGGTAGGTTGGTGGATCATCGCTTGTAGTGATTACCTCCTTGGATGGGACGACAGTCATTGCTGTGACCCTATTGGCACTTAGAATGCTGTCATGGTCGTCTTCGTAGAATTCGCTAGCAGCGACTTCGATTTCGGTGTACTCCTGTTCTGAGTGGGGAGTCACTGACTCCTTGTCCCCTTCATGTTCCTCTTCAGGCTCAGACACTCTATACTCATCATCCGCATCCCCTTCTTCCTCGCCGTTCATGGTCGAGTGGGCCGCGTGCACGTAGTCCTTCTTCGGTTTACGTGGGAAGGGGCAATTACTAGAGAAGTGTCCAGTTTTGCTACAATTAAAGCATTGGTCATTAGTGGTTGCTTGCCTCTTCAGGGTCGAGGTGTGATGCTGGTGTTGGATTTGAGCTGGGGGCTTTGCCCCCTTATTCAGGTATCTAGATGAAGGTTGCGTAAATCTCACAGGTTTGGCGACAGCGTCACCAGGTTCTCCTTTATCAACTTTCCATGGAGTTTGTGGCGGGGCAAGGGCCTTGGGCATTGCCCTATTGTTTGTTCCCGAGGTAGTACCTCATACGTTACACCTCATGATCTCGTAATATGTTTTGGTCTTTCCTTGTTGTTCGATTGCCTTGGCTGTGGCCACGAAGTTGTCTAATGTATTCGATTCGGGTGACAGCCCAAAGTCCTCGAACATCTTGGACGCCATCCAGGGTGGGATTCCAGTTAGGAATAGCTCCAGTATAGAATTATACAGACATGTTCTGGGCGTGTTCCAGTAGGGTGTCGTAGAAGCTCTGTATGCCATTGGCTGCAGAGTATGTGACTTTCCTGAAGCCCTCCCTTGCATCTTGCATAGATGAGGCATGGACAAATCTGTCATATAATCCTTCGAGTACATCGCAGAAGGACCAGTAGGTTATGGCTCAGTTCGAGCCTACGACATGTCTATTATACCAATTGAGGGCTTCGCCCTCTAACCAAGATTGTAGAAAGTCGACTCGTAGTCTATCAACTTGAGTGCTCGGTCCACCCAGGCATTATAATGCGAAGCGGTTAGTAACCGCCACTAGCCAGGTCTCCAAGTCTTTGAACTTAGATGTACTGGAGTATTTTTTATCGTTCCCGCTATCCGGTTTGACGGATTGTTTAAATCCTTCGGGGAACTCGTATGGCTGGCTCAGCCTTTCGCGTACATTTCTCATTGAAAAGCCTTGCCTACCTCTTCCAGTGGTAGAGGGGGTTGGCTTGGGCTCAGAAATCGTGTTTGCTCCTCGGTAGAGGGAGGGGGATCTTGTCCTAATATGTACTCAAGCCCTATTATTCGTGATTGGTTCATCTGGGGGAACGTGGTCAATGACCAGGGGGTCCGGTTGCATGGATCGGCAGGTTGGATGAATCATCCGTGACCTGGGAGATTGGACTACAATGCTCGGTCAGTAATCTTTTGGTGGGGGAGTCGGTGGAGAGCCTTCTTGTCCCTCCTTTTCCCTGTTCAGTCCACTGGAAGCAGCCCTCAAGTCCCAGGGGAATCAGTCTACGAACACCATGCCCTGGTCCAGGACTGTGGATGTGTTGAATTTCCACAAGTCTGAGTTCCTCATGCATTGGGCACTGACTCTGTCAGGCCAATCGATTGGGGCAAGAGGATGTACTGTACGTCTCGTGTTCCCTGTAGTAGTTGACATATCGGGGTTTGCTTCATAGTCTTGATCGCTGTGGTCAATGACCTCCTCGTCGCGGGCCTTGCCCTTTTGGTCTGTATCCAAGAGAAGTCCAAGAGTGGAGGCAGGCAACTCAGATTTGAAGCTCATGGGGGTACTCTGAGGGGTTCTACCTAACTAGTAAGTAGAGTACGATATAATAGGCATCACCAAAAGTGATGCCAAACAATAACAAGCAACAAAAAAGGAAATAACACACGTCCGTTACACATCACTTTCAATATTGATCCGCTGCCTTCCGACACGTTCCGGCCCATCGTCTGCAGTAGAAAGTCTAGATTCCGCAACCCGCCGTTTCTGTATGTACACACGTCGTCGATGCCGTGCCGCCACCGCTTAGTATTGCTTCAAGCTGCCGCAGTCGTCTAGCCGAATGCAGATGCCTTCCATATTAGTTCTTCATTTCCATAATTGTCACAGTGCAATCACACTCCTTTTGACTTAATAAAGTCACAGTTCTTTTACTATATATATCATGTAGTAGCAGTACTTTTCTGTGCCCCACGTCTTCCGATCGGAACTGCTTGGAGCCACTCGGTACCGCTCGGATTCCGAGCAGACACCCAATTTCCACTCGGAATCCACTCGGAATCCGATTGGTTCCGAGCGGTTCCGATCGGAATCTCAGAGTAGAATTAATTTTTTTAAAAAAACTCATTATTTGTATTTTAATGTACAGAATACCTAATATATAGTATATACTAGTAGAAGAAAGGGATTAGACACGAGAATACCCCAGACACGAAAGACGCAACCCAATGGTCATGTTTCTTCATGTCTGGGTCAAGGGGATGGCGGGGAAACACCCCAGACGCGAAGAATGCGACCACATGGTCGCGTCCTTCACGTCTGGGTGGTAGAGAGTGGAGGGAAGGGCAGAGAAACACCCCAGACACGAAAAACGCGACCATGTGGTCGTCGCGTTCTTCATGTCTGGGCGGTAGAGGGTGTCAGCAACATCCCAGACACGAAGAGTGTGACCATATGGGTCGCGCTCTTCGTATCTGAGCGGTAGAGGGTGGAGGGAAGGGTGGAGGGACACCCCAGACACGAAAAACGCGACACTGGGGTCGCGTTTTCATGTCTGGGGTGTTGGCAACATCCCTGACACGAGGAACATGACCCAGTGTCGCGTTGATGAGTCCCTCACCAGTCTAGCCGTGTATTTTCGCAATTGGCATATGTTTCGCGAGGATATGAATAATATACCTTGCTAGCATACTATAGCCGTATGGTATTAGTCTCGTTCCAATAGTCCGACGAAGCTAGCACCAGAGTTACCTAAGGAAACCACGACAGAGCTCACGCAGACTTGGTTCATTACAGCTAGCTAATAAAGTAGCTGTGATAAATCGTTTATATTGCGAAAGGCTCTAAAGAACACGAGCCTTATACCTAATAAAATATGGTAGAGGTCTTAGAACTCAAATAAACACCAAGGACGAAGCATTATTGCATGTTCTAGAGCGAG
>Ga0307508_10004820_pt1 | contig 13009 bp, 15 predicted proteins | sample 9_EM_MG_FD_203089 | JGI IMG/M metagenome (GOLD analysis project Ga0307508, IMG submission 203089) | Populus trichocarpa ectomycorrhiza microbial communities from riparian zone in the Pacific Northwest, United States - 9_EM | ecosystem: Host-associated > Plants > Roots > Unclassified | place... | reverse complement strand
CTTATTTGCAGTTCAAGTTGTGGTGATTTGATTTTTGCCCATGAAATTTTGATGTGGCGACAGGGATAATATTTCGGTTACACACATAGTAAAAGCGTTCGACAAAAAACCTGAAGGTACACTTAGACTAATCGACTAAGCTATTTGGCACGCTGTGTAAACTTTAAATTTGTAGGAAATATGTAGGAAAAGCTAAATATTTGAAGTTGTACGCACTACTAAAGTTTGGGTAACACAAGTGAGTCTGAAAAAAATGTGAGTGTCTTGTGTAACCTGCTCTTCTAGTGGCAGGTACCACTTTTGCAAATAAATTGATAATAATTTAATTTATATGATATTGCTACGTATTGCTTGCAGGCTAGGGAACTCATTTTGTAGTATATTTCTGTTCTCTATTCAGTATTTGCTTATCTAACCTGCTACCTCTCGCGCCGTACTGCACAGCGGATGGCAGCGGATTGCTCAATCTTCTGCTCGCCAACAGCTTTCACGACAGTTTGCGCGCCGTATCGCTCAGCGGATGACATTGCATTGCTCACACCTCCGCTAGTTAACGGCTTTCACGACGGTTTGCGCGCCGTATTGCTCTGTGGATGGCAGCGGATTGCTCAATCGTCCGCTCGCCGCCAACAGCTTTCACGACAGTTTGCGCACAGTATTGCTCAGCGGATGGTATCGGATTGCCCCCACCTCCGCTAGCCGACGACTTTCACGACGATTTACACGCCGTATTGCACACCGGATGGCATGGCGGATCGCTCATTCTTTTTCTCGTCAACGGCTTTCACGACGGTTTGCGTGCCGTATTGCACAGCGGATGGCAGCCGATTGCTCATACCTCCACTCATCAACGGATTTCCCGACGGTTTACACGCTGTATTGCTCAGCGCATGGCCGCGTATTGCTCATTCTTCCTCTTGTCAACGGCTTTCCCGATGGTTCGCGCGCCGTATTGCACAGCGGATGGCAGCGGATTGCTCATACCTCTGCTCATCAATGGCTTTCTCGACGGTTTGCGCACTGTATTGCTTAGCGGACGGCAGCATATTGCTTATTCTTCCGCTCGTCAACGGCTTTCCTGATGGTTCTCGCACCGTATTGCGCTGCGGATAGCCGTGAATTGCTCCTACCTCCCCTCGTCAATGGCTTTCATATCTGTGGTAATCGACTAAGCTATTTGGCACGCTGTATAAACTTTAAATTTGTAGGAAATATGTAGGAAAAGCTAAATGTTTGAAGTTGTACGCACTACTAAAGTTTGGGTAACATAAGAGAGTCTGAAAAAAATGTGAGTGTCTTTTGTAACCTGCTCTTCTAGTGGCAGGTACCACTTTTGCAAATAAATTGATAATAATTTAATTTATATGATATTGCGACGTATTGATTGCAGGCTAGGGAACTCATTATGTAGTATATTTCTGTCCTCTATTCAGTATTTGCTTATCTAGCCTGCTACCTCTCGCGCCGTATTGCGCAGGGGATGGCAGCGGATTGCCCATACCTCTGCTTGTCAATGTCTTTCATACCTGTGGTAATCGACTAAGCTATTTTGCACACTGTGTAAACTTTAAATTTGTAGGAAATATGTAGGAAAAGCTAAATGTTTGAAGTTGTACGTACTACTAAAGTTTGGGTAACACAAGAGAGTCTGAAAAAAATGTGAGTGTCTTGTGTAACCTGCTCTTCTAGTAGCAGGTACCACTTTTGCAAATAAATTGATAATAATTTAATTTATATGATATTGCTACGTATTGCTTGCAGGCTAGGAAACTCATTTTGTAGTATATTTCTGTCCCTTATTCAGTATTTACTTATCTAGCCTACTACCCTCCACTGTCCAGCGTACGTTCGTCCGGCATCTGACAGCACACATATATCTTCCTCTGTTCTCTGTTCCACATTTGCTCATTTAGCTACTACCTGCTCAGATATTCAGCATATTGGAGTAACGTCATGTAATAGGATTTGAATCGACCTCGGCTCCTAGTAGTAGTGGACTGTCATGCGGTTGGTGCAAATGGTGGGTAGATGGAGGTCAGCTGGCTAGAGGAGAATACGTATCACTCCAAATCCTTCCCTATCTATCCCTCTAGTTCACTGCAATTGTCTGGGGGTTGAGTGCTGATAGTTTTTTTTTTGTGTTTATTTATACTCATATGCAATCTATGTAGGTCATGGTAGCATATTTATACCAGCTATATCCCACCCGTTATTTAATCACTACTCGTAGGTGGCCTATCTAGATCATAGCAGGAATTATTAACAGTTCTTTTTGTAACTGCCGTCTATGTGGTGGCGGCACCTTACCAACGACCAGTTGATCTCCACCTTGAAAGCCGGGTAATGTAGGAGATACCAAAAAGAGGATTTAAGCGTTACATCCCTGTATGCAAGGATCTGAAAACGGGATTTAGGCGTTACAACCCTGTTAGTTTGGGACTGTTAGCGTCATAATTCATGTTGCAAGTACTGAAACAACTGCTCAACATCCAGTTTACATCCAAAAGTGCCAAGCCACATGTTTCTGGAATTAGAAGAGACTTATTGATCATATATACTATACCCAGAACTTCTTTCTTATAAGTCAGGAACTTATTTGCACTTAAAGTTGTACCATCGTGATTTTTGTGCAAGAATTTTTGATGTGGTGACAGGGATAATATTTTGGTTACACACATAGTAAAAGTGTTCAACAAAAAACCTAAACTTACACTTAGAGTGCTTGCGCGTCCTTCTCCTGTCTTCTTATGTATGTTGTTTCCCTTTGATTATGCTTGCACGACCTTCTTCTCTTTCTGTACTGTTCTTGCTTCCGTGTCCTTTCTCCTGTTGCCGGGAGTAGAGTGGTGGCCGCGCTGCGGCCGAGTGCGATCATGTGTTTCCTTGGGCGTGACGATTGAGTCATGATGGTGGAACTGTGTCAGTCTTGCAGGCAAGCTGTGATTCCACAGAGGGAAGGAAAAGTATAAAGGAAGGGCGCGGTAGCTAGTCTGGAGATTCTTCTCCACGCAATCGATTATCTCTCTCCACAGACCTACCTCTCTCTAACCGTGAAACTGGTGCTGCGACCACCAACCCCCAGACGAACAACGAGCCTGCGGAAGGCGTGTGAGAGGACCGCGACGAGATCACGCCGGGCGTGACGGATACCGTGAGAACAACAAGCCCACGCAAGGCGTTTGAGAGGACCGCGACGAGACCACGCCGGGTGTAACGGATACCGCGAGAACGATGAGTGGCGCGTGAGTACGCCAGAAGTGTGAGTACGAGCGGCTTGTGAGTACGCCGGAAGTGTGACTACGAGCGGCGCGTGAGTAGGCCGAAAGTGTGAAGACACAGGGAAGTGTGAATATGCTGGAAGTGCGAGCAGGAGCGCCCGCTCCCAAGGAAGTCTACATTGCCTGTCGAGCCCCCACGGAGTAGTCAAGGCAGGATCTTTACACGTGGTTATGAGCACATATGTGAGTATGGGTACATATGTGAGTTGGGCGGGTATGAGTAGGAGGACGTATGGGATTTGCGAGAACTGTGTATATAAGGAGGGCTGTCTCCCGTGTTTTGTCTTCTTCTTCGCTTCATGCAACCTCTTGTATTCTATTCGGAATATCAACCTCGTCTCCATTTCCTCCGTTTCCTGTGTTTCCACGGTATCTCCGTATCGACGACGCTAGTCTAGCGCTGCCTGTCCCTGTCCGACACGTCCATCTGACGTTGTCCGTTCTTGTCCGACACGTCCGTCCGACACTGTCCATCTCTCTGTCCGACACGACTATCTGACGCTGTCCGTCTCCCTGTCCGACACGTCCATCTGACGTTGTCCATTCTTCTCCGACACGTCCGTCTGACACTGTCCGTCTCTCTGTCCGACACGTCCATCTGACACTGTCAGTCTCTGTCTCCCGTTCCCATTCCTGTTCCCGTTCCTGCTCCCATTCGCTTTCCGTTCCTGTTCCCGTTCCCCTTCTATTCCCGTTCCCGTTCCCGTTCCATTCCCCTTCCCATTCCCGTTCCCCCCGCCCGCTTCCGCTCCCACTCTCGCTTACGTCACCAGAACTCACTCGAGTACCTTGGAGAATGGTCGCCATTACACTAGGTTGCATATTTTATTCTAACCTACTCGTAATGAGTTGGGAACCCAAGGACATGGACGCTTCCGGCTTCACCCTCGAACCGCGGTTCACCCAGCTGGAGGCCCAGGTGGTGGCCATGGCTACAGCTCAGGGTGGTGCCAACGACGCCCAGAAGGGGTTTCCTGATGCCCCAATTTTCGTTGGCAGTAAGGCCGAAGAATTGCACACCTGGATTATCCTGCTGCGCAACAAGTTGGCTGCACAACCCCATCATTACCCTGACGACCAAGCGTGCCTTCGATATGCGGTCAACCGCCTCTCGGGGGCCGCCCTCTCCCTGATTCGCGGCTATGTATCTGAGAATACAGGACGAATCCGGCTCGAATCCCTGAACACACTCCTCGACCTCCTCCGCCAGGCATTCGACGACCCCAACAGAACCCCCACCGCCAACCGTGAGATTCGAAAACTCAAGCAAAAGAGCGGCACTTTTGCTGCCTATTTCGCCGAGTTTGGTCGGATCCTGGGAGACCTAAACTGGAACGAAGAGGCCCAGAGCGAACAATTGTACGAAGGTCTCTCGGATGAAATAAAAGATGCCTTGGTCACCTCCAGTCCTCAATCCGATAGTCTGGGTCATTTGATCCAGATCTGTCGGGAGTTGGACAACCGGATTCGCGCTCGTGCCGCAGCACAGGTCCAGCCTGGCCGTACCCAGCGACTGCCCTGCTCCGGACCATTTTCAGCCAGCACCCCCACCCTGGCTCCAGCGAATCCGACGGGCAGCAACAGCGGACATTATGGTGTGGTGCCTACGGACTTATCGACCACGCAGAGGACTGCTGAGAAAAATCGTATCACACAAGAACGCATGGCCCGGGGCGAATATCTGTATTGCAGAACAGTTGGTCATTTCCTCCGCGAATGCCCCGAACGTGCAGCCTCTCGGAACTGCCATCTGGCTATGACAGCCACCGTCAATACGACTACAGAACCAGACACTGCCGTTCCGAACAAGCAGTCGGAAAACTAGCTGTCTCATGCCAACCAGTTGGCACCGGTATGGGATGTTCCCCATTGGTTTCGTCGTTTCCCCATTTGCAACTGCCTGCTGTAGTTGGTCGAGGGGTGGAAGAATGTGAATTAGAAGGAGAGTATCTTTTTGTTGCAGCTACTCTCCGTAATGGTGACCATTCTATCCAAACTCCTGCAATGATTAACACAGGTGCAACGGACTTTGCATTTATCGACGAAAACTTTGTACGCCAACACAAATTTCCCCGCTATAGACTAAACCCTCCCCGAGATCTCGAAGTAATCGATGGACGACCCATCGAATCCGGCCAAATCACCCATCTCACCAAGATTTCCTGTCAAAGACAGAATCACACCGAAATGTTATCCGCTTTCATCACCAAGTTAGGACACTTCTCGCTGGTTCTCGGGATTCCTTGGCTCTGAAGACATGCCGACATTACCGATTTTGTCAGTAATTCGGTCCGATTTCAGTGCCCCAACTGTTGGAATTGCTTCTCGCCGCTCCGGCCTGGCGCGCCGGTGGAAGCGTCACCACAGCAATGGCGACGACAATGCTGTGGAGAGCAATGGCATAGCAATGGCAGTGGCAAGGGGATCCTGGCAACGACGTCTTGGCATTCTCTCATAGCAGCGTCTTTGGCATTCTTTCTTCTTTCCTTTTACATATTTCTATATAGCAATAGAAAAGTACTGAACACACCTAATTGAGCTGTTCCATCAAACTTCAACGATCAAGTCATCTCATTCTGTTCCTCACAAGATCCTCTCTCTCTCTGTCTCTCTCTGCGTGTGAAGACTGTAAAAGAAATTGGTAGCTGGGCAAACTTTTACACCAACCACCAAAATCCACCCGCGGCACCTCGAGTGGCATTACAGACAATAGGCGTGGTGCCGAAGACGACAAACATGGCAACAGAAATGCCGAAAGGAACTACAAAGCCACGCCCGGGTGTGGCACCGAAGCCACTGGACGTGGCATCGAACCTCAAATCTAAGTCTCCTGCGATTTGCGTAATCTCTTCGGCTTCCTTGAAGAAACTAATCCGACGAAAGGAATCGGTTCAAATCTTTGCAATGAGCTTGTACAAGATCAACAAAGCTCTTGAAATGCCTACACTGAACCCGCAAGACACTGAGCAGGCAGAGCCTCCAGACTATGAGCGATTGAAATCCCTAATCCCTCGCAAATATCACTCGTTCCTTCCCCTGTTCTGCGAATCCATTGCAAATAAGTTACCTCCACACCGCCCCTACGACTACGGCATTCCCTTGAAAGAGGGATTCGAACTGCCCTTTGGACCTCTATATTCACTTGCCCATCACGAGTTGGAAGCCTGCAAGAAATGGATCGAGGAAAATTTGGATAAGGGATTTATCCGGGACTCTTCATCTCCGGCCGGAGCCCCGATCCTGTTTGTCAAGAAGGGTGATGGATCGTTGCGATTGGTGGTGGATTACCGAGGCATCAACGAAGGAACTGTCAAAAATCATTACCCCCTTCCGCTGATTTGGGAAACACTGATACGAATATCGAAGGCTCGGTTTTTCATGAAATTGGATGTTCGTAGAGCGTACAATCTCATTCGAATGGCAGAAGGAGAAGAATGGAAAACCGCCTTCCCAACCCGTTACAGCCTATTCGAATCATTGGTAATACTGTTTGGCCTGACCAACGCGCCAGCAGATTTCCCACAATTCATCAACGAAACCTTGGCTCCTTTCCTCGATCACTTTACATCAGCCTACCTCAATGATATATTGATTTATTCGGATACGATGGAAGAACATACTCGGCATGTTCACTGAGTATTGGAACGACTGACCGATGCCGGCCTCCACTTCAAACCGGAAAAATACGAATTCCACAAAACGGAAGTTAGGTATCTGGGACTAATGATTGGTGCGGATGGCATCAAGATGGATCCGTCCAAGGTTGAAACAGTGAAGGCATTGCCCCCTCCCGAAAATCTATGAGACGTGTGAGCGTTCTTGGGATTCGCAAATTTCTACCGCCGATTCGTCAAAGGATACTCAAAGGTAGTTGAGCCACTGACACAGCTGACAAGAAAAGGCCAGCCGTTCAAGTGGGAGACAAAGCAACAGGAATCGTTTGATGGACTGAAAACCTCCTTTACAGCGGCACCCATTCTGCGTCGGTTTGATCACGACCGCGACATTATGGTGGAAACCGACGCCTCTGACTTCATGTCCGCCGCAGTCTTGTCTCAATATGACGACGAGGGAACCCTACACCCTGTGGCCTTCTTTTCAAAGAAACATTCCCCCGCTGAGTGCAACTATGAAATTTATGACAAGGAACTGATGGCAATTGTCAGGGCATTTGAGGAGTGGTACGCAGAGTTGCAATCAGTGGAAAACCCGATATTGGTCTTAACGGATCACAAGAACTTGGAATATTTCCTGACAACCAAACTGCTCAACCACCGGCAAGTGAGATTGGCGCAGTTTCTCTCCCAATTCAACTTCAAAATCGTCTACCATCCAGGGAAAGCGGGAGTCAAACTGGACTCCTTGACTCGAAGATCCGGAGATCTTCCTAAGGAGGGGGATAAATGACTGACCGAAAACTTCCATGCCGTCATAAAACCACACCAATTCCTACGACTCGAAGCCGGACTCGGACTCCGACTCGGACTTGAGGAACGTGACGCCGGACTCGGAGACAGATACGGACTCGGACTCGAGGAACACGGCGCTGGACTCGGACTCGAGGAACGCGGCAGCGGACTCAGACTCAAGGAATGCGGCGCCGGACTCGCACATGGACTCGAGGAACATGGCGCCGGACCCGAACTTGGACTCATCAACGCCAAGATCACCGAACTATTCTCTGAAGCCTACAACTGGGATCCGTTTCCCATGAAGGTACTGGCTATGCTAGAGAAGAAGGTCCGCTATTGAAAGGATATTACTCTAGTGGAGTCCTCCCGGAGCCCAACAGGCAGATTACTGTATCAAGGAAAGTTTTATGTCCCTGCCTACGGCCCTCTGAGATTATATCTGATCCAAACGCATCACGAAGTACCGGTAGCGGGCCACCCCGAACGATCGAAAACACTCGAATTGCTCTGAAGGAACTACCACTGGCCGAAAATACGGCAAGATGTGGAAAGGTTTGTAAGGAACTGTCACACTTGCCGGCGATCGAAAACCAGTCGACACACACCCTTTGGAGTCCTCCGCCCATTGGCTATTCCCCAGCAGCCATGGCAGGACATTTCGATGGACTTTGTCATGGGCCTACCGCGATCAAAGGATCACGATGCTATCTGGGTGGTAGTGGATCGGTTCACGAAACACCGGCATCTTGTCCCGTACAGCACTACCATCGATACCCGTGATCTAGCTGACCTGTTCCTGCAACACGTCTTCCGATTACACGGACTTCCGCGAACAATAACTTCGGACCGAGGGCCTCAATTTGCCTCTGCATTCTGCCATCGTCTCTGTGCATGACAGGGAATCGAACCGCAGCTGTCTACTGCTTTTCATCCGCAGACCGATGGTCAGACCGAACGAATGAACGCCGTAATGTAACAATACTTGCGGTCATATGTGAACTACCTGCATAATGATTGGGCTGACTGGTTGCCGATCGCGGAATTCGCATCGAATAACCATATCTCGGAAACGACGGCTGTATCTCCATTATTTGCAAACCTCGGCTGCGACCATCGCTGGCAATTCAACCTTTCAGCCTCCCTACCCAACCAAGCAGAAGATCAACAAGTGCGTTCTGCAGCGAAAGCATTGTCCGAAATTCATGACCACCTGAGGATGGAAATGGATCGCGCCCAACTCCGCTACCAGGAAACCACAGACACCCATCGCCTCCACGCTCCGGACTATCAGGTGGGGGATCTTGTGTAGCTCGACGCTCAAACCACGCTCCGGACTATCAGGTGGGGGATCTTGTGTAGCTCGACGCTCAAAATTGGAAGACTCGACGACCATCAGCAAAGTTGTATCATCGAAGGTATGGCCCCTTCAAGAACTCACGTAAGATTTCCTCACACGCCTTGCGGTTGGAACTTCACAGCTCGATACAGGTATATCCCGTTTTTCATGTGTCCTTACTTGAGCCGGCACGACAGGATCCGCTTCCGGGACAACAACAACCACCGCCTCCTCCAGTGGAAATCGACGGCGAGCAAGAATAGTTTGTGGATTCCATTCTTGATTTTCGAATGTATCGAAGACGACTATAGTACCTTGTTAAATGGACCGGATTTGATCACCCGAATTGGAAACCAGCGGGAAACGTCAATGAGCTAGAAGCGGTTACTCAATTCCACGAACAATACCCCCACAAGCCAGGCCCTCTCGAATAAAGCTTCGCGGGAGCTCAGCAATAGGAGGGGGATACTGTCACGGCGTAGGTCCTGGCGCTCGATTTGGGTTTGGTTGTTTGGTTTGGTTGTTAATGCTGGCACCTCGCTCCAGATGTCTCGATCTTGAAAAGAGTGATGTCACCTTGCTCCGGATGTCTCGATCTTGGAAAGGGTGTCGGTTACGGGCCCCGGTTGGATAAGAGAAGGTTGTATGAGTTGCGTGGTTATGAGCACATATGTGAGTATGAGTACAAATGTGAGTTGCGCGGGTATAAGTAGGAGGACGTATGGGAGTTGCGAGAACTGTGTATATGAGGAGGGCTGTCTTCCGTGTTTTGTCTTCTTCTTCTCTTCATGCAACCTCTTGTATTCTATTCGGAATATCAACCTCATCTCCGTTTCCTCCATTTCCTCCGTTTCCACCGTATCTCCATATCGGCGACCCTCGTCTAGCGCAGCCTGTCCCTGTCCGACATGTCCATCTGACGTTGTCCGTTCTTGTCCGATACGTCCGTCCAACGCTGTCCATCTCTCTCACCGACATATCCGTCCGATGCAGTCTGTCTGACGTTGTCCGTTCTTCTCCGACATGTCTGTCTGACGCTGTCCGTCTCTCTGTCCGACACGTCCATCTGACTCTGTCCGTCTTTGTCTCCCGTTCCTGTTCCCGTTCCTGTTCCTGTTTCCATTCCCTTCCTGTTCCCATTCCCGTTCCCGTTCCCATTCCCCCCCTCCGCTTCCACTCCCACTCTTGCTTGCGTCACCAGAACTCACTCGAGTCCCTTGGAGAACCGCCACCATTACACTTTTTTGCCAAATTGCTTCTGATTCTGGGTGTGTTTGAACTCATCTGTTCTTTTCTTGAGAGGGTAGTCCTTCTCTAGGCGGCCATTTTCCCAGTAATGCCAGCACTCGGTGTTGTCGTGGGAGCACTTATTGCCAGCTGTTTTTCCTAGCATGAGAGAGATTGCCGCCGTACCTCTTCTGGAATTTTTGTGCTTTTTTCTTATGACAGTTGGAGATGTGGTGACCCTTCTTCTTACCGTATTGGCAGCAGAGTTTCTTTTCACTGCTATGGGAGTACAGAAGGGTTGCGGCGGTATTGTTTCGGAGATCGCCAATTTGATTGTTCGCCTGCTGGTTTCGTTTGAATTTACAGAGTTCGTCAATCGTATCTTGCACGGAGATGGTTTTCTTCCTCTTCTGTAGTTCATGGGTGGTAGTGGTGAACATGGGACCCACATTGTTGAAAAAAGGTGCTGAAGTAGAACAGAATCGGATATCTCCTCGTCGGTTCCATCGTTGGGGTCTCAGTACTGAAGTAGGCATTCACAGTATGTGCTGATACGTTCAACTGGCAGAGGTTTGACGGTTAGAGGGTGCTGACATGGATATAGCATTGGGTTTCGGAGTAGGTTCTGTTGAATTGGTTCCCCAGCATGATCCACATCTTGGCTAGATCTTCCATACGGCGGAGGTGTTTTTGGATCGTGTTGTTGACGGTGAAGGGAAGGAGAGTTTCGGCATCATTTCTTCTCTCCTTGAAAGTTTCACTGGCACGTTGAAGGTTGCCGTTATCGACTTCGCCACTTCTAGCCCTAGTGGAGTGTGTAGGAGTAGTCTTGGTCGGCTCCTTTTCTTTGCCAGTCACGATTTTCCATACCTTCATTGAGTTGAAGATGTTTCTGATATTCATCTTCCAATCGATGTAGTTGATAAGGTTCAGATGTTCAGTATTTCCCCACTTGGTTTTGTGGAGATCCTTCTTGACAGTATTGGCGGAGAATATTTTTGGTGATGTTTGATCAGGAGGGTTTGGCAATGCAGCTGAGAATAAGTTGGAATGGTTTCAGGTATAGATATTGAGGTTGACAAAGTGATCAAGCTGGGCTTATAAACTATCTGAATGTGTGTATTGGTATACAGTATATTCAGTGCGGAGTGAGAGTTCCAGCACGAGACGCCCGATTATATTGGTCTCCGAGGCTATTCTACTGGAGGCTGGTATACCAATGTTATCGGTCTCAGTAGCTAGTCCACCGGACAATACACCGACACTATCAGTCTCATCTCTGAGAATGTGGCCAGTCTCCGTCCGGGTCACATCTCATGACAGTTTAAGCCTCTGTAGTTGCTAGTCAATATAACTTTATGCCTTTGGGGTATGGCCAGCTTGCTTGGTGTAACACTGGCACACCGAAAGACTAAATTGGAAGCTGGAGAATGGGTTCTACAAAGTCATCTGGGTGATTGAGATCCATGCCTACAAGCTGAACATCCTAAATATCATTCCGAAGAACTGCATCTTCATGGTTTCCTTACTACACACTGCTATCAACAACCTAATCCCAGGATAAGTCATCCTGCTGCTGCTTGTAGTGATTGTTGAAGGCAAAGTGGAGTGGAAAGTGAAAGAATTGTGAACAGCCAAAGAATTCAGGGTCGACTGTAGTACCTCGTGAAAAAGACGGGATTTGTAACACCAACATGGGACCCCGAGGAGAGCCTGGCCAAAGTAGAAACCATCGATGACTACCACAAGTGCTACTTCCAACTACACACACTGGCTCAGCTTGCACTCATAGGAACTTGAGCGTAAATAGGTGCTATGGTCATAACATCAGACCACTGGATGTCATATCATGGAAGCGACGGAATGCAGCACTCAAAGTTCTAGAATACAGTGTTATAGGGTACTGTAATGAGGAAATGTGAGGTGCGGAAATAAGGGAATCGAAGTGCCAAAATGAGGGAGTAGGAGTTTGTTTGTATTAATGTTTGTTCAAGGGTATTACACATACCGGCACTGGCTGAGTTCCTCAATAAAACAATTCCTGCCACCCACGACAGATAGGTACCCAACAACTTATTTACACTGTCGCCAAATCCTTATCGTTTGTCCTTGTCCTCAGTCCTTATTCTGTATTCTTATTCATATCCTTGTATATCTCCCTGTCTTCTTTCCTTTATTCTGGCCCCACGTACCTGTTCCGCTTGACCACCATGCCCGCCCACTTGACCAACATGCACCACTGTCAGAAGCCTTACCGGTACTGCTTCATGACAATAAACACACTTCCCAGTTTCCCCCCTAGTATATTAGGAAAAAGATTGTAGTAATACAATATAAATCCAATGAAAATGGGAGTTTTAGGCTTCCAATGTAATTATAACATGCTTTTAGTGTAAAACTTATCCCCACTTCAACTATACAGTATGAATCAACCAAAAACCAAAAAATAACTAAAAAATGACAATAACATGAAATATCACTCATGTTGAAGAACATGAAATATCACTCATTTCAGCAACATTAAAAATCACTCATTTCTGTCATCATAAAATATCACTCGTGACGCCTCATAAAATATCACTCTGTTTCCTTACATCATGATTTCTCACTCTGATTTGGCATCATACATTATGTTGAAAGTGATGAACGTGTGTATTGTCTAAGTAAGGCTGAAGCCTCGAGAGAAAGGAGAATATAGGGGTAGGCCCATGCCTGCCGTGACTAAGCAACGAGTGAGATATTGCAACACTTCCTCC
>Ga0307508_10004819_pt1 | contig 13011 bp, 12 predicted proteins | sample 9_EM_MG_FD_203089 | JGI IMG/M metagenome (GOLD analysis project Ga0307508, IMG submission 203089) | Populus trichocarpa ectomycorrhiza microbial communities from riparian zone in the Pacific Northwest, United States - 9_EM | ecosystem: Host-associated > Plants > Roots > Unclassified | place... | reverse complement strand
CTACGGTGACGTGGTATATAGAAGTAGATTAGATGTAATGAACAATGCCAGGAACCAAATGCGTGTTTGCTAGTCTTCGCTGCAATGTACCGTGCCCTAACAGTCGCGTCTGGATGCTACCACTGTGACCGCTCTATTACCTATGTGTGGTCTGCCATCGTAAGCCTCGTCTGTATCCTATTTGCCTTGCCACACTGCGTCTGTAAGACACGGCTGCGTCCGGATGGCAAATGCCAGACACTCCGCGTCCAGAAGGCAGATGCCGTGGCACGCGTCGTCCAGATGACATTTGTGTTGACACTCTGCGTCCGGAAGAAATTTGCCTTGACAGTCTCCGTCTGTAAGGAACGCGCTGCGTCCGGATGGCAAATGCCCTGACACTCCGCGTCCAGAAGGCAGATGCCGTGGCATGCGTTGTCCGGACATTTGCCTTGACACTCTGCGTCCGGAAGAAATTTGCCTTGACAGTCTCCGTCTGTAAGAAACGCGCTGCGTCCGGATGGCTAATGCCCTGACACTCCGCGTCCAGAAGGCAGATGCCGTGGCATGCATCCTCCGGATGACATTTGCCTTGACACTCTGCATCCGGAAGAAATTTGCCTTGACAGTCTCCGTCTGTAAGAAATGCGCTGCGTCCGGATGGCAAATGCCCTGACACTCCTCGTCCGGAAGGCAGATGCCGTGGCACGCGTCGTCTGGACGACATTTGCCATGACACTCTGCGTCTGTAAGACACGCGCTGCGTCCGGATGACACTCCTCGTCCGGAAGGCAGATGCCGTGGCACGCGTCGTCCGAACGATATTTGCCTTGACACTCTCTGTCTGTAAGGAACGCACTGCGTCCGATGGCAAATGCCCTGACACTCCTCGTCCAGAAGGCAGATGTCTTGACACTCTGCGTCCAGACGCAAGGTGCCGTTGCAGCTGCGTCCGGGCGCAGGTGCCTTGGCGTGTTGCGTCCCGACGCACAGTGCCCTAGCGTGTTGCGTCCCGACGCACGGTGCCCTGGTGTGTTGCGTCCCGACGCACGGTGCCCTGGCGGGCTGCGTCCGGAGTAGCGAGGTTTCGTCCACTGCTTCTCGTGCGTCTAGTGCGTCCGGACGCAGTGGACGCAATTTTTTTTTTTCCTGATGTCGATATTGGCATCCATGGTCCTGGTGCCAACAGATCTAGCGGAAGTCTCAGAATGTATCCAATATCTGCTTTGAACGGCGACATGCCTATAGACTTATGTTTTGCCGCATTGTAGGTAAACTCCGCCAGCGGCAACAAACGGCTCCACTGCTCAGGGGATTTGAGTTGCACTATATATACCTTCAAAAACGTTTCCAGAGTGGGATTTGCCTTTTCCGCCTGGCTGTCGCATTGCGGATGGTATGCTGTAGACATCCAAAGCCTGATTCCGAGTTGTGAACACAACGATTGCCAGATGCCGGAGGTAAACCGGGTATCCGGGTCGGACACAATCGATACAGGCAGCCCCCGTGACGGTACATAACCGTTGATGAACGCTGTCGCAAACTTCTCTACGGTGAGATCGGCTTCTTTAATGCGAATCCACTCTCCTCGCTTCGTTAGGGGATCGATAATTGTCGCTACTGCATCATGGCCGGCTTCTGAGGTTGGCAACTTGGTGACAAAATCGATATTCACTCATTCGGCCCGTTCGACTGGAATCGTTAGCGGCTGTGGAAGTCCATACGGCCTGGCATTCTTGTGTTTGATTCGGTGGCATACGTCACATCCGGCAATCCATTCTGCGATTGAATCTGTCAACTTTGGCCAGTAGTACTGTGAACCGACCGCTGCTGCTGTTTTTGCGATACCGCTATGTCCGCTACCCAGAATAGCATTGTGTGCTTCCCGAACCATGTCTGCTCTTATGGACTTCGGAATACACAGCTTTCTGCCTGACGGCTTATGGAACAGAAGGCCTTCTTCGAGTGTGTACAACTTTGCTCATTCCTGAATACGACGAGTCTGTTTCGAGCTTTCCTTTTTGTTCTCATTTTCGTCGGTATTGCTCAGATATTGTAGAACAGGGCCAAAAATCGTGTCTTCTGCGTAGCCATTTCGCACATCGTTTAGCCACTCGGTTGAGGCTGATACACGCATCTCGACGATGTTGAGGTGCTGCGGATCGGCTTTTGGCTGCTCGACTTCTGACTGCCCTCCCTGAGTGTCGGCAATCTGGCTGAGCGCGTCTGCCACCACGTTCGCCGCTCCAGGGAAGTACTTTACCTTGTAATTGTGCTGTTGGAGTCTGTTAAGGTGACGCCACTGACGGCTTGTCAGCTTATTCTGTGCCAGAATATGTTGCAACGACGTGTGATCCGTATAAATGGTGGTGCGTTTTTGACCGTAGACGTAGCAGGCCCAATGTTCCAAGTTTGCGCTGATCGCAAGAAGTTCACGGTCATATGCTAGATATCTCGACTCAACTGCGTGAAGCTTCCTTGAAAAATATCCCAGTGGCCACTCTACCAATCTTCCTTCAAACAGCTGTTTTTGAGCCAAAACACCTCCAATAGCCGTGTCCGAGGCATCGGTTTGTAAAATGAAATGACCTTCCAGATCCAGCATTGCCAGGACCGGTGCAGATATCAGTGCCTGCTTGAGATCTCCAAACTGCTCCCCGTGTTGACTGGTCCACATGTAGTCATTCCTGGGCTTTGCAGCGAGGTCATATAGCAGATGGGCCCGGTGAGCGAATTTCGGAACGAATTTCCTGTAGTAACCCGCTAAACCGAGGAAACTGCGAAGTTCTGTAGGCGTCCTGGGTGTTGGCCAATCCCGTACTGCTCTGACCTTCTTCTCCTCGGTGTGAATACCGTGTTTATTCACTCTGAAACCGACGAACGACGTTTCCAGAGTACCAAACACGCATTTGGCCTCACTCAGACGCAAACGTGTGTTCCGTAATGCTTGCAGCACACCTTCCACATGTACCTTATGTTCTGCTAGCGTTCTTGAAAAGATGAGCACATCGTCGAGGTATACGATTGCGTTTCGGCGGTGTGGATGTAATATCTTGTGCATCATACGCATGAAAGCGGCTGGTGCGTTTGCAAGTCCAAACGGAATAACCTTATACTCGTAGAATCCATCTGGCGCTATGAATGCGGTCTTGTGGCAGTCATCTGAATGCACCCGTACCTGGTGATATCTGCTAGCCAAGTCCAGTTTGGTGAAAACCCGTGCTCCATGAAGCTTATCCAGCAAATCCTCAATTTACGGCAAAGGGTACCGGTCTTTAGCCATTATTGCATTCAATCCACGGTAATCGACACACATTCGGAGCGTGGTGTCTGGCTTTTTCACAAAGATTATCAGTGCTGCATAATGTGAATGTGAGTCCGTCACCCACCCGTTTGCAAGCAACTTCTTAATCTGTACCTCGAATTCCTTCCTCGCGGACTGTGTCATTCGATACGGCTGGCGGTGTGGAATTTTTGCTGTCGGATCGGTATGAATACGGAAATCATGTTCTCCTGGTGGTGGAACGCCGTTCGGTGGCTGAAAGAGATCGTCAAAGTCGCGACGGATTTGGACTCTCCACTTCCCCAGATCCGCCAAAACGGATTCATCCTCACTGAATTCCTCGCCCATCTGTCGTTCATGGATGTCGATCACAAATATCCTGTCACCACTGGATTTTGTCATTGCCCGTCATGTCTCGTTTGCGGAAATCAGGTTGATGGATGCTGCTTGAGCTACCGCTTCGCAGTGGTTGTGAACTTCTTGGTAGCGGTCCTGGTGAGGTCGAAGTCCTTTTAAGAAAAGCCTGGGAATGAATGCGGGTCGACCGTCGGCTGGTAAAGACCAGTCGGCATCCAACAGGTGCAAGACGTTGTCAGAATCCACTAAATGGCGCGTTTTCGAGTGCCAATTTTTTCCAATAATAATGTCATAGGTGCCCCTAAGATCAAACACAGTGTACCAACCGGTAACATCTGCGTAGTTCCCCGTGCTGCCCCGTATACGTCCGTTAAGCCAGACCTGGTATCTATCCTCAGGAGGATGTTTGGTTCCGGCTGTGACGATTGTCATACGGCCAGCGTGTCGAAAAGGTAAGCCGAGCTGCCATGCAAAAGTGGTGTCGATATAATAGTGGGATGCACCCGGGTCCATTAGGGTGTAGGCTGAGCGAGTTTTGGAACGAGAGGTTTGGACTTTAGCGTAAAAACGTAACAAATCACTTTTATCATTAATGTTCTTCCGTATAACATTAAGGTTTGTCAAATAAAGTCTTGCCGCCTCTCGTTCTCTAGTAGGAGGACGCTCTGTCACTCCTACTGAGCCCCTTTTCCCTCGCTCTGGGCCAACTTACTGGCCTTATCCCAATCTGATACACCCAAATCCAACAAGTCCATCAATCCTCCATTTTCATCCAGCGTTCCCTCCTCTGACCAACCTCCATCGAAGTACGCACCGGACCTTGCCTCCGGATCGTCGACGTTGATGATGCACTTGACCGGCGCACGCCAATTCGGTTGGTTGGTACAGTACGGTGGCTGTTGAATAGGTGGCGGCTGGTGGGATGACTGACGGTGCGGTGACTGTTGCGTATGTGGCGGCTGGTGGGGTGGATGACGCTTCTGGAGTCCTTCATGCCCTCCCTCGCATCCTCCTCGAGGCTTGAATTGCGCCGTACGGTTATCCATGTCTGGAGTGCCGCATTGGCGTACAATGTGACTGAACCCGAGGCAACGGTGACACTGTATCTTTCCGTCGACAACCGCATTCAGTTCGTCATTCTCGATATTACTCAAGTCCATCGGGTCGCCGTGGACGGTGGGGGGCCCGGCTGGGGATTGGGCCTGGGTGACGCTACCGGACGGCATCGACATAAATGGCAGAGTCCGTGCGGCAACAATATCCATCATACCGGACAGCGTCATCTGCTTCTGACTGTCGCCACCGAGTATATCCATAAGGCGTGCCTGCTGGGATATATCGTTTTGCATTGCTTCCGGCAGCTTGATCAGGTATTCCTCCCACAGCGGATTTTCCCTTGTAATGGTGAGCGACCCGCCCAGAATGGTGATCAGCTCCAATGCTCGCTGGTTGAACTTCAAAACCTGCTGGTGATTGAACTTCAACGCATACCATTCGCGGCGGATTACCGAAATAGCCCATTCTGAAACGTACTGGCGCTTGAAGAGGACCTTCATGGCGTCCCATGTGGTATTGTAGTTGTAATCCTTTGGTGGGATAGTATCCACACCCTGCTTCTTCATGCAGTTCTCGAACCAGTGGAACACTTTGGCGATGAGAAAACGCCAGAAGGTGTCGATCTTCTGATTGTCTTCGGACGCTTTTTGACAGACTGCTCCGCCCTGTCGAACATAGTGCTGCACATCTTCGAGAAATTGAGCGACAACCTCCAAGTTCTGTGAACCATCAAACCTCTTTGGCTCATGCGGCTTGATTTTTTGAACAATCAGGTTTTGGCTCAGGGCCCTATCTTGTAGTTTTGCAGTTTGTTCGCTGATGGTAAAGAGGTGATTGCAGTACTGCTTCCAAACCGCCGTCTCCTCCTCTGCCTTACAAAGTCGGTGCTCCAGTGCCACCAGATCCGCAATCTTCACAGCAGCCTTCCGGTGACTGTCGTACCACTGGGCATAGGCATTTAGGACCGCTTCGGCTGAAACAGCTATGACTACCGCGTTTTCATCGCGCAAGAGGTTCGCTTCACCAATCCACTCGAGTAGCTCGCCCGGCTCCGGCCAGAGTTTCGGGGTGTTTGACCTTGCTCACTGTTTCGGCATGCCTTGTTTTGTTAGCCGCGCTTTGAGAATACTCAGCGCTTCTGCCCAATGCACGGGTTATATAGGCAGAAGCTCAGCCCGGTGAACGTGTAGTTGAGACTGCTGAACGGCGTGTGTGTACGGTGTGTGAATACGGCGTGTGAGTATCGCTCGCCACGCCCTCCCTGTGTGTACGGTGTGTAAATATGGCGTGGGAATACGGTGTGTGAATACGGCATGTGAATACAGTGTGTGAATATGGCGTGTGAATACGGCGTGTGAGTTTCTTTTTCTTGAAGGTCAGCACACTGTATGTGACTGGAAACAGCTTGATGAGACGTAAGGTATGGGCCCCGAAACGCCAGCCCTCACGCTTACCGCTCGCCGTGCCCTCCCGCAGCTACACTTCACACGAAAGTCCGTTCGCTGGGCCGTCCCGTATCTCGTCGCTCGGTTTCCTCGTTTTCTCGATTTTCTCGTTGTCCTCTCGGGATCTTGATGTTTCTACGCCCTCCTTCTGCTCGTCGCTGGTCGTGCGGGACAAGGAAATAAAGAATGCTCGCCACTGGTCGTGCGGGGTAGAGAAAATAAAGTGTTGCTACCAGTTGAGGGGTAGCGAGAAACATGATCTATTCCAGGAGGAGGAGCCACTCCTCTTAAAGGAGGGGTCCTCCACTAGCGCTAGTGTGTGACTGTCTGTCTACAAAAGCCCCTAGGGCAGCCATGTGCCAAGTCCCACAAACTCTAGAAGCCACACTAGTGACCACGCTAGCCACTCTAGGCGTAGCGTCCACGGCGCCCAGAATCATCTCCCTACAGTTGTATTCATTATATCTAACATACAGCTATATACACTACCTCACAGAGCACCCAGCGCCAGCACATAGCATCGCATCCATCATCGTGTCCAATGCTGCATCCATCATCTAATTTATCGACTGCAAGTATCACCACCTGCATACGCTATTCTTAACGTGCTTACCACAGCTCTACGAGTGTCAACAGTTGGAAGCTGGCAAGTAAGCGCGACGAGTACGTTGGCACGCATCGTGACGATATCGCAGCTCTCAGAGTGTCAGAAACAGTGGGAAGTTGTGCAATACGACCAGACAAGTACGATGGCAAGTAAGACACTATGGGCACGATGTCGATGAGGATAATGGTGGTCAGGGCCTGGCAGTGAGTACGACCAAGAGTAAGATGCGACAAGTAGGTTAGCAAGCTTCGTGAGGTTGTTAGCGCAGCTCTCAGCTTGTCAACAACCGCAGGAAGTTGTGCCATACGACGTGACGAGTATAAAGAAAAGTAAGATACGATGAGTACTACGTTGATGAGGATGGTGGTCAGGATGCCAGCATCGAGTACGATCGCAAGTAGGGCACGACCAGTATGTTGCTGACTTTCATGACAGTAGCACAGCTCTCAGTGTCAGAAACAGCAAGAAAATGTGCAATACGACCCAACGAGTACAATGGCTAGTAAGAAGCGACAAGTATGATGGTGAGTAAGATGCAACGTGTACTATGGCGAATAAGACGCAACGAGTACGATGTCAATGAAGAGGATGGCGGTCAGGACACAGGTGTTGAGTATGATAGGGAGTAAGATGCAATGAGTATGTTGTCGACTATCGTGACGTGGTTACCGTAGCTCTCAATATAGCAGAAAGAGCAGGAAGTTGTGCAATGACAAGACGTGTAAGATATCGATGAGTATGTTGGCTATATTCATGGAGTTAGCGCAGCTGTCAGAGTGTAAGAAACAGCAGGACATACGACGAGACAAGTATGATGACAAGATATGGTGAGCAGAGTGTCAATGAGGAGAATGGTGGTCGTACCCTGGCAGTGAGTACTATTGTGAGTAAGACGCGATGGGTATGATGTCAATGAGGAGGATGGCGGGCAGGATCCTGGTGGCGAGTACGACAGCGAGTAAGATTCAACGAGTATGCGGGCGAGCTTTGTGACATTGTTAGCGTAGCTCTCAGAGTGTTAGATACAGCAGGACATATGACGAGACGAGTATGATGACAAGATACCGCGAGCAGGGTGTCAATGAGGAGTATGGTTTTCGTACGCTTGCGGCGAGTATGATCGTGAGTAAGACGCGATGGGTATGATGTCGATGAGGAGGATGGCAGGCAGGATCCTGGCGTCGAGTACAACAGTGAGTAAGATATGACGAGTATGTTGGTGAGCTTCGTGACATTGTTAGCGCAGCTCTCAAAGTGTCAAAAACAGCAGGACAAATGACAAGACGAGTATGACGACAAGATATGGCAAGCAGGGTGTCGATGAGGAGAATGGTGGTGGTAACCTGTCAATGAGTACGATTGCATATACCACGCGACAGGTATGATGTCGATGAGGAGGATGGTGAGCAGGAGCCTGGTGGTGAATACGACAGCGAGTAAGATGCGACAAGTATGTTGGTGAACTTCGTGACATTGTTAGCGCAGCTCTCAGACTGCCAGAAACAGGAGGACATACGACGAGACGAGAATGATGACAAGATACGGTGAGCAGGGTGTCGATGAGGAGAATGGTGGTCGTAACCTGACAGCGAGTATGATGGCGAGTAAGACGCGACAGGTATGATGTCGATGAGGAGGATGGCAGACAGGATCCCCGTGGCAAGTACGACAGTAAGTAAGATGTGAGGAGTATGTTGGTGAGCGTTGCGACATTGTTAGCGCAGCTCTCAAAGTGTCAGAAACAGCAGGACATATGACAAGACGAGTATGATGACAAGATACGGTGAGCCGGGTGTCAATGAGGAGAATGGTGGTCGTAACCTGGCGGTGAGTACGATGGTGAGTAAGACACGACGGGAATGATATCGATGCGGAGGATGGCAGGCAGGATCCCAGCGGCGAGTACGACAGCGAGTAAGATACGACGAGTATGTTGGTGAGCTTCAGGATATTGTGAGCACCGCTCTCAGACTGCCAGAAACAGGAGGACAAACGACAAGACAAATATGATGACAATATACGGCGAGTAGGGTGTTGATAAGGAGAATGGTGGTCGTAACCTGACAGCGAGTACGATGGCGAGTAAGACGCGATGGGTATGATGTCAATGAGGAGGATGGCAGGCAGGATCCCAGTGGCGAGTACGACAGCGAGTAAGATGCAATGAGTATGTTCGCGAGCTTTGTGACATTGTTAGCGCAGCTCTCGGAATGTCAGAAACAGCAGGACATACAAGGAGATGAGTATGATAACAAGATGCGGTGAGTAGGGTGTCGATGAGAAGAATGGTGGTCGTATCCTGGCGACGAGTACGATCGCGAATAAGACGCAATGGGTATGATGTCGATAAGGAGGATGGCGGGCAGGACCCTGACGGCAACTACGATAGCGAGTAAGATGCCATGAGTATGTGGGCGAGCTTTGTGACATTGATAGCGTAGCTTTTAGAGTGTTAGAAACAGCAGGACATACGACGAAACGAGTATCATGACAAGATATGGCTAGCAGGGTGTCGATGAGGAGAATGGTAGTCGTACGCTGGTGGCGAGTATGATCACGAGTAAGCCGCGACAGGTATGATGTTGATGAGGAGGATAGCGGGCAGGATCCTGGCGGTGAGTACAACAGCAAGTAAGATGCAACGAGTATGTTGGCGAGCTTTGTGACATTGTTAGCGCAGCTCTCAAAGTGTCAGTAACAGCAGGACATACGACGCGACGAGTATGATGACAAGATACGGCGAGCAGGGTGTCGATGAGGAGAATGGTGGTCGTACCCTGGCGGAGAGTACGATTGCGAGAAAGATGCAATGGGTATGATGTTGATGTGGAGAATGGTGGGCAGGATCCTGGCGGCAACTACAACAGCAAGTAAGATGCCTTGAGTATGTGGGCGAGCTTTGTGACATTGTTAGTGCAGCTCTCAGAGTGTCAGAAACAGCAGAACATATGACGAGATGAGTATGACAACAAGATACAGCGAGCAGGGTATCGATGAGAAGAATTGTTAAACTTCAACGAATTATCATGAGTACATAGCGAGACATAGAAGATCCTGTGGCGTCCGGACAGAGGAGGCTCAGGCCGTAGCTAGAGTGACAAAGAGTCTAGTTGGGAGATAAGGAAACTGAGTTAGACTTACGGCCGAGACACTGGTCGTAAAAGATAAAACTCCGGGGAATGAGGGGAACAATTGGTGCAAATGAGCAGCTGCATCACACATGCAGTTCTGGAAGTGGCCCTACTACCTCTGGGAGAGGTAGCCATGTCACCTCAGGGTGGACGGAAGCTATGGACCGGAGACCCCGCTCGCCTGCATGACCCTCATGCAAGCCAGCTCGCCACAGGGTGAACGGGGAGCTCACACGCCGGAGTCCCCGCTCGGCCATATCATGCAGCAAAACCAATGGAACCTCATCTCCCTTATCTACACCCCGACCAGAACCAATGAATCCATCCACATTCTCAAATAAGGTGCAGCCGCCTCGGAGGAATTCAAGTCCGACCTACCCGAGTTTCTTGGGAAGTACGAAGCGACCTCAAAGAGAAACTACAGTCGGGGTCACCATTTCTCACTCGCTCACTCACCGATAAAAAGAAAAAAGATATCCCGCCCTGACGAGAGGAAATCAGCACGAAGCACCCTCACCCAATACTACCACCGAAACCCACACACAAGATCTAAGATTATTCCATTGTGAATTATCGAAAGTAGCCTGATTACCTTTGATTCTCCATACACTCCGGTTACAAGACAACCCCAATCTCACACTATAATCTTCGATACAAAAATCACCCTAATTTTTCGAGAAGGAAACAAGCACATGCCCTCCTTTGAAGAAGATCATGAATATCTCCTTGAACTTTCAAACATATTCGAGCCAACTTCCCAATACACACTCGACTATACATTCTCCTCGATCGACGAAGAAATACGAAAGTACGAACAGTGGGAAGAATTCACCGACGGACCGATCCCAGAGACTGCGCAAATCAATTGCACCCCCGAAAACTGGTACACTCAGTACTGGTCCAACTGCGCAATCAATAATTTGTGCGTCGACCTTGACGGATACAAGTTCCGAGAAATTTACGATTACACCTTCGAAGATGACGAAATGATCTACACCGGACACTTCCTAGATCTGTATTGAGAAAAACCATGTCCACCAGATCTGACTTCAACATGCTCCACTTGGAGGCCCCTCGGAACTTACTCCACATCACCGACAGAACCCCTACCCCCGAGCAGGCTTTGGAAATGGGCAACCCCGCGGTCTGGGTCCGAATCATGGTACAACAGCAGCGACAGGCCGAAAACGACCTACCACAGCTCTCTGAGTTGTGTGGCAGCACCCTAGGCAGAACCGACCAACGAATCCAGCGAATCGAGGAAGTCTAGCGGACATTGGTAGAAGGTACCCGGTATGTATATGACCGAGTGAACGCTAACGAAGAAATCGCAGAAGTCTGAGTACGCAGCAAGCTAGCAAATGCAGCCAACACCTACCAAACGCTCGCACAGAACGTCTGGCAAGCCATTCTGGAACGAACAGACAAAGACAACCAGTGGCAAATATGTCAGGCCACCCAGCTCACCAGGGTAAATGACGCTCTCGCTTTCCTGGCCGAGGCCAACACCACCTGAAGCCAGCACCTGGCCACCTTCCAAGGCAATGTGGAACTGTGGGCAGCGGACCACCAGAGGAAAATGAACAAGGTCGAGGACGAACTACAACGGGCAAGAGACGAAATCCGGCGAATAGCCACCCAGATACCTCTCCCAGGATCCCCAAAAGCAAGGCCCCCATCCCCGGAACCTCTGCAACTGTGGCGCAGCCCCGCAAGACCCTCCAGCACCAGTGTTCCAACTGCCCCCAACGTGCCCCCACCACTTCCAACCTGCCTGGCACTACAAAGCCCTATTCGGCTCGCCTCCGCTCCTCCCACTAGAAGGCTACGACGGCCGGCCATCCCACCTATACCAACAGGACACGTATCACCCCCACCATGGAGAAACCCCCACGGAGGAGGAGCCGGCGGTCCGCCCTCAAGCCCACCATCGAAACCACCATCCACACCACTTCCACCCACTTCGGCGCCCCCACCATCTCCGAGAAACCCGCTGCCAACGTTCACTGTGGCAGAACTAGTACAACTAGTCGCGGAAGGAGTAGCATGGGCCCAACAATACGCCGAGCCACAGACAGAACACATGTGCACCTCGCGCCTAAAACTGGAGAACCCGAAGAAATTCGACGGGAAAAGCCCAACGACCTTCAACCAATGGTGGGAATCGGTCACCATGTACCTAGGGTTTTACCCGGAGACGATTGACTGACAAAAAATCGCTTGGGTCCGAACGCTACTAATGGACATGGCACTGGTATGGCACCTCTACCGATACCGAGAATTGAGGGACAACGACACCTGGGTCAATTACTCCGCGGCTATACGGACAGAATATCGAAACGATCGAGAAGCTGCCGACACGCAGCTAAAACTGGGCCAGCTCCACTATCAAGGATCGATCCGCACTTACCTGATGGAGTTCCAAGCTCTCAATCTCTTCGTCCGGACCACAGGTGAGGTATTGAAGGAGAAGATTGACCTAGCAATGATGTCGGAAATCCTGACAATGCACTTTGCCCACTACCTTGGGGAGTTCAAAGATGACAAGAGATTCCTACAAGCCACGTACCAGGTTGGGGTTCAGGTAGAAAGACTGAAAACTCTCGAAAAGGCCAGGGAAACGCTAAAAGGAGCCCAGCCACCCAAGGACGACAAACGAAAAGACGGACAAAACAAAGGAAGCTCTGACAACGCCCGGAAGGACAGAGAAAACACAAAGGAAACTGGCCGCAGGATAGAAACCCAAAACTCGGAACGGAAAAGCCAGTACGGCCAGCCAGGAAGGTTGGAATCCAGAGATGCGGCCCTTGAAGGGGTACCAGAAAAAGAGAAAGAAGAATACGGACGAAACCGGAATAACTGCTGGAGGTGCGGAGGGAGCGGTCATAGAACATACGAATGCTTCTCCTTTAACACCAAGAGAGGGACCACCCTGGCCACCTATGGCGCGCAATATCGCAATGACATTACAGCTGGGGTGCGTGCACGCGCCCACCGTGAAACAGACGCAAAGAGGCCTGGGCGCTCCCGGGGGCCGCGCCAGCTGCTTTCCCATATCCCCCCAACCATAACCACATAATTAATAAATTGTTCCTACATAAGAAACGTTAGATAACTATCTGGAAAATCGATTTCTGGCACCGGATTAAGAAA
>Ga0307508_10004818_pt1 | contig 13012 bp, 10 predicted proteins | sample 9_EM_MG_FD_203089 | JGI IMG/M metagenome (GOLD analysis project Ga0307508, IMG submission 203089) | Populus trichocarpa ectomycorrhiza microbial communities from riparian zone in the Pacific Northwest, United States - 9_EM | ecosystem: Host-associated > Plants > Roots > Unclassified | place... | reverse complement strand
GAGTTCGGTGAAACGACGGGCGGCCGCGCTGCCCACGGCGCCGAAGCCCTGGATGGCGACGCGGGCGCCTGACAAGGGCAGGCCCAGGCGCCCGGCCGCGGCGTCGGCGCTCTCGGCGACCCCGTAACCGGTGACGCCGAGCTTGTCGTACGCCACACCGCCGAGGTGCTCGGGGGTGCCGACGGCCGCACCGCGGTCGCCCAACTCGTCCTGGATGATGGCCGCGTCGCTCTCGGTCAGCCCCATGTCGAGCCCCATCACGTACTCGCGCGGGACCTCGTTGGACAGCGCCCGTGCGAACGCGCGCAGGATCGCCTCCTTGTCGGGGGAGGCCGGGTCGGCGACGATGCCGGCCTTCGCGCCGCCGTAGAAGAGGTCGACGCTCGCCCACTTCCACGTCATCACCCGGGCGAGGCGGGCCACTTCGCCGACGGTCACCGTGGGGCTCATCCGGGTGCCGCCCTTGCCGATGCCCCGGGCGGTGTTGTCGATGACCAGGACACCCTTCATGCCGGTACGGCGGTGGGAGACGACCACGATCTTCTCGGGGCCCCAGTCGTCGACGAGGGAAAGCGCGTCAGTCACGGATCTGTTCCTTGTCAGTAGCGGGAGGCAGGGCGCGGGCGATGAGCTGCGCGAGGTGGGTGCCGGTGCGGTCGGTCTGCTGAGCGATCTGGGTACGGCAGCTGAATCCGTCCGCGAGGACGTGCGTACCGGGGGCGGCTTCGCGTACGGCGGGGAGCAGGACCTGTTCGCCCGCGGCCACCGAGACGTCGTAATGGCCGCGTTCGAAGCCGAAGTTGCCGGCCAGGCCGCAACACCCGGAGGCGAGCGTGGTGTTGTCCACGCCCATGCGCCCCAACAGTTCGCTGTCGGCGCCGAAGCCCGAGGTCGCGTGCTGGTGGCAGTGCGTCTGGCTGATCGAGTGGGCGTCGATGCGCGGGGGTTGCCAGTCGGGTGCGTGCCGGGTCAGGAGTTCGGCGAGGGTGACCGTCGCTCCGGCCAGGGCGCGGGCGAGGTCGTCGCCGGCCAGCAGTTCGGGCAGGTCGGTCCTGAGGGCCGCCGTACAGCTGGGTTCGAGGCCGACGACCGGAGTACCCGAACTCACTGCCGGGGCAAGGGCGTTGACGGTGCGGCGCGCGATGCGTCGGGCCATGTCCAGCTGGCCGGTGGTGATCCAGGTCAGTCCGCAGCACTGGGTGCCGTCGGGGACCTGGACGCGGAAGCCGGCGTCCTCAAGGACCGCGACCCCGGCCTCCAGGACCTCGGGGGTGAAGTGGTTGTTGAAGGAGTCGACCCACAGCATGACCGGGCCCCGGTGGCCGTCCCCCCGCGGTGTGCGGCGGCGGAATCGGGCGAGGAAGGTCTCGTCGGCGAAGCGCGGGATCTCGCGCCGGCCGTCGATGCCCCCAAGCCGCTTGACGATCGGGGCGAGCCGGGAGGCCGTAAGGGAGTTGACCAGTCGCGGCACCCGGGCGGCCCATCGGGACAGCAGCGGCAGCCAGCCCATCGTGTAGTGGGAGGCGGGGCGGATACGGCCCTTGTAGTGGTGGTGCAGGAACTCCGCCTTGTACGTCGCCATGTCCACTTCGACCGGGCAGTCGGCGCTGCACCCCTTGCAGGACAGGCACAGGTCGAGGGCGTCGCGGACCTCGGTCGAGCGCCAGCCGTCGGTGATCACCTCGCCCTGGGTCATCTCGTACAGCAGGCGGGCGCGGCCCCGGGTGGAGTCCTTCTCGTCGAGGGTGACGCGATAGCTGGGGCACATGACGTCACCGCGGTGGGCGGCGGTACGGCACTTGCCGACGCCGACGCAGCGGCGGGTGGCCTTGGCGAAGTCACCGTCGTCGGAGGCGAAGGAGAACACCGTGGTGAGCGGGAGCGGGGTGCGGTGCGCGCTGACCCGCAGGTTGCCGTCGACCGGCAGCGGCCGCACGATCATGCCGGGGTTCAGGCCGTTGTCGGGGTCCCAGATCTCCTTGAACTCCTCGAACAGGGCGATGACTTCGGGCCCGTACATCAGCGGCAGCAGCTCGGAGCGGGCCTGGCCGTCACCGTGTTCGCCGGAGAGGGAGCCGCCGTGCGCGGTGACGAGCCCCGCGGCGTCGGTGACGAAGGCGCGGAAGACGGCGGTGCCGTGTTCGGTGGTGAAGTCTAAGTCGATACGGACGTGCAGACAGCCTTCGCCGAAGTGGCCGTAGACCGCACCCCGCAGGTCGTGCCGGGTGAGCAACTGGGTGAACTGGCGGAGGTAGGAGCCGAGTTGCTCGGGCGGGACGGCCGCGTCCTCCCAGCCGGGCCAGGCTTCCGAGCCATCCGGGAGGCGGGTCGCCAGGCCCGCTCCGTCCTCGCGGATGCGCCACAGCTTCCGCGCCCGTGCGGGGTCGGTGACGATCTCGCTGCCGGTGAAGCCCGTGGTCTGCCCGGCGCTCTCGGCGAGTTCCATGGCCCTGAGGGGCAACTCCTCCGCCGTACCGCCGAGTTCGGCGAACAGCCAGGCCTGGGCTGCGGGCAGGGTGTCGATGGTCGCGCGGGTCTCGGGGCGGGTGACGATGTCGGTCAGCGCCTGGTCGAGCCCCTCCAACGCCAGCAACCGGTGCTTCAGCAGGGCGGGTACGGCGTCGGCGGCGGCGCCCGAGTCCTGGAAGCCGAGGACGACCAGGGCCCGGGCGGGGGGCGGGGTGATCAGGCGGACGGTCGCCGAGAGGACGACGGACAGGGTGCCCTCGCTGCCGACCAGGGCGCGGGCGAGGTTGAAGCGGCGTTCGGGGAGGAGGTGTTCCAGCGCGTAGCCGGACACCTGGCGCGGGAACCGGCCCAGCTTGGTGCGCAGCGCCGCCAGGTTGTCCTGGGCGAGCCGGTGCAGGGAGGCGATCAGTTGCCCGCGGTCGTCGCCGGCGGCGATGGCCTCGTCGATCTCCCGCTGGGTCATCTCGCCGAGCCGGACCACCGTGCCCCGGTAGGTGACCACTTCGAGTTCCAGGACGTTGTCGGCGGTGCGCCCCCAGGCCAGGGAGTGCGATCCGCAGGCGTTGTTGCCGATCATGCCGCCGAGCGTGCAGCGGCTGTGGGTGGAGGGGTCGGCGCCGAAGAGGAGGCCGTGGCGGGAGGCGGCGTTCTGGAGATCGTCCAGGACGATGCCCGGCTGGACCGTGGCGGTCCCCACCTGTGGATCGAGGGCGAGCAGCCGGTTGAAGTGGCGGGAGAAGTCCAGGACCACGCCCGCGCCCACCGCCTGTCCCGAGGTGCTGGTGCCGGCCCCGCGCGAGGTGACCGGCACGCCCAGGCGGCGGCACACGGCGAGGGCGTTGAGGACGTGCTGCCGCTCGCGGGGGAAGACCACGGCGAGCGGGATCTGGCGGTAGTTGGAGGCGTCGGCCGAGTACTGTGCCCGGCGGCCCGCATCACCGGCGACCTCGCCGCAGCCCCCTCCCGCGAGGGCTGCGGCCACAGCCGCCGCGTCGAGGTCGGCGCGGCCCGGCGCTGTCGTGGTCACTGTGCTCGCTCCTCCTTGCCGACCAGGTGCGTTCGCCCTGGCCCTCTCCACGATGTGGGCCCGGCGGGGGCGCCCACAAGAACCAGCAGAACGAAAGAATTGACGCTTCAGGGAAAGCGATGCTTACGCTTGACTCCATCCCTGAGGAGGCCGTGTGCTGAAGCCCCTGCACCTGCTCACGCTGAAGGCCGTCGTCCACAGCGGGTCGTTCGCGATCGCGGCCCGCGATCTCGGCTACACCGCGTCCGCCATCTCCCAGCAGATCTCCGCCCTGGAGAAGGAGACCGGCCTGGTCCTGTTCGAGCGCGAGGCCCACGGGATCCGTCCGACGGCCGCCGCCCACCGCCTGGTCGACCTCGGCGACCGCGTGCTCGCCGCCCTGGACGACCTCGATCACCAGGTCCAGGAGCTGGCCACCGGCGTCACCGGCCGGCTGCGGCTCGGCAGCTTCCCCACCGCCGGCGTCAGGCTCGTACCGTCGGCCCTGTCGGCGTTCGTCGACAGCCATCCCCGTGCCCAGATCCAGCTGGAGGAGGGCGAGCCCGAGGAACTGGTCGCCGCCCTCGGTGACGGCGACCTGGACATCGCCCTGGTGTACGAGTACGGACTCAGCCCCCACCCCTGGCCCGACGGCCTGACCCACCACCGGCTGCTGAGGGAGGACCTCGTGCTGCTCCGCGCCCGCGGCAGCGGCCTGAGCGCGCAGCTCCCCCAGCTGTCCCGGGCCCGCTGGATCACCAGCCGCGAGGGCACCGCGGGTGCGCGGTCGATCGTACGGCTGTGTGCGGCGGCCGGGTTCGAGGCCGCGGTCGCCTTCCGGAGCAACAACTACGACGTCGTACGGGAGTTGGTGTCCGCGGGGCTCGGAGTGGCGGTGGTTCCGGCGCTGGGTCACGCGCCGACGGACACGATCGAGGCGACGCGGCTCACGCAGCGTGCGGCGTATCGGACGGTGACGGCGCTGTATCGGGGGGAGAACAGCAATCCGTTGCTGGCGGCGATGTTGGATGCGCTGCGGTGTGCGGTTCCCGCGGATGAGCCGTTTTTGCATCCGGCCGAGCCACGGGAAGCATCGTGATCAACCTGCGGGCCGGTGGGGGCTGGTCGCGCAGTTCCCCGCGCCCCTGAAAGACCGCTCAGTGCGCCGGCACCTGATCGGACCGCGGCTCCGGGTCCGCAGAAGGGGGCCGAGCCCGACACCTTGCGTCCCTGAGGGCAAGCAACGCTGATGCAGCCGGTGCCGGAGAGCGAGGAGAGCCTGCTCTACGCCCTTGTGTCACGCCGGGATCCGGCCACCGCCCGCAGGACGTCGATCAGGGCCGCCACCGTCGGCCGGCGCTCGGCGGAGGAGCGGAACACCACGACGATGTGCCGCTCGATGGTCTCGCTCAGCCGCACCACGTCGAAGCGCGAGGCGCGCAGCCTGAGCATCAGATCCGTCACCGTGCTCACCCCGATGCCGGCCTCGACCAGCGCCAGGGTGGCCGCGGTGTCGGTCACCTCGTGCCGTACATCGGGCTCGACGCCCGCCCGCCGGCAGGCGGTGCGCACGGCGCGGCCGTAGTAGCTGTCGGCCCACGGCAGGATCCAGCGCAGGTGCTGGGTGTCGGCCAGGGAGATCTCCTCGCGGCCGGCCATCGACCCGGTGGGCACGGCGAGCGAGAACCGCTCCCGGTACAGCTGGGTCACCCGCAGGGCGGGGTCCCGCGGGATGGGTACGTCGGGGTAGTCCAGGCCGAGTGCCAGGTCCACGGCGCCGGAGGCGACGGCGTCGTACACCTCGTCGACGTCCATGTCGCGGCTGCGCACGTCGAGCCCGGGATGGGTCTCGTGGACGCGCCGCAGGGCGAGCGGCAGGATCTCGGCGGCGGCCGTGGCGAACAGGCCGACCCGCAGCACTCCGGAGACCTCGCCGCGGCTGCGCTCCAGTGCCTCGACGGCCTCGGCCTCCGTGGACAGGATCCGCTCGGCGTGCCGGGCCAGCGTCAGCCCGGCGTCGGTCAGCTCGACCCGCCGGCCCACCCGCCGCAGCAGCTCCATGCCGGTGGCCTTCTCCAGCGCGGCGATCTGCTGGGAGACCCCGCCGGGGGTGTACCCGAGGGCCTGGGCCACCGCGGTGATGGTGCCGCGCCGGGTCAGCTCCACCAGGGAACGCAGCTGGGAACTCGTCCAGTCCATGGAGAGAAACCTAGAGAGAAACTTATAGAGAAGCTAATAGATCAGCAGCAAGAACTGTTCATGGACGTCAACGGTCGGGTTGCGTCACCATGACGGACAGCTAGCTGATCAGCGTCTTTCTCCCTCCTCCGGAAGGACGACCCTTGTCCAGCTCCTCCCCCTCCCCTTCCTCCTCCGCCTTTGGCACCGTGCCGCCCACCGCCGATGTCGTGATCATCGGCGGCGGGGTGATGGGTGCGAGCATCGCATTCCACCTCGCCGAAGCGGGCGTCATCGACGTCGTCGTGGTCGAGCGCGACGAGCTGTGCAGCGGCAGTTCGGGCAAACCGATCGGCGGAGTGCGCGCCCAGTTCTCCGATCCGCTCAACATCGAGCTGGGCGACCGGAGTCTGCGCGCCTTCCAGGACTTCCCGCACCGCCCCGGCGCCGACATCCGCCTGGACAGCGTCGGCTATCTCTTCCTGCTCACCACCGAACAGCAGGCCACCGCCTTCGAGGCGAGCGTCGGCATCCAGAACGGCCTGGGCGTCCCCACCCGCATGATCGGCCCGGCCGAGGCCCACCGCCTCTGCCCCTACATCAGCACCGACGGCCTCCTGGCCGCCGCCTTCTCCCCCACCGACGGCCACGCCCGCCCCGCACTGGTCGTCCAGGGCTACGCCGACGCCGCCGCCCGGGCCGGCGTCACCTTCGCCACCCACACCAGCGTGACCGGCATCGACACCACCGGCGACCGCGTCACCGCCGTCCACACCGACCGCGGCCGCATCGCCTGCACCACCGTCATCTGTACGGCGGGCGCCTGGTCCGGACGGATCGGCGCCATGGCCGGCGTGGACCTGCCGGTACGGCCGGTGCGCCGCCAGCTCGCCTTCACCGAGCCCCTCACTCCCCCGGCGCCCCGCATCCCCTTCACCATCGACTTCGCGTCCTCGGCCTACTTCCACAACAGCGACGACGGCCTGCTGTTCGGCCTCGCCGACCCCGCCCAGCCCGACGGCTTCGACACCACCTGGACCCCGGAGTGGCTGGAGCTCTTCCGGGACGTCGCCCGGGACCGGGCCCCCGCGCTGGCCGACATGGCGATCGCCGACGGCTGGGCGGGCCTGTACGAGGTCACCCCCGACCACAACGCCCTGATCGGCCGCTCGGGCGACTTGCCCAACTTCCTCTACGCCACCGGCTTTTCGGGCCACGGCTTCCTCCAGGCCCCCGCCGTCGGCGAGCTCGTGCGCGACCTCCACCTCGGCCGCGACCCCTTCATCGACATCTCCCCGCTCAGCGCCGACCGCTTCCGGACCGGAGCGGAGATCCGCCCCGAAGCGCACGTGGTGTGAACTCCCCGATAGGAAGGGCCCCTTCGATGGGCAGCCAGATGATCAGCCAGTGGCAGCTGCGCGCCGCCTTCGCCGCGCGGCTCTCCGAGATGTACGGCCGTGAGGTCCCCGCCTACACCACGCTCGTGGACGTCTCGCGCGAGGTGAACGAGGACGTCCTGCGCGACCGGGGCGCCGACGCCGAACGCCTCGGCTCCATCAGCCGCGTCACCGCGGAACGCCACGGCGCCATCCGCGTCGGCACCCCCGCCGAACTGGCCCAGGTGGCCCGGGTGTTCGGCGCCCTGGGCATGCGTCCGGTCGGCTTCTACGACCTCCGCGAGGCCGCCGCCAGCGCGGTACCGGTCGTGTCGACCGCGTTCCGCCCCGTCGACGGCGAGGAACTGGCCCGCAACCCCTTCCGCGTCTTCACCTCCATGCTCACCCCCGCCGACCCGCGCTTCTTCGACCCCGAACTGCGCGCCCGCCTGGAGACGTTCCTCGCCGCCCGCGAACTGTTCCCGCCGGAACTGCTGGCCCTCGCCGACCGGGCGGAGGCGGAACAGGAACTGCCCGAGCAGGACGCCGAGCGGTTCCTCCAACTGGCCGTCGCTGCCTTCGAGTTGTCGACGGAGCCGATCGACAAGGCCTGGTACGAGACCCTGGAGCGGGTCTCCGCCGTCGCCGCGGACATCGGCGGCGTCCGCAGCACCCACATCAACCACCTCACCCCGCGCGTCCTGGACATCGACGAGCTGTACCGCCGTATGACCGAACGCGGCATCGAGATGATCGACACCATCCAGGGCCCGCCGGCCTGGAAGGGCCCCGACATCCTGCTGCGCCAGACGTCCTTCCGGGCCCTGGCCGAGCCCCGCGCGCTGCGTCTTGAGGACGGCACCGTCACCCGCGGCGCGCTACGCGTGCGGTTCGGCGAGGTCGAGGCGCGCGGTATCGCCGTGACGCGGGAGGGACGAGCGCTCTACGACCGTCTGCTCACCCTCGTGGACCAGAAGGCGACCGCGCACCCCGGAGCCGACCGGGCCGAACTCGCCCGCATCCTCTGGGCGGAGCACGTCCCGGGCACCGAACACGAGCTCGCCGCCCAGGAGTTGGCGTACTTCACGTACAGCGTGGCGCCCGACCGCCCCCGCGACGGCAGCCGCCCGCCCGAGACCCTCGGCGAACTGCTGACCCAGGGCTGGGTACGGGCCGAGCCCCTCGTCTACGAGGACTTCCTGCCCCGCTCGGCGGCGGGCATCTTCCAGTCCAACCTCAGCGAGGCGGGCTCCCGGGACAACGAACAGCAGGGCGCCGCCTACGACAGCGACTGGCTCTCCGGCGCGATCGACCGCGAAGTCCTCGACCTCTTCGCCCTGTACGAGCAGCAGCAGAACGAGTCCCTGGCGCAGGTCGCCGGGGAACTGCACCTCACCACCCTCAAGGGAGCGTCATGACCGGCACCGCCCTGCCCACCACCGAGGACCTGCGCACCCGCGCCCTGGCGAGCCTGGAGCGCATCGGCGCGAGCGTGGCGGAGGGCACCGACTTCCAGGCCCGTACGCCGATCACCGGCGAGGACCTGTTCGGCCTGGCCGCCGCGAGTGCCGCCGACGTCGAGGAGGCGCTGGCCGCCACCCACGAGGCGTTCCTCACCTGGCGCACCACACCGGCTCCGCGCCGCGGCGAACTCGTGCGCCGCCTGGGCGAGTTGCTGCGCGAGCACAAGAGCGACCTGGCCGATCTCATCACCATCGAGGCGGGCAAGATCCGCTCGGAGGCGCTGGGCGAGGTCCAGGAGATGATCGACATCTGCGAGTTCGCGGTCGGTCTGTCCCGGCAGCTCTACGGCCGCACCATCGCCTCCGAGCGCCCCGGCCACCGCCTCGCCGAGACCTGGCACCCGCTCGGGGTCGTCGGCGTCATCTCCGCGTTCAACTTCCCGGCGGCGGTGTGGTCCTGGAACACGGCAGTTGCGCTGGTCTGCGGCGACACGGTGATCTGGAAGCCGTCGGAACTCACCCCGCTGATCTCCGTGGCCTGCGACCGGCTGCTGGCCCAGGCGGTCGAAGAGGTGGGCGCCCCCAGCGACGTACACCGTCTCCTCCTCGGCGACCGTGCCATCGGCGAGCAGCTCGTGGACGACCCGCGCGTCGCGCTCGTCAGCGCCACCGGTTCCACCCGCATGGGCCGCGAGGTCGGGCCCCGGGTCGCGGCCCGTTTCGGGCGCAGTCTGCTGGAGCTCGGCGGCAACAACGCGGCCGTCGTCGCCCCGTCGGCCGACCTCGACCTCGCCGTGCAGGGCATCGTCTTCGCCGCGGCGGGCACGGCCGGACAGCGGTGCACCACCCTGCGCCGCCTCATCGTCCACCGCGACATCGCGGACACGCTGGTCGCCCGCCTGACGGCCGCGTACGGCAAGCTCCCGATCGGCGACCCGTTCGACGAGGGCACCCTGGTCGGCCCGCTCATCTCCCCCACCGCCTACGACGCCATGCAGGACTCGGTCGCCCGAGCGCAGGCGCAGGGCGGCAAGGTCCTCGTGGGCGGCGGGCGGCGCCTGGCCGAGACGGCACCCGGGGCCGCGTACGCCGAGCCGGTCATCGTCCGCGTCGACGACCAGACCGACGTCGTACGGCAGGAGACCTTCGCCCCCATCCTCTACGTCCTGACCTACGACACCTTCGAGGAGGCCGTCGCCCTGCACAACGACGTCCCGCAGGGCCTCTCCTCCAGCATCTTCACCCGCGACCAGCAGGAGGCCGAGCGCTTCCTCTCCGCCGAGGGCTCCGACTGCGGCATCGCCAACGTCAATATCGGCACCTCCGGGGCGGAGATCGGCGGCGCCTTCGGAGGCGAGAAGGAGACCGGCGGCGGCCGCGAGTCCGGCTCCGACGCGTGGCGGGCCTACATGCGCCCGGCCACCAACACCATCAACTACTCCAGCCGGCTCGCCCTCGCCCAGAACGTCAGCTTCCTGTAGGGCGTGCGGGCGGAGAGACGGCGGACGGGCCCACGGGTGAACCCCGCAGGCCCGTCCGCCCAGCGGGCTACCTGCCTCGCGCGGGGCGCTTGATGCCCGCACGCCCTGCCTTCTCGGTGCGCTCCGGGCCGGCGTCCTTCCGGTACTCCTCCGCCTCAGGCCAGTCCTTGGGCCGCACGAGGAGCATCTCGCCGCCGCCCGGCACGATGAACGCGCCACCGAAGGGCTCGTCACCCGCGAACCAGACACCGTCCGCAATGCCGACCGGCCACCGACCACGCACAATGGCGTCCTTGGCGCGCAGCGTGAAGGGGGTGCCGCCCTTGTCTCCGAAGCGCAGGTAGAGCGTGTGGGTCGACTCCATGCCGTACTTCTCGACCGGGGTGCGGAATTCGAGCGGGTAGGTCCGGAACACCCGGGAGCATTTCCGGATCGCACTCAGGCGGTCGAAAAGAACGATCAACGTCCATACGGCACCGATCATTCCGATGATGCCCAGCGGCAGCAGATAGTCGAGCTGGAACACATACAGCTGGACCCACATCAACAGGAACACCGGGAAGAACTTGAGGAACTTCTTCAGCGCGACACCGTAGTGGTAGCGCACCGCGCCCTGGAATTCCGTTCCGTCGGTCGCGTACGGCGCGGGCGGGGTGTCCGACTCCAGACCGTCTTTCCATCGTTCTGGCACTGTCATCCGAACGGGCTCCTTTCGTCTGCCCCCGAGCCGGAATCCGAGAACGGGACCTCGGCACGCTCCGGCGCCGCCGGGTCGTCGAACGTCACCGTACGTGCGACGCCGAGCAGCACGCCGCGGTAGTCGTCGGCGAGCTCCACCGCCGGGGTGACCAGCTGCACGGTGATGATCGACGAGGTGCGAGGCACCGGGATCGCCACCGTGCCCTGCCAGACGGCCCCCTGCGCGGGCCCGTCCTGCCCCTCGGGAGGAGCGGTCGGCGCGGGCGTGGTCCGCTCCGTCTCCAGCACGTATCCGGTGCCCACGGGCAGTTCCACGGGCACGATGCCGTCGGCCGGACCGGTCCCGTCCCCCAGCATCTGGAGAAGCACGGCTTCAGGGTGCGCTCCCGAGGTGGGGACCGTGGAGACCGTGAGGACGGACAGCGTGGCCCCGCCGTGTTCGTCCGGGTGCATGCCGAGCGCGCATCCCATGACCTCCTGGCTCCGCAGCATCGTCAGGACGACGGCGTACAGCCGGAACACCTGGTCGGCGCGGTCCCGGAGGTCTTCGGGGAACGCGTTGATCTGCCGGGCCACCTCCTGGATGCCCTGAGGTGACGGCTGGAGGTCAAGCTGGAGGTATCCGTAGGGCAGTCCGTACCAGAATGCCGGCTTCGGCTCGGCCTCCACCGTGTCAAGGAACGCGTTCACAGCCGGATCGCCCCCATCAGTTCGCCGATGCCCAAAATGATGTCGGACCCTGCGCCCTTCAGACCGGTCGCGGCAGCCGCGCCCTTCGTGATCTCGGACGCGTCATGTCCGGGGCCGTTCTTCGGCAACACGCCCACGCTTTCCAGGGACGACGCCATGTTCGCCGCCACGTTGACGCCGTTGATGCCGTACTGGAGCGCTCCGGTGGTGGTGGAGGTCGCCACGTCGAGAGCCTTGTAGCTGAAGGCAGGCACGATCTCCTTGCCGAACGTGCCCAGCTTCGAGCCCAGCGACAGGGCCTCGCCTCCCTCGCGGGCAACGGCCGCAGCGAGACCCGCCTCGCTGCCGGCCTTGGCGAGGGCGCCGACGCCGGGCACCATGCCGAGAGTGTCACCGACCAACGAGGCGGCGGCGAACGCGCCCTCCTTGAACCCGTACTTGCCCGTAAGCGCGTCTCTGAAGTCCTCGCTCGCAAGGTTCTTCGCCATGGACACCGCGCTCGCCGCGACCGCGATACCGGCGAAGAGCGGCGCCAGCGGGGTGGGGAGCAGGGCCAGCAGTCCCGCGATGGCTCCGATGGTCCCGGCGTGCTCCACGAGGAACTCGCCGACCGCCTTGAGGCCCTCGCCGATGGCGCTGAGGGCCTTGTCGAACCAGCCCGGCTCCTTGGGGGCCAGCTTGTCGTCGGCCTCGTCGAGGCTGCGGGCGACGGTCTCGGCCGCGTCGGTGTGGGTGCCCTCCAGCTCCTTCGCCTTCTTGATGACGTCGTTGTAGGCGGTGTTGGCGTTGTTGAGGTGGGTGGTGGCCGCGTTCAGTTCGCGCTCGGCGGTGCGCAGGCGCTCCGTCGCGGCATCCGCCTCCGCCTGGCTGGGGTATTCCTTGCCGCCGAGCTTGAGGTCCGGGTTTCCCTTGGCCTGGTCGTAGCGGCCCTGGGCCTTGTCGACGTCACCCTTGTTCTCGCGCGCGGCGTCGTCGTACTTCTTGGCCAGGTCGCGGTGGGAGGTCAGGTCGCCTTCCCATTTGCTCAACGCCGAAGCGGCTTTGTCGAGCGAATTCCCGGCGTTCATCATGGCGGTCTTGAGGTCGCCGTCGAGCGTGTCCCGGAACGCGCTCGCCGCGTCTCCGTTCCAGCTGGAGCTGGCCCCGAGCAGATACTCGATCTGCCGGTGACAGTTGTTGAGCGTGTCGGCCGCGGACTTCACCTTGCGGTAGAGGGAAGTCACCTGCTCGGGAATTCCGGGTACCGGGTTCCAGCCGAGGCTCGGGTAGGGATTACCAGCCACCGGTTACTTCCCCCCGGTATTCGCGGCGTGCGTCTCGTCCATCTTTTTGAGGGCCTTCGAAAGGTTGTCCTCGAACTGCTGGTAGCTCAACGCGGTCTTCTCCACGCCCTCGTCGACCGCTTTGATCATGTCCTTCAGCTGGCCGGTTCCGTACTTCCACCTGTTCTGGAAGGTCTCACACGCCTCGTCCAACCGCGGCGTTCCGATCTGGTCGGCGCCGACGGCGGAGAGCGCCGAGCGCGCTTCTTCCAGATCGGTGACCGACTGCTTCAACACCCGGCCGAAAGAGTTCAATTGACTTAGATCGACCTTGAATTCATCCGCCATGAGGCGGCCCCCTTGTTCGACTGCGAGCGAGGCAGCACAG
>Ga0307508_10004817_pt1 | contig 13012 bp, 11 predicted proteins | sample 9_EM_MG_FD_203089 | JGI IMG/M metagenome (GOLD analysis project Ga0307508, IMG submission 203089) | Populus trichocarpa ectomycorrhiza microbial communities from riparian zone in the Pacific Northwest, United States - 9_EM | ecosystem: Host-associated > Plants > Roots > Unclassified | place... | reverse complement strand
TTAAACCCCTGTACCCCTGGTGAGGGGTAGGGGTTTTGGAGGGTCTGAATATCCATACCCTTACCCCTACCCCTCATACCCTTGACTGAAACCCCTGCTTATCACTACGGATCTACATCCAGCTTAATTTTGGCATGCTCCACAGTCTAGACACCGCAGCATGTGGCTATGAGTGATCCAAGAACAACTGATGTGCTTTCACATTGTTCCGTCATTGCTTCATCAATTGAAGGCTCAATCTTACTATATCATGACACGACCCGACTTGTATAAACTTTTATTATCTTTTGTTCTTCATTTTCGCATTTATCGCAATGCAATCACATTATGTGTCTCTTTTGGTCCCCGATTCTCTTGTTAAAGTACCATAAAAGTCCTGTATTATATCCTAAGAAGAACAGAGAGAATTTCCCCCACTCTACAGTCACTAGCTAAAAGAAACATTGCCACCTTGTGCATCGTGCACCCTTAGTTCCTTGTCGCTATTGTCGCTACTTCATTCTCGTTATTGTCACCATCGTTATCAGACGAGTCATCATTGGACATCGTCGCCAAAACTCATCTAGCCGCACGTTGAGTGTGTTATCATTGAGTAATCTATATACTTTCATCATCGTCATCGTCATCAGACTTGTTGCTGTTGTTTTATTGTTGGTCTTATTGTATTTCATGTTGTCCCATGCATTGTCAAAGTGGATCGTCGTTGCTCTTGTTCCTCCTTACTGTTTCACTATCGTTCTTTATTGAACTTCACATTGTTTTGTGCACCATTGAAGTAGACAGTCTCGCTTTCCACCGTTCGCTTCATAAAGACGTGTGTTCTCCATATTGTCCCGCGTCGCACATATACCATTCATTTATGGTTGTCACCATCATCGTCAAGCTCATCATCATTTGCATTGTTAAATGCTGTTAGAGCTAGTTGAAGTTGCTTTAGGACTGTTGTGTGTCTGCTGCTTTGTTGATTGGTTCAGAAGTTCCCTTACTCGCACCCTGTTGCAATCCCAGCCGTTGGTGACCTCACCCTGGTCACTGTGAGTGTGTTTTCATGCCTAGCGGCTTGCTAGCATCATCAATGCATGGCCTAATTTAGATACACATCCGTTTAAGAAAGCTTGGCATTGATGCTATGCTAGCCCTTACTAGCTTGCTCTAGAACATGCAATATCTTTATATACCATTTAACAGGTTATAAGTCCTGCCTTTTAACTTTTTATTAGTTATTGTTCACTCTGTAGACATTGCTTGCACTTGGCACTATTGTACTTGGTTATTGATCATGTCTTGGAATCTGGAGATTGCACATTTGGAAACTTGAAATATTTGCCCAGTCTAGAAATCTGGGGAAGTGTTAAAGGCACTATTGGGATCAGGGGTTAACTATCACTATTGTGACTTGTAGAAGATCAAGAAAAAATGTCAACATCAGACTCTTTGCCAAAGATCAAACCATTGTCCAATCCAAACTATCCAGAATGGAGTGGGGAGATGAGGGCTTGATTAATGAGAAATTGATTATGGAAGCTGGTATCAGGCAAACTGCCTCAACCAACTGAAGATGGGAATGAAAGTCTCAAATGGGAAACAAAGGCTGAAAAGGCAACTGGTGAAATCTAACTTTTGGTGGAAAGTGACCAGAGAGTACACTTCAGAGGGCATAAAAATAACCCAATAAAGATGTGGCAGCTGTTGAAAGCTGCTCATCTATCAAAGAAACTGGAGGCATGCTTTAATGCATATGATGACTTGTTTTCAATCAGGAAGCAAGATTCAGAATCACTTGTGAATCTGGGGGTCAGGATTAAAAAGGCCATGCAAGCCATTCAAAACTTGTGGCCATTAGGATTTACAATAGAGCAGTTGGATGAGGAGCTGCAGTGTACAACATTAGTCCATGCCTTATCTGATGAATTCCATCACCTGAGATCCACACTTTTTGCTAGTGGACAAGTTGGATAAGGCTATAATTCTTCAAGCCTTCAGGAGCAAGGAGCTGAACCAGCAATGTAATGGAGAGTCAGTTAACAAGGCTAGAGCATTTGGAAAGGGGCCTATGATTCTTCAAGCCTTCAGGAGCAAGGAGCTGGACTGGCAACATAATGGAGAGTTGGTTAACAAGGCTAGAGCATTTTGAAAGGGATTATCCATTGCAGACATTATTTGCTATTTTTGCAACAAAAAGAGGCACACTACACACAATTGTGCTGCTCTAAAAGCCAAATTGAATAGGGAAAAAGAAGACTGAGGGTGTAAGAGCGACTGCAGGGCAAACACTATAAGCAACGAGCTAGCAGGAGATTCAAAGACTTTAGTCATTGGTGTGGTAATCCTACAGACATATGTACCTAGCAGGGGATCCAAAGAGGAAAGGATAGGAATCCCTCTGCTGGCATGGCCTAATATATACAGGTAAATAAAGATATACAAAGTGTCCAAAGCGGTGTGCTAAGTCCGATGATGCGAGACGTGGCGTGATGGTATATAAAGTGATTGAATGGTCAGGGGTGGGGGTCGTGATGAGGACGCAACAGTGGTAAGGAGAGCATGCAAGTCAGGCTTGCGTATGTGTGAGTGTGCGTGTTACGAAGGATGCACGAGTGCAGGCATTGAAGGAGGCGAAGCGCATAGGGTAAGGGTGTTCCCCTTACAGAGGGTGCCAAAAAGGCAGAAAGAGAGAAGGCAGCAGTTGTTACAGAATTTGCTGGTCAGGCAAGTGCTGTTGATGATCATGAAGCTGATGTCACATCTTCTAACATATTTCATTGGAATACAGACATATGACTTCTCACAAGTCATGGATCAGAAATTATAGAGTGCCTATTCGACTAGTGGACAGTTGCGTTATATATTCTGAAGCGGTTGGTAGTGTTCTGTTTAGACCTTTGATCAATGGACAATTAGTTAGAGATGTTGAATTTGCTAGAGTGTTACATGTTCCTACTCTTTATAATAATCTTTTATCTGTCTTATATTTGAAGCATAAAGCTTTTGATGCACATATTTCTGGGAATCATATGGACTTTATTAGAAATGGCACCACATTGTTCACTGCTTCTATTAATGAATGCAATGTTGGATACTTGAATGGCTCTACAATTGATATAAATAATTATGATGATATTAAAATGATGATTTCAAAGAATCTAGTGGATGGACTTAGTGCTTGAAAGTCTGGTCCAGTCTGGTCTTTTGCCTATTTTTGGCAAGACCGAGACCGAGACTGGTCTATAAATATCCCAGATCATCCAAAGACCGGACTGGACCGCTTTAGACCAGTCTTTTTCGGTCTAGACCGGTCTTTTTCCATTTTTGGCATAGTGAAACTTTTGAAAATATATTTAAGCTTCAAATTAAGCACTTAATCATCTAAAACCAGTCAGAATTGACAAAGATATGAAGTTTTCAATGAATTATCGATTTTTTGACTAAATGTTGAATATCTCAGTTTTGGGTCAATTTTCATGTCCTTGGGCTACATTTGAAGCGGTAATTGAGGGCTACAAAAGACCGGTTTGAACCAGTCTAAACCAGTCCATATAGACCAGTCTTTTTGCGGTCTTTTGTTTTAAATTTTGAAAGACCAAGACTGCAGTCTTTGTTAAAAACCGGTCTTGGTCTGGTTTTTTTCTGATTTTGGACTGGTCTTGAGACTGGACCTTCAAGCACTAGATGGACTAGTACTGGAATCTAAGGCAAAGCCTGATCCTATTTGTGAACCCTGCTTGACAGAAAAGATGCATGCAAATCCATTCCCTTCCTTCAACAGTAGAGCTACAGAGTTGTTGGAATTAGTTCACTCAGATGTTCTTTACAAGTCCTATTTATAGGACTCATTCTTATATCCCCACTCTCTAGCCATCAATTGTAACACTCAAGACGGTGGCAAATGCCAAGCATCAGCAGATCACGTGGTATTTAAATATTATTATCAAACCAGTAAGGATATTCAATTTTGATCAGCAGAGTCTCAATTTCAACAACAGAATTATGTTTTAAATTATTTAAAAAAAATAAAATCATAATATTTTTAATAAAAAAAGGACTTGTACATGCCACTTGATGGCTTACAAAACAAGTAGATATCACAGAGTGATGCTATAGAAAAGAGTTGACCAGTCTTGGATTTGAACCAAGGACCTTTCCTATCCAGGAGAATGTTCTAACCACTGAGCTATCTGGTCTTAGGTAGTTGGTATTGGATACACATACCAAGAATGGACGTGTTCCATGTGTCTGGCATCTGCTTCAGCACTGCAGGGCTGGCTAAGGTTCATTGACACGATGTGAACACAGAGGTCCTTACCATATTGAAGTGGCTTATCCTGTTACCACTTAACAGATGTCTATTATGTTGGTCATCCATCACATGGAGGGCATAGCTATTGGACTACATGTTTCTATAAGAGACTGAATAGCTGAAGTCCAAAGTTAGAAGCTAAGGACTTCAGATGGAAAAAACCTAGATATATATATTCCTGTAACATGTGACTGTCACATATTTAACATCCCTCCATGATAGAACATGTCTAAGGTAAGATAAAAGACAAGAGAGGAAAGAAGTAGAGAAAGAATCAATCAGGCCAAGACACCCATTTGTTTTCTGCAAGAGCAAACCTTGAGAGCTGGCACTGATTTGGTGAGGCAGTCTGCAATCATTTCCTGAGTATGAATAAACTCTGGGCAAATCATACCATTTTCTACCTTGTCTCTAAGCCAGTAGAAACAAAGATCCAGGTGTTTCATCTGACCATGGTGTTCAAAATTCTTGAAAACACTGATGGCACTTTGGTTGTCCATCTTGAGAGTGAAAGCTGTCTGTGCACCATATCCAAATTCAGAAAGAATGTTTCTCATCCATGCAATCTCCTTTCCTGCCCCAATTGCAGCCATATACTCCGTCTCAGTGGTAGAAAATGCAACAATGGTTTGCAACTTGCTGTATCATCCAATTAATTGCACTCCTAGCCATTATAGTCACAAAACCAGCAGTGGAGCGACCAATATCAACACAATTCCCATGAGAGGCATCAGTGTAGGTGACAAAGGTCTCAGAGCCAGCCAGATCACTACAGTAGGTGACCTTGTGGTCAGAAGTCATATCGGAAGAGGTGTTTGAGAGCATTCCAGTGTTGTGGACCAGAATTGGTGTTGAAGCGAGCAAGATAGGCAACAGAGTGCACAATGTCAGGGTGTGTCATCATGGCAAGGTATTGGAGTGATCCAACTGCACTGAGATAGAGTACTTTGGACATGAAGTTCTTGTCCTCCTGTGAGTGAGGGGCCATGGAAATGAGATAAAGCAAATTTGGAAGGTAAAGGAGTTTGGACTGGTTTGCAGTCATTCCATACTCCTCCAATGTGTCCAAAATGAATTGGTGTTGATGAAGCTTGAGTGTGCGAGTAGGGTGGTCCCTTTAGACGGCTACACAGAGCAGGAAACGAGTGGCACCAAGATCGCGACATTTGAAGTATTAAGAAAGAAGTTGGACATATTTATCAATTGTAGCAGGAGATTTTGAAGCAATTGTGATATTATCAATGTAGATGGGAACAATGATGTGGACCTCCCCATTGCAATAGATGTAGACAGAATGGTCAGATTCAATGTGCTTGAACCTCAATTCTGTAAGGACAGAGTGTAACTTCTTGTTTCATTGTTGTGCAGATTGCTTGAGATCATAGAGCGATCTGTGTAGCCTACAGACCTTGTTGGAACCACCACCAATATGAAATCCCTCAAGTTGCTTCATGTAGATCTCCTCATCCAAATCACCATTCATAAAAGCAGAGATGATGTCCACAGAACAAAGTTCAAGGTCCTACTACAGCAGCCATGGTCATAATAATGCGAAGTGTAGCAGGCTGGAAGGTGGGCACAAAGCTTTCATTGTAGTCAAGTCCAGGACACTGAGAGTAGCCCTTTGCAATGATTCTGGTCTTCAGGCACTCAATGGAGCCATCTACATTGTGTTTGACTCAGAATACCCAACCTGATCCTATCACTATCTGGTCCACAGGCAAGTCAACAATTTCAAAGGTGCCAGTCCCAACAAGAGTGTTGCACTCGAGTGTGGTGGCCTCCTGCCATCTATCTGATTGCTGGCCATGCATAGCTTGTTTGAAGGTTTAAGGTTCTGGCACAGAGGCAGAGTTTGCATGTTCACCATCTTCATCTTCATTCTCAGACCATATCACTGGTGGTTCAGCTTTTGGTTCAGCAGAGCACATCACCTTCCACCATTCACCTGGAGGACACAAAATGTGTAATGTGCAGCAAAGATCAGGTGGAGCATCTTGCGCAGAAGCAGGAAGAGGTGCGTGGACAATCACTGGTGATCAATGACCTCAACATCACTATCCCCCTCCAGCACAGGAAGCAGAGGTTGTGACCTATGAGGTGTGAGATCAGCTAGTGAGTTTGCCTTGTACTTGGCAAGTGTTTTACTAACCTGAAGTCCAAAGTAAGAAACTAAGGACTTATGGTGGGAAATTTACGAACAAGTATGGATACAATCTGAGGACGTCCATAAGACAAGACAAATAAGCCACAATTCAGAATGATATATGATATGCAATGTGGAAAGTAAAAGCATATGCAGCGAATGATATAGCACAAATAGATGCGTTGTGACACTAGTAGCAGGTAGCAAGGGTAATGAAAACATAAGTTGTAATTCAAGAATTTCAAGAAAGTGTGGACACAACACACTTACTAGAAGCTTGCTGAGTGTCATACAAGGGATTTGATTTTCAAGCAAAGAAGGCTGCAAAGCCACTGCAATGAAATGCATTAATGCCTGGAATATCCAGTAATTTGAAAGGTGACTCACAGCAAAAATCCTTCTGCCCTCTTTGTCCAACACCTTGATGGCAGAGAGAGCTCTTGTTTATTCCCCTAGGATATGGCAGCCTTGCTCTGAAGTAATAGTAAAAGAGAGAAAATCAAACCAATATAAGTTGAAACTCACAGAGCTGTGCATTTTTGTTTAGTAGTCTTACATTTGGCCACATCACATGCATATTGCTCTAATCAGATGGCAGCCTATTTATGGAGGTGAACATTCAGACCTGGTCACCATGTTTGGAAGCCACATCTTTCTGTCTTGCAAACCAATGATATGCTGCATACCATATCTTCTCTGCTCCTTTTCTTCTATTCATGCTGGGCCACAGCTTGTCTCTTTTTATGGCACTACTTCCACAAGTCCAGTCCCTCTACCCTCAAGTTTCTTTCAAACTCAAATCAATTTCACAGTTGGTCCTGTTGAAGGAAATACCTTTGTCAGGCCATTTTTCAGTTTTTAGCTCAGGTTCAAGATTTCTGTCTACAATTCAAAGGCCCAGGTTGAGCTATGTAAGTTCACTTGCCTAGCATGGACAGGCCATCCCTCTGATCCTTGCTAGTTTTAAGAGCTGGCTCAACACTTTTAATGGCCTTGTCGAGGTCTTTACTCTGCCCCCCTAATCTGCGCGGAGTCTGAGGACAGTCCAAGCAGTCCGCAGATCTTGGACTCTGCACAGACTTTTTTTGGCAGAAGATCAAGCCAAACCCAGTTGTCCTAGTTCTAGCTCAGTCCGAGTACTGTCCTAGGACAAAGTCTGAGGGCTGCAAGAACTGAGTGTGGGGCCAGTTCTTAAATTAGTAATTCTACATAATAGAGGGTCAGCACGTAAATTATGCATTTTGTTCACTCTACTGAGTGAGGTCATGCAACCTGTCTCTTTCTCAGCCATCACTTTCAATCATCACCCATCCTGCTCCCACCATCATCATCCACTACTGTCCCCTCACCACCCACCACCACCTACCCCCTCTCCCACCACCACGGCGCCAGAGGACATGGTGGGGACAGCCCCACGCGCCAACATGACAAACCCAAAGGAAAACGATCACAACAGGTTGAAATGGGATGGACGCGAGAAGTAGGGGGCAATGGGGGCAACGGCAGGACGTGCAAGGTGCGCCCGCTTTTTTTATTTGTTTTTTATATCCTATTAACTGATTTCTAACATCCCTACAGGCTGACCCACCTCCAGAACACGAAAAACCTGCGACAGTGTGGGGTTTTCATGTTCTGGAGCCCCCTTCCCCAACCCCTCCACCTCAGCACCCCACCTCTGCAACCACCCACCTCCAGAACACAAAAAACACGCGGCGGCGCATGTTTTGCTTGTTCTGGAGCCCTCTTCCTCAACCCTCCATCCTACCTCTGCAACCAGCCACCCCTCACTGCAACGCAATATGAGAATGTGCCCTCATGGGCACATTCTCGTGTTTGGGTGCCTCCTCACCTCCAGAACACGTAAAACACGCATTATGGCGTGTGTTTTTAATGTGTTCTGGAGGTGGGGATACCCATTCCTCCACCTGAATATGAAAATGGCACGATTTTCGTGTCCGGGTGCCTTCCCACCCTCCTCTGCACCCCCCTTGAAGCCCAACATGAAAACGCGCCCATGCAGGTGTGTTTTCGTGTTGTGTTCCCTTCCTGCACTCCCTGCCACCGAACATATAAAACGCACCAACATGCGCGTGTTTTACGTGTTCTGGAGGCGGGGATAACTATTTCTCCACCTGAACACGAGTGCCTCCCCACACCTCCTCCACACCTCCCTTGGGTGCTTCCCCAGTGGCCTCTCATGCACCCGCTGCCACCACACATGTAAAATGTGCCCACACGGGCACATTTTTCATGTGCGGTGGCCTCTTGCAACCCTCCCTTCCAACTGGCCCTGCCCCTCTTGGTGCCTCTGTACCCTCACCTTCAAATATGAAAACCCCCTGGGTGTTTTCGTGTTCACCCTCCAACACCATAAACACGTCCGAAACAGTGTGTTTATGGTGTTTAATTACCTTCTCCCTCTATTTCCCCTTTAGTTATTTTCCTTTTTAGGAAATTTCCCTATTTAGAAAATGTATAATAATCAAAATAACTAAATTAAATCAAAAATTAAAAAAACTTTTTTAAAAAAATAAGAATTCAGAATTCATGGCAGCTGCAGGTGTACAGACAGCTCAGACTGTCCTCGGACTCCACTCGGACTCAGCTCAGACTTATTCTGGACTCAAGGGTTTTTTTTTTTTGGAAAAGGGCTTCAAACTGTTCTAGGACTGTCCTCGGAGTCCTTGCGGATTGGGGGGCGCAGAGTAAAGTACTGGCCTTGTCAGGCAACTGCAGTGTCATCACATTCTTTGAGTGTCTTCTGCTTTCTGTCCACAAAGGTGACTTTGTTTCTTTCACCCATTCTGTGTTGTTGCTGCATGTCAGAATTGACCTCTTATACTCAGGCAGAAAGCATCAAAGGTTCCTTGACCTACTTTGCTTGTTTGACTATGCAACTGCCAGTGGATGCAGAATTTACAGGCTTAAGGTTCCAGCAAATGGCTCTAGGCCAGTACTTCACACTAGCCCCCAGTTTCTGGTGGAAATACTTGTAAATTACAGGTAATTCCAGAAATTTCTAATATATTTCTGGTGTATTTCTCATAATATCCCTCACATAATCTGGTTGGACTGTAGTCCAGTTCAGTCCAGCTTTAAAAATTTATTTACATCTTAATACATATGTTTTGTCATTTATTTGGTCTGGGCAACTTTTCAATTTTTTCATAGTTCAGTGAAGTCCAGTGAAGTCTGATGGACTCTCCATTCTGGTGGAGTCCATCAGACTGGACAAGCTGAACTTTAGTCTAGTTAAGTCCAGTACTCCATTTCTATAAGAAACATTTGGCAGGAGTCCAGTTCAGTCCGGTGGACCAGACTCTTGCAATTTTAGCACAAATTTGGCTGAGTCTGGTCCAGTCTGCCAAACTCCAACTGGATTATGTGAGGGAGAGAAAAGTATTGCATAATATTTTCTGGTTAATTTCAGGTGATTTTCTGATAAAATTATATTACATTTTCCTCATTATATCTCTGGTATTTTTTACAAATAAACTAAATCTAAATTTCAATTATTAAATCTTATCTATGGTAACATATTATTACATCATCATTCCAGTTTCTGATCAAACCACTCTCACAGTACCCATGGGCTGCTCTACAGGTCAATTCCTCAGTATGTTTCTTCACTTCTCTTTATGTATTGTTCCTTTTTTTACCATTTTCATTACCTATATCATTATGTCATTTTTCATCTGCTCCATTATTCTGTGCCTTGTATTGCACATGTTTCGATTGTATTAGCCTAGATAAATACTGTGGTGCTATGAAGTGGGACAGCAGTCAGAATATTAAGTTATCCTTCCCAATTCATTTCCACTCTGTTAAGACTTCTGCGCTTAACTTCCTATCCCAGTTAGGACTGTGATCTTTGTGAGTCAAGTTTATAGCTTGACATATAAGTTCTTTCCCTCATGTACCACTCTTGTCTCCTGTTCTATCCTGCACCTCAGCACCCCTTTCCATGGGACCTCGGCACACTCCTTACATCTAGTAATATTATCAAAAATGAAAATAATAGCTAATATAGGTCTGAGGGTAAGTAAGGAAAGATGATAGAAGGAAGGAATGGTTGTGGATCTATTTGAACATGAAAACTCACTGCGATGGGCATGTTTTCATATTCAAGGGAAAGGTGAGACATGTGAATAGGGAATGTCATGGGTATCACACATATTATAATATCATTTATATATTATACTACTTTACATATATATTATATACATTATATGACGGGAGATCCCTCGTTACCTGTCAGAAGTAAAATGAAGACACAACGAGGAGGGCACATCCCTCCTTGCTGTGTTGAAACGGAAACGACACAATGAGAAGGGGATGGCCCTCCTCATTGCGTTGAAATAGCAAAAATGCAACAAGAAGGGGTATACCCCTTCTCGACGCGTTGAAAATGAGACAAAGACACAACAGGGAGGAGCATGCCTCCTCTCTGCCATGTCAAAAGAGGAACGACATGACGAGGAGGGGCATATATACCCCTTCTCATTGCATCAAAACAACAAACACGCAACGAGGAGGGGCATACCCTCCCCGACGCGTCGAAAATGAGACAAAGACACGACGAGGAGGGGTATATGCCCCTCCTCATCGTGTCGAAACAGCAAAAACGCAACGAGGAGACCCTCCCTGCTGCGTCGGAAGATGAGAAAAATGAAAGATATGTACCATACTATTGGGGGTGGGCACAACGGCCCTTCCCCTGCCCTCGTCATCCTCTCCGTCACGCATTTTCCATCGTGTTGTTCATCTTGTGGCATGCCGGAGTGGAAGGTGGTGGTGGTGGCAGAGGGTGAGGGTGGTGAGAGTGAGGATGGATGGCTCGCCATTGCCGTTGAGCTGTTGCCATTGTCGCCGTTGGTGACCAACAAGTGGGAGATCACGCATGTGATGGGTCACAGTGCGGGTAACCCAAAACCCGTGCCACGGGTATGGGTTTTTTGGGGGTACGGAATTCCCAACCCGTACCCGTACCCCAGAGAAACCCGTGACATTCCCTACATGTGGAGGAAATGTCTGCCTGGAGAAAGGAGAGTGGAGAAGAACCAGCCCAACATCACCAATGTGCCCATTTGGGCATGGTGGTGGTGTTCTGGTGGAAGGGGGAACCTGTTAGATACTAGTTAATAATAACAATTGAAAAATAAATGGTGGTGTACCTTTTATGCCCCTGCCCTTTGTCCTTTGTGTATTTTCCTGCTGTGTCTTTAACTGCATCTGGCATGTTTTTGACCTGTTGTGTTGCAGTGATGTGGTGGACATGTTTTGGCCATTGTAGCCAACTCTTAACATGTCATGAAGGGTGGTGGTGAGGAGAGGGAAAGGTGAGGGACAGCAGGGGACACTGAGAGACAGTGATGGTGGTGGGGAAGAGAGTTCAAATAGTTAACATGTGAGATGTCATGTGACCTTACACAGTGGGCTGAACAAAATGCAAAAGTTTGTTCATATCCCCATATCATGTTATATAATAAAACAATAATAAAACAATTTTCAGAATACAAAATACAAAAGTCCTATGTGTTGTTGGACATTTCCAGTATATTACTTGTAAAGTGGTGTTTCTGCAGCTAATCTAGGGCACTTACATGGAAAAATGCCCTGTAAATTACAGAAATTCCTGTAATCCATCAGGAAACAGGAACCTAGCTTTGAGTGTCTGGAGCTAAAAATCTAAAAGAATAATAACAAATAATAATAATATGTCTTAATCTTATCTATCAAGAGGGTTGTTGATTATATAACACTGATATTAAAATATCAGTATTTATCAAAAAACAATAAATATCTGACATCTTAACATCAACATTATATAATCAACAACTTTTTTTATAGATAAGATTAGTACATATTTTTACTATTTGTTATTATTTTTTTAGATTTTTATCTCCCATTGAAGACAGCCAAAGACATCCAAAGACTCTCAAAGCTGGGTTCCTGTTTCCTGATGACCTTGTAAATTACCAGAAATTTATCAGAAATTTACAAGAAAAACAGAACAACCAGAAAATAACAATTTGGTAGGTGCAATCTAATTTCTGGTGTATTTCATCAGAAATTACCTGTAAATTTCCAGGAATTCCCACCAAAAACTGGAACTAGTGACATGTACTTCCTCTAGGAGATGCATGCATCAGGAAAAAGCATAATTTCCTTGAGATGCCCTTATGAGAAAGTGGGACTTAATAATTTTCAAGGCATCCCAAGGGAGGTCTTTGCTGTGCCCCGCAGGTTCCGATCGGAACTGGTTGGAACCGGTTGGATTCTGATCGGAAATTTTGGATCACAGTATAGGCCAAACAGTAGGAAATTTCTCCAATTTTTCCAACCGGATTCTGATCAGAACCAGTGGAACCGGTCAGTTCTACCGGTTCCGAGTTTCAATCAATTCCGACCGGTACCAAGTGGAACCAGTCGGAACCGGTCAGAAAGAGTCAGACCAGTGCATATATAGTAGGAGATCACCTGATCATATTCTAAGCAGGGGAAAATAAATTATTCCATCCACCTAAAGGCTATAATCACCGAAAATAATAATAAATCACGTTGCCAAC
>Ga0307508_10004816_pt1 | contig 13012 bp, 12 predicted proteins | sample 9_EM_MG_FD_203089 | JGI IMG/M metagenome (GOLD analysis project Ga0307508, IMG submission 203089) | Populus trichocarpa ectomycorrhiza microbial communities from riparian zone in the Pacific Northwest, United States - 9_EM | ecosystem: Host-associated > Plants > Roots > Unclassified | place... | reverse complement strand
CCACCAGCGACTACGACCGCGAGAAGCTCCAAGAGCGCGTGGCCAAGCTGGCCGGCGGTGTGGCCGTGATCAAGGTCGGCGCTGCGACCGAAGTCGAGATGAAGGAAAAGAAGGCCCGCGTCGAAGATGCACTGCACGCCACGCGTGCTGCCGTCGAAGAAGGCATCGTGGCCGGTGGTGGCGTGGCGCTGTTGCGCGCCAAGCAGGCTGCAGGCGTGATCAAGGGCGACAACGCCGACCAGGAAGCCGGCATCAAGCTGGTGCTGAAGGCGATCGAATCGCCGCTGCGCGAGATCGTCTACAACGCCGGCGGCGAAGCCAGCGTGGTGGTCGCCGCGGTGTTGGCCGGCAAGGGCAACTACGGCTTCAACGCAGCCAACGACACCTATGGCGACATGATCGAAATGGGCATCCTGGACCCGACCAAGGTGACGCGCACGGCCCTGCAGAACGCGGCATCGGTGGCCTCGCTGATGCTCACGACCGAAGCGATGATCGCCGAAGCCCCGAAGGACGAATCGGCTGGCGGCGGCATGCCCGGCGGCATGGGCGGCATGGGTGGCATGGGCGGCATGGACATGTAAGTCCAGGCAACTTGTCTGCCAGTTGAAAGGGCTGCCTCGGCAGCCCTTTTTCATGGCCGAGCGGGATAATGCGACCTTGTCCATCGCAGGTCGCTCCATGCCACCGATCGCTCCCGTGTTGCAGCGTTTTGTCGACGACGAGCTGGCGCGTACGCCGGCGCTGATCGAGCGCACGCTGAACGGCACGCTGCAATTGCTGCGCGACGGCAAGGACAGCCCGCTGGCGGCGAGCGAACGCGCCCACCAGTTCGCCCTCGTCGAAGCGCTGCAAACCCAGGCGACGGACTACCAGCGCAGCTTCGTCCAGGCCCTGCACAACGAAGTGCGCGACGCGCTGCAGGAACAGCAGCACAGCGCGCTCGCCGAGACCCGCGGCGGCGGCGCGGGCCTGGAGTTGATGGACGAGTCGCGGGTCGAGATCGACATCGAGATCTCGCGCGCAATCCAGCTGATCGACACCACCGCCGAGTGGGAGTTGCGCGAGCTGCAGACCTTCACGTCGACCTTGATCGGCCAGACCCACGTCAGCGCGGAGTCCAACCCGTTTCGTCCGCAGGTCTACGCCACCGCGTTGTGGGAGGCGGCGTGTGTCGTCAGCCCGACACCGGTGCACCGCACGACGCTGTTGCGCGTCTCCAGCGGTGTCGTCGCCGGCCTGCTGAAGAATGCGTGGGCGGCCGCAAGCACGCGGCTCGAATCGCAAGGCGTGGAGCCGGGCATCTACCGCAGCATCGTGATCGAGTCTGGCAGCACGCCGGGACGCGGCCCGGCGCTGCCGGACGTGAACACCCCGAGCGTCATGAGCAGCCTGCTGGCCAGCATGCCGGGCGGATCGGCCGCAATGCAGGTCAGCGTCGGCAACGCCGCCGTCGCGATGGGCAGCACCTCGACCCGCGGCGCGGCGCGGCCGGCCAGCGCCGAGTTCGAGCAGGCCATGGCGCGACTCGACGAACTGCTGCGGCACTTGCCGGCCGCCGATGCGGTCGAAGCGGTCGCGGCCTCCGCGCGACGCCTGAGCGCGCAACGCGCGGCGCTGGTGGCAAGCGCCGGCGCGCCGGCGGAACGGCAGGTTATCGAGCTGGTCTCGCGCGTGTTCGACGCCTTGGCGAACGATTCGCAGGTCTCACCGGTTTTCGCACCCGTGATCGCCCGGCTGCGGGCCTCGGCGATGCGCGTGGCCTTGCGCGACCCCGAGGTCTCGGCGACGACGCGCCACGCGGTGTGGCAATTGATCGACCGCATCGGCGAAATCGGCCACGCCACGCCGCCGCCCGGCGACCCGCGCGGCACGCCGCTGCTCGCGCTGTGCCACGCGCTGGCCGACCAGCTCGCCGACGCGCCCGCGCCTGACGCCACGATGTACCGGCGCGCACTGAACCAGCTCGACACCCTGCTGGCCAACCAGTTGCAATCCCAACTCGAGGCCGCGCAGCCCGCGATCCAGTCCTTGCACCTTTCCGAGCGGCGCGAGCTGCTCGAGCAGCGCATCTCGCAACGCCTGGTCGACCAGCTCGCGCCGGTGCGCACCAGCGCCGGCATGCGGCGCTTCATCACCGGCGCGTGGGCCAAGGTGCTGGCCGAGGTCATCACGCGCGACGGCGAACTGGCCGAATCCACGCACGGCTACATCAAACTGGTCGACGAGCTGCTGTGGAGCCTGCAGCTGCCCGACCACCCGAAGAGCCGCCAGCGCCTCATCGGGCTGCTGCCGGCCATGCTCAAACGCCTGCGCACCGGCATGGAATTGATCAAGCTGCCGGCCGCCGAACAGACCGGCGTGCTCGACGAGTTGATGGCGATCCACACCGAGGCGCTGCGTCCGAACACGCGCACCGATTCGAGCGCGCTCACGCCCGAGCAAATCGTCCAGCGCATGCGCGACGAGGTGCTGCCGCCCACGACCGGCCATGGGGGTTTCGGCGACTCGGTGATCGACATCGCCTCGATGGAGACGGTGCCCGCGGAACTGCTGGGCAGCGGATCCGGCGCCCCCACCGACGACCCGCGCAAGCGCATCGACGCGCTGCACGCGGGCGATCGGCTGCGCCTGTTCCTGCACGGCCGCTGGAGCCGCGTGCAGCTGCTGTGGCGCAGCGAGAAAGGCTTCTTCCTGCTGTTCGCGGGCGAAGCCGGCACGCGCCGCACCCACTCGATCACGCACCGTGCGCTGGAGCGGCTCGCCGCCGCGGGCCTGATGCAGCCGCTCGAACCACGGTCGCTCGTGCAGCGCGCGCTCGATTCGGTGATGCGCGAGGCGAGCCGGATCGGCTGAGCCTGGCGCCTCAGGCCGGCGCCGGCATCGCGAGCTGCTTGTCGATCTCGCCCGCGATGAACGCCGGCCGCTCGTGCACGATCCAGTGGGTCGCACCCGGCACACGCACCAGGCGCAGCTGCGGCACATAGGCCTCGAGCCCATCGATCAGCGCGACCGGCAGCGCGATGTCGTCCTCGGCCCAGATCACCAGCGTCGGCCGCGTCACCGTGACGAACTCGGGCGCGAACGTGATCGACATGACCGGATCGTCCGGGCCCAGAGGCGGGCGCAGCGGCGAGGCGCGGTAGTAGTTGCAGCCGCCGCGCAGCCCCGCGCCCCAGATCGCGCGGTACTGATCGCGCACGCCGTCGGTGAGCCATCCACCGCCGATGCGTGCCGGGTCAGCGGCACCCATGTTGGTGAACATCGGCCACATGCGCGCGAAATCGTTTTCGGCGAGCAGCTTTTCGGCGTCCGGCCGACACAGAAAATTCATGTACGCACTCGCCGCCTGCTGCTGCGGGCTGTGCTGCAGCTCGCGCAGGAAGGTGGCCGGGTGCGGCGAGTTGATGATGACCAGGCGCTTCATCGCCGCCGGCCGCAGCGCCGCGAAGGTCCACGCGACCGCACCGCCCCAATCGTGCGCGACCAGCGCCTCGAGCACACCGCCGCCGAGCTGCGCGATCAGCGCCTCGAGATCGCTCATCAGGTGCTTGACGCGGTACGCCTCCGGCTCCGCGGGCGCGGACGACGGCCCGAAGCCGCGCAGGTTCGGCGCGACACAGCGGTAGCGGTCGCCGAAGTGTTCGAGCAACTCGTCCCACACGAACGCGGCCTCGGGAAAGCCGTGCAGGAACAGCAGAAGCGGCGCGCCCGCGCGACCGGTGGCACGGCAACTCAGCGTGATGCCGTGCGGCAGCACGGCGTCGAAGGTTTCGATCATGGCAGGCTCCCGAGCGTCGCCGTGCAGTATCGGACGAGCGCTGCCCGGCCCGCGTCACCGACGGGACATCACGCGCCGTGGACCCAGCCGTGCAAGACCTTGGCCGCGTCGCCGATGCCCACCTTCTTCAGCGCCGAAAACAACGCGACGCCGACATCGGCCTCATCGGTCGTGATCTCGCCGAGCGCGGCCTGCGCACTCGCGAGCGCGCTCGCGGCCTCGCTGCGGTTGAGTTTGTCCGACTTGGTCAGCAGCACCAGCAACTTGACCGAGCCGTTACCCACGCGCGGCGCGACGAAGCTCATCAACTGCTGGTCGAGGTCGGTGAAGCCGAGGCGCGAATCGATCATCAACACCACGCCGACCAGGCTGCGCCGCACGTCGAGGTAGTCGGCCATCACCTTCTGCCAGCGCAGCTTGGCGCCTCGCGCCACCGCCGCGTAGCCGTAGCCCGGCAGGTCGGCGAAGAGTGCATTCGGCACCATCTTCGGACCGAGGTCGAAGAGGTTGATGTGCTGGGTGCGGCCGGGCGTCTTCGACGCGAAGGCGAGGCGCTTCTGCTGCGTCAGCGTGTTGATCGCGGTCGACTTGCCGGCGTTGGATCGGCCGACGAACGCGATCTCGGGCAGCTCGATTTGCGGGAGCTGATCGAGCTGGCTCGCGGTGGTGCGAAAGCGCGCCGTGTGGGCCCAGCCGAGCGCGCGCTTTTCGAGATCGGCCTCGCTCAGCACCGGCGCATCGGATATCGCCGCAGGGGCCGGATTGGAATTGTTTTGCTCGGCCATGGAGTCGCCCAAAGCGGTCATTGTAAAATCACCGGGTTTTGCACAAGAAAATAGCTGCACGCCATGAAGTCTGTCGCCCTCCTGTTCACCAGCCTGCTGCTCGCGGCGTCGTCTACTTTCGCTGCCGAAGGTGAGGCCAAAGCGGCCGCGAAGCCCGATCTGGCCAAGGGCCAAGCCACCTCGACCGCCGTCTGCGCCGCCTGCCACACGAACGACGGCTCACGCGGCAGTGCCGCCAACCCGATCCTGCAGGGTCAGCATCCCGAATACCTGGTGAAGCAGCTGAGCGAGTTCAAGTCCGGCCAGCGCGCGAACCCGATCATGTCCGGCATGGCCGCCCCGCTCAGCGAAGCCGATATGAAGAACGTCTCAGCGTTCTACGCCAGCAAGGTCGCCAAGCCGGGCTTCGCGAAGAACAAGGATCTGGTCACGCTGGGCGAGAAGATCTACCGCGGCGGCATCGCCGACCGCATGATCCCGGCCTGCGCCGGCTGCCACAGCCCGACGGGCGCCGGCATCCCCGCCCAATATCCGCGCCTGGCCGGTCAGCACGCCGACTACACCGAAGCGCAACTCGTCGCGTTCCGCAGCGGCGCGCGCAAGAACAGCGTGCCGATGACCGGCGTCGCCGCCAAGCTGAACGACCGTGAGATCAAGGCCGTGGCCGACTACATCGCCGGCCTGCACTGAGGTCATTACGACCCCAGGGTCGCCTGCGGCGCCCAGCCCCCGAGGGGCGCTCAGGCCGCTTGGGAGCGGCCCGGCGCTGGCCTGAGCATTCCGCACGAACAACAAAAAGGCCGGTCTCGTACCGGCCTTTTTGTTGCGACCGCAGCGCCGGTCTTGCGTTACGCTGTGGCGCCACTCGCCGAGGACCGATCACCATGCCGTACATCCGCCGCAACGCCGAAGGCCAAGTCGACAGCTTGCACCGCAGCGCCGCCGCGGGCACCGAGTTTCTGCCGGACAGCCATCCCGAGGTGCAGGCGTTTGTCGGCGGCGGCGCACGGCCGGAATTCAATCAGCTCGATGCCGATTTCGTGCGCGTGATCGAGGACGTGATCGACACGCTGATCGTCAAGAATGTGATCAACATCACCGACCTGCCCGACCAGGCCCAGGCCAAGCTGTTCGCCCGCAAGAGCTTCCGCGAGCGCGTCTCGAAGAGCTCGCTGCAATTGTTCGAGCCCACCGATTTCGGCGACGTGATCTGAACGGCCTGCCGCGAGTCAGGCGGCGGCGGTCTTCGGCGCGTTGAGCGACAACAGCGCGTCGACACCGTATAGACGCGCCAGCGCCACCAGCTTGGGCGGTGGGTTGCGCAATTCGAAGGGCTTGCCCCAGGCGTCGGCCGCGCGGTGACACTCGAGCAGCACGGCGAGTGCCGCCGAGTCGAACTGCGTCAGGTTCGACGCATCGACGACCACGGCCGCGCCGTCCTCGCCCTTCAAGGCCTGGGTGAGCAGGCGCCGCGTGTCGTTCGCCTCGCGGGCAGTGACGGCGGCGGGCAGCAGCAACATGCTTGTCGGCCTCAGCTCTTGGCCGCGCCGGCTGCCTTGTTGCGCTCGGCCAGTTTCTTGATCAGGCCGTCGATGCCGCTGGCACCGATCTCCTGCGAGAAACTGTTGCGGTAGTTCTCGACCAGCCACACGCCGAGCACGTTGATGTCGTAGACCTTCCAGGCGCCGCCGACATTCTCGAGCCGGTAGTCGAGCTGCACCGGATCGCCGCGACCCTTGATCTCGGTCTTCACGACGACCTCCTTGTCGTCGGCGGTGCCGCGCATCGGCTTGAGCTCAACGGTCTGGTCCTGCACCTGCGCGAGCGCGCCGGAGTAGGTGCGCACGAGCAGCACTTTGAACTCGTCCTGCAGCAGCTTTTGCTGCTCGGGCGTGGCCTGGCGCCAATAACGGCCCACCGCCGAGGCTGTCATGCGCTGGAAGTTCACATGCGGCATGACCTTCGCATCGACCAGCGCGATGACCTTGTTCACATCGCCCTGCTTGATGGACTTGTCGGCCTTCACGGCGTCGAGCACGTCGGTGGACACTTCCTTGATCAGCGCATCTGGCCCCTTCGCGGCCTGGGCATGGGCGAGCACAGCGCTCACGCCCAACACGGCGGCGGTCAGCCAGGGGATCAGTCGTTTGGACAGCATGGAGATTCCTTTCAGGGTTCGACGAGACCTTCAACGCACGAACCCGGGTTGCGGTTCACGTCGGCGGTCAGGCTCATGGGGGTGCGGAGGCGGCCGAAGCCGGTGCCTCGGGCGACGAAGCGGTAGAAGAAGGTGCGGACGCGGCCGACGCCGGCGCGTCGGGCGGCTCTGGCGTTTCCGGTGCGTCGCCATCGAAGACCAGGCTGCGACGGCGCTGCAGGTAGGCGTCGCGAATGAAGCTGTACTTGTCGAGCGCGATGTCGTCGAGCAGCTTGCTCGCGCCCAGCAGGTTGGCGCGGGTGTTGATGATCTGCAGCGTCGTGATCCCGAATTGCCAGCGGCCATCGTTGATGTACTCGGCCGGCGAGGCAAACCAGCGGTCGGCCGGCAACGCAGCGGAGTCGCGCACCGAGGAAGGCCCGAGCACCGGCCACACGACGTAGGCGCCGGCGCCGAAGCCCCAACGGCCCAGCGTCTGACCGAAGTCTTCGTAGTGGTGCTCGAGACCGAACTCGCTCGCGATATCGAGCAGCCCGAAGAAACCGAACACCGTGTTGGTCGTCACGCGCACGACATCTTGCAGCGCGGGCTCGGGCTTGCCTTGCAGCACGTTGTTGACAGCCGACCAGGCGTCGGCGGCGTTCGCGAAGAAGTTGTCGATGCTGCGGCGCGCGAACTGCGGCACGATCTTGGAGTAGCCGGTCGCCACGGGTTTCAGGACTTTTTCGTCCAGACCTTCGTTGAACGCGAACACCTTGCGGTTCCAGTTCTCCCACGGGTCGAGGCGTGCGCCGGGGCCGCCACGCGCGTCCTTGATCGTGGCGCAGCCACCGAGCGCGAACAGCAGCGCGGCGATCAGGCTCAGCAGGGTCACTCGTCTCATTTCTTGCCTCCGCTGGCGGCGGCAGGCGGCGGTGACGAGCCGGCGTCGGCTGCCTTGCTGAACAGGAACTGGCTGATCAGGCTTTCAAGCACGACGGCCGATTGGGTCTGCTTGATGACGTCGCCCGCGGCGAAGACCTTCTCCTCGGCGCCGGCTTCGAGGCCGACGTACTGATCGCCCAGCAAGCCGGACGTCAGGATGCGCGCCGACGAGTCGGCCGGGAATTGCACGCTGCGCTGCATGTCCAGGCGCACCACGCCTTGATAGGTCTTGGGGTCGAGCGTGATCGAGGCGACGCGCCCGACCGTCACGCCGGCGCTGCGCACCGGCGCGCGCACCTTGAGGCCGCCGATGTTGTCGAACTTGGCCGTGAGCGAATACGTGTCGCCCGACGCCGTGAAGCTGCCCAGGTTGGCGGCCTTCAGCGCCAGGAACAACAAACCCACGATGCCCAGCAGCACGAAAAATCCAACCAGGCTCTCGATGCCCTTCCTACCCATGATTCACCTCATTCATCTTGTCGCTCCCTGCCCTTGCGCGTGATCCTACCTAGTGCGTGAACATCAGCGCGGTCAACACGAAGTCCGTCGCCAGCACGCTCAGCGACGAGATCACGACCGTGCGTGTCGTCGCGTGCGCCACGCCCTCGGGCGTGGCCTGCGCCTCGTAGCCTTGATACACCGCGACGAAGGTGCAGATCACGCCGAAAACGAAACTCTTGATGATGCCGTTGCCGACATCGCGCCACACATCCACGCCGTTCTGCATGATGGACCAGAAGTTACCGGCGTCGACGCCGATCAGCTGCACCGCCACCACATAGGCGCCCAGAATACCGACGGCCGAAAACAGCACCGCGAGCACCGGCATCGCGATGATGCCGCCCATGAAGCGCGGTGCGAGCACGCGGCTCTTCGGGTCGATCGCCATCATCTCCATCGCGGCAAGCTGCTCGCCCGCCTTCATCAAGCCGATCTCGGCCGTCAGCGAGGTGCCCGCGCGGCCGGCAAACAGCAGCGCGGTGACGACCGGCCCGAGCTCGCGCACCAGCGACAGGTTGACGAGCAGCCCCAGCGATTCGGACGCGCCATAGGTGACGAGCGCGTAGTACGACTGCAGCGCAAGCACGAAGCCGACCGCCAGCCCCGACGCCATGATGATCAGCAGCGACAGGTTGCCGATCGCATGCACCTGCGCGATGACCAGGTACGGCCGCCGCAGCGCGGCCGGCAGGTTGCGCAGCAGGTCGGCAAAGAAGTAGGCGTTGTGGCCAAGGCCACGCAGCACTTCGAGCGCCCTGCGCCCGAGGGCTTGCAACGGATTCGTCATGACAGACTCCCTGGCGTTTCGCACCAGCCCCCCGAGGGGGTTTCGCCTGTCTTGAGGCGGCTCGGCGACCGGCTCACGCCTTCACCCCGAGCTCTTCGGCCAGCGGCCGCGCGGGGTAGTGGAAGCGCACCGGACCGTCGGGCTCGCCGCGAATGAACTGGCGCACCTCCGGGTCGTCGGAAGCATTCAGTTCTTCGGGACGACCATGCGCGACGACCCGCCCCTGCGACGACAGCAGGTAGGCGTAGTCGCAGATCGAGAAGCACTCCTGCACGTCATGCGAGACGATCAACGATGTCGCGCCGGTGGTGTCGTTGAGCGTGCGGATCAGGTTCGCGGCCACCGCCATCGAAATCGGGTCAAGGCCGGCAAAGGGCTCGTCGTACATGATCAGTTCGGGGTCGAGGGCGATGGCCCGAGCCAGCGCGACGCGGCGTGCCATGCCGCCGGAGATTTCGGAAATGCGCAACTGCGCGGCGCCGCGCAGGCCGACGGCGTTGAGCTTCATCAGCACGATGTCGCGGATCATCGTGTCGTCGAGCTCGGTGTGCTCGCGCAGCGGGAACGCGACGTTTTCGTAGACCGACAGATCGGTGAACAGCGCGCCGAACTGGAACAGCATGCCCAGGCGCCGCCGCAGCCGGAACAGTTGCTCCTTGTCGCGCGCATCGACGACCTCGCCATCGAAACGCACGGCGCCCTGCCTGACCGCGTGCACGCCGCCGATCAGCCGCAGCAAGGTGGTCTTGCCGCAGCCCGAGCCGCCGAGAATGGCCGTGACCTTGCCACGCCGAAAGCTCAGCGAGACATCATTGAGGATCGTGCGGCTCGCGTCGTAGCCGAAGGTCACGTGATCGATCTCGATCAGCGTGTCGCTACCGGAAGATTCTGCGTGTGGACGAAGGGGTTCACTCGACATTCGTTCTGCTTTTCTGTCACGGGCGTGCTGCCCGCGGAGTCGAAACGATTGTCGCACGCGTCCCGCAGCCGCGCAGGGCAAACCCGAATGGGTTTACCTCGCGGCGACAAGGTGAATATTCGTAACCTGCTCAACGAGGCAGGTCGCTGCGTCCCATCAAGAACTGATCGACCGCGCGCGCCGCCTGTCGCCCTTCGCGGATCGCCCAAACGACCAGCGACTGGCCGCGCCGCATGTCGCCGGCCGCGAACACCTTGGGCACGTTGGTGGCGTAGCCGCCGTCCGCGTCCATGCTCGCCTTGGCATTGCCGCGTGCGTCCTTCTCGACACCGAAGGCCTCGAGCACGCTGGCGACCGGGCTCACGAAACCCATCGCCAGCAGCACCAGATCGGCCGGCAGGATCTGCTCGGAGCCGGCGACCTCGACCATCTTGCCGCCCTGCCACTCGACACGCACGGCCTTGAGCGCCTTGACCTTGCCTTTGTCCTTGCCCTCGCCGCCGATGAACTCCTTGGTGGCGATCGCGAACTCGCGCTCGCAGCCTTCGTCGTGGCTAGACGAGGTGCGCAGCTTGATCGGCCAGTAGGGCCAGACCAGCGGCTTGTTCTCTTGCTCGGGCGGCATCGGCAGCAGCTCGAACTGCGTGACGCTGACCGCGCCATGGCGGTTGCTCGTGCCGACGCAATCGCTGCCGGTGTCGCCGCCGCCGATCACGACCACGTGCTTGCCGTCGGCGCGCAGCTGACCCTTGATCTTGCCGCCGGCGTTGATCTTGTTCTGCTGCGGCAAGAATTCCATCGCGAAATGGATGCCGTCGAGATCGCGCCCCGGCACCGGCAGGTCGCGCGATTGTTCGGCGCCTCCGGTCAGCAGCACCGCGTCGAACTCGGCATCGAGCTGCTCGGGCGTGATCGTTTCCTTGGCCCAGTTGGTCACCTTCGTGCCCTCGGGCAGCTTGCCGACCAGCACGTTGGTGCGCATCGTCACGCCTTCGGCCTGCATCTGCTTGACGCGGCGGTCGATGTGCGACTTTTCCATCTTGAAGTCGGGGATGCCGAAGCGCATCAGCCCGCCGATCGCGTCGTTCTTCTCGAACAGCGTCACATCATGGCCGGCGCGCGCAAGCTGCTGCGCCGCGGCCATGCCGGCAGGGCCGGAGCCGATCACGGCAACTTTTTTGCCCGTCGTCAGCTTGGCCGGCCGCGGCACGACCCAGCCCTCGGCCCAGGCCTTGTCGATGATCGCGTGCTCGATGCTCTTGATGCCGACCGGGTCGTCGTTGACGTTCAGCGTGCACGCCGCCTCACAGGGCGCAGGGCAGATGCGGCCGGTGAACTCGGGGAAGTTGTTGGTCGAATCGAGCACCGCGAACGCGTTCTTCCAGTCGGCGCGGTACACGAGGTCGTTGAAGTCCGGAATGATGTTGTTGACCGGGCAACCGTTGTTGCAGAACGGGGTGCCGCAGTCCATGCAGCGTGCGCTCTGGACCTTCGCTTCGTCCGGCTTCAGGCCGATGACGAACTCGCTGTAGTGCTTGACGCGCTCGGCGACGGGCGCGTAGCCCTCTTCGAGGCGCTCGTATTCCATGAAGCCGGTGACTTTTCCCATGATGTCTCTTGTGTGCGTATAGGTTGAGTCGGCTTACTTGGCGGGCACCGCGGTGCTCTTGGACTTGGTGCTGGTCGCCGCACCGCCGGCGTCCTGAATCGCCTTCGCGGCAGCGGCCTTCGCGGCCTGCTCGGCCAGCGCGCGCTTGTACTCGTTCGGGAACACCTTGACGAACTTGGCACGCGACTCGACCCAATGGTCCATGATGTGCCGCGCACGCAGGCTGCCGGTCCACTTGTGGTGGTCCTCGAGCAGCTTCTTCAGCGTGGCCTCGTCGGATTGGCCGTGATGCCACAGCGCCTTGTCGCCGGCGGCTTCCTGTTCGGCGGCGCTCTGCACCTTCTCGAGCGTCACCATCGCGGTGTTGCAGCGCGTCGCGAAGCTGCCGTCCTCGTCGTACACATAGGCGACGCCGCCGCTCATGCCGGCCGCGAAGTTGCGGCCGGTCTTGCCGAGCACCGCGACCGTGCCACCGGTCATGTACTCGCAGCCGTGATCGCCGGTGCCTTCGACGACCGCGGTCGCACCCGACAGCCGCACCGCGAAGCGCTCGCCGGCCACGCCGCGGAAGAACGCCTCGCCGCTGGTCGCACCGTACAGCACCGTGTTGCCGACGATGATGTTGGCCGTGGCGTCGCCGCGGAACTCGATGCTCGGACGGATCGCGATGCGCCCGCCGCTCATGCCCTTGCCGGTGTAGTCGTTCGCGTCGCCGATCAGGTAGATCGTGATGCCCTTGGCCAGGAACGCGCCGAAGCTCTGGCCGCCGGTGCCCTCCATCTGGATGAAGATCGTGTGGTCGGGCAGGCCTTCAGGGCGCACGCGGATCAGTTCGCCCGAGAGCATCGCGCCGACGGTGCGGTTGACGTTGCGCACCTCCTCCATGAACTGCACTTTCTCGCCGCGTTCAATCGCGGGGCGGCACTTCTCGATCAGCTTCACGTCGAGCGCGCGCGCCAAGCCGTGGTCCTGCACCTCGGTCTGACGCCGCGGCACGTCGGCCGGCGCGGCGGGCGGCGCGAACACGCGGCTGAAGTCCAGGCCCTTGGCCTTCCAGTGGGCGATGCCCTTCTTGGTGTCGAGCAGGTCGGAGCGGCCGATCAGGTCGTCGAACTTCTTGATGCCGAGCTGCGCCATGATGCTGCGCGCTTCCTCGGCGATGAAGAAGAAGAAGTTCACGACGTGCTCGGGCCGGCCCTGGAATTTCTTGCGCAGCTCCGGGTCTTGCGTGGCGACGCCGACCGGGCAGGTGTTCAGGTGGCACTTGCGCATCATGATGCAGCCCTCGGCCACCAGCGGTGCGGTCGCAAAACCGAACTCGTCGGCACCGAGCAGCGCACCGATCACGACGTCGCGCCCCGTCTTCATCTGACCGTCGGCCTGCACGCGGATGCGCGAGCGCAGCCGGTTCAGCACCAGGGTCTGCTGCGTTTCGGCCAGCCCCAGCTCCCATGGCGTGCCGGCGTGCTTGATCGAGCTCCACGGCGACGCGCCGGTGCCGCCATCGTGACCGGCGATCACGACGTGGTCGGCCTTGGCTTTCGCCAC
>Ga0307508_10004815_pt1 | contig 13013 bp, 18 predicted proteins | sample 9_EM_MG_FD_203089 | JGI IMG/M metagenome (GOLD analysis project Ga0307508, IMG submission 203089) | Populus trichocarpa ectomycorrhiza microbial communities from riparian zone in the Pacific Northwest, United States - 9_EM | ecosystem: Host-associated > Plants > Roots > Unclassified | place... | reverse complement strand
TGAAACTCCGTCAAACTTCCCTTTAACCTTCCGTGCCACATCAGCCCGGGTCTGTAGCTCGGCGCCGGCACCGCCCGGAGCGCGGCGGGTGACAAACAGCCTCACATGCTGTGGGAACCCGCGCAGCACTGTTCCGAGGTTATTGCCCAAGGGCGATAATCAAGGATGATGCCAGCAGAACCGGGTTTGGGTCACAGCAGCGGCATACACAACGCCACGAATTGACAAGACCGGCCAGGCGCTCGTCAGAGAGGATGGCACCATTGCGGAAGGTCACCGGGAACAGGAACAGGCTATTCTGCAAGCTCACTTCCCACAGGGCCCTCCAGGTAGTTTCGAACCCGCAGTGGGCGGCCAGGCTTTTGACAGAGTTGATACGCAGCTGGTCGGATCGCTTCTAAAAGCGGCAGCCAACACTTCAGCTCCGGGAGACGACCAGATATCAGCTGAAATAGTGAAAGTGTTTTGGCAGTGGGATCAGCAGCGAATCACCCAGCTGGTTCGGGTGTGTATCCGGCTGGGATTCCACCCGGGAATCTGGAAAACGGTGAAAGGGGTGGTTATTCCCATGCCTGGGAAGCCCGATTACTTGAAAGTCCGAGCGTATCGGGTGATCTCCCTACTGGACGTCATCAGCAAGCTACTTGAACGGACAGCAGCCCACCTAATAGCCGACCACCTGGAGCGAAAGCGAGGCCTACACGAAGGCCAATTCGGGTGCCGGAAACGTCGGTCATGCGTGGACGCCGTGACCATTTTGATGAACCGTACCCAGCAGGCGTGGGAACGGAAAAAGATAGCCGGCGCTCTCTTCATGGACGTCAAGTCCGCTTTTAACAACGTCGACAAAACCTTCCTTGGTAAGCGGATGGAACAACTGGGACTGGAAGCTGATCTCATCCGCTGGACGATGAGCTTTATGTCAGATCGACGGGTCAAACTGGTTCTGGACGGAGAGGTAGGAGAGGAAAACCCAGTTGACACCGGCGTTCCCCAGGGCTCTCCAGCGGCACCCATCCTCTTCATCACCTATCTGTCGGGCATCTTCGACGAGGTGGAACAGGCAGCCCCAGGCGTCAGTGGGCTGTCTTTCGTTGATGACATCGGGTGGTGGGCGGAGGGGAAAAACGCAGAAGAGGTGGCCAATAAGCTGTCGCTGGCGGCAGCCGCGGCCATCGAGTGGGCTGGGAAGAATGGCGTGGCATTCGACCACGGAAAAACGGAGGCGGCAATTTTCTGGAGAAAAAAGAGAAAGGGCACGCAGACGGAGGCCAAGGTTCGGGTGGGGGACAAAGAGGTCTCATTCAACCGGGCAGCAACGCGGTGGCTTGGGGTGTGGCTGGACTCACAACTCACACTGAAGGAGCACCATGCTACCAGGTTCAAGAGCGGGCGAAATGCGATGAACCGGCTGAAACGGCTCACGGGGCAGATGGGCCTCTCCCCAGTAAATTGCAGGAGAGTCATGTCGGCATGCGTTCAGTCGGTCGCCATGTTTGGAGCGGAGCTGTGGTGGAAGGGGGGCAATATCCGTGGAACGACGGGCCGTGCGGAGGAGCTTCAACTTCTCACCAACCGCGAGGCACGGGCGACAACGGGAGCCTTCCGAACGACCAACCTCGGAGCACTGTCGATGGAGTCGGGGCTACGGCCGGCAACCAACCAACTTGAAAATCGACAACGGCGCTTTGGATTGCGGCTCCTGAGTCTTCCCCAAGGAGCAATGGCCAGAGAGGTCGTCGGTGCAAGTACTGCAATTGGCAAGCGGCTGAGCAATGCCTTAGACCGCACCTGGATAGAGACAGAGCAAACAGTGCTGCTAGAGGAACCGGAGTCCTTTGACGTGGAACTGATCCAGGAAGAGCGGGAGGAGGCAAAGAGGGAGGCGGAAAAGGAGAGGCCGGGGCTCGTCATGTTCACGGATGGGTCATGGCTGGAGAATGAGGCTGCCGGATACATGGTAGCTTGGAAAAACGGCCAAACCTGGGAAGGAATCAAGACCCATATGGGATTCAACCAGGAGGCATACGATGCAGAATGTGCAGCGCTGGCGCGCGCACTGAAAACGGCAGCGGAAATCGCCCCAACTCCGAGCCACATCACAATATTCACCGACGCCCAAGCGGCAATCCGGAGGATGTCAACGGACGAGCCGGGACCGGGGCAGAAACATGCGTTGGAAGCGAGACAGCACATCGCGGCACTCCGGAGAGCAGCACCGGACATTACCATTGAGATCAGGTGGTGCCCGGCGCACGAAGGTGTGGAGGGCAACGAAAAGGCCGACGAATGGGCCAAGCTCGCAGCCGACGAGCCGGACACTCACGGCGTGGAAGGCTGGACCTACTCGGATCGGCCAGAGGAGATACCACTCCCCAGATCCCTCGCCAACATTAGGCGGGAGATCTCGGAGAAGAAGTGGATGGAGGCTCGACAATGGGCTGGAGGCCGGACCTCCAAGAAGAAATACAAAATGCCGAAATGCCAGAAGCCGGATGGCACGGTTGCTGGGAGCACCAAGAGGCTTGCCTCGAGGTTCTATCAGCTGAAGACGGGGCACTGTCTGACAGGCGAATATCTGCACTGGACGAAATCACGCCCAACTCCCCAGTGCTGGTGGTGCCGATGCCCCAAGCAGACAAGAGATCACCTCTTGAAGAGGTGTCCGAAGTGGAAGGAGGAGCAGAGGACCCTGTGGGAGGAGGTGTACAAGGAGACGGGAAGAGGGAGGGAGCGGTGGAAAGCTCACGAGCTTTTTGCGGAAGTGGGGTGCAGTCAGGCGGTGCTGGATTTCCTTTCCTCGACGGATGTAGGGAGGATAGTGCCGGCTGTGGAAGTGGACGACGCGGAGAGTGAGGCGTCGGAATGGGAGCTCCGGGAACGCCAGGAGTGGGAGGAGGAACGAAGGGCGGAGGCGGAGGTGCTGGGTGATGGGGAGGAGCCGCTGTTCCTACCCACCCCACCCTCTATGGCATCGGCGGAGGCGGAGTAGGGGGTGGTCGTGTCCTTTTCCTTTGTTATTTCCTTTGTTATTTCCTTGGTGCGTTACTATTTTCTCTGGGAATAGGCCTGGGCGGAGGGCAAAGGGAGCCTGCACCGTGCCGCTAAACGCGGAATGCGGCGGGGAAGCGGACTGTACATAGCTCGTCATGATCTAGATAGGTCGCACACGAGGATAATGAATAAACAAAAAAAAAAAAAAAAACGGGGTCACGGTACAACAGGGAGGCGACACGGTGGCTCGGAGTGTGGCTGGACTCACAGCTCACGCTCAAGGAGCACCACGCCCCAGACTGAAGAATGGGAGGAATGCGCTCACCCGGCTGCGCCGGCTCTCAGGACAGCTAGGTCTCTCCCCGGCCAACTGCAGGAAGGTCATGACGGCCTGTATCCAGTCTGTCGCCATGTTCGGGGCGGAGCTGTGGTGTAAGGGAGAGGGGGCCCGGGGTACGGTCAGCAGGGCGAACGACCTACAACTCCTGGTCAACCAACAGGCTCGGGCGACGACAAGAGCCTTCCAGACAACCAACCTGGGAGCGCTGTCAATGGAGTCTGGGCTCAGGCCAGCAGGCAACCAGCTGGAGAACAGACAACGACGGTTCGGGCTGCGCCTGCTGAGCCTGCCACAAGGGGACAGGGCCAGAGAGGTGGTCGGCGCGCAAACGGCGCTGGGCAATCGGCTGGCGACCGCGCTGAACTACACCTGGACGGAGACGGAGGAGACAGTCCTGCTCGAAGAACCGGAGACCTTCGACGCGGAGCTGATCCAGGAGAAGCGGGAGGCGGCAAAGAGGGAGGCGGAAAAGAAGAGGCCAGGACTAGTCATGTTCACCGACGGGTTCCGACTAGAGGACGGCGCCGCTGGGTACGCAGTGGCATGGAAGAACGGCCAAACCTGGAAGGGCATTAAGACCCACACGGGCTACAACCAGGAGGCCGTTGACGCAGAGTGTGCGGCCCTAGCGCGTGCGCTGGAATCCGCATCGAGAAGGAATACGGTCCCGAACCGGGTCACGATTTTCAGCAACGCACAGGCGGCGATTCGGCTTATGGCATCTGACGAACCGGGACCGGGCCAGAAATAAGCCCTGGAGGCGAGGAAGCACATAGCGAAGCTCCGGAGGGCGATTCCGGGGATCACCATTGAGATCAGGTGGTGCCCGGCGCACGAATGAGTGGAAGGAAACGAGAAGGCCGACGAGTGGGCCAAGCTCGCGGTGGAGGAGCCGGACACCCGAGGGGAGGAAGGGCTGGAGTGGTTTGCCTACTTGGACCGGCCGGAGGCGCGCTCGATGCCGCTTCCCAGATCGCTCGCGAACATCAAGCGGGAGATCGCCCAGAAGAAGTGGGCGGAGGCCCGACAGTGGGCGGGAGGCCAGACCTCCAAGAAGAAGTACAAGATGCCGGAAAGCCAGAGGCCGGACGGCACGGTGGCTGGGAGCACCAAGAGGCTCGCCTCAAGGTACTACCAGCTGAGGACGGGGCACTGCCGAACGGGCAGTACCTGCACTGGGCAAAGGCTCGCCCAACAGCCCAGTGCTGGTGGTGCCGGTGCCCAACACAGACGAGGGACCAATTCTCAAGGAGTGTCCGAGGTGGAAGGAGCAGCAGAGGACCTTGTGGAGGGAGGTATACAAGGAGACAGGGAGAGGGAAGCGGCAGTGGAAGGCGCACGAGCTCTTCGCCGATCAGAGGTGCAGTCAGGCGATACTGGACTTCCTCACAGCGACGGACATGGGAAGAATAGTGCCACCTGTGGAAGAGGAAGCCGACGCAGGGAGCGAGGCGTCGGAATGGGAGCTCTGGGAACGCCAGCAGCGGGAAGACGAGCGGAGGTGAGAGGCGGAGGCGCTGGGTGCTGGGGAGGAGCCGCTGTTCCTACCCACCCCACCCTTCATGGCATCGGCGGGGGAGGAGTAGGGGTCGGGCGGTGTCTCCTTCTGTCTTTTTCCTTTGTCCATTCCCTTGGTGCGCAATAATGTTTTTCGGGAGGGCCGGGCGGAGGGCACAAGGGGAGCTTGCAATGAGCCGCCTCGCGCGGACTGCGGACGGGAAAACCGGGCAAAATGTATGCCGCCATGATCTATATAGGTCACATGCGAGTATGAATAAACAAAAAAAAAAAAGAACGGGGTCACGGTACATACGAGTTCTGTCAGTCTTCCTGTCCGACCCCGAAATCCTAGACTCGATGAAGTTCGTCTGGAAGAATCTCTCTCCCAGCGGCTGCCACCCAGCCCCAATGGCACTCAACCATCCTCAGCTTCTGTGAGCCCATCAAGCACATCGGCGTCCCGCTTCCAATTTTTCCGTGAGGAGCGCCATCGAGACTACGCGCCTAGCGACTCCAGGCATGCTTGCCGACATCATGACGAAGGAAGTACGCACATGGACTAGGTCTTGTACTCTGGGATTAGGGGATGCCTCTGACGAGGCGGGTGGAAAGCTGTTCAAACGGTTCAAATAAGGTTCATTCGCTTTCACATTTCCTTCTTTCTTTGGAGGATACACTTTCTCCCCGTGACCGTGGGTTTCCCATGAGGTTTTTACGCATTTATGGGTTTTAACGACGCATCCGAGAATACTGGATTACACCGTTATTCCTCTAGCGTTGTTTATTACCATTCTCGCCGTTCCGAGCGATACGCTCGTCATTACCTGCTCTCCTTCTCTCCTGCTCTCCTATTCATCAGCCGTACAAGGAGAAGCGTCAGATCTAGACGTCCGGAATACAAAGCTGGCAGAGGCAAGTGGTGGCGACGCGAGTGAGAAGAACCGACGGACGAAAGGATGCCCAGACGGGGGAATGAGGTCCCGCGGGATAACTGGTCTCGGATGCATTATACTACAGAGGTTCAATAGTCTTGTACGAAGATCAAGCGACCAATTCTCTTCTATATTCTCGACAGTATACCCAGCCCTCAATCGGTTATGGAGGTACTAGAAGTCGGTGTGCCTACGTAGTTCTCGGCGGCGGCGGCGGTGGTGGCCTAGTTACTGGGTATCTCGGCCTTGCACCTGCCCGCTGTCGACACGAATATGCCTTTGAGAACATCCTCCCCCCGCGCGCCCCGGGAGCCCGCCGTGGATACCGTGTCGCGGCGAACATCGTTGCCCTGTTTGCATGCCTGGGACGGTACGGGGGGCGTGTTCGCGCTTTTCTTCTTTCGCTTGAAGTCCAGAAGATGGAGGGATGTCGGCGTCTTGACAGTGGACCTGACGCAAAACGTGGATACGTGTCGAATTGTGGATGTTGCCGCGTATGGGTGGGGAGATATCTAGGTACGTAGCACGGAGAGATGACCCCCACAACGAGTGCAACTCACGCTAGTTACATACTAAGTTAGTACATTCTTAGTTAGACACTGAAGGACCTATGCCAGGCCCGATGTCACAAACGACGAAAAGAGGGCGGGAGAAAAGAGAGGATAATTGACTGCGATAGGATACGGTGATTGACAAGGATAGGATAATTGACTAAGACCTAGAACCAACTCCGCTCCACCCCTCTATACATATACCGACCGGGGTGGTCAATCCTCCACAAACCCACGGATCACAATCCTTCAATGGTCCGTCCGAACCGAATGAAATGTAGAAACGGAGCTGAAGGAAATGAAGCGACAGAGCCGAAGGCAATACAACAACGTAACCCAAAAATTTTCGCCCTGAGCCTAGATCCTCCGAATCCTCCCACATCTGTCCCTATTTTCTCTAAGACGAGGTCCCTCTCGTCACCCAATCTGAAAAATACCCAATTCCATCTCAGTCAATTTGCCCAATTCAACCGCTTCTCTTTTCCCAATTTCTTTCCACTCTTCTGCCCCTTCGCCCTTCCAATCTAGTTGGTCACACAAGACACTTCCAACCTCTGCACCTTCTGCTACTGTCTGCTCCCTTGACACATAGACCCGTAGATCGTCCAAGTGAATTTGATCTTTTAACCCCGCTTGCTTGATCTTGACCAATTTGCCGGTAGTCAAATCGTAGAGTCTTCCGCTGTGGCTATGGTGCGCAAGATCGCTCAACCGGAAGGGTCCCTTCCAATGGGCCTCCAACTTCTTGTCGTATCGGTTATCGAGGGCAGCCTGTCGGAGCAAAACCAGAACGCCTTCCTTCGGGGCCGGAAATCTCCCTTTCTTTCCTTACTGGGCTGCAAATTGAGTCAAGTACCATTAGCGTGTCAACTCAAGGGATTCGTCACGGGTGACCAGATGATTGTCAAGTTGCACCTTTCGAGTGTCATCCGTGTCCTCCCAACTCTGTTGCCTCCTCTGTAGATCTTGAGCCGCCTGCCTGTCTCGAACAGTGAAATCGTGGTTATGAATGACAGGATTATATCCGAAGAGCAATTTCGCCGGCAAATACCTGTTACACCTGAATTATCTCGAGTACGTAGCTAGCCAGAGAACGTGTATATATAAGGAGGACGGAGCGCACTCAGAGAGTCTAGGAGGGAGATAAGGTCCGGAGTTGAGCTTACTGTGACACTAGGGTTGTATCGTAACCGGAGTGTGGAGAGAATCAAAGGTAATCAGGCTACTTTCGATGATTCACAACGGAATAATCTTAGATCTTGTGTGTGGGTTTCGGTGGTAGTGTTTCGGTGATGATCGTGCTGAGGATTCTTTCTCGTCGGGAGGAAGAATCTCTCTCTCTTTATTCTGAGGGCAATAGCATGAGAAGTGGTGACTCGGATTTGAATTCCCCCGAGGTGCCTGGGCCCCATGGGTGATCCATTGGTCATGGCTGGGGCGTAGTTAAGGGAGATGAGTTCTCCATGCAGCTGAGCAGGGTGTCGGCCCCAGACCGCTCGTACGTGGCCTCTCCCGTAGGGACCCAGACCCACTCGTACGTGGTTCCCCTCATTTGAGGGCCCAACCAGTGTCTGCCCGGCTTACTCGCTCGTTTGCACTTTGACCCCTCATCCCGGAGTTTACCCCTTACGAGCGGTTCTCTCGGCCGTAAGCTAAACTCCGTTTCCTTATCTCCCGCCTAGACTCTAGGATCATCATCTGTCCCCTGCCAGCTCCATTCTAACTCTACCGCTATGCTCTCTAGATACTTAGGTGTAACACTTACGGCCGTAACGGACCTAAGACACGTAACTCTGGAGATGAGGGGAAGATTAGCAAAGGAGCAGTGCTACTGGACTTGGGCTGATTTGGTGAAAGATGAAGCCACGTCACCCGCTGGCAGTGCACGAGAAGAGAGTCTAAGCTACTAGCACCCCGCTCACCTGCATGAAACCTCATCTCCCCTTATCTACACCCTGCCAGAACCAATAAGTCGCCCACGAGTTCCATGCATCTTGGGGGAATCCAAGTCTGAGTCACCACTTCTTACGATGGCTTCACTCGGATTAAAAGGGGACTGATTTTCACTCCGACGAAGAAAATAGGTGCGAACATCCTCAAACAACACTACCACCGAACCCATACACACAAGATCTAAGATTATTCCGCTGTGAATTATCGAAAGTAGCCTGATTACCTTTGATTCTCTGCACACTCTGGTTACCATACAACCCCAGTGTCACACTATAATCTTTGATCCAAAATCACCCTACTTTCACAGAAGAAGACCAGCACATGCCCTCCTTCGAACAAGATCACGAATACCACCTCGAACTTTCAAGCATATTCGAACTGACTTCCCAATACTTGCTCGACAACATGTTCGCCTCGATCGACAGCGAAATTTCAAAGTACGAACAGTGGGAAGAATTCTTCGACAGACCAATCCCAGGAACCGCGCAAATCAATTGCATCCCCGAAAACTGGTATACTCAATACTGGTCCAACTGCGCATCACTGCAACTGGCAGCCTACCTTGACAGATACGAATTCCGAGAAATCTGCGATTATACCTTTGAGGACGACGAGACAATCTACACAGGACCCTTCCTCGACCTCTATTAAACAATGATGACCTCTTCGGACTTCAACATACTCCGGCTCGAAGCGCCCCGAGACCTGCTGCAGATCACTGACGGGACCCCCACACTGGAACAAGCGATAGAAGTAGCCAACCCAGCCATATGGGTCTGAACCATGGCACGACAACAACGACAGGCCGAGAGTGACCTGCGACAACACGCTCGACTGTGTGGCAACACGATCGACAGGACCGACCAACGAATCCAGCAGATCGAAGAGGCCTATCAGATACTAGCTGAAGGCACCAGGTATACATCAGCAAAAAAATAAAAAGTTGAAGTAGAGAGGGTGTACCCAAGTCGAGCACGTACATAGGTCGAGTGCTAACACACTAAGAGGGCACTAGTGTACTCTTGGCACGAGTGATATTTAGGTACAAATATTTTCTTTTTCTTTAGCGGTAAAATCAACACGAAATGAGCTTCTTTCTTACAACTACAGCATATCACCATGTCAAACAAAAACGAGGAGAGGCTTCCGGAAAGCGTTCGATTTCAGGAAGCACTTGATATGCACAACTCAGGAGCCATTTCAACCCATACCGATGCTGCAACAGCTGCCGAAATGCCGCAATCAACATTCTTACACCCAGTCCATGGAAGACGGTCAGCAGAAGACTACAACAAGGGATACCAGCTGTTGAACACTGCAGAGGAAGGAATCCTAGTGTGGTACTGCGATATTCTACAGAAGACTGGATTTCCTCAGAGCATGAAGGACGTTCTAAGTATATAAGCAACGATAATTTTGGTTTCTTTACGTACTGCGGCACTGAACCTGCGTCGCGGCGCAAATAAAACGCCGCTGGCGGTCTAGAGTACGCTAGTGCACTAGTGCCCTCTTAGTGCGTTAGCGCTCGACTTATGTACGTGCTCGACTTGGGTACACCCTCTCTATATTGCTTTTTTTACAGGTGAGACATAAATTTGAACTAATATTTCTCGAGGTTTCAGCTAAAAATAAAGCACTTTTTTTTTTTAAATCCTTATGGGAGCAAAATATAACTTCTCCTCTTACGGGAGTTAGCAATACTTACAGAAGCTACGGGAGCTACGGAAGCTCCCTAGGAATTCTCAAATTTATTGCCGATGTGTATATGACCGGGTTAACGCTAACGAGGAAATCGTAGAGGCTTGGGTATGCAGTGAGTTGGCAAACGTAGCCAACGCTTACCAGGTGCTTGCGTTCAATGTTTGGCAGGCCATTCTGGAACAAACCAAGGAGGACAACAAATGGCAAATATGCCAAGCTACTCAGCTCACCCGAGGAAATACCACCCTGGCTTTCCTAGCCGAGGCCAATACTGCCCGAAGCCAGCATCTGGTCACCTTCCAAGGTAACGTAGAGCTATGGGCAGCGGACCACCAAAGAAAGATGAACAAGGTCGAGGAAGAACTACGATGAGCCAGAGATGAGATTCGGCGGACAGCCACCCAGATACCTGTCCCCGGATCCCCGAAAATCAGACCCCCGTCTCCGGAACCCCTACAGCTCTGGCGAAGCCCAGCCAGACCACCTAGCACCAGTGCCGCAACAGTACCAACCACGCCCCGACCGCTCCCAATGCGGCCGGCTCTCCGGAGCCCCCTCCGGCTCACCCCTATTTCTCCAGGCCGGAGGCAAAGACGATCAGTGGTTCCACCTTCGAGCCCGCCACCAGAACCACCACTCCCACCGCTGCCAGCAGCCAGGGGCACGGGAGGAAGAGGAGGAGGCTCTCCACCAAGGCCAAGATGAAGAGTGGTATCCCCCTCTCCCTCACCGCCGCCCAGCAGAGACGACAACGACGAAGACCTGTACCAATGAAATCTTCCAACAGGAAGACCCCCAGCAGGCGCGAGAGAACCAATGGAGGCCCAGCTGGCCACCATACTCACGCCAGAAGAAATCACAAGATTGGTGGGAGCTGGGATCGCAGCGGCATGAGGCCTGGAGCGGCCTGCAAACGAGGCACGAATCCATACCTCCAGACTAAAAATGGAACACCCCGACAAATTCGACGGGAAAAGCTCGACCGCCTATAACCAATGGTGGGAATCCGTCACCATGTATCTAGGTTTCTATCAGGAGACAGTCGACCGATAGAAAATCGCCTGGGTCGGAACCCTTCTGACCGACACTGCCTTGGTATGGCACCTCCACCAGTACCAGGAGCTACAGGACAATGACACCAGGACCAACTATTTGGCAGCCATCCGAACAGAGTACCGAAACGAGCGGGAAGCAGCAGACACTCAGCTGAAACTCTGTTAACTGCAATACCAAGAGTCCATCCGGACATACATTATGGACTACAGGGCCCTCAATAACTTCGCATGGACAATGGGAGAGGCCTTGAAAGAAAAAGTCAACCTAGCCATGTTGTCGGACATCCTCCGAATGCGCTTTGCCCACTATCTGGGGGAATTTGCGGACGATGAAGGATTTTTGCAGATGACCTACCAGGCCAGGCTGCAGGTGGAACAGATGAAGGACCTAGAAAAGATAACAGAAGGGATAAGAGCTCCAAAACCGGAGGACAAAAAAAAAACGGCCAGAACCAGAAGGGCTCCGACAACACCCGAAGGGGCAAGGAAGTTAACCAAGCCCCTCGGCTGGACAAGACGGAACGATTGGAAGAAAAGAAAAATCAGACCTCGTGGGGAGGAAAAACCTATTGGGGCACAAAAGATGAAGCCCTGGTAGGTGTCCCCACCAAGGAACAGGAAGAGTACACCCAGAGCCGTGAAGACTGCTGAAGGTGTGGAAGGCCCAGGCATAAGACATATGAATGCTTCTCCTTCAATACAAGGAAAGGGATGGCTTTACCCCCTGTACCGTGAAAAGCCGCAACCATCACAGAGGGAAAACGGAAGCGTTCGGAGGAACCAGAGGACCAGCACGCAGCAAAGCAATCGACGATAGCAGCCATAGAAACTATGGACATCGGCAAAAACCTGTGGGAAGACTCTGAATCGGATTTTTAGGAAAGAATTAAATTTTTTGCTGATGTCGGCGGCCTTTTTTCCCATTATCCCCAGGTACTGACGAAACTCTGTGGGTACTCTTTCCAGTGGGTCTGCCTCGGAGGCTGCCGATACGTATCCTATGATACAAGCGGTTGGGTCAGTAGCCACTGCCTTGACCCAGGTTAGCGAAAACTTTCCCGTTTCGAATTGGGTACAGTTCGCTAGACATCGTGTACTGTTGAAGCGTACTTCCAGGTTCGTCCAGGCGCCTTGGGGTGGGTGAGTCGTGATCCATTGGAAGCGAAGGAATACGGCGATTTCCAAGCCCATGGGTGATACTTCGAATCTTTCCATTGAGTAGTGTTTCCGGTGCTGGAGGAGCATAGGCCTTGTATAAAATTGGCCTGTCCCTGGAACCGTTTCCCCAGTGTAGCTTTCCATGCTATGTGCCTGCTTGTGTTCTCGTTTTTCTATGTGGAGTTTTCCGATGGTTTGTTCGTTGATTAGTGCTACTGAGCAGCCGGTGTCCAATAGCACTCGGATGGGGTGCATCCTTCCATCCTGGGGTAGTAGCATCAAAATTATTGGTTGGTTGCCGCTTGCAGAAGTCTTAGGTTTCTTGGACGAGATTCCGGCCCTTGGTTCTTCGCCCTTTCGTTTCCAGGCTATTCCGCATATTAGTGTAGAGGCTTTGGATGGCAGCGTTGTCCTGCCACCGGAGCTACGGGAGCTAGCGAAGCTTACGGGAGTACCGGGAGTAAAATATAACTTTGTCCTTCGCTAAGCTAGCAAAGCTAGGGAAGCGACCACCACCTTACCGACGCAACCACCACATTAGGAAAGCTAGGGAAGCTAGAAAAGCTAGAAAAGCTAGCAAAGCTACAGACGCACCACCAATCTTACCGACGCAACCACCAACCTTACCGACGCAACCACCACCTTACGGGAGCTAGGGAAGCTAGAAAAGCTAGGAAAGCTAGGGAAGCTTACGGGAGCAATGAGTGTGCACTGAGAGCAGTTTCATTACTAGTTATAATGCTACTACACGCAGTTGGCTATGCTCTTCGATCGCACAGAAAATCACTTATTGTATTTAAAATCTATATATACATTATGATACAAAGTC
>Ga0307508_10004814_pt1 | contig 13014 bp, 23 predicted proteins | sample 9_EM_MG_FD_203089 | JGI IMG/M metagenome (GOLD analysis project Ga0307508, IMG submission 203089) | Populus trichocarpa ectomycorrhiza microbial communities from riparian zone in the Pacific Northwest, United States - 9_EM | ecosystem: Host-associated > Plants > Roots > Unclassified | place... | reverse complement strand
CATCGGCAAAAGATGTGACAGTAAACGCCGAGGATGGGGTGTCGACGTCGATTAGACCAAAGTTATTTGGCATGGTAGGAATCTAGGCAGATATGGGACAAGAGACATGATAAAGGATGTTGCTACTTGCCTGGCCGCTGGCGTTGATACCCCCCAGGTTAAAGCCGCCTGCGTTAGAGAGGGAGCGGGTGGTGAAATAGGAGATGATGGGGTATCCGGCGCTGGGGAGGGGTCAAGACGAGGGGAAAGTGGGGGAAAGGGACATACAAGAGGGCGACGAGGCCGACGGCGAGAAAGACGAGACAGCCAAGGTTAGTTAGGCCTCTGTAAGTAAGCACGCTGCCGCCGTGGTCACGCTTTCTGTCGCGGCGCGGATCGGGATTGTGAAGGAAATCATCGGGCTCGCGGTGACTTGGAGAGAGATTGGCACCCCATGATTGGGGGTCGGGGGAGAGGGAGAACTGGAAGGAGATTGGTGGGTGAGAAGGGGGAGGGAAGCGGGGCTTGCCTTGTCGGAGATGGAGTGTGCTTGGGAAGCAGATGGCCGGCCTGCGGCTGCGCTGGAGTACGGGGAGTGGTTCTGGGAGAGGTGAGTGGGAGCGAGAGGGGGGGACGAGGACGCACGAGGGAGCTGACGCTGGAGACGGACGGAGGTGCCCGTGCGAACGTGGCCTGCACGGGATGGGCTGGGCGGAGGAGACATGCGGTGGACGGTGCGTTCGAGGGGGTCTGGGCGTAGAAACGAGCGTTGGCCATGAGCGAGTGTGTACGACGACGAACAAGACAACCGCGTGGGAGCACCAATCAAAAAATATCACTACTCGATCATCGTCGCAACCCGCCCAATCACACCCCGCACAGCCACATCCCACCGCTCCCCGCCAACGAGCGCCCTCTTTGCCATCACATAGCGCGTCGCACTCGGCGCCGACGCTACTGACCCCAATCCCTCCAGCGCCACAAGCGACTCCCTCTTCCTCTTCGCCCTCTCCCGTTTCGAGGGGCGTCCCTTCTTCTTGCCCTCGACGTCCTCCACCACAACCTCCCGCGGGAGCGCTCGAGGGCCCAGCAGATGTGTCGCTGCGTGCGGCAGGACCTGGAATACCTGTGCCCGCAGCAGGTCGGACTGTACATAGACGACGTGCGCTCGAATAGGGCGCAACAACTCTCCGTCCAGAGCGTCGGGGAGCATCAATATCTCTTCATACACATCTTATGTACGTCAGGCACACGGAGGGAAACATGTGAACAGCACGCGTACCGCAGGTGACTTCTATCTGCGCAATGGAATACAACGACGGCGCAGATGTGGACGGCTGCGTGCGGAATATCGTGTACAGACCAAACAGGGCTGCAGCGCGATTCAGGGGTGTCTCCCCGCCGCCGATGCGCTCTGGGACACGTTGGTGGCGCATACAGGTGTCTATAGGACACACCCACCTGAGAAGAGCCGCATCATGACTCTGAGAAACGCTGCGCGGGCGCGCGTATCAAAGACCCTAAACTGCATCCATGTCCAGCCCTGCCTTTGCCAGATCTCCTTGAAGAGGGCAAAAGGGTGGCTCCTAGAGTGCGTGTACTGTTGTGAGTACTGCTGGATGAGGCAGCCGACGTCTGCACGGGCAGCACGAACGAATGCCGAGGACGTGAAATAGGCAGGCTGTAGACCGATCTCTCCACGACCGCTCGACGGCGACGGCGCGACAGACATGTTGGATTTCCTTTTCCATAAATTCACAAACAACCGTAAGCACCGGACTGCAACGCCGCCAGGCTTGCGGACGGGTTGGCAATGGCGCCGCCCTTTAGGCTTCGCAGGGCCAGCAACCTGACCTGCTTCTTCTGTCTCTCAGCGGTGAGTCCTGCTCCGGTCGACACCCGGTCCTATCGCTGCCCCCATTGTGGCTGCTGGAACAGATTTGACCCTAATGGTGAAATCCTGTCTGATGAACCAGCCATGCACGACGAGAAATTGAACGCATCCTCCTTTGCGAAGCGTGGTCCGTCTCCCTCGCCGTCTTTTCCCTCCACTGCGGCTCACTTCCCTCCACAGCATCCCCGAACAAGGACAGACTTCCATCCACGTACGCCAAACCCCCCTTCTGCCACACATGCCAAACAAACCAGATGCTCCTCGTCAACCTCCTCTCAAATTATCTCCCACCTCCACAGGCAAGTCCTTCGCAGCATCCATATGCCACCCCAATGATCGACCCGGACCATTGTTTCACAGCATCCCGATTACGCACAGCGCCTAGAACAACTCCCTGCGTATCGTGAATCGTTGCACATGCGATACCCTCCTGTCTGCACCAACTGCCTACCCACCGTTGAAGTCGAGATAGAACAAAGGAATCAGATGGCCCGGACGAAAGCCCTGGGAGGCTGGCTCAAAGAAAGTAAAGGAAAAGAAAGGCATCGATTCGTATCTGGCTCTGAAAAGGTCCGTGAGAACCTGGGATTCCAACTTGCTATCTGGCGAGTAAGGGGTGCCCTGTGGTGGACTACCCTCTTGTCCGTAGTTCTTGCTCACGCAGCGGGTAGGTGCAATTGCCTCGTACGTCGAATTCTGTTGATCTCGCCTGCTAGCGGTCCGTGGTTACGATTTTCCACATTCGCTTGCTAGAGTCGTTCCTGTACTCCCTGCGCTCTCTCTTTTCTCTCTCTTTTATACAGCCTGGGACCCAACCTACTTTCGTTTCAAGAAAGCGAGAGTGCAAGGACGTGATGTCCGTATTAAAGGAAAAACTCGCTATGTTGTGGGTTCCATGTCATAATTCATGCAAGTCGAGTGACTCACGATGCGCAAGATCCTTCAAGCACTTTCCTGGCTCTCCAGATTCATCACATCCATTCTCCTTGTTCTCCCATGGCAATCTTCATCTTGGGATTACCTCCGTCTCTCTGCCTATCCGTTGTCGTATCGTGTTAGCACATATTGTTCAGTATCACTCCTTGTTGAATTATTGGTATGTTGCCATCTCACTGATTGGGGGCGATCAACGTAAACGAAAAATAGGTGTTTTCATCATCATTCACCATCCTGCATCTACAGCGACCTCCCACAATCCGCCTCATCGAGACGCCCTCCGTACGCGACACTCCCGAATCATCAGCACATAGTGCACGTGCATCCCCCATGCCCACTGCACCTATCAACAGCGAACCAGACCTTCTTGCCTCCCTCACGCTTTCCTCTAAACCGCTCATCTCCTCTACCAACCCGATATTTGGTCACCCCTCCTTGGCATCTTCTACCCCTGCCCCGTCCGCTTCCCAAGCATCTCCAATCAAAGTGGACGAAAGTCCAGATGAAGATGCGATGGATTGGACTCCGACCAACCCGTCTCCCGTCAGGGTCAAGAAACTGGTAGACGATAACGACGGTGCTTGGCTACGCCCACAGCGATTTTTCCCTCCAGAACGTCCTACGGGCCTGGAGAGCCTGTTCGCGAGCACTAAGCTTGATGATGGAGGCGCACATTCCGCCAAGCCAACCACCCCTGTACATCGGAGCGGCCTGAATGCGAAAGCGACCGGATGGTGGATAGCCACGATCACTATGGCCCTTATACCTCTAGGTACTCTTCTTTATCACAGGTGGATGAAGGGATGGATACAATGATTGATACACATCCAACTGCGCGTGTACCATGGATGAGTGCCGATCAGAGCAACCTAACAATATTTACGTGTGTTGGGAGATCTGGTATATGGAAACAAAGAAAAAGTGTGATGTTATGGGTATGATCGCATGAAAATTATATGACGCCTGACAAGGAATCAGATGAAAATACGAAAATATGTGGAAAAGTATCGAATTGCATCGTCCAGCAAGCAGATGTATGTCAATGTAAAAGGGCACCACCCACTCGACAAAGGATACCAACAACCATGAACCTCTACCTGGGCTTAATATCCACTGTACCCATGGTGAAGGGGAACACCGTATTGATCATACTGAATGGGTCGATTGATGCTGGGTGCCGGTCCGAGAGACTCCTGCATCATTGGTTGCGGGCTGGGCCCTCGCGCAAGGTCCGCGTACCCGCCCACCGGAGCAAGATGTGCCGGACCAGCAGTAAAGTCATGGTCAGGGATAGGGCTGAGCGCTGAGCCACCATATCCGCCCATGGGCCCTCGCACTTGATCGTCCACGTGAGCATTCCCAGAGGCCGAGTGGAACGAAGATGTACGAGACAACGGACGATGCTGGCCTGAGAGATCAGTGTCTTCATTGCTGGCGCCAGGCTGCCAGTCGATGGGCTGCATGCGACCCTCGAAATCAGTGGAGGGTCTGAACTTCCACTTGCGAATGATCGTCCATACAATCACCGCGGCCCCAACAGAAGCAGCAATAACGATGAGAACCGTCATCGCCGCGTGTGACATGCCTGAGGACGAGGACGAACTAGTTTGCGTGGGTGTTGGCGTACCGCTGGAAGTCAGGTACAAAATGGACTGGGTGGGAGTAGCCGTATGTGTGTCAGCATGGGCTGATGTCTGAGGAGTGCTGGATGCATGGCTTGATGTGGAGGTAGCGGTGGAACCGGCAGATGATGTGGTGCTTGACTCAGTAGGCAGAAGCCCACCCACCACAGAACTCAACAAACCACCTCCACCACTCGTCGAAGGGCTCTACGAAATCATCTCTTCAGTAATCCATGTGTAATAGGTGCTAATAAGTCGGACTCACCGCTGACGCAGAAACAGACGTAACCGCAGAGGCCGTCACCGAATTCGCGGGTGTCGTTTGAGCTACGGCCGAGCTAACTTGGCTGGTCTGACCAGCGGATGAACCCTGCACGTCCTGATTGCCCAAGATATCGGCGGGTGTTCGTTTCTTCAAGAGACGACCGAGCCTGTCGGCATGGTCACGGCGGTGACGACCAAAGGTGTTGGGGTTGGAAGAGGCATCGACAGCCAGAACAAGACAGAGAAGGAGAGTAAAGTTGAAGACCGCCATCTGGAACGGGAAAATTAACGGACTGCTGGAGGGGGAGGAAGAGGGCGTACCGGTGTTGAAAGGAGCGTGGCGAGGTCAAGGAGCGACTGTTGAAATTTACAGACTGAGGCGAGTATTGGGTTGGTCCTGTCAACCGCCAGCTGCCTAGGGAACCCCGACAGCCGTATTTCCCAATCCGTCATTCACCACGCCAATCTCACAAAAACGAACGAGTAAAAATCCAAATCCAATCCAAGATACAACACGCCAAGTACTTGGGGATACTGTACTGTCCTGGCGTCCCACTCCATCAACAAAAACTACCAAAGTCTCTGCAATAGAAAATATCCTTTCCAAAGAAACTGAAAACCACACTAGGGGTGGCTGGTCAACGACCACTGGTTGAGCGGAACACTGCTTGGCTCCACGTATGACGAGCTTGACACACCCGGCCACTGCGGATCCAGAAGAATCTCCAGTGTATATTGACCAGCGGGCAAACTGACCGCGAGGACCGTCACACCCGTATTGGGCTGATCGGGCCACCCAGCCGGGGTAGCAGGGTCAGTGGACAAACGCACAGCCTCCATAGTGGTGAATTGAGCCCCTGATGGAGGATTCGATAGCGTGGCAACCAACGTGCTCGAGTCGATGGTCAACGTGGCGCTTAAGTTGTTGTTGCCAAGTGTGACAGTTGCGTTGGTGTGCGCCCGCCACATGACAGATGCTGATGCGTTGATCTCATCTTGAATGAGCACTTGCTTGCGACTGTTTAACACACGAATTCCGCGTGAAAAAGACGTCCTATACAAACGTTACAACCCCTGCGACGATAATGGTGACAATGGGCTTACACATTGAAATATGCACTGGCCAAGTCGGCGATGAAGTACGCCGTCGAATCGCTGGGTACGTTGAAGACAGTGCTGGAGCCCTGGACGGTTCCAGCAGAATCAAAGTTCACGCTCGGCGCAGCCAACACATTTTGATTGGCCCCACCAACAAGGATCGTGTTTTGACCTTCAGTCCGTTTGCGATAGTATAACCACCTCTCGCTATCCTGAGCGTCACCAGCGAAGTAGCCCTCAGAGATATAATTGCCATCGCCAAGCTCTCCAAACCAACGGTGTCCCAAGGCATCAACCACGAAATCACCGCAATCTAGGTCGTTATGGGTCTGATGACCTTGAAGCGTCCCGGCCTTCGTCGCGACAAACAACGCATTCTCGTCCGTCCAGGAAGACCGCATTGAAGCCCATTGATCAGTGTGGTTGTCGAAGAAATGGTCGAGAGCGAGACCGTCCCAAAATGCTCCAAAAACTTCTGGGTTATACCAGAACATACTCCACGGATCTGCAGCGTCCACCTGGTCGCGCTGGAAGAGTTGGTATTGAGGCATGTCATATTGGTCACCATAGAAGAACATGGGGTTAGCAGTTGCTGTGAACTTGTTTGGGCCGGTGTCGCCATAGTTGAAAAGAGAACCAGGACCGGTGGCGTACATGTGGAAGAGCCCGGATAGCTTCAAGCCAGGGTTTACATCAAGAAGGTTGTATGTGGAACCAGTAGCAGTTAGGAGCGAGGACGCCAATTCAGCGTGACCTGTCGAACCGAAGTACCAATAGTCGTTGGTTTCTGACCATGTACCATCACTGCTAGGTGCGAGGGCGCAATTCTGAACGGCATTTGTAACTGTCATACCGAGGAGCTGTTGGGCAGTGCCAGTTGTATCGTCTCCAAGGATGGCTAGCGAGCCGATGGTGAGCCCATTGTTGCAAACGCAGTTCCAGTTGCCGTCCGTGTTTGTTCGCCACCAACCAAAGGCCAACGGATCGTTGCCACTGTATGCAATAACACCATTGCTAAGACCGTATTCAATCATCGTGAAGCGGATGCTTTCGAGCTGGTCTGAGGTCCACTGATCGTGCAACCAGTCATACGCGATGCCGTAGGCCGCTGTCAACTCTGCAGTGTCGAGAAAATGGGTGGGGTTCCATCTAGTACTATTATTAGGTCCCCAACCATCTGTCAAGTTGCCAGCGGCATTCTAAAGTACGTGTCAAATGATGGATATCGGATATCAGACGATAGACAAACCTGGAGTTCGGTCCAAACCCTGTCGAGCCATTTTGTGTCGTTTGTCATCCGATAGACGTATGAGAATGCCTTGACGCGTTGTTTGACCTGTCGAGCAGGGTCCAGAATACCATTGCCGCTGTCCATGACGTATGGGACGGGAGGCAGGCTCATGTATTGTGAAGCATTCAAAAAGATAGTCGCGTTCCAGGAGGAAAGGTATGGGTCATTCCTGATCAAATTAGGAAGAGACTGCCACTTGTAGGAAGGTGCGATAAGACGAGGTCGATCTGAGCGTACTTGAGTCGGGCTAGGGTTGGAAGGTTTGAATGGGTCTTGCGGCCAGGAAAGGTCAGCATTTGAAGTGGAAATGAATGTAGGTACAGTGAAGGCCGCGGTATTGGTCTGTTCGCAATCGAGATGAATAGTTGATAACACGAGGAAAAAATGTGAAGAATACAGACAGTAGCGGGGTAGAGCGGGAGCATGTAAAGACTATCAGTGCCCGTTGGAAATATACCGATAGCGTTCTTGGCCTGGACGGCGGAAGTGGCAGCGCTGCTGGCCGAAGCGTTCTCGGAGTTCTTGCTGCTGGCACGAGAACCAAAAACGCCACCCAAAATGGCACCAACAATTACAAGGACAGCAATGGGGATACCGAACTTGATCCAATTGCTGACCTGTTTCTTCTGTGGTTGTGGTGGAGCGACATAACCGGTGGATGAGTTGTAGTATGGGTCACCAGAGCCATACGGGGTATTTTTATTGACTGTGGAGTAATTCGCAGCCATCCTAGGATGGTGTGCCGGTGATGAGCGGCGTGAAGACAAGCAAACGAGGGACGAGGATGGGATGAAAAGACTGAGCCGAGCGAGAAGACGAGGGTTGGAGTCAACAAGGAAACAAACCTGGCAACCAGGTTCACACGTGCAAAATCATCTCCGCTCTTGTTCTTGGCTGGCGCTAGGACATTGCAGGACACCATCTGGGCTCAAAGTCCCACACGAGTACGGTCTCAGGAGGCCACGAGCATGCAGTGTGCCAGTGGCGCACAATCCGTCGTGTCTGTTCTTGTGATCCTCCTAAGGATGATCGCGCCCTGCCGCCGCACGGAAGTTGGAACTCGAGATTGAAACGCGGCGTGTTGCGGGCAAGTTATTGACTTCATCCTTTCGAACACGCTCCTCTTGGGCGGCCGTGCAGTCGTCAATGCATCCCCCTGCATCGATCTTTACTTTGTATAGGGATTATTTATCCCCACTTGGCAGGCAACATTGTGGCTGTTCAAGCGCGTTTTCGGATCCGAAGCGTGCCTCCGACTTTGAGGATGAGCCCCCCACTCGGAGAGAGTGAAACGAACTTGGTAAAGGAGGTATGCTGATTTGAACAAATCTTTTCAAAATGATGGGTATGGAAGGACATGGCACGGATATGAAGATCTTGGACCGTGGTGCAGTCACTCTCCCCCCAACATATCCGTGCAAGGTGGTCAGTCAGATGAGTCCATTGCACCGCATCAGTCCTTCCCTGCCAAGAACCCCATTGTAAGCAACCGACGCACAGACCTGGTTCGCCAGAACCGACATGTGGGTGGGCTGTCGTTGTCATCAGTAGGACAGACACCCGGGCGGGCCGGGCCCCCACTAATAGAGTCCGAGTCCTCATTCAAGTTGTTGATCGGATCCTTGGCAGTGGCTACATATTCCCATCTCGAACATGTCGATGACTTGCCTCAACACTGAATCTACTACATTTGATGAAAACAAGATCCATTTCATAGGTCTGCACAAAGTCTCTAGTCTCTAGAATCGTGGTAGTCACCAAGTCACCGCTCGCGGCTCCTTCATCATAGACATCGGAGGTACTGTATCAATCGAATTTGAGCGACATTACGGCCTAACGGCCCATATCGATCTCACTGCCAGTAAATCTCACTGATCCCGTTTTTCGAGGCATCTATCGCAGCAAGAAAAAACATGAAGGCATGTCCATCGAATTCGCCGTGACATCTCAGGACAGTAATAATACTGATGGTGACATCTCTAGATGACCTTGATATGATGCTAGAGCGATCATACCTTGCTGGCGTCAAGTCGATGGTCATTACAGGGGGAAGCTTGCACGAGTCTGAGCTTGCATTGAACCTTGCGCACCAAAAAGGTTGGTTTCCAGTATGTGTCCTTTGTTTGGTATCATACCCTTCTCTTGTTCCACTCGCAACAGGGCTCTATGCAACTGTCGGATGCCATCCAACACGTTCAAGGGAGTTTGATAAATGTCTCGGGGGCCCAGATGCTTATCTGCTTGCCCTTGACAAGCTCATTGGCGACAACCTGCGGCCAAGTGGGAGAGTGGTTGCGGTTGGGGAATGTGGTTTAGGTGGCTATTCCATATTCCCCCGAGGACGTACAGGAATGATTCACTTCCTGCAGATTATGATCGAACCCATTTTGCATCCAAAGAAGAGCAGCAAAGACATTTTCGTGAGTGTACAGTAGCAGTATGAAAGATAATACAAGACATACATGTCCGACAGGCGCACAGCTCGTGCTAGCCAAGAAATACCACCTTCCTCTATTTCTCCATTCTCGGGCTGCCCATGTTGACCTAGTCAAGATCCTCAAAGAAGAGGGGTTCGGTGAGGACGGAGGGAAGGCTGTTGGTGCAAATGGTGGTGTTGTGCACAGCTTCACGGGAAGCAGTGAAGAGGCTGCAGAGCTTGTGAGTACCCTTCACGTACCAATGAATTTGACAATCATGCAAAGGGGGAAAAGATTGGTATGGGATTCTACATCGGAGTCAACGGATGTTCCATGAAGACTGAAGAGAATCTCGAGACATTGAAGACCATTCGTCTAGATAGACTCTTGCTTGAAACTGGTAAGGGAAGAATGCTGCTAGACCGTGCTGAGACGGACTGTCGCAGATGCTCCATGGTGCTCCATGACAAGCACACACGCCTCGAAAAGGCATTTGGATGCCCTGCCAGCCTCGCTGCGCTCACGTTATTTTCCTGCGACAGTTCGGCCAGAGTCATTTGTCCCCGGAAAAGGAGTCAAGGGCCGGAATGAGCCATCATCGATCGGAGGGGTTGCATGGGTAGTGTACAGGTCGAACGACACCATACCATTCGAGAAGGTAACAGAAACGATGTACAAAAATACTGTACGGCTCTTCTCTCTTGATGAGCTTGTTTAGTAGTTACGTACAAGTGCTGGGAGCAACTACTAAATTGCCTGGACTTGAAACGTTTGGCACTTCGACCTTAGAGCAAGTCAGCAAATATATACTGGCTGGCCATGTCAAACCCGACACTCCTTTACAGTGCCCTCTCTGTCGTTGGACTTGGCTGGTATGTGGTTCTGTGGTCCATTAGTTTGCTAGGATGCAGGATAGGGTGAGCCAGCCGCTATTCTGGAAAGTAGCAATTTGATGTTGACTGCGTTTGTAGTCGTACACGATATCGTCTCCGTCCTCGTTCTCCTCTCGCAACGTCCCCGAACGCACCGGGCGTCTCGATTTTACGACCTCTCAAAGGCTTGGATACCAACTTGTACGAGAACTTGGAGTCCACGTTTGTTCAGGAATACCCGAATTTTGAGATCTTGCTCTCGGTTGCGGATGAAGACGACCAGGCTCTGACGGTGGTGAGAGGACTGATGAGCCAATACCCTCAAGTGAATGCAAAGATTATCATTGGTGCGCATGTCATGCCCAAATTACATCTCTCACAAACCCATGTATTCCGTTTACAGGCGAGGAGATTGTTGGTGTTAATCCAAAAGTGAACAACCTCATGAAGTCCTACCGACAGGCCGCCCATGATATCCTTTGGGTCATCGATTCCAACATCTCAGTTGCGCCTGGAACGCTTGCACGTGCGGTAGATATCCTTATCAGACCCATGCCGCAGAATCCTTCCAAGGAGCGGGTAGCCCTGGTTCATCATGTTCCCTTTGCGACCGAATATGAAGGGTATCTTGGCGCGCGGGTCGAAGCAGCGTTTTTGAACACCAACCACGCAAAGATGTATCTCGCGATCAACACTGTGGCAATTGACTCTTGCGTAGTCGGCAAATCAAACCTCTACCGTCGTTCCGACATGGAAAGGGTCAACGGATCACTAAAGTCTCGCAAGGAAACGGATCCGAGAGAGGGCGAGTATGGGCTCGCAGCCTTTGGATCTTTCTTGGCTGAGGACAACATGATCGCCGGTGCCCTTTGGCACGAACTGGATGTTCGGCACGACCTTTCTTGCGACGTTGCACACAATGCCATAGGCAAAATGACGTTGGCGGATTACGTCTGGCGCCGCGTTCGATGGATACGTGTTCGCAAACACATGGTCCTCGCGGCTACTATTGTCGAACCATTTACAGAAAATCTGGTGGCAAGTTCCATAGCCGCTGCGAGTGTCAAGTACCTCTTCGGCGTGTCGCCATGGGTCTTTTTACCCATCCACCATTCCGCGTGGCTTTGGGTTGACTGGGATGTATACGAGTCACTCGCTGGCTATCCTCTTCCTGTCCATGAGCGCTCGAAGTTTATTGGGGCGTGGTGCATCCGGGAAATGTTGGCCCTCCCCATATGGATCTTGGCTATGTGCGGAAATGAGGTTAAATGGAGGGGCAAGCGATACCAAGTTTTGCGGGCCGGGCAGGTGCGACGGACGGCGACGGACGGCACCCGGAACGGGGGCTTCTGGAGATGGTGGCGTCAGGAAGAGGATTCTTTATCTCAGTATGAATCGTTGCCCATTAATGAGCCGATCTGATGTAATGCGACTGGATTGAGATTTACAGCAACGATAAGTATTACGACCATATTATAAGTGATACACATACGGCAAGTGATGATTAGAATGTACAGGAAAATGAGCAAGGATGGTGTATGCATACAAAGGATGAGTGGATGTCATGAAAGACGAGACTGTGTATGTGGTAGGTCCGTGTCAGCGGGAGAATCAAGAGCCGCTCTTGCGTCGTCCTGACTTTGCTTTGCCAAGAGACGGAAATTGTGAATCATGACCACTTCATCAAAAAAGGCATCGGACCATTCATCAGCTGCACACACATCAAGGGCTGACGTTCGGATTCTCATATCCCGGCCATCGCACGTTATCTTGCACAAGGAGGATTCCAGATTAGAAGAGGCAGAAGGCTGTGGGCTTTGCCGTGAGTCTCGGGCATCTTTCTGGCGCTGATTGGAAAACCAGTTCTTGACTTGATGGTATTCTCTTGGGAGACGGTGAGAGGCGATCGGTACAAGGGAGATGCGGAGACAGGTACCTCTGTATGATGATGCCAAGCTGAGAAACCCAGGCTTCATCTGGATAGGGGGTGATCTCGTCGTAAACCATCTGCATGACCATTCTCTGACGGACGGTAGCAGGAGTCTTGCCTGTGGAAGGGATTGCAAGGGCGCGAGACTTGAGCTGGCGAACTCTTGCATCGCGTTCGGAATGGGGCTTTGGGGTAGCATGCGAGCCAGCGTGCCTCTGGACCTTTTTCCTGAGATTGTCCTCGGAAGCGCCCCGGGCATTGGACTTTGATCGAGTGGAAAGAGAGAGCGGGATTGGTCTGAACCTGGAAGAGGACTTGTCTGCTCGGCTTCTGAGGGACCGCCTTGACTGGGAGTCGTGGAGAAGGAGAGATTCCTGGGATGAGCCGACGTGGACATCGACGTCCATGGGGTCTGGTACGTCTACAGAGACATCCCTGGAGGAGGAGGACACGGGGCTATCGGCGGTGAGGGAGTCTTCCTGTCCATTGAAGGAAGAGAGGGCGTCCGGCGACGACAGAGTGGAAGACAGCGAGGAGACGGAGGGGGCTGGAAGCATGGATGAGCAGGGGGAGTGGGGGATGATAAAGGGAGATACCTGGGGAGGTGTGGATAATGATCCACCTGCACAAAGCGGACGGAGCAGTCGATGTATGTAAACTCAAACCCTTATCGACCCGTTTAGGTACTCGGGCTCACCATGGCCGACAACG
>Ga0307508_10004813_pt1 | contig 13020 bp, 6 predicted proteins | sample 9_EM_MG_FD_203089 | JGI IMG/M metagenome (GOLD analysis project Ga0307508, IMG submission 203089) | Populus trichocarpa ectomycorrhiza microbial communities from riparian zone in the Pacific Northwest, United States - 9_EM | ecosystem: Host-associated > Plants > Roots > Unclassified | place... | reverse complement strand
TACTGGTACCGCAATCTGCGCGAGCAGGTGCGCTTCGCCGATGTGGTGGCGACGCTGATCGACGAGGGCGTCGACACCTTCATCGAGGTCAGCCCGCATACGGTGGTCACCTCCGCGATCGAGGACACCGCGCTGCGCCTCGACCGGCACGACGTGGTCGTGGTCGGTTCACTGCGCCGCGACGCCGACGAGCGCGCCGCACTGCTGCGCTCGGCGGCCACGCTGTGGACCCGGGGTGTTCCCGTCGACTGGACCGCGCTGCTCCCCGGCACGGACACGGCCGTGGACCTGCCGACGTACGCCTTCCAGCGCGAGCGGTACTGGCTGGACGCACCGGCCCAGTCCGGCGACGCCAGCGGCATCGGCCTCGACACCGCCGACCACCCCCTGCTGGCCGGTGCGGTGCTGCCCGCCGAGGGCGAGACGGCCCTGTTCACCGCCCGGCTCTCACAGGCAGCCCACCCCTGGCTCGCCGACCACGCCGTCCAGTCCACCGTTCTGCTGCCCGCCGGAGTGCTCGTCGACTGGGCGCTGTACGCGGGACGCGCGCTCGGCTGCCCGCGGCTGGCCGAACTCACCCAGGAAGCGCCGCTGGTGCTCGGCACCGACACCGCCGAGCACATCCAGGTGCAGGTGGGCCCGCCCGACGACGGCCACCGACGCACCGTCACCGTCCACTCGCGACCCGAAACCCCGGGCGAGGAGGCGAAGTGGACCTGCCACGCCCGGGGAGTGCTGGCCCCGGAGCCGGAGGACACCGGCGGCGCCGACGGCTTCGAGGAGCTCTCGGGCGCGTGGCCGCCGCCCGGTGCCGCGCCGGTCGACGTGGCCGGGCTCTACGACGCTCCGGCCGGGGACGGCTACGCCTACGGCCCGGCGTTCCAGGGGCTGCGCGCCGCCTGGCGGAGCGCGGACGCCCTCTTCGCGGACGTGGCCCTGTCCGAGGCGGCCACCGGCACCGGCGGCTTCGCGCTCCACCCCGCGCTGCTCGACGCGGCCCTGCACGCCGTGGAACCGGGCGAGTTCTTCGACCCGGGCGAGGCGCGTCTGCGGATGCCGCTCGCCTGGTCCGGGGTGTCGCTGCACACCACGGCCCCCCGCTCCGTACGGGTACGGCTCACGAGCGCCGGACCGGACGCGGTCGGCGTCCGCCTCGCCGACCCCGAGGGGCGGCCGGTCGCGAGCGTCGACCGGCTGACGCTGCGCGCCGTACCCACGGCCGAGTTCCGGCCCGCGCCCGGGACGACCGCGCCCGCCCGGCGCGAACGGCCGCTCCGGGACACGCGGCAAGAGGACATCCTCGCCCGCGTCCTGGCCGCCGCGCCCGACCGGCGCCGCCGGCTGCTGGAGGAGGTCATCCGGGGTGAACTGACCGCCGTCCTCGCCCTCGGGGAGGCCGGGGAAATCGACGTGGACGTGGAGTTCCTCGATCTGGGCGTGGACTCGCTGACGGGCATCTCCCTGCGCGACCGCCTCGACGCGCTGCTGGGCCTCAAGCTCCCCACGACGGCGATGTTCCAGCACTCCACCACGGCCCGGCTCGCCGATCACCTCGCCGACCTGGTCGGCACCGAAACGGCGCGCGCCGCCGCCACGGGTGCCGAGGCCCCGGCCTCGTCCCCCTTCGACAGCATCGAGGCGCTCTACCGCGAGTCCCACGCACTGGGGCAGGCCGGGACGTCCGGTATGGCCCTCATCCAGTCCGCCGGGCGGCTCCGGCCGTCCTTCACCGCCGAGACCCTGGCCGACCACGTCCCGACGCCGGTACGACTCGCCACGGGCCTCGCCGGACGAGCCGCGGTGGTCTGCCTGCCCGCAATCACCGCCACGGCCGGACCGATGCAATACGCCCGGCTGTCGCGGCGGTTCCAGGGCGAGCGGGAGGTGTTCGGGCTCTACAACCCCGGGTTCGCCGAAGGGGAGCTGGTCCCCGACTCGTTCGAGACCTTCATCGAGCTGCAGATCGCCGCACTGCGCTCGGCCGTCGGCTCGGGGCCGTACGTACTGCTCGGCCACTCGGCGGGCGGTTTGATCGCCTACGCCCTGGCGATGCGGGCCGAACAGCTGGGCCTCGCCCCCGCCGCGGTCGTCCTCATCGACGCCTTCCAGGCCGACAGCCAGTTCTCGGAGGACATGACCAGGGTGATGATGGACGGCCTGTTCGAGCGCGAACCCCTCTTCGGGGCCGGCGCGTTCAGCGGCATACGCCTCACCGCCATGGGTCGCTACCACGTCCTGATGGGCGCCTACGAGGCAGCACCGGTCGAGAGCCCGGTGCTGTTCCTGCGCGCCGAGTCGCCGCTGCCCTACCAGGACACCGGCTACGAGGACGACAGCTGGAGGCTGACCTGGCCCCACCCGCACACCCTCGCCACCACCACGGGCGACCATTTCACGATCATGGAGGACCACCTTGACCTGACCGCCGAGACGATCGTGCGCTGGCTCGACGAACAGGGTCTGTGACCCGTCCGTACCGCGGTATCTCCCGCACCCATGTCACCACCCGCGGCCAACGACGGTCGCGGCCTGCGAAGGAACATCAATGATCATTCTTGGATACAACGGCTTCTCGCGCATCGCGGAGCTCTTCGGGCAGCTGTACGGCTACACCCAGGACACCGTCGACCGGCACAGCTTCCTCGGCCACGACGCGGCCGCCGCCCTGTTCGTCGACGGTGAGCTGGTGGCCGCCGTCGAGGAAGAGCGGATGAACCGTCAGAAGAAGACCACCGCCTTCCCGGCCAACGCCATGCGCTGGTGCCTGGAGCAGGCCGGAGTGAGCTACGAGGACGTCGACTACTACGCCTTCGGCTGGAACTTCGACGCGGACTTCGCCAACACCGCCCTCACCGGCATCGCCGCGGCGCCCATGCCGCCCGAGTTCAAGTTCCCGGCGATCGCCTCCTTCGGCGAGCTGTACACCGGAGCGCTGGGCCGGAACGCGCTGATCGAGGACTTCACCCGGCACACCGGCTACGCGCTCCCCGACGACAAGCTGATCACGGTCCCGCACCACCGGGCCCACCTGGCCTGCGGCCGCACCTTCTCCAGCTTCGGCGACGCCGCCTTCCTGATCAACGACGGCCAGGCCGAGTCGGACAGCACGATCATGGGGGAGGTGCGGAACGGGAAGGTCGAGGTCTTCGACCGGTTCACCGTCGACGCGCAGAACTCGATCGCCCAGCTCTTCAGCTCCGTCACCCGCTACCTGGGCTTCGTGCCGAACAACGACGAGTACAAGGTCATGGGCCTGGGCGGATTCGGCAAGGCACCCGACAAGGAGAGCAACCCCTTCCTGACCGACATCGTCACCCTCCAGGAGGGGGGCCGGTTCTCGCTGGCCCTGGCCTACGACCCGCGTGGCCCGCGGGCGTACGACACCCTCTTCGACGAGCTGTTCGGCGGAAATGACGACAACCGCGGAGAGTTCGACTTCCAGGTCCGGATGGCCTGCGCGGCCCAGCAGATGATCGAGGAGGTCACCGCCCACCAGCTGCGCGCGCTGGCCGAGGCGACCGACCTGCGGGACCTGATCTTCGAGGGCGGTCTGGCGCTGAACTGCGTCAACAACACCAAGCTCCTGGAGGACCTGGACTTCGAGCGGGTCGAGGTCAGCTTCGGCGCGAGCGACCCGGGCATCTCCATCGGCGCCGCCGCCCACGTCGCGGCGGAGAAGGCGACCCCCGTCACGCCGACCACCTCGCCCTACCTCGGCCCGGAGTTCGGCGAGGCGGAGATCCGCGAGACCCTCGACGCCTACGCCTCCTCGGTCACCTGGGAGGAGCTGCCCGCCGGTGAGGTGGCGAAGAAGACCGCCGAGCTGCTGTCGGAGAAGACCGTGGTCGGCTGGTTCCAGGGCCGGACCGAATACGGCCCCCGGGCACTGGGCAACCGCAGCATCCTCGCCAACCCGTCCTTCGCCGACATGAAGGACATCATCAACAACCGGGTCAAGCACCGCGAGCCCTTCCGCCCCTTCGCGCCCATCGTGCTGGAGGAGGACGCCCCGCGCGTCTTCGACATGGGCAAGAAGACCAGCTCGCCCTACATGACCTTCGTCTTCCCGGTGCGGCCGGAGTACACGGAGAAGATCGCGGCCGCCACCCACGTGGACGCGACCTCCCGCGTCCAGACGGTCACCGAGGAGGGCAACCCGCTGCTGGCCGAGCTGCTCCGCGAGTTCACCTCGCGCACCGGTGTGCCCTGCCTGGTCAACACCTCTTTCAACGTCGCCGGAGAGCCGATCGTCTGCTCCCCGAAGGACGCCGTCGAATGCTTCCTCGGCACCGACATCGACCACCTGGTCATCGGCGAGTTCCTGGTCTCCAAGCGATGAGCGCACAAGGCACTCCGACGACGGCGATCCAGGGGGGCACCCGCACGGCGCGCCTCCTGGAGACGGCCGGAGCGGTCGCCACGTTCGGAGCGATGATCATCATCGTGGAGATCTGCCGGGAGATGCTGGCCGCCGACTCCGACACAGGATGGATCAGGGAACTCGTCCTGACCGCCGTCGCCATCGTGGTGGCCGGGCTCGCCGCGCAGATCCTGGGACGGGCGCTGAGCAGGCGGGCGGCCGCGCGCAGCCAGGAGCTCCTCCGCGCCGGGGTGGCGAACAGGCTGCGCGTCCATCCCGCCGCCCGGCAGGTCCACGCGGCCTGGCGGGCCGACGGCGCCAGCATGGGCGGCGACATCGCCACGGCCGGGAGGATGGTGGGCCGGGCCGGGTCGGAACTCGTCTCGACCGTCCTGGTGTTCCTCCTCTCGATCGGCTATCTCTTCTGGGTCGACTGGCGGATGGCACTGGTGACCATCCTTCCCATCCTGCTCGGCTTCGTCGCCTTCGGTGTGGTCTCGGCGCGCTTCTTCAGGGAGATGAAGGACGACTACGTGTCCGCCATCTCCGGCATCGACGAGGTACGCCCCACCATCGGCCTGGACGCGCGGATCAACCGGGCCGGGTCCCGGGCCCGTACGGCCATGACGACCCGGATCGCGGCCCGCCGCCTCACGGAGGCCACCGACGGTTTCAGCGACTTCTTCCTGGCCCGTATCGGCACCCTGCTCGGAGGCAGGGCAATGGCCGAGATCGCCTTCTCGCCGCTGAGCGTCCTCGTCTTCGTGCTGTGCGGCGGCTCGCTCATGATCCGGTCCGGCTCGCTGGCGCCCGCGGACCTCGTGCCGTTCCTGCTCGTCGGCGCGGGCCTGGCGGCACCCCTGCTGGCCAGCAGCTACTTCATGGAAGAAATCGGGGAGGGCAAGAAGGCGGTGGCACGGCTCACCGGGTTCGCCGCCGGCGGGTCCGCGGGGCAATCCGGTGACAGCACCACTTCCGGCCCTGTTCCCGGCCTCGAACCGCCCGGGCGCGGGGAGCTGCTGACAGTCATCGAGCCCGCCCCCGAGGGCGCGGACCGCGTGGCCGACCTGATCACGGCCGCCGTCCCCGCGGAGCAGTTCACCTCGGTGGGTGCCGAACCGGCCGTCGTCACCGGCGCCGTCGGCGCGTACATCACCGCCGACCGTGCCGAGGGCACGCCCGAAGCGGCCGAACGTGCCGCGCGGCTCGTGGGCGTTCACGACACCATCGCGGCGTTCCCCCGTGGCTACGCCTCCGTCGTGGGGGCGGAACTGTCCCTGTCCTACCCGGAGATCCAGCGGATCGCGCTGGCCAGGGTGGTCGCGGGGGAGGACCGCGGGGTCGTGCTCCTGGACCAGCGGGCGTTCAGCGGCGACCCCGACGTGCTGGTGGCCGCGGTGGCCGACCTGCGGGAGCGGGCCGCCGTGGTGATCGTGAGCTGCGGCCCGCCGGTGGTCACCGACGGAAAGGTGGTGGTGATGGACGCGGGCGAGGTGGCCGAGTCCGGCACCCATGAGGAGCTGATCCGCGCGGGCGGCCGGTACGCGGCCCTGAGCGCGGCGCCCCCGGGCACCGAGCGGGCCGCCGTGCCCGCTGTCCGATCCGCGACATCCGAGGAGATCCACTGATGAGGGCCGTTCTCGCCCGCTTCCTGAAGACGTCGGGGAGAGGAGCGCTGGTATCGCTGCTGCTGTTCCTGGTGCTCGGCGCGGTCACTCAGGGCATCGCCTTCGCCCTCGTGGTCCCGATCGCCGATGACCTGTTCTCCCCGGACACGCCCGTTCCCTGGACGTGGATCGCCGTCCTGGCCGCGGTCTTCCTGGTCCACTCCGTCCTGCACTACCGCAGCGTTCCGATGGGCAACCGGCTGGGGGCCGACCTGGTCATCAACCTGAACAAGACCGTCGCCGAGCGCACGGACGGGCTGCCCGCCCGGTCGCTCGGCCCGGCCCACGCAGACCGGCTCGCAGCCCTGAACGGCTTCGCGGTCGTGGTGCTGATGGGGCTGCCCGCGCATGTGCTGCGGCCGCTCGTGGCCGCCGTCGTCACCCCGCTGACGGTGATCGTGATCACCGCGTTCGTGTCGCCGTTGCTCGCCGCGACACTGGCGGGCGGACTGCTGGTACTGGCGGCGGTCGCCTTCGCCGCGTCCCGGCTGCTCACCCGGACCGAGGAGCCCGACGGTGCCGAGTGGCTGAGGCGGACCTACGAGCGGCCCGCCTCCGCCCCGGCCGGCCGGACCCCGTCGGTGTTCCTCCCCGCCGTGGGAGAGACGCTGCCGTGGCGGGCCATCGAACTCGTCCTCTACGCCTGCGTGGCGGTGTGCGCCTCGCTGTCGACCGGGGACATGTCCTCCGTGAAGAGCGTCGCCCTCGTCGTGCTGTCGGTGCTGACCTTCCAGCCGATCATGGAGGCGGCTCTGCTGATCAGCACCGTCCTGAACTCGCGCACGACAATGATCACGATCGGCAAGCTCATCGACGCCGGTGACCCCCAGTCGCCCGGTGCCGGTTGGCCCGAGCGCTGCGACATCGAGTTCGAGGACGTGAGCCTGGCGGTCGAGGGGGCGACGGTGCTCGACGGGGTGTCCTTCCGCATCCCGGCGGGCAGCACCACGGCACTCCTCGGCGTGCCGGACGGCGCCCGGCTCGAACTGGGCGATCTGCTGACGGGCGACATCGCGCCCACCTCGGGGCGGGTCCGGATCGGCGGGGTGGACGTCTCCGACCTCGCGGTCGGTGACATCGACCGCCGGGTGAGCCGGATCTCGTCGGCCGAGCCGGATCTCACCCGGGAGGAGGCGGCCCGGTTCCTGGAGTCCACCGATCCGGCCGGTGCGGAGTCCTTCGGCGAACGGCCCGCTGTCCGGGCCGCCGTGGACCGGCTGCGCGAGACGGTGTCCGCCGGTTCCTCCGAGGGAACGGCGCTCGCCGAGGGCGACCGGTGGCGGCTGGCCCTGGTCCGGGCGATGGCGGCGGACCCCGCGCTGGTGGTCGTCGACGCGACCGCGGGCGCGGAGGTGTTCGCCACCGACCCGGACCTGGCCGAGCTGGTCTCCGCGCTCGTGCAGGACCGCACCTGCTGGGTGATCCCGGGTGCCGGGTTCCCCCTGCCGCTCTGCGAGGGGGAGTTGGTACTCGAGGGTGCCCGCGTCACCGTCCGCACAGCCGAGATGAGCTGACGCCACCGATGGCGGACACACGCCGAGCCGGAGGCCACGATGGCCTCCGGCTCGGCGTGCTCTCGCTCCGCGAGGCAGGAATCCGGCCAGGCCGGTCCCCTTACTCCTCGCGGTCACCCCTTGAGGGGCTCCCACCAATCGCGGTGCGCGGTGTACCAGTCGATGGTCTCGGCGAGGCCCTTTTCCCAGGCCACGGTGGGCTGGTAGCCCAGCTGGCCGGAGATCTTCGAGATGTCCATCGCGTACCGGCGGTCGTGACCCTTGCGGTCGGCTACGTACCGCACCATCGACTCATCCATGTTCAGCAAGGCGAGCAGGCGCCCGGTGACCTGTCGGTTGGTCAATTCGATTCCGCCGCCGACGTTGTACACCTCGCCGGGCTTTCCGTCCGCGGCCACCAGTGCTATGCCCTGGCAGTGGTCGTCCACATGGAGCCAGTCCCGCACATTCTCGCCGTCGCCGTACAGCGGAATCTTCAGGCCGTCCAGCAGATTGGTGACGAAAAGCGGAATGATCTTTTCGGGGTATTGGTGATGGCCATAGGTGTTGGAGCCCCGGGTGACACAGACCGGCAGCCCATGAGTGCGGTGCGCGGCCAGTGCCAGAAGGTCGGACGACGCCTTGGAAGCGGAATAGGGGGAGTTCGGCTTCAACGCCTCCTCCTCCGTCCAGGGGGCGTCGTCGCTTTCCAGCGATCCATAGACCTCGTCGGTGGAGACATGCACGAATTTACCCACGCCGTGCTCTGACGCGGCGTTGAGGAGCGTCTGCGTGCCCAGGACATTGGTCCGTACGAACTCATCGGCCCCGGCGATCGACCGGTCGACATGGGACTCGGCGGCGAAATGCACCACGGCATCGGCCCCCCGCAGGGTTTCGCCCACCAGTCGTCCGTCACAGATGTCACCCTCGACGAACCGCAGTCGGGGGCTGTCCGCGACCTCGGCGAGGTTCTGCTTATTTCCCGCGTAGGTGAGCTTGTCGAGCACCACCAGCTCGGCATCCGCGAACGCCGAGTAGTTCCCCTTTATCGCCTGCCGGACAAAGTGCGAGCCGATGAAACCCGCGCCTCCGGTGACTACTATCCGCACTGACTTCCTCAGTCCCTTCCGGCAATCTCCATCAGATACTTGCCGTAATCCGTGCGCTGTAATTGGCTGCCGAGTGCGTAGCAGGCTTCGGCGTCGATGAAACCCATACGGAAGGCGATCTCCTCCAGGCAGGCGATCCGCACCCCCTGGCGCTGTTCGAGTACCTGCACGTACTGCGAGGCCTGGAGCAGCGAGTCGTAGGTGCCCGTGTCCAGCCAGGCGAAGCCGCGGCCCAGGTTGATCAGCTTGGCCTGGCCGCGCTCCAGGTAGACCTGGTTGACATCCGTGATCTCCAGTTCGCCGCGGGCGGACGGGCGGATGTTCTTCGCGATGTCCACCACGGCGTTGTCATACAGATAGAGACCGGTCAGGGCCAGATTGGACCGGGGCGCGACCGGCTTCTCCTCCAGAGAGACCAGATTTCCCTGCTCGTCCACCTCGCCGATGCCGTAGCGCTCGGGGTCGCTCACCGGATAGCCGAACAGCACACAGCCGTCGACCTCGCTCATCTCCTTGTTCAGGAGCCTGCCGAATCCCGGTCCATGGAAGATGTTGTCGCCCAATACCAGCGCCACCGAATCGTTCCCGATGTATTCGGCTCCGATGAGGAAGGCTTCCGCGATACCATTCGCAAGCGGCTGCTCGGCGTACTCGATGTTCAGGCCGAGCCGACTGCCGTCTCCCAGGAGGTCCTGGAACATGCTCACATGCGAGGGCGATGAGATGACCAGGATGTCACGAATGCCGCCCAGCATGAGCGCGGAGAGCGGGTAATAAATCATGGGCTTGTTGTAAACGGGAAGCATCTGCTTCGATACCGCATGCGTCAGCGGATGAAGGCGGGTACCACTGCCCCCGGCCAGGACTATGCCCTTCATACGTTCAGAATCTCCATAACTGGCAAGGGATAGCGCGCACGTTCAGCGGGAGTCCGTGGCATATTGAATTCACTCGCGCGGGCAGGTGTGTCGGCCTGATGAGGCACATCTGGACAAGGTGACGTCGAGAGAGGTTACTGCGGCGCTGATGCTGTGGTTCGAGTTAGACCGTACGGCTCTCTCGTCACTTCTGTCAAATGTCTCAGATGATTTGAGCGGTGAATGGGGAGCCCTCTCCCGACCCGTTCTCTTGGGGTAAGTCAGGCCCCTTGCGGACGCCTTTCCCTAACCGGTCTTCCGCCTCATCGGGCAATCATGGCCGAAAATCGACGGTGAGGGAGAGGCGCCTCCGGCTGCTGGTGCGGTGGTGTCAGGAGTGATGTCAGGAGGGGCAGGTCTTGGAGGTGCCGCGGTAGGTGCGGTAGAGGCTCGTGGCGCGCTGCTTGCCGGAGCCAGTGGCGGGCGGGTACTCCACGACGGGGACGGGCTTGCAGACGGCCCATTGGTCGTTCTTGCCCGGGCCCTCGAAGCCGTAGGTTCCGCCCGCGCCGATCAGACAGGAGTCGCAGATGTCGCCCGAGATGCTGGGGAAGATGAGGGTGTTGTAGACGTCGTCCTTCATGGGGATTCTCGGCGCCTTCGGGGCCTGCCCGCCGCCCTCGTTGATCTCCGTGTAGGTGCGGTCCACGGCGTTGGCGAGGAGTGTGAAGGCGTCGTGGTACATCACGGCGTAGCCGTCGTCGAGCGGCTTGGGGCCGAGCTTGTGCCGCTTCTCCAGCTGGTCGAACTGGTCGAGGAAACTGCCGAGCGCCTTCTCGGGCTTGTTCTTCCCGTTCCACCAGGCGGGGTCGACGCAGGACGCGTCCACTATCGTCGCCCGGGCGTCGTCCAGTCGCTGGGTGAGCGCGTCGGTGGTGAGGGTGGGCTCCAGCCCTATGCCCACCTTGAGGATGCGCAGCTTCGTGGTGCGGCCGCAGTCGCCCTCCTGGGCCAGGCGCTCGACGAACGCGGGCAGGTCCTGGTCGCGGCCGGCGAAGAAGACGGTGTCGGACTTCTCGGTGCAGATCTTCTGCACGGCGTCGGTAAACCGCTGGGGGATGCCCATGTCGGTTCCGGAGGTGCCGATGAAGTTCGAGTTGTGGCGGGTCAGGCCGTACGCGTCGCCGAAGTGGGTGTCGAAGACGCTGCGCAGGTTCTTCGAGTAGACGTCCTCGCCGCGGTTGTCCCAGACCAGGAAGCCCCGGTGCTTCCCCGGCCGCTCGGCCAGGTAGCGCGCCAGGGCGCGGGCGAACTGGTCGTTGTTGGCCGAGGTCTTGAAGAAGTACGGGGCGTTCATGGTGGCCGCGGTGATGACGGGGCCGACCGTGGGGATCTTGTGCCCGCTGAGTGCGGCGATGGCCCTGCGCGTCTCCGGTGTGCTGCTGGGGATGCCGGTCACGCCGACCAGTGGTGCGCGGGTGTCCTTGGCCAGTTCGGCGAGGCGCGCGACGACGGGCTCCCACTGGTCGAGGTTGCGGCCGTCGGGGGCGAGCAGCAACTGGTAGTGCGGGCCGCCGAAACGGTTGGCCTGCTGCTGCGCGGCGAGGGCACCGGCGAGTCCGCGGCGGATCATGTCCGTGGTCATGGCGCTGTGTTCGTCCGCGGTGAAGGGCATCATCAGCGCGATGCGCACGTACGGGATCTTGGGGCCGCTCGACGGGGAGTCCGCGTTCTGCCGCACCCGGGCGTTCTCGTCCGCCACCGCCTCGATGAGGCTCTGGATGCCGGGGTCCGCGTCGAAGGCGTTCGCGGTGACGCCCACGCAGTCTCCGTCGATGTCCCGCAGATCGTCACCGCACTTGCCGGGGCCCCGCGCCATGCTGACGAGGAGGACGATCGCGGCGGCGGCCAGCGCGCCGAGTCCGAGGACGGCCAGCCATTCGACCGGGCCCCACTCGCGGGGATGACGACGGAACAGACGCAGCAGCATGCTTCCTCACTGACCGGTGATGGGGAAGGGGCGCTTCTTCCGCGCCGCCGCAGGCCAGCTGCGGGCGGCCTGGCCCAGGACGGCGTGCCAGGACGGGTGCCGCGGGGAGAGGTAGGCCAGCTCATCGCCGACGGCCTTGCACATGTCGGGGTCCGGCTGGGCGTGCGGTTCGGACACATGCCACAGGGCGTGCAGCAGCCGGTTGACGCAGCGCTCGATCTCGTGCAGCCCCGCGTGCCGGCCGTCGTGCTCGCCGAGGGCGACCTGCATGCGGTCGTCGGTCCACTCCCCGGCGGGCGGGGTGGGCGCGGTGGCGGCGTACCGCAGGCACAGCAGCCAGTGTGCGGCGGCCTGTTCGTCCTGCTCCGACTGGAACTCCTCCGCCAGCATGGCCACCACGGCCTCGGCGTTCCCGGCCGCGAGGGTGTGCCGCAGGGCGTCCGCCTCGCCGCTCTCGCCGCGCTGGGCGTGGTGCATCCGCAGAAAGCGGTGGATGTCCTGCCAGCTACGGCCGTCGTCGGCCGCCCGCGAGGTGCGGCGCGCCTCGTGCAGGAGCAGCGTCCGCAGCAGGGGGTCGGTGACCAGCGGCTCGTCCGGCGGGGTGAGCTGCTGCCACTGCTGCTCTTCGAGGTAGTCGGTGGCGGAGTTGGCGGGCAGCTGATCGGGCCCCTGGAGCCGCAGATGCTCGGCCAGCGCCTCGGCCGCGGTGCTGTCGCGGGCGAGCGAGAGGAGGGTCAGCCGGTCGCGCTGGCGCCGGTCCGGGAGCAGCTGTTCGAGGAGAGCCTCGGTGACCGGGCGTCCGTCCTCGGCGTGCAGATGGAGAAGATCCCGCGGGCCCACGCTGTCGCCCTTCCCGGTGGCGTCCAGCACCGCCGCGCACAGCACGGTGGTCACCGCGGGGTGCCCGCCGGTGAGGGAGTGCACGGCGGAGGCCAGGAAGGGGTGGAGCGGCCGGGCGGGCCGGTCCGGCACCAGGAGGGGCAGGATGTCGTCCCGGCTCAGCGGGGTGAGGGGCACGGCGAGCAGCCCGGCGGAGGGGCTGAGGCCCTTGCGTTCCCAGCCGGAGGACGTCACCAGGTCGGGGAGGCCGCGGCGGACCGCGGCGGACGCGTCCTCCGGCAGGCCGCCGAGCCGGGTGGCCACCACGACCAGCTCCTCGTGGTCGGGGCGTTCGGGCATCGCCCGGTGCTCCAGCAGCAGGCCGAGGAAGCCCTGCCCCGGCGGGTGGTGGGTGTCGTCGAGCAGGATGAGCGGCCACGGCTCCCGGTTCCACCGCCGCAGCCTGCCGTACGAGGCCGCCACGTCGTGCAGGAAGGCGGCCATCAGGGTCTGCTCGGCCGCGTGCCGGTAGTCGCCGCCCTGCTGGAACCACTGCCCGAGCAGCACCAGCGGATTCTGGCCTTCCGCGCCCCGAGGAAAGCGCCGCCGGTACCACTCCTGGGCGGCGGTCGGCTGGTGGCGGTCGGCGTACTCGGCCACCACGGCGGCGATGACCGCGTCCCGGCCCGACTGGTGCGACCGTCCCCGCTCCGCGCGCTCCG
>Ga0307508_10004812_pt1 | contig 13022 bp, 6 predicted proteins | sample 9_EM_MG_FD_203089 | JGI IMG/M metagenome (GOLD analysis project Ga0307508, IMG submission 203089) | Populus trichocarpa ectomycorrhiza microbial communities from riparian zone in the Pacific Northwest, United States - 9_EM | ecosystem: Host-associated > Plants > Roots > Unclassified | place... | reverse complement strand
TAGCAAGATTGTGCAGTAGGGCATCAATCTTTCCTGTTCCGCATAAACGTCTTGCTTCCATCGCCAGCGATTGCAATTGTGCGGGACATGGGGGAAGGCCGGCGCCGGGCGTGGGTTACCTTGGCATCATTTTACAGGAGAAACGGAGCGAGAAAAACGGTGATGTAGAATTTGAAAACATTTCGGCGAACAGGTACCCCACCCATCAACCAAACATATACAAATTGAAGTATGTCCAACACAGCATTGTCGCCCCTTGGTCATGCTATGTAATCCTTTTGATGATTCCATCTTGCGTACCCCTTGACCATTTTGCTGTCTGCAAATGCTCTCTACACCCGTTTCGCCGGCATAGCGTGGCCCTTTCAAGCTGCGCTACACAAATTGGGGCAATCGCGAGCGGAATGATGAACGCAGGAACGTCCGAGTCGGTGGGAAACTTGAACGGGCTTTGTGTCGTAACGGTGTAGTTGAAGCAACAAAAAAGGTCTCAAGGCATTGTAGATAAATGTGACGAAATCACAGGAGGCACGAGAATTGCTCTGCGGATCCGCAGAGATGAGGCAGGGCCCCTAATACCCCGTTACCGCAACTCGCAGGAAGGCCCCTTGCTCACTTTCGACTACATGCGGTCCGTTCCTCTTGGCTGATCGCTATGATGTAGCCTTTATTTATCGCTTTCGTCGATCTCGCGTAATATATTGTTTGGTTAGTTATTGACCAAATTGTCGTGTTCCATACTCAGCATGCATGCTGAAAAGCATATGCCTTCCAGGGTTGCAACAGGATATTCAGCATGGCATTGGGTCATCATAATCGCGGAGGCGCTTGCGATGAAAACCACAAACCATGGCTCCGCCACGGTTCCAGTTCTTTGTGCCGAGTCTCTTGTCGCTACGGGACAACCGATTTCATAAGTTTCATTCGGGGTGCGGCGGAACTCCCCTTCCTATTGAACAGTTGACTCTACCACATGTCCCAATCAGGTGCTCATTTCGTGAGCGAGAATGTATGGACTAAGGTTGGCCCACATGAACAGGGATGAAACTGAAGTGGTGAAAGACAACGGCACCGCGCCCTCGATAACCCGAGAATCGACAAATCGTGAACTGCCCGTTGACGGGAATGCAAGCCTACGCAGCGCGGGTGTCCAAGGCCGTTGCGCGGTGCTCGGGAGGAACAAACGACTGATTGCCTGAGGTGGCAGCAATCAGGGAGATACGAACTAATCAATGTTGTCAAACAACAAACTGTTTTGCAAAGAATATTAGGTGCTCAGGCCGCAAGACAAGATGGAAACTCAAACTCGCTCCATTGGACTAAGACACCCGGTGTGGCAACTCACCGTCGCCCTGTGAGACGCACAGGCCGCCTGTGTTGCTGTTAGAAGGTGTTTAGATTGGTTCACATTAGACATGCCCGAAGAAGTATCGTATCCAAGCAGACGGGAAATTCATCTATTGGCAAGCATAATACTGATACGCGTCGAAATGCGGTTATGAATAAACTTACCAGCCAAACGATTGGAGAGTTGTCAACCGCGAGGGAATTGACGATAACACTGGACTCACATACTTGCCCAAGGCGCCGCGGGGGAGGGGATCGCATTATTGTGGAATAACGAGATATTCTGTTGGTGAAAAACCCACTCTTGTTTGAGCCAATTAACCGCGCAATGTTATTTGAGATATGTCACTGGCAAGAACAGAAACACTTGTCCCTACCAAATCCTAACACTGCACAATGGCAAAAACTAACAAAGTTTAAAATCATAGTGGTGAAATTGATAGCGCCAGAGAATATAATAACTTGAAAGCCAGTTGATAGTTGATCTCTGCGTTGACCGTTTGTGAATGTTAAGAAAGCCAATGTGAGCGAAGTGTATAACTGCACAAACACGATTCCCGTCTGAGGAGGGAATTCTTCAGGAGCTACGTGGGCAAATGGAGACTGAGGAGCACCAAAAAATAGTGCGGAAACGGATACGTCCAATGACCTTTCCGGCGATGTGTCCCAGTGACGGTGCCATCGCGATAAGACGAGTTTGAAGCGCGTAGAAAACGATGAAGAGATATAGAACGACTGCCCCATATTATGGTAGTTCTGCAAGTCAAATCCGAATCCTCGACCTATATGTACGGCGCAACAACCAACGGTTCTCTATGACCGTCGACTGGGTGGAACGATCTGACTCACCGCATAAGCGCCATGTTAGCGAGGACCGGACCAAACGAAAGCGGTGGTGCTCACTCATTCAATTACACCAGGAATCCACCAACCCCTCTTGTCACCGTTCGTCTTGTTGCGGTGGGCCAGAGCACGATGTTTTCTGAAATGCCTGTATCATAATTTTTGCTTCGTTGAATATCTTTCAGTCTGAGATTGAGAAGCCCTCGCTCGTTGAATAGACAAAGAGCATCGCGTGGCTGCCATCAAAAGACAAGAGAACCGCGGAGCAGTAGGAGAGAATGCAGCCGAAGTGATGATGAGGTTAAGTGTTGCATCGGGATATCGTAAGCACCAGCACAGGGGTCAGCAATTTTAAGGAACAAGGAGGTAAGTTCCGCAGATTGATGCATTTAGTCATTGCATAAGCCTGTTCTATAGTATTGAGCGAGGGAATGTGTATGATGTTGTCCACACGAACCTGTGTTAGCTTGAGACGCGTGAGAAGGATGAAGGCAGATGGGTACAGAACCGAGGATCTAAGCAACTGCGTTCAAGGGATCAAGGGGTTCGCGTCTGCATGAGAATAAAAAGCAGCAGCCATACAGGAGTATGTCGAGCGGAGAGAAATGGCAGAAGTAAAGAACGGTTGTCCGTCGCTTGCCCCGACGAAACGAGCCAGAGTATCCGCCCACTCAATAAGAATACTACATGCCGGGTGGGCTGTCTTGCTGGGTAGAATGTTCCGCGTCACCCCAGGCCATATCAGCCACACGAATGAACCGATGAGAGTGGATATGGGGGAGGTGGGTGACCGTACCGTGCCAGAACAATGTGAGGGTGGCACAGGAAACAGGTGGAGAGGCCGGCGAGCAGGCAGATCGACAGCGAGACGGGTTGACTTTGGAACAATGGGGAAAAGCCGTATTTGGGAGGGAAGTTTCGTCGGAAACAATGTGGTGCATCCCTAGAATCAGTCGAAAGCCCGGGACACCACCAGGGCGATTAGAACCAAGATGTTCTGGGTCATTACCGCACCGCTTGCGTATCTCCGGTTGGTCACAGTGTATCGGCGGCTCATAGCCATGCTCGAGGACGTTGGGTGATACCATTGAAGCGAACGTGATTGCTGATGTTGTGGGGCAACACTATCGAAGACGAGATGAGATGAGCACGGTCGTAGTTGTGTTGCCGCATATTTCAAATTCCCACGAAACGCGGCGTCTTCCAATTGCGCGATCACATTCAACACAAGGGTTCCACTGGCAGCAAAGGACACAGGCTGACACAGCCTCGGTATTCGGGCGCCGACTAGCATGCCACGCAGCCTCCCTACCCTTGATCCCCAGGACCTGATCAACGCGGTATGAGACAAGGCCGGCAGGAAAGTCGTCTTTAGAACAGTACAACATCGAGATTATCGAAGAGTCTAATAAAGGGATGGCAACTAGGATCATTGCAATGTATCTGGCGGCTGTGGAGATTTCGGCGGCTGGGTGGTGAGTCCTTGAATAGTGCTTTCACTCTGAGAGTCTCCACCCGGAGTGAGTGGAGAAGCCACGGGACGTGCACCAGTGAGCTTGCGGGCCTGAATTCCCGGTCGGAGTCCTGGAGCAGTGGCTGCTCCCTCAAATCAAGCTTCGTACGGGCGATATAATTAGCAAAAATTCCCGCCAGGCCGAAAGGCTATCTTGAGTCAATAGGTATGGGGTCGTTCAGTCAGGGGCTCGGTAATCTCTAGCACCGCTTTTATGGATTTCCCTGCCCCGATGCTACCCTTAGTCGTCCTCCGTCTGACTGTGGTCATGTAGGCAATCTCTCCAGCCTCTATAAATAGTGTTCATGCAGTGCCTCGAGGCGAACGACGACTCGGAGCCTGTACGAGTACCTTGGCCTGCCGGCACTGCAGAATGGGGTGTTCCCCGCCATCTAACAGCCAATTTAGTTGAATGGACGAGAAACATAAAGTTGTGCTGAATATGGGCACGGTCCGTGGGGACCGTGACAGGGACACCCCCTTCGCCGCCGACCTGGGCGTCAATAACAAACAATAAACATTGGCAATAATTATCGCTGTATTAGTCGATCTCTATTGCGGTGCCATGATGGGTGGCGAGTCGCTGAGTTACAAATTGTCTGGTTTTGGGTATTGGAGAGGTCAAGTCTCCCCCATCACACACTACCTCACCTCAGGATAAACGAATTAACAAAAAGATAAAAGAACCCAGCATCGCCCTCTCCCAACAAGGCTGACTCACATGTCAACGTCAATAAACGAGATCTCCTTCATCCTGGCCAAAAACAGTGGCAACGCTTTGTCAGCTCCCAACATTCCATCTTACTGCGTTGCGCGACACACCTCGGAGTCAACGAACGCGTGCTCCCTCCAACCCCCTGTAACGGCCCTCCCCCAACAACCTGCCCCAGCTCACGTCCATTGCTACCCTCCTAAACGAGGTGTGAACCATACCTCGGGCGACGGTTCACGCCCAACTGTTGAAGGTCCCTCACACGGACAAATCCCCTCCGGGTCCAACCACGTAAGTGCTTTGCATTTCCACATTCCACTACTCTTCTGATCATATTCCGATACCAGCGAACGCAACTTCTACATGACATAGCCAATGCCGCTTTGTACCCTGTCGGCACAAGTGGTACTAGCTCGGTATCGCCTCAAACCGCACTCAACAATAAGCCGGCGGGCAATGGTTTGCCATTTCTAACGCTACGGTTCCACTATGATGACGCTGATGAATACCGTGCAGAAAGCCTGTCCTTGCCCGCAACCGCCGCCTCAAGCAGCTCACGATATGAGGCTACCCAAATGGTCAAATACGGTATGACGATTCGATGTCGATGTATGTCAATTGAACTTACCTTGGCTCAACAGTGCTCCTGATCATAGTGGCAATATTAATAATCATCGCTGTCGGAGTTTTTGTAGGGCGATGAAGAACCCATTAATCACCGCCTACCTTGCCGTCGGTCGGTCCCAAGGCCACGTGCCAACCAACTCAGTGACTGTTGCTTTTCTTTTGCCCCGATTTCGTGTATTGTTTTTTTTTCGCCTTGGATTCTCATCCTCTCCCGCTCAAATTGATTTGATAGGAAAATCAGCGGGTGTGATGTTGTTAGTCATATGTCTCCGCGTAGTTGCTCATTCAGAATGAAGTTTTGCACAGTCAGTATCTGCCAGATGGTCCTAGACTTGCCACTGGCAGCAGGATTTGATGTAGTATGGGATGAGGCGTGACGAGCGGATTTGATGATCTAAAATGCGGACTCCAAGTCTACTATACCCGCTTGTTCTTGGTGCATTTATGCCGCATACAAGCAGGGTGGCATGCAAACGCGAAATGCCGGTACCGAGTATGGCAGATGAAGTGAGCGTCCAAAGGACAGGAAGAAGATGATTGCCATATCATGCATAAAGGGCAGTCGCTTGATGGTCGTCACCTCGTCGCTTGATTGAAATATTCTGCAATCCATCGATTGACTTCAGCTACCGAAGACATGATCAAGGTGCTAGATTGTTCCGTCATGGAGTTTTCCCGCTGTCTCTTTAAAATTTGATGTGACTTTCCAGCATTCGCTCTGACACATGCTCCATTGTGAAGCTGGGTCTTTCAGAACTATCATCGAGCACTTCAGACAAGTTCGTAAGATCCGTCTGGCAATATTTATCCACGTGCGCCGCGCGCCTGCCCTTATAAATTCGATAGGTGATCGGTTCGGGGGACCTGGGAGTTAGCCAATACCGGACGTTGTGCAGCCTTCACAAACACCGGCTGCGCAAGTTGATAGAGCGGAGCAGGACGCGGTTTTGAACCCGTATACCGATCAGATACACGAGACGTATGTAACCAGAAAGCAAAAGGGGCAAGTCTGATGTTGGCAGTCAACAAGAGGTTTCATAGAGTAAGCTGACATTCCAACAAGTTGGAGACGGCATCCAGAAACCGTGAATGTGTCGGATGACTGTAGAACACCACGCATACTGTAAATGACGACGACGAACGACAATGAATGGATACTGAGGGGTGGAAGTCAGCTGCCACGAATAAAACCGAGAGGTTGATGATACGACAGTCCCCCTACCGACTCAAGCATCGATAGGCGCTGGAAAATGAGCGCCAGTTCAACCAAATTGAATTCAAGGAAATTCAAACCTTTTAGTGATTTTCAGTCGGCCCTTTGCAAATCCCACATCTTATAACCGGGCAATGAGACAATTTGGCTGCAAGGGATGCAACCTGTATCTGTCCCATTCTCGTGGTTCATTAGTTCCTTCGACCGCATTCCGACACGGAGTGGTCGATAGACAGATCTTTCCAAAATTTTCGTGTGGTACTGATCCAGGTTATGAAGAGGTCTCCAGCTTCTAACCGTTGGAGGGATACTCACATTTCACGACCGTCCTTGGATCGTGATGAACGGCGGGAACAAACTGTCACAGGGATATGTGGGTGTTGATGGATTAAGAAATAAGTTGCATGAGTCAGTGAAAACGGGCAAACGATCCTGCGGGGATAGGAAGAATACCGAAGATCAAGCGTATACATTCACGCAAAGATACCGAACACTAAACCCAGAGAACGCAGTCGAGGTGATAATGAGGCCAGAGCAATGTGAGAGTGCTACGAGGGAAAGCCGTAGTTGGGAGCGACGTTGCACCGGAAACAATATGGTGCTGCCCTAGAATCAGTAGAAAGCCCAAGACACCAACAGGGTGGTTAGACCAAGATGTTCTGGATCATTACCACACTGCTCACGTATCTACGGTTGGTCGCAGCGTATCGGCGGCTCATGGCCATGTTGAGGACGTTGGGTGATACCTCTGAAGCGAACGTGATTGCTGTTGTTGTGCCGCCTTGATCATCACGTGGTCAGCTGCGAATCCGGAATTTCACCTGGCATTTTTCAATTGCAAGTTTGGATTACCTTTTGGAGCGTGTATGGCAAGTAAGTTTTCCCGCATTATCAACTTCCCGAATCGACTCATCTTGTTCGTGATTGAACACAGGAACTCGGCCTGGTAAATGTCTACACGAAAAAGAGGGGCGCACATCCTGATCTGGAGGATCCGATATGCTTGAGGAGGGGTTCGACAATTGAAGTATGTTGCCGGAGCGCCGTTCATTGCCCCAGTTAATTAATGTCACCGAATTCGATTGGTTGAATTCGAATAGGACGTGTGCCGCGGTATTCACCGCAGCCTCGGGGACAATTTCAAGTACGCTTTGGTATGTTACGTACATTGTGCTCTGCAGGAATATCCAGGACCCTATTCCATGGCTCACCCTGGGAAGCTCTTTCCGTCTCTGATGATTTCCGTTGTTACGCAGGGGGAAGTCATCCAGGTTTGCTCCGCATGCGCAGAAGGTGAGGCGTCAGAGACGATAAAATGAGCACCGGAGGTTGCCGCCACGTATTTCAAATTCTTGCAGAATGCGGCGACTCGTCGTGAACCGATCGGGATATTTCGTACTTTTCCCCTTGCGTGATATAATGCGATGAGCGACATGAAATACAGCCCTGTGCACTCAATACATTGGGAGCGATGATCCACTCAGTGCATGTACACGAGAGACAAATGTAGCGATAAGATAAAAATTTTCGCTTATGCGAGTGTATTGAAATACCGTTTCGCCCGCGCCAACTTCCTTCTAGATCTGTTCTCGTGTGTCCAATTCAAAAGTTGAAACGTTATTTATGAAAAATAGAAAAGCACTTCAGCTTTTGAATTGGGCATGATCTTTCTCTCTCTCTGTTAATGACGCATCAATTTTAGCAAGAGTCAGGGAAGAAACAGCAGGCCTGCAGGGTAAGTAGGTAGGTAGGCGACAGGTGGCAGATGGCAGGCAGAGGAACGGTGATGCCAGAATAGAAGAAGGGAAGAAGGGAAAGAGTAGGCATTCAGTAAGAATGAATGGTGAAAATGGCTAAGCACAGCGCCATCAATTTTAGTGAACCGTCCGCATGGATTTCTTTTCTTTCTCTCCTCTCCCTCCCAAGCTCTATAAAGCAAGACCCATACCGTGCTCACCACAACAGCGAATCACCCCCATGTCGACGTCCACCATCGAGCTATCTATCACCGGAGTGAACGCTCACTCAGCCCCGAATATTCCACCTGATATGGCCCACAACAGCGACACACGCACACAGCTCCCCCCCTTGGCCGCGACGTCCAATCACTTCTCATCCTCGTACTCTACGCCTACCACCGTCATCAACCTCCCGCGATATCCTCTCCAAGCTCACATCAATAGCTACCCTCCGCCGCAGGTCGTAGATACCACATTGGCTCCCGGTTCGGAAAATGTCGCCGTGATGCCTGTGTGCACGCAACCCCAGACTGGTATTCAACCTAACGTTGTATGCACATTTCCACCTCCTATTTACCCGGAAGTTCTAATCATATCCCGTACAGCTGGGGCAGACTCTGGACACCGTAGATAGCGCTGCCCTGCCGGCTACCATATCCCCCGTCGTGAACTTGGGTGGCGGTGTTTCTTTTCAAATTTCAGACGCAGGTGGTTTGTCCTTGTTATCCTATAAGTCGACTGAGGACTCACAAGCATCCCGGTCTAGGAGCCTTGCCCCTGCCTGTGACCGCCGTCGTAGATACCTCAGAGAAAAGTGGCATTATTGCGCTCGTCCAATACGGTAAGAGAATCAAATGCCCAACAAATGTCATTATGTAATAAATGCGACTGACCTCAATGAATCTATAGCTCTTTTCCTTCTCGTGATTGGGTCCATCATCGCCATCCGCATTTTGGCGTGAACGTACTAGTCGGGAATCCTCACCGAGGTCACAGCATTACTTCGAGTTTGAATCCCGTCTTGCTCGTCCCTCAAGAATCGTAACCGCTTTCGTTGTTGGGCTCGCCTGCATCTCAACCAGCTTTGTATCTGTCGCCTCCCTGCTTGTTTTCATATGGTTGTTGCCTTCGGTTTCCTTTGTTCGAGCCTCGTTTAGTTTCGCGACCGTTCGGGCGTCTGTTACTTTCTGCGTCGCCGTACAGTTGCACGATGTAAAATGCTTGCTTGAAGGTTCATTAGAATTGTGTCCCAGCTCGCCCCCAAACATGTTCCAGATCTAAAATTGTCGAGATCAACGTGACGCTCGGACTTGTCGTCGCATGAACGTCACAAGAGAGGCTGACAGACGAACAAGACACTTAAGTCAGTGGCAATGAAGCCAATGCGTAAATACGTCGTGCTTGAGGCGACAGCACGCACGAATGGGAGAGAAACAGTCCTGTGTTCTTGAACCCGCAGATGACACATGCACTGAAATTTGCGCCGAAGAGATGACGATCGGGATTAGTGTCTAAGAATTAAAATCGGAGGCGCGCGCACCGCAAATAGCAAAAGTTCATGCAACGAGTGAGACAGGCAGGGTATATCCCCGGTCGCTATTTTCTTGTGGGGATCAATCAGGCACCAAGCCACCTCCAGATCACAAGCATATGATGTACTCGACGGCATAATAAAGACATAGAGTGAAACCCCTTTGAACTTCAGTACGATGTCTAGGTTTCAAGTGGATTTTGGTAAAAGCGGAAAGCGAAGAGCATTGCGCTGAGGTGACTGCGAGGCTAGGTCCATTGCATCAGAATACAGTGGGTACGTACGATGAGATGAGGCGCGACGAGAAGGTTTGGTGATCCAGAACGAACTCCAAGGAAATGGATTTTGCGACACCCGCTTGTTCTTGATGCATTTATGCGGCGTTGATTTCAATATTCTGCAATGCATCGGCTGCGAGAAATATGCTGTCTCTTTGAAATTTGATGTGACTTCCAGCATTCGCTCTGACACGTGTCTCATTGTGAAGCCTGTTCTTCCAAAGCAATCGTCAAGCTCTTGAGACATGTTTGCAGTATCCATCACTATGACGTAAGCCGCGCGCCTGCACTTACAAATTGGATAGGGGTGGCGAGGCGTCGGGTCATCGTTCGGGGGATTTGGATATTTTCCAATACTGCAAGTTGGATAGCCTTGATAAACAGAGGCCATGTCATGCAAGTTGATAAAGCGAAGTGCGCGACAATGAGACGCGGTTTTGAACTCTGATGCCGGTCGGGCAAACGAGACATATATCATAGCATCAGCAAGAAATAGGGGCAAGTCTGATGTTGGCAGTCAATGAGAGGTTTCATAGAGTAGGCTGGCATTCCAAGAAAGTAGAGACGGAATTTAGAACCGTCCCCCATACTGGGTTCCCTGTTGACAATAAACAACCTGAAATAGCTCCCGTGCTTTTAACTCCAGAATGGTGCGCGCATTCCACGTCTCCCCATGGTTCATGGTGAACAGCGAGCCAAAACATATTGATGGCAATCATCCCGTCGCAGCTAGCCCGGCTTATCCACCAACCGGCTTGAATTGTAGATATTCCAGCGGGTCCAGACTACCTCAATAAGTCGCAAAGTATTGACCCGTCGTCGCAGGGATATGTGGGTGTTGATGCATCAAACAAATGAGTTGGATTCGTATTAACAACAGCTTTCGAACCATATATCGGCGATAGCAAAATTATGGATATGGAGAGCATTGTTCACCAAATAAGGAATTCGCGCCACACATCAACAGCAATTGCGCGGCTCACTCAATTCTTTATACGAACGGATTTTTATTTCACGAATGCAAACTACATATATGGTTCTACTAAATACCTAAGTTAGGATTTGATTGAAGCATGCGATCATAGGAAAATTCAAAATATACGGTGCCAGAAGCGGAAAATTAGTATTGACTGATTCTTTCTATTCGTTTATTTCTCTATGATATATACTTGTACTATAGCATTATTCTGGGAGTTCCTCCTTTCGCGAAATCCCCCCTTCGGTGCAACGTTGAGGCCAGTGTGTCTGTTGCATGAGGTTCTCCACAAGTACTACACCAAATCGAATATTGTGTACCTACCACGCTCTATCCATCGAATTTAGCCAGATTGAGTCCAAGAAGGACCATTGGAGAACGTTAGGAAGATTCCGCGTATCTCTGAAAAGTGCTACTAGCTCGACAACGGATTTTGCGCGAGGTGACATTCAACAATCTACGTCGGATGGACATTCTTATACCGAACACAAGTATCCTTCCCAACGGAAAATACCACTGCGTCGTATCCGAGGCTTCCGTTGGCTATAACAAAATATCTTAACCTTAACATTGCTCCTTGCGCCGTTCCGCGCAAGCTCGATTATCACTCGAACGGCCATTCCTAAGGCTCCCTTCGTCGCGCGGCTTTTCCATTGACGCGGAAAACATCCTTGCGTCGTGCAATAGCTCGATCGGCACTGGACGTTCGACGGAAATACGAATATATTCTCAAACAAAACCTCAAACAGTTGCTCATCTCCTGGGTAAATTAACCCTCGCGCATTCGATGCCAGGACTACCCAGAATATTGCTCGTACTAGCGTATACGAGTCCGACCTCTAGTTTCCTCCCGAGACCAGGGAAATTAGTATTTTAAGGTATACGCTAAGTACTGATTTTACATTCAAATCCCTACGTTCTACACGAGCTATACTAAGTTTGTGTAACGTGAGCGCGAGTCATTTTCCTCTCCCTCAACGTATTGGGTGACTGTAGAACATCACCCATATTATAGATGACGACAATAAATGAATACTGAGGGGTGAAAGTCATCTGCCACGAATAAAGCCGAGAGGTTAATAATACGACAGTCCCCCTACCGGCTCAAGCTATCGATAGGCGTTGGAGAACGAGTGCCAGTTCAGCCAAATTGAATTCAAAGAAATGAAACCTTTTTCTAGTGATTTTGAGCAGGCTATTTGCAGATCCGACATCTCATAACCGGGCAATTTGGCTGCAAGAGATCTAACCTATATGCTGTCCCATTCTTGTGGTTGGGAAGTTCCTTTGACCGCATCGGCTAATGTCTCTGGTATGACAGACAGATCTTTCCAAAATTTGGGTGTGGTACTGATCCGGGTGATGTCACTTGCAAGCCCAAAATCCAACACTCTTTCGACAATCAGGTGTAGGAAGACGAGTTCCCTGCTGACAATAAACAATCTGAAATAGCTCTAACCGGGAATGATGCTCACATTCTACGTCCGTTCATGGCATCATGATGAACAGCCAGAAAAAGTCACATTTGCCACAGGAATATGTGGATGTTGATGTATTAAAAATAAGTTGCATGAGTCAGTGAAAACAGACAAACGATCCTGCGGAGATAGAGCGAACACCGAAGATTCATGGTACACATTCACGCAAGTATAGCAAACGCCAAACCCAGAGAATGGAGCCGATGTGATAATGAAACCAAATGTTGCATCGGAATATTGTAAGCACGAGCAGGACAGCAAGTTTAAGAGCAAGGATGCAAATTGATGCATTTAGACATTGCATAAAGCCTGTTTCCTGATATTGAGCGAGGAAATGTGTAATGCTGCCTTCACAAACTTGCGATAGTATGAGATGTGCGAGAAGGGTCAAGGTGGATTGATACAGAACCGAGGATGCAAGCGACTGCATTCAAGGAATCGAGGAATTCGCGTCTGCATGAGAATAGAACGGCACTATCTACCCAGCCGATGAGAATGCCACATATTTGCTCACTCAAGGCCATATCAGTGGGACGAACGAATTGTTGAGTGTGAGCGTGAATGAAGCAGATGCCTTGCACCGTGGCAGGGCAATGTGAAGGCAGCAAAAGAAAACAGGGTGGAAAGCAGAGAGACCGGTAGCACATCAGGAAACCTGTTTGTGACACTTGAGGGTACTCCCGGAGCCTTGAGGGCACTCCAGAGCCTTGAGGCCCTCCCGGAGGCTCCTGAGTGGGGGACTTTGCTCCGGAGCATTGTGACATC
>Ga0307508_10004811_pt1 | contig 13023 bp, 13 predicted proteins | sample 9_EM_MG_FD_203089 | JGI IMG/M metagenome (GOLD analysis project Ga0307508, IMG submission 203089) | Populus trichocarpa ectomycorrhiza microbial communities from riparian zone in the Pacific Northwest, United States - 9_EM | ecosystem: Host-associated > Plants > Roots > Unclassified | place... | reverse complement strand
CGACTTGCACAAGGAAGGGAGAACTTCCTGTCGAACCGGTAAGTTTAGCTCGAAGAAGTAAGAGACTGGAAGGAGTACGTAGGCAGTATGTAGTTGCAGAGTTGTTCCCTAGTATCAGTGATACTGATGACGATGATGGTGTGGAATTCTGTTGGAGAGACGAGGCATGAGGCAGCATGTAGTTACAAGACAATATCACGGGGTTTTTTTGCGCTAGTGAATCTGATATTTACTAAGCGCCAAGCGCGCTGCGGTCGCGCCAAGACCGCCAAGAATGGCGCTAACCGCTTATGGGGGGAGGACTCTTATCCGGGATAATACGGTACGAGGTTTGTTTACATGTAAACAAAGGCTCTGATTGGCTAAACACAGCATCAGCTGATGACCACGTGACTTAAATTGTCTCGAAAAAAAACATCGCGAGAACGTCTTCTGCCTACTATCACCACAACCACCTCCGCCATGCCGCGATCGCGCACTGAGAGACGACGAATTATCGCCGCTCTCGAGATGCCGGACTCTACCACCTCATACGCCCTCATACATCGCCAGATGGTCAGTAACCATGTAGCTGCTCTCCTATGCGGGCCTACACAGGTGATCAAGGAGGCACCTCCACGTCGACAATTCGAGACGAAAAGTTTGATCTCGACGATTACGATGACAATTGGAGCCTCGAATTGGGGGTGGATGATTCTGGGATGGGGCTAACGAAAAAAAATTCTATAGTTCAGACAACAACCACAAGACCGCCAAACCTCCAAAACTACCACTGCCAACTACATCTCGCAACTTGAACTAGCCATTCCTAATTCATCACCCCTGCTAGGGCGTTTATAGTGCACACTACTTTTGCAGAACCTCCCTATTTAGAGTAATTGGAATTATAGCGGGGTCGAAGAGCTGGGGTCATCGGTGCATGGAACAGCACTCGGCTTGCCACCCATCATCCATTGGATCCACGCCGGCGAAGGAGATGTTGTATAGTATGCACGTAAGCTCTCGCGCACGGAGTATTCTTGGCTTTCGTTAGAATATGTCGCTCCGGAGAAAACAAACTCCGGTGCGGCCTATTATTGACGCTGCCGTCGTGCGGCAGCTCTATGCGGCTACAGCCGCACCCCGGATGCTAGTTAGCTGTCCAACCTCCGACACCCCGCAACACACCTCACCGCAGCCAGGAGGCGACGATAATGGGTCCAAAAAAGCTCATCCCCACCGCTACCCCGTCTTCTCGATCGCTGCACCAATCATCTCCCGCCTTGCGAATTATTCTACCAGTTATCGTCTTCGGCGTCATACTATACACACTCATATCTCTCAGACCCGCGCCCGCATCCTCGGCAGCGACTCCCTTAGATGTAGCTTCTCCAGCATACACCACCCTCCGCGAAGCATGTCAACTGCGCTTCTGGAAACGCAGGGCCCTCCCATATTGTGAGCGGGCTACAGCCGATTCCTGGTTTGAGGGGGAGCAGAAAGAGGCCAAGAGGGCACCGTTGGAAGTGTTTCAGGTATACACGCCGCCACGAACGATGGCAAAGCTGTTGGCCGGTACGGTCGAGGAGCAGGCGACCGTAGCGGAGAAAAGTGGTGGCCAGAAGAAGGGGCAGTGCCAAAATGTGTTGATGCAACACACCTTTGGATGGAGCTACAGGAAGCCATTTGTTGGTGAGTGCCCACAGATCAGTTCCTATTGACAGTGGTGTATGTACTGATGTATTATAGGGGAATATGAGCCCCCGAAAGACTGCGAATGGACGAACGTGATCTTTAACTTGACCATGACATCGAAGGGTCGCCAGTTTGATCGGCTGGGACACTTGTATCTTGGAGATGTTGAAGTGTGGCGGACATCGACCGCTGAGCCAACATGGTTCGGAATTGTGTTTAGGTATAGGAGATTCTAGACTGCCTGCAACGGAACTTCGCTGATATCAAGTAGCTATGTTAAGGACATGACGCACCTGACAGCGCTCCTACGACAGCCACAGAAGATTATTTTCGACATGGGCAACCTCGTCAACGATGTCTACACTGGCTCGTTTAACGTGACTCTGACAGCCACCTACTACTCGCCAGCCCTCATATCGCCTTCTCAGCCAGCAGATATGATTCTTCCCGTCTCTGCTCAGAGAAGTGGCCAAAACCAGCCATCCCACTTTCACCTCCCGCAAGATAAAGCCATTTCCACACCTGTTTTGCCGGCCAACGCAATCCGTGTTGTAGTCTCGATCTCCGCTTCCGGCAACGCAGACGAAGAGTTTTGGTACACACATGTACCCAGCGAATACACGCACACGTTCCAGGACAATCCGCTTCCCGGTCACGGCCCCTTCCGTGAGCTACAGCTCTTGATTGACGGCTCGCTCGCTGGCTTCGTCTGGCCAGCCATCACCGTCTTCACTGGTGGCATCGTTCCATCCCTCTGGCGACCCATTGTTGCACCGGGCGCCTTTGACCTTCCAGAGTACGAAATCGACATTTCACCCTTCCTCCCACTTCTGCTTGATGGTAAGAGCCACACAATTGAGCTTGCAATGTTCACCCACTCCTCCGCTGCTGGTGGGATCTCACGCTCTCTCGGCAACGACTGGCTCGTCTCTGGACGCCTACATATATGGACCGACCCTCTCCCGACTTGGAAAACCATTGGGACACTGCACCAACATTACACTTCCGACCTGATGATTCGTATGCATCCACAGTTGATCCAAGACCCTAATAACGGCAGTAATTCCACCCTCTCCCTCACCCATCGCGCGGCCAGAAATATAATCGCGATCTCTACACTCACCACTTCGACCGGAAACACCACATCCACCTGGATGCAAGGCGCGCACTACGACTCGATCACTCGGCTAACAGCAGGAGGCAACACACAATTCGTTTCCACCTCCACAAGCGGATCAGAGGCCACCGCACACTATGGCGGGAGGAGTTATCGCCACCACCCATTCCTGTTGGAGACTACCTTCGTTCCTCGTAAGGATTATTTTGCGCTGGAGGCGACGATCCGACAGGGAGAGAGTACCGCTGGTAATGGTAAGTGGGTTGATGGCGTGATCATTAGGAGCGGAGGAAAGATGGGGACTGTTGTCGAAGGGAAGGCGAAGTGGAGGAGCAATGGTGGCGCAGAGGGAACTACTGAGCAGGTGTTTGCTGAGATTAGGAGTTTAAGAGATGCGGAGGCTGTTGCGAGTTATGGACGGCGGGTTAGCGCAGCTGGTGGGGAGGTTGTGGGAGATTGGGAGAAGATCAATGGGGTACCGGTAACGACGCATATAGGTATAAAAGGAGAGGCGGACCGGGGACAGTGGAATGGGGTTTTGGAAGGGGATTGGAGTGTGTTCGATGGTCAGGTTCATGATCCATATTTGTAGGTAGATCCAGGCCTGGAGCCGGGCGAGTACCGTAGTGTGATAAAACGCTTGTACAGTATCATACTTCCCCACAGAAAACGCCTTTTGCTATTGCTAATCTGATAAACTGTACTCGGTATCGCTCTCCTCATCACCACTCTCCTCCTCTCCTCCGCCACCCTTCTCCATCTTTTCATCCTCCTGCTCCTCCTCGCTGGCCTCCTGCATAAGCATGGCAGTCATGCATGTAATTCTCCTCGCCGTTTCATACATGCCCACCAACTTGCCCACCTGTCTATCGCCTTTCTGCCTCTGATCCCCTTTCTCGGTCTTTGCCCTCTTTCCAGCACCGCCCTCGATCTCATCCTCAGCCACCTCGATCCCGCTTCCCTCGCCACAGAGATCAAAAATGCGGACCACACCATCGCTTCCGGCAGTTATTACGAATATTCTTCCCTCGACGCGCATAACGACGAAATCCTTGACGCGGCCGAGCATGCCCATACTCCTTCCGCCCAGAGTCCCTAGCAGGATGGGAGAATCCAACTCGTCGGCGGTGATGGAATAAAATAGCACCCTTCCGTCCTCTGTGGAGAGAACCAGAACCTCATCTGTTTTCTGCCCAAGCAGTCCCTTGGGGACCTGGACAAATCGCATCATGTGGATCTTACTCCTTCCACTAGTCTCGATCCGCACCTTCGGCTGTGAGTCCTTACCGAAGACAAGGACACCACGGTCAAAGGCGACAGCATACCACTCACCATTGGCTGCCCATTCGACCTTCATGCCTTCTTTCCCGATCCTCGGTGGTAGCACTTCCTTTCCAAACGTAAGAACACCCGCTTTCCGTCCCGTCATCAGATTCCACATACGCACTGCTCTTTCACCAGCGCCCACGGATAGCAGAATCTTTTGTGACGGATGAAGGGCGATATCGTTTACGGCGCCGCTACCACCGCCGTATCCTTCGCTGCCAAAGGTATCAATGCGCGGGCCGTAGCCCTCGCCATAGTCCTTGACATAGTTTACGGGCTTCGCCCTGGGCTTTGGGACTTTCAGTGTGGACAGCACATCCCAGTCCCGAGTTCGCAGGATGTGGATCTGGCCATCGGCGCCAGCGCTTAGGAGTTTGCTGCGGTTTGGGGTGAAGATGAGAGAGGTCGGTGTGTTGAGATGATTGTGGAGGGTTCCCAAGTGGCGGTTGCGCCCGGAGAGGGGCTTGGGGAGGGAGTTGGTTGAGGCGGGTGGGAGAAATGTGGAGAGAGTGTAGAGGTTTATCCGCTCGTCGGCGGAAGAGGTAGCGAGGATGCGCTTTTTGGTGTTGGGACCTGCTGGAGAGATGGCGAGTGTGCGTAATGGGGAGGTATGCGCGGCGAAGAGGAAGGTGTCCGTAAAGATGGCGGGGAGGATGATGTCGTTACCAGTCGAGATGCCAGAAACAAGAGTGCTGGTGGGGGGTGGGATATTTACGATGAAACCGTGGAGAGTCTTTTCGTAAGTTCCTGTGATGATCTGGAGGTGAGTGGCTGCACTGGATGGAGTGCTACTTTCCGCGTTGATGGGGACTGGTTCCGCTGTAGCAACAGATGTGGCCGCGTCCGCCGTAGGCACGACATCTCTCTTTCTCTTAGCCATTGTGGTGTGTAGTGTATATTGCGAGCTGTGAAGGATTGTCGACTTGAATTTTGAGGTGCATGCGAATCCAAACTTTTTTCTCGAAGCGCTTAACCCGAAAAAAAACAACCTAGACTAAGAAAGGAGCATATCTACTGGGTGGAGATAATCAGATAAGATCAAATTTTGCCTATCGTATCGATCTTCACGTGCTCCGGCCTCGTACTCGCATTTCGCCCCCCAATACAACGGCCCCCCCCCAACTCAACCTCACACCCAACCCACTCTGCCTGCAAACAAGCCCCTCCTCGAACTCACAGCGGCGGCTCTTCAGTCCTTCCACTCACAACTCAGCTAGAAACCCTAACCCTCATCCGAAACGTCACCGTTCCCCCGCTTCTTCGCCTGTCCGCCCGCCCTCAACCAAAACGTCGCTAACCACGAAAAAACCACTCGTGAGTCACTCCAACGTGCCTCCTCTGCCCATCGCCCTCGAAATCACGATGGCTTCCGGTGCGGTAGTGCCTCAGTTGCTGATATATCTGTTCTTTTCAGGGGGGCGACCTTTGCCTCGCTTAGCGACCACCGTAGCGACATAGCGACATACTGAGAGCGACACAGCGACATAGCAACGATCTCTTCTGCGGTTCTACCCAACAACTCACGCTCTCTTCCTCTCGCTCTCTTCGTCGCGTGCACCCACCCCATTTTCTGTGTGCATATAATCTCGTTGAAAAAAAGGGCGTGCGAAAAGGCACATCGGCTTTTTATACGCAAAACCGAAAACCCAAACACAGCTGATCAACCACAAGAACAAAATTGAGAAGAAAAGGATCAGTTTTCAATAATTGATTTCTTTTTTTCTTTTCTTTTTTTTCGCCTTCGTTCTTCCCACACCCTGCCAGAGCCCCGGAAGATACTTGATGTGTCTCGCTGCTCCGCGGAGAGGGTCTTGATGGAATCTGCGTTGATTGAGACTTTGCGCGCTGATGCTGTCGCAGCGCGTCTTGATGAGCTTGGGTATGAGTTATCGCCTCCCCCAGCCCACCTTGGAAGTGCGGCTTCTTGATTCCCCGCGGTCGCGTTCCGCCACACGCGACTGTATGCACTTGATATTTTTGCACGCGATCCTTTATTCGATGGCTGGGCTAATTGTGCGCTTCGCGGTTTTAATTATAGACGGTTAGCACAGTCGCGGAAACGGAAGCTTCAGGAGCTCTATTCTGTGTCGTGCCACCTCGGCCGGGCGAAACCGCTTCCTAGTTTCGATGCAGTGTCAAAATGGGGAATGCGCGATGGGGCTGCGGACGAGGACGAGAGACGGTTTTTGGAGGAGAACGATTTGGAGAAGTATGGCTATTGCTTGGGTTCCTTCTGCGGTCGTTAAACCTGTCTAAGGGCCGCCCGCTGATGGCGCAACGAGCAGGTCGTTGAAGTTTAACGAATCCTCACTGTTTTCGGTCGCACTTCGTCCTTCGCAGGTTGTAAGCAGGGAGGGGAGTGTAACGAGTAGGACATCGACACCATCCACCTCTAGGACTTCGTCGCCGTCTAAGAGACTGCGCTCGCAGACTCCTCGCGCCCCACCATCACCACCGTCTGCCACCGCCGCCACAGCGCGCGTAGTCCCCATCGCCCCGCTCGAGCCTGTTTCCTCTCCCTCCTCGTCTAAATCCCGGGCGGATGCGACGCCACCACTTGATTCACCCACTGCAGTTGCTGCGGCACATCTGCCTGCCCCGGCACCTCCAGGGCGTCACGTTACACCTACGGCTACGTTAGAGGTTCGGACGAATGGATATACACACGAATCCTCCACTCTAGTGTCTGCAGAGAAGCAGCGCGAGTCAACACCGAAGGAGTCGCGCACAATCCCATCGACTCCTTCGCCGGCCCCGCTGTCACAGCCGGCCTATTTGTCCCCACCAGCACCAGAGAAGGAGGAAGAAGAAGACAGAGATGTGGCCGCGCCAGTGGTGGATATTGGTGGCGTACCAGTTGTTCAGGAGTCTGGCACTGCGATTCCGAACGAGCGTGAAAAAGCCGCTGGAGTCCATCCTCCCCCGGTCCCGCTAGAGCTCGACAATGTTGACACGCACATATCTGACGCCGAGCAAGAAGCTCCACCGAAACCGTTGGTGTGGAAAAAGAGGAAGGCAGCTCCCAGGAAAACAAAGGCAAAGCGGCAGTCTCCTCGTCTAAGAGATTTTCCGGAGTCGAAGGAATCACTACCTCCGGCAAAGGATTCATCATCAATCTCACCTCCGTCGCTGGGAACCCCGCCTACTCCTCCCAAAACCGGCCCGCTTCCACAGCTTGCATCACCACTGGCGATTGTTACCGATCACCCTGGCAAGAGTGCTACGTCTGCACAAGAATCCTCACAGCCGGAAGTGTCCTCTCCGGCCTCTTCGGTCGAAGGTGATGTCTCTACTCCTGGAAACAACATTTCTTCTGCAACGAGTCCTGACCCACACCACATTCTCGAACCTGCAAAGTCCGAGGTCGCCCCGGCAACGGAAGAAGATGAAGAAACGGTCGCGGAGGCGACGGGGATGGATACAATGCGGCAAAATGAAGAGAACGATCCAAAGGAAATGTTGGTTGAACAGGGTGCGGATAAGGGTGTCAGCACCCCAGTTGAGTCGACACTGCCTTCCATGGAGTCCGCAAATGAGATAGTAGAGGCTGAGAAGGAGGTTGCAGTTCCTTTACCGACGGTTCCGTCGGATAAAGTGCCACCAGATGCTTCAGCGAAGGTAGAGGAACCGCGGAAGGAACGTGAACTCCCGGTGGTCGCGGAGGTTGAAGCTGAGGTCGAAGGATCGGAAATTGAGGCTACCCGGCTATCGACGCCCAAACCAGTGGAGGCTGGGTCCCCGGTGTCTCCAGACCCATCGGCTCAGCTCAGGCTTGAGAATCAATTGGCGAATGGTGTCGTGCGTGCCTTGCCACCTGTTGCCGAGGAACACGCAGTGGCAGAACAGCAGAAACCACACGCACCGTCGCCGAAACAAGCTCCATCAGTTCAGGCTTCATCACCTAGTCCTACTCTATCTTCGCCGGTAAAGAAACCATTTCTCGGTGACGAAAACGAAGCGGAGGAAGAGCATGATGAAGGGGACGAGGATGGGGATGAGGATGAGGAGGATGAAGAATTTCCACAGCCGATTCCGGGCGCTGAGCCTTTTGACGTCGCCAGAGCGCCCTCTGCAGCTGCAGTTTCTACTCCCAAGTCAGCCCCCGAATCAAAGCCGAGAGAAGCGGCAGATGAAGCAGTAGTTGCTGTGGAGAAATCGCCGTCACCGGAAGCAGAGCTAGAAGAAATCGAGAGGGAATCTGAGGTTTCGTCTCCTGCGAAACTAAACCCAGTTGTTGAAGAAACATCTAAGAGACACCGGCTCGAAAAGCTGAAGCCAGAGACTACTGGGGATGCTGCGTCAACACCGCCTATGCGTCCACTCTCTCCAGTCGAGAGTCTCCCCGATTCTGTTATGATACCCGTCGATCATGATTCGGAGCTCGAGGACGATGAGGAAGATACCGTGATGGACGATGGGGAAGATACCGTGATGGACGATGTTACACTTGAACCTACTCTGGAATTGGCGGCCACAGGGACACAAGCTGAAGGACTAGCTTCTAACAAATCAAATGCAGAAGCCGAGGACGAAATTGAGATTGGCAAGGCAAAGAATGCCGATCGCGCACATAGCATAGTTGATCAGCCTGGTGATATCGACGAGCAGAATCCGCGAGGCACTATTGAATGCATTTCTTCGCTAGGGAGCCTACCTAGAGAAATTCGGGCCAGGTCTGAGTCCATGGCACCAGGAGTTGCCGTGCCTGTATCACAACATAAGCAACCAACTGCAGGGGACTTTGCAGGTTCCACCCAGGGTGTACGTTTTACCGAAGCTGAAGATGCCGAACTCGTCACCCCCACGCTCCTCTCTACACGAGCTTTCTCACGATCAAAGAAGCCAGCTCCGCACGCGAAAGCACGGCTGTCAAAGGTTGTCATATCGTCTGCGCATCATGCAGCAGCAGCAGCTGAGGCTGAGGCGAAGAGATTGCGCGAAGATCAAGAGCAACAAGGCTTGATAGTTGTGGCACGCCGAAGAACCCAGCAGGCTGCCGCTGGCGCGGCAAGAGGTCGACCTTCTGCATTTCCGCCTGGTAGTAAGTTGGAGGCACTCGCACGATATAGCGTCGATGACGATACTCAAAAAGAACCCAAAATTCCGGACTACTTCGATCAGTGGTATACCGTCAAGACCATGCCCACGTCAGTGAATGAGCTCCTTATGAAATCGTCGAAGACTGTTTCAACTGCAGATCATAACATCAACCGCCAGGACGCGATCATCACGAAAGTTTCCGAGAGGATTCACGAGCTGCAGGAGCAAGGCCTGTGGAGTTTGCAACAGATCCAGAAGGCCCCCGAACCGCCACAAGCGCTGTGCCATTGGGACTATCTGCTTAAGGAGGTAAAGTGGCTTTCGACTGACTACCGGGAGGAGAGGAAATGGAAAATCGCTCAATCCCAACAATTGGCGTTCATGTGCAGAGACTTCTACAGCTGTCCCGATGAGCAGAAGGTTGAGTTGCGGGTCGATCGCAAAACCATGGGGAGAGTGCCGAAGGGAATCAGGGAAGAGCGCAAGTCACGGGCTATGTGTGAGAGCTCCGATCACCCGACACCTGACCTTGTCCCAAGTGGCGGTACACCGGACGGTGAAGATAACGAAGATTACTTTAAGGAAGGAGTACAAGGTGTCATGAAACTTGGTGATGAAACGATGATGTACGATCACCTCCGGGATCCCCCTCCGGCCACTTTGTTCTCTCTCAAGCCGAGTGAAACTGTGTTCTTCATGCCCCCGACAAAGGCAGCGCAAGAACTACTCGACCAGCTGCCTTTGTACGCACCACCTGCTCCACCAACTCAGCCGGAATATGTTGAAGAGATGTGGACGAGGGATCCAGTCATTCCAGTGAGTAAATACTCACAAGGAAGAATGGTATTTGTTGATGAAGACCGTCCACTCCGGAAACGCGGAAGGTACGAATTTGATCCCAACCTCGACATGTATGCGGACGAGTCGGATGAAGAGGGCGAAGTGGTCAATGGTGGTACCTTTGATGCTTATGGACGCCCACGCAATCACGACAAGACGAATAAGCCGATTCCGCTGCATCCAGAGCAGAACAATGTCGCGCTCTTCCGGCCCGAATTCAAAACCACACTCCAAAGAATCAGAAATCACCTCTTCCGACCTCCGATGGACCAACCCCCATCCGGCTTCTTCGAGAATCGTGCCCCGAGTCTGTGGACTCTGGAGGACGACGAGAAACTGCGTTTACTCACAAAGGAGTACAACTACAATTGGCAGTTGGTCAGCGTGTACATGGAAGTTGAGGGCGACTTCCATTCCGGCGCCGATAGACGAAGCCCTTGGGAGTGCTTTGAGCGATGGCTGTTAATTGATAGCGCCCAACAAGACTTCACCAAATCGCCGTGGTACAAGGGCGTCCAACAACGTCTTGAGATCGCGCAGCGAGCCAGCCAACAACAGATCAACAATGCCGCAAATGGCGCTCAGCATGCAAACCAGCTTAAGAGGCGAGGAACATTGCCTACGAAGGTCGACAGGAGGAGAAATACTAGAACGTTTACGCAACTAGAAGCGATGCGTAAGTTGTGTAAAAAGCGGGAGACTACTATGAATAAACAAGCGCAGAGCAATCGAGGTTAGCCCCCCTTTTCGACTCGTCCAGCGTTTGCACCGGACCTCCCCCCTCCTCTTCGCCCGTGAACCAGAACTGGCAGTTACTGACACTTCACTTAACGCAGCTGCTCAAGTTGCGGCGATGCGTAAACAGGCAGCTAGTCCTAACCCTACCCAGCTACGGACCCCACTGTACTTTTCGACCATGAAGTACGAGAAGGAACTGAAGGCTTTGGAACAAAAACAACTGATGGCGCAGATGGGTCGCACACCGGTTGGTGGTGTAAGTAACACCCTTTATTACCAGTACATTAATTATTCTAATGACATCCTCAGCAACCTTCCCAACCCGGTCGCCTCCCGAACGGCGTTCCGATCCCTGGGCAAGCTGGTCGAGGTGCCGTGCCTCCCGTTCCAATGCCTGGCGGAGCAGCTCTTCAAGGCAGCCTCGCTGTTCCTCCTGCTGCTGCCCGCTCGCCGAACATGCAGCACCCGCTGCACCCGCAATACGCAAGCGCAATGCGACACCCGGCAGCTGGTATGCAACCAAACGGAAGCCGCCAATACACCGCACAGGAGTTGCAGACAATGCGTATCCAAGCCTTGCAGCGCCAAACCCAGCAACAGCAGCACCAGTTGCCATCACAGGCCGAGATGGTTGCACGCGTCCAGCAGCTGAATCCCATGCTTAGCGCCGAACAAGCTCAGGCCCAAGCTACGAAGCAATTAGCGCATTACCACGCTCAAGTAAGCTCCAACATGGCCTCCAACATGGCGGCACAGGTTCGACGTCCTGGAGTTGGCGTCGTTCGTGCTGGGACGGGAGGCACTGGCGTTCTTATCGGTGCTAATGGGCCTATTGGACCCGGTGCTGCCGCTGCAGTGGCTGCCGCTGCCGCTCAACAGCAAAGCAGGAGTGCTACACCGGTTGGAATGGCACAAAGTCCGAGGATGGGTCAGATGCCGCCACAGCAGCAGCTTGTGGGCGGCGGTCTGCAGAGTCCTCGGCTTCCACAGCAGGGTATTGGTCTCGGTGTACAGATGCCTCAGCAACAGTCGCCGACTCAGCAGTAGTAGTAGCAAGCTAGATGGGAGGGGAGGTTGGTACACATTTCTCACTTTGGGCTTTTCATGTCTTTTCATGTTTTCTTTTCAGGGTTCATCGTTACTAGGGTCTGTCTACTTTTTTCCTTTTTTGTTCCATAACAGTTTTTCTTTGGGGGTTCGGTCGCAGGCTTTTTTTTTACGTACTTCTTAGCAAAGGGTGGTTTTGATTTTGTATGGTAGCGGGTTGCTTGTGTGTGTATGCATTTCGTTTCCCGCGATATGTTCTCTCGGGCGATTGGGCAGATAGGAAGCCTTTGTTTTATTATTAGAGTTATGATAGGCTGTGATTAAGTGCTCTTCATACCTCGACACTACGATCGGGGAATCATGTCTTTGGTAGTTGGGGTGATTAAAGGATTTGTTTATGCGCATGGAGTTTTTCTTCGATTCTGTTAGGTATGCTATGGGGGGTAAGGGAAATAAACACACTCTGCTTTCCAGATAATCGTTTGTTTCAACACTAATTGTGTGCGACTGTTCGGACCATAGCAGTGTATGAACTTATTATATCTACATATGTAGTGCAGTTCCTGTCCATAATCTGACCACGACCCCGATCAGTCCACAGGTGGCTCATTGTGGCTCCCCTACTCTCTGCCCTCCGCCCTGGCCTATAGAGAGCACACCATGGAAATAACGAATGAACGGACGCAGGAAAGCAACCCCTTAAACCTCTTCTGCTGAATCCAGGAAGGAGGGCGTAGGGAAGAACTGCAATCGTTCCTCTACCTCAGCCCCTAGCTCCTCAGCCTCCAGCCTCCTCTCGTCTGCCCTCTCTCCCCCGAGTCCCCACTGACACTTCATTTTCGGCGTCTGGCTGCACTGCTCTTCTGCGAAGATGCCACGGATCTGGAATCGATCCTGGCCCCTCCCCGTCTCTTTCCGCACCTCTACTCCACAGGATATTCTGCTGGCGCTTCTACTGGAGACGATTCTTGAAGAGGTGCTCCACCAACATTTAAGTTCTTTGTCCACTGGAGGTACTGTCCGGTGAGACAGTGGCCCGTCTTCAGCTGGTAGACACTCGAGGCGAGGCGCTTGTTTCCACTGGCTGGTACCGGGCCCATCTTCTGTCCGGCTGTGCCAGTGTTTCCTGTGAGTGGGCTTCACGGTCGCCCACTCCTTCGCCTCTTTCCTCTTGATCTCGGTGAGCGAGAGCTTCGGGGGGGGGGGGGGGGGGGGCGGCGTGTTATCCCCACCCGGTCACC
>Ga0307508_10004810_pt1 | contig 13024 bp, 8 predicted proteins | sample 9_EM_MG_FD_203089 | JGI IMG/M metagenome (GOLD analysis project Ga0307508, IMG submission 203089) | Populus trichocarpa ectomycorrhiza microbial communities from riparian zone in the Pacific Northwest, United States - 9_EM | ecosystem: Host-associated > Plants > Roots > Unclassified | place... | reverse complement strand
AGACAGAGACAGACGCGCTCCTGCGCCGGAAACCGTAGCCAGCAGCGCGTTCGGGGTTGGGGCCCCGAACGCCACGAGACAAACGCCCTGCTGCGGCGAGAACCTCGGTAAAACGGCTGCCGTATGCAGGTCGGCGCCCGCCCTTCCCGCGCCAAAAATCCGTGCTAGGGTCCGCCCGGTTTTTCCCCAGGGCCGGCTTGCGGTCTTGGGCCATTCGCAGATCACCGGAGCCAGTCATGAGTCGTTATCTGTTCACTTCCGAGTCCGTCACCGAAGGCCATCCAGACAAGGTGAGCGACGCCGTCTCCGACGCCGTGCTCGACGCAGCGCTGGCGGGCGACAAGACCAGCCGCGTCGCGTGCGAAACGCTGTGCAAGACGGGCTTCGTCGTGCTGGCCGGCGAGATCACCACCAAAGCCAGCATCGACTTCGGCAAGGTCGCGCGTAACGCCATCCGCGAGATTGGCTACACCAGCAGCGACATGGGCTTCGACGCCGACACCTGCGGCATCTTGATTGCGGTCGAGCCACAATCTCCCGACATCTCGCAAGGCGTCACCGAGGGCGAGGGCTTGTTCAAGGAGCAGGGCGCCGGCGACCAGGGCCTGATGTTCGGCTACGCCTGCGACGAGACGCCAGAGCTGATGCCCGCGCCGATCATGTACGCGCATCAAATGGCCAAGCAGCTGGCCTTCGTGCGCAAGAAGAACCAGGTCGACTTCCTGCGCCCTGACGGCAAGACCCAGGTCACCGTCGAGTACGAGAACGACGTGCCCAAGCGCATCGAGACCGTCGTGCTCTCCACCCAGCACTCCGAAAGCGTCAAACACAAGACCCTCAAGGAAGCGATGATGGAGCTGGTGGTACAAAAGATCTTGCCCAAGCACCTGCTCGACAAGAACACCAAGTACTTCATCAACCCGACCGGTCGCTTCGTGATCGGCGGCCCTTGCGGCGACGCTGGCCTCACCGGCCGCAAAATCATCGTCGATACCTACGGCGGCATGGGCCGTCACGGCGGCGGCGCCTTCAGCGGCAAAGACCCGTCGAAGGTCGATCGCTCGGCTTGCTACTTCGCGCGCTACGTCGCCAAAAACGTCGTCGCCGCGGGCCTGGCCAAGCGCTGCGAAGTGCAGGTCGCTTACGCCATCGGCGTCGCCAAGCCGATGGGCGTGTACGTGCACACCTTCGGCACCGGCACGATGGACGACGAGAAGCTCGCCAAATACGTGGCGGAAAAGTTCGATTTCCGCCCGCGCGCCCTGATCGAAGAGCTCGATCTGCTCCGCCCCATCTATCGCGCCACAGCCGCCTACGGTCATTTCGGTCGCCCGGAGTTCTCGTGGGAAAAGACCAGCCGCGCCAAGGAGCTGGCCGCCGACCTCGGTGGCAACCTGCTCAAAGGCCACGGCATCGGCAACGCTTCTTCGAACGGCAACGGCAAGACCGAAAAAGCCCCCGCCAAAAAAGACAAGAAGCCCGGTAAGCGCACCAGCGCCTCCGCCTAATCGGAAACGTCTTCACAGACACCAAAGCGCCGTGTGCCCCCCGCACTCGGCGCTTTTTCAATTTGCGCGACGTCCATCTAAGAGACCAGAGGCGTACATCAGGGCAAGATGCGACCGATCTTGTTGGTGCTGCCCTGCGTGTACCAAACGTTGCCTTCGGGTCCCGCGCAGATTTGACTAGGCGTCGCCGCCACCGGGTACTCCCTGAAGAGGCCGTCGGTACCGATGCGGGCGATGTTCGAAGTTTCGATGAACCACAGGCCGCCGTCCGGGCCGGCCACGATGGCTCCTGGTTGTGAGTTGCCGGTGGGCGTGACGAATTCGACGATGTCGCCGCTCGTCGAAATTCTTCCGACTTTCGAGCCAGCCAGTTCGACGAACCACAGGTTGCCGTCCGCCCCCGTCACGATGGCTAGGGGCGAACCGGGCGAGGTGGGGACCGGGAATTCAGTGAATACGCCAGCTGTCGTCAGCCGCGCGATCTTGTTTGCTCCAAACTCGCTGATCCACAGGTTGCCGTCAGGACCCGACGCGATACCTCGCGTTCCCGACGTGGCCGTGGGGATGGCGAACTCGGTGAACACGCCAGCCGTCGTCAGGCGCCCCACCTTGTTGCCGGCGTTCTCGACGAACCACAAGTTGCCGTCGACGCCCGTGACGATATGAAAGGGATCGGCCGCAGCCGTCGGGATCGCAAACTCGGTGATCACGCCGGCCGTGGTCACGCGACCGATCTTGTTGCCCGTCGATTCGGTGAACCAGAGCGCGCCGTCCGGCCCGGCCGTGATACGGCGTGGCCCCGCGCTGGCGGTTGGGACCGTGAACTCCGCCACCGTGCCAGCGGGAGTCATGCGACCGATCTTGTTGGCGGTCTGCTCGGTGAACCAGAGGTTGCCGTCTGGGCCGGCAACGATGCCGTTGGGTGACGCTGGCACGGGAAATTCAGTGATGGTTCCGTGCGTCGACGAGCCGAAGTTGAGCCCGACGACACCACTGCCGCCCGCTCCGACTCGCATCTGCAGCTGCAGATTGACCGGCACGTCGATCACGACCGTCGCCGAGACAGCGTCGCTCGTGTAGCTGGGCGCCAGCGCTGGCGGCGGCGGGCAACTCACGTTCCAGGCCTGCGCGCTGAACGAGTCGTTACCGACGGGCAAACCGGCGAGATTGAAGACCGAAGGCACGTCCGGAACCAGCGTGAACTGCTGCGACACGGTCGCGCTGCCGACAGCGGCAATCTGGATACATTTCGCGTCCGCCGGTGCGAGCACGATCTCGGCGCGCGCTACACCCATGAACTCCGCGTCTGCGCCCGCTGCGTCCGGACGCGCCGAACACGCCGTCGCCGCCAGCACGAACGAAACCACACCCAACCATTTCTCTTGTTCCATACTATCCTCCCGCGCGCTCACTCCACGAGCGCATCGTGGCCGCTCCCTTACGCACACGCCGTGTTCGAGTCAACAACTGCGCGTGCCGTGCCGTGCGTGTCGCAAACAGAGCGCATCTAGCGCGCTAGTCGCTCTAGCGACAGAACGAACCTAGCGACCGCGCCTGCCCGGGTCGGGAGCAGGCAGCGGCAACGACCACCCTCGCCTCAGCGGAGCGCGCGGCGGTGGTGCGCTCAATCTTGTTCTGCCTCAGCTTGCGCCACGCATTCATCGAATGCGGTCACGAATTCGGAAGCGTGGGCGGCGAGATACGCGCGACAGAGTTTCACGTCGATTCCGCCTTTGATCATCTCGATGACGTCCACCTGGTCCTTGCGACGCGGTGACTTGAGCTTCATGTATACGAGCGGCGGGGCTTCCATCATCGTTCCCGGAGCTGCAGCGAGGGTCAGTTCTAGGAAGAACTCACCAGCTTCCGGCGACAACAAGTCGATGGCGACGCCGCGGACCTGGAATGGGATCTCGGGGCGTAAGGTGACGAGCCCGCTTGCGTGGTGGTGGAACGCCTCGGCACCGACCAGGAAATCCACGTCCTTGGTCGCTCGCGGGTATCCATTGGCTCCGACCGCAAGCCCCCCGACAACGACATGCCGCACGTTCGCGAGGATCAGGGCTTCGGATGCCAGCTTCAGCGCATCCAGCACTTTGGCGGAAACTACGTCGATCAGCAATGTCGGATCGGGTTTCGTCATGCGACTCCTGCGCGGTCCGCCGATCGAGAGATGAGGTCGCGCCAGCACCTCGCCAGTATGACAGCTTCGAACCCACCTCACCAGACGACGCGCCCCATCGGTATCCCTGCATTCGAAGAGGAGATGCTCGGTCCCGCTGCCACCGGTTGGCGAACGAAGCCGGAGCTTGCCGCGAGTCTCGAGCAATGACCCGGCCGCGCAGTGTGCCGGGCACGTGCCGGGCACGGGACCACGAAAAGATCGCGACTTTGGCCGAGTTTTCTGGCCGAGCCGGCGCGAAACGGCTGGTACGGCGATTGCTGAACGACCGTCTCATGCGCAAGACCACCGCGTTCTGTACGACCATCGCATCGCTCTTCACTCTCATCGCCTGCGGCGACCCTTTCGACTCGAAACCCGACGACGACCAAGGCAGCTCGGGAGGCTACGCAACGGGTTCCGCCGGCAAGGGCTCCGCTGCCGGCAAGGGCTCCGCTGCCGGCAAGGGCTCCTACGCCGGCGAGCACTCCTACGCCGGCAATACGGGATATGGCGGTGCCTCGGGCGAATCCGGCGACCCCGCCTCGGCCGGGCAAGGCGGCGAGGCAGGAGCTGCCGCGCCCACGTTGGAACAACCGAGCCGTGGGAGCCCCGTCGCGCTCTCACCCGATGAATCTCTGGCCCTGGTCGTCAATCGCGACGTGGGTTCGGTGACATTGCTCGGGCTCGAGCGCACGAATCCCGGCGCTCGCCCACCGAAGTGCGGCGCGAGATCGACCTCGGTGCCGGCTCGGAGCCCTGGCAAGTCGCGTTCGGCCCCGACGGCGACACCGCGTTCGTCGTGCTGCGCAAGGACCAGCGCCTGGTGCGAATTCGGTATCTCAAAAGCGACCCCGAAGTCGACGCCTATGCGGCCGTCGGTTCTGAACCCACAGGCCTAGCCCTGAGCCCTCGTGGCGACAAGGTATTCGTTGCGAACTGGAACGACGGGACCGTCAGTGTCGTCGACGCCACCACCATGAAAGCGGGCGCCCCCATCGACCTCAACTCGGCGCTCGTCGCCGGAGGCTACCTCGGTGACGTGGAGCCCCGGCCGGCGCTCGCGCATCCTCGCTCGATCGCCGTCAGCAACGACGGCGACGGCGAGGATGGCGACGAAGCCCTCTACGTGACCGAGTACTTCGGCCAGCAGATCGACGCGGAAGCGAGCGACGGCTCGAACGCGGATGTCCGGAACGTCGGCTTGGTCTACCACGTGGCACTCTCCGACTACGCGGTCAGCACGATCCCGCTGGCGCCGCTCGCGGACGTCGGGTTCAAGGACGCGAACGGCCTCGCCGCGGGCTGCTTCCCAAACCAGCTGCAGTCCATCACCCTCAACGGCCATTTCGCGTACGTCCTGTCGGTGTGCGCTTCTCCGAAGGGTCCCCTCGGCACCAAGGTCACGGCCACCGCCTGCACGAAGGTCGAAGATTGCGCGGTGCTGAACTTGGTCGACGCCGCGTGCGTCCTGCCCTTCGGGGGCGCGGCGAGCTCGGTCTGCGTCGACGTGGCGGGTGTGAAAACCACCACGGCGCCGGTGGTGTCGATCATCGACACGCGCACGGGCGAAGAGGTACCGGACAGCGCGCGCAACCTCAACGCGGAGTTCGATGCATTTTACGCCGGGCTCGGCCTCGAGCAGTCCAAGCGCCGCTTCCCGCTGTTCGCGAGCGACCTGGCGTTCGTTCCGAAGACGGGCGTCGCCTACGCCAGTGCGAACGGCGCCGACGCGGTATTTCGAATGGTCTTCGATCCGGAGCACGGCACGCTGCTCGAGGTCGGCGCGTCGACCAGCCCGTTCATCGATCTCACGCCGCAGGGCATCGCCGCCGACAAGGCGGGTAAGAATCCGATCGGCTTGGCCGCTGCTTCGAATCCTGGCAGATTCGCGATCGTCGCCAACGACGTGACCCGAAACGCCACGCTGCTCGACTTCAACACCCAAGCCGTGGCAGGCGGCATCCAGGCGCCGAACGTCGTCCAAACTAGCGCGCTTCCGCGGCCCAAGAGCGCCGAGGAACACATCCTCAAAGGCAAACGTCTATTCGGCACCGGCACCGGGCGCTGGTCGCTCGGCGGTCAAGGTTGGGGCGCCTGCCAGTCGTGCCACGCCGACGGATTGAGCGACAACGTCACCTGGTACTTCGCGCGCGGCCCGCGGCAGGCGACCAGCCTCGAGGGCAGCTTCGCCTCGAAGAACCCGAGCGATCAACGCATCTTCAACTGGACGGCAATCTTCGACGAGGTCGACGATTTCGAGGCCAACACGCGCGACATTTCCGGCGGCGTCGGCGCAACCGTCTCGACGTTGAGCACGCCGCCCGAGACCAGCGACCGCATCGACTTCGTCGGCCTAAAGCACGCCGGTCTCAACGGCTCGGCGACCCAGGCTGCCGACCCGAGCAACCCGCTCGGCTTCGTGGCCGCGCCGAAGCTCGAGGATTGGAAGGACATCGAGGCATACATGCAGACGATTCGCTCGCCGCGCGCGCCCTCCAATCTCGACGCGGCGGCGGTCCTGCGTGGCGCGGAGCTCTTCACGACCGGCGGCGCTTGCCAAGGCTGTCACGGCGGCGCGAAGTGGACCATCTCGCAGCGCTTCTTCACCCCTGGTACCAACACCAACGCGCTTTTGAACACGACGCCGCTGCTGATTCCGGCTGGGTTCCCGGCCGCGCTCTTGCCCGCACAGCGGTCGGAAAATCAGCTGCTCCGTTTCGCGGGTGGCAACGCACTGGCACTCGATCAGATCCTGTGCGCCATCCGCCCGGTCGGAACCTTCAACGTCGCGGAGCCCGGCGCGGGCGTCGCGGAAGTCCGCGCGGACATGAAAACGCTCGCGCAAGGCGACGGCAATCCGGCCGGCGAAGGGCGCGGCTACAATCCTCCGTCGTTGCTCGGCATGGCAGCCGGCGCGCCCTACCTCCACGCCGGCAACGCGCGCACCCTCGAAGGGCTGTTCGGCGACACGTTCAAAGAGCACAGCCGTGCGCTCGCTCCAAACTTCCTCGCTGAGAGTGACCACCGATACGTCGATAGCCAGGTCGCCGATCTCGTCCAATACCTGCTGTCGATCGACGACGACACCCCGCCGAGCGACATCCCGGATCCCGGCGCGAGCGGTGGCTCGCTTTACCCCAAGACGTTCTGAGCCAAGCCGTAAACCACGACCGGACGCGCGTTCCTACTCGGGAGCGCGCGTTCGGCGCGTTCTGCCGGACTGCGTCTGAGTGTCACGATGAATGAGCGCGGCGCGAAGCGAGCGTAGCTCTGCTCTCGCGCGCGCCTCGAGCGCTCGGGCGTGGTCTCGAACGGGGGGGCTGCCGCGGCGCGGCCTAGCTTGCAGAAACTCGTGTAGCGGCGTTTGGTACAGCCGATCGAGGCGAGGGCGGGCGCTAGTGTGTAGCGGGAGCGCGGGCGCGCGGGCGCAGGTGTGAAGCGGAGCCGTGAGCGCGACGCGCGAGGCCGGCGCTCGCGAACGCGAGAGTGAGCAGCGAGCTTACGCGACTCCCTCAGCGGCTCGAGCGCGAGGTGATGGTGCACTTCTGCCGCCAGGCGTGCCAGGGAGCCGTGCCGCCAGAAGATAACTGGCGCAGCGCTTGGCTGCCGACTCGTTTTTCGATTTGACGCCCAACTTCACGGGCTCGAGTCTCGAGGGTATGCGACTGGCAAGGCTCGTTCTCGTATTTGGTTTTGCGATGCTATCTGCAACCTTCATGGAGGGCTGCAAGAAGCCGACTGACGATAAGAAACCGGTGGACAACGCGCCGAGCAGCACCGGCCCAACGTCACCGACACCAGCGGCGACAGCCTCGCCAATCGAAGCGGTGAGGGCGCGAACGCTAGCCTATTCGGCGCTAACGACACAAATGCGCTCGCGACCGGTGACTGTGGATGAGGCGTGCGAGTTTTTCACGTGCGATTCGCTCACGACCCGTGGTCAGGTGGAACGAGTGCTCAAAGAACAGTCTACGTTAGGGAAGCAGGGCTGGCGCGACACTAGCAACAATGTTCCCGCGAGCCGCATCAAGGCTCGACCGAACGGCGATGTCGTCGCCCTGGTCGAAACGGTCAGCGAGTTTGCCTGCCAAACGCCCGGAGCTCCGAGCGACACCGACGGGGGGGTGGAAGGTTGCAAGAAAGCGCGCGCCCGTCCGTGGAAGAAGGAGTGCGTCAACTACGTGTACACGTTCAGCGAAGTAGGGGGCCAGTGGAAACGCACGGGTCGCGCCGACAGCACCCAGATCCCGTGCCCGTGAGTCAGGTGCTTCGAGCTTTGCGTATGTTGCACTCCGCTGCTCACCGGTAGGTCCGCACGCCGGTGAGGCAACGCTCGATGCCACGTTGAACGTGGCCCGGGAAAAGCACGTGAAGGCCTGCAGTCCACAGCGAAGCCGGCGCGCGCTTCATCGACGCGCAAGTTGACGACCGCCCGAGAATCACGCCATTTCGCCAGGTCGCTTCCCGCGACGCGTCGCTCGTGCGAGAAAGCCCGCATGAAGCTCCTTCAGTTGACTTCCTTGGTTCTGGTGGGCGCAGCGCTGACAGCCGCCGCCTGCGGCAGCAGCGACGATCGGGAAGTCGCTCGCGAGCAGGCCGGCGCGGGCGGCGAAGCGGGCGCGCCGCATCCACCCGCACAAGGCGGTTCGGCGGTGCAGGTCGCAATGGGCGGCATGCCGGCAGAGCTAGGTGGAGCTGGCGCGACCTCGACGGCGGGCGCGGGCGGAGCGGTCGACGCGGGTGGCACGGACGCGGCCGGCGGTGCCTCAGGCGCGCCCGCTACCGGTGGCGCCAGCGTTGGCGGGGCAAGTGTTGGCGGAGCCGGCGGAGCGACGGACGGCACGGTCGTGGACTTCGGGTTCGAAGACTCGGACGTGCTACCGGCCAACCTCGACCCCGGAACAGCCACGCTCACGCCCTCGCAAGGCTATGCGCCGCTTGGCCCTCCAGGCAATCAGTTCGGGGCCACATTTCTGCGCGGGCCGACCGGCACGGTGATCACGCTCACGCTCGGCGACCTGCCGCCCCACGAGACCCTATCGCTCAGCATGCTGTTTGCCGCGATCGACTCGCTGGACGGCGAAGGGACCTTTCCAGCCGGCGATTATTTCAAGATCACGCTCGACGGTGCGATCATCTTCCGCGAATCGTTCGCGAACGCGATCGATTCGCAGATTCAAAGCTATGATCCGCCGCCCGAGGTGATCCTCGCGCGGCATGTCGATCTCGGCTTCCAGGGGCCCGGCGGCTACTACACCGACAGCGCCTACGACTTCGGCCTCGACCCCAAGCTCCAAAACCTACCCCACACCGCTTCGTCTGCCGTCCTGGTTTTCACGCTCGAAGGCGAAGGCGTGCAAAGCATCGACGACGAATCGTGGGCAATCGACAACATCCGCGTAACGGTTCAATAGGCGCTCGGATAGAATCACTTGATACTCTTGCGTCACCTAGCGCCTTCCCGGCGCGGCCGGGCCACGTTTCGCGAAATCCCGCGCTGCCGCAGGGGTCTGCGGCGCGTCAGAAATTCTTGACCCGTCTCGCGCTCCGAGGCCGGAGCCACTTCGTCTGAGCGCTGGAACTTCGCCTGAGCGCTGGAGTCGTAACTTGCGGTTGCCACTTTGTATCTAGCAAAGTTCTGGCGACCTGTAGTTGCTGCGCGATTTGCACAAGGAATCGCCAGTGCGAGCTTGGCGTTCACGGGGACAAGGGGTGAGTCCTTTTGCGTTGGCAACCTGGGAGGTCAAGTGCGAGTCTGACGCTGGCATCCCGATGCTCGGCACCACCCTTGGCGGTAAGTATCGCATCGAACGTCTGCTGGGAGAGGGTGGCATGGGTGCGGTCTATGAAGCCGTCCATGTCCACACCAACCGTCGCATCGCGCTGAAGGTCATCCTCGGCGACGCCTCGCGCCATAGCCCCGACGTGATTGCTCGCTTCGTGCGTGAGGCGAAGGCGGCTGGCGCCATTGATACGCAGCACATCGTGCAGGTGCTCGATTTTGGCGTCGACGGGCAGCTGGGCGTTCCGTACCTGGCGATGGAATTTCTGGCCGGCGAAGACCTCGATCACGTGATGGAGCGCCTGGGCCCGCTCAGCCCCGATCTTGCAACCCGCATCGTCGCGCAAGCCTGCATCGGTCTTCAAAAGGCGCACGACGCCGGCGTCGTACATCGCGATATCAAGCCGGCCAATTTGTATCTTGCTCGCCGTGACGGGGGCGAGATCATCGTCAAAATCTTGGATTTCGGGATCGCGAAGGTCAAGCTCGACCACCTCGGCAGCTCCGAGAATCAACAGCTCACGCGCACGGGAAGCGTGCTCGGTTCGCCTCGCTACATGTCGCCGGAGCAGGCCAAGGGGCTTCGTTCCATCGACCAGCGCACCGATATCTGGTCGCTCGGGGCCGTGCTCTACCAGGCGCTGTGCGGACGCACGCCGCATCACGACATGGAGACGCTGGGCCAGCTCATCATCGCCATCTGTTCGGAGTTGCCAGCCCCAGTCCAAGACTTCGCGCCGTGGGTGCCACCCGAGCTGGCTGCCGTCGCCAGGGGCGCCCTCACGATGGACGTAGAGAGACGCTTTCAAAGCGCCAATGCTTTGCTCGACGCGCTCAAAGCGCTGCAGCCGGGCGGCTTCGCCCTGCATGAATCCATGCTCGCGCCGCTCGCGCCGCCCGAGCGAACCCGCCTAGCGCCAAGGCTCGAGCCAGCCGAGGCGCGCTCCGCGGACCTGGGGCTCGCGTCGAGCGGCCACGCTCCCAGCGCGAGCACGGGCGGATTGAGCGGAACCCAGCAATCACTGGCGCGCACGACTCGCTCCGCACGCAAGTCGGCGGCCCCGCTAGTGCTCGCGGCTAGTGTCGTCGTGGTCGCCGGCGGTGCGGCTGCCTACTGGGGCTTCTCGCAGCGCCCCGGCGGCGATGGGCCAGGCTCCGCAACTGCTGAGGTGTCGGCCGCCGCCGCTGTGCCCAGCGCAGCACCGGCGGCGCCCAGCGTTGTAGCCAGCACACCAGCTGCGTCGCCCGGCGTCGAGCGAACCGCCAACTTGGTTGTGGCGCCCGCAGCAGTGAAAGTGGAGGTCGACGGACAACCAGTCGAGGTGAAGGGCGGCGCGATTGAGCTGCGTGGAGCGCTCGGAAGCACGCATCGCGTTCTGCTTCGGCTGGCCGGGCAGCAGCTGAGCCGGGACGTGGCGATTACGGAAACCGGCGCGCTGCCCGACAGGCTCGAGCTCGGTGCCGCACCTTCCCACGCACGCGCTCCGAGCGCGACAGCAGCGTCGTTGAGTAAGCAGTCCGCTGCCAGTGCACCGCCCGCAGCTGTCGGCGTGGCCCCGCAGGCCGCCGGCGTAGCCCCCGCGGCCGTCGCCAAGCCAGCGGTTTCCGCCAAACCGAGCGCGGCGACGCTGGATCGAAAATTCGAGTGAACAGTCCCGCCGCGCTGTCGAGATCCCCCGTGCTTCGCTATCGGTTCCTGCTCCGCATCGGTATTGTCGCAAGCTGCCTTTTGGCCAGTCGGCTCGCGCTGGCTGCGGATCCTGCGGCACCTGCCAGCGCAGCTGTTGCCCCAGCGGCCGACGCGAAGCGGGACGAATCGCGGATGCACTTCGAAAAAGGCATCGCGTTGTTCGAAGAAGAATCGTGGGATGCGGCGCTGGTGGAATTCTTGCGTTCGCGCGAAGTCTACGCCACGCGCGCGGCCACCAAAGACGCGGCGCTTTGCCTGCGTAAGCTGCATCGCTTCGACGAGGCCCTCGACTTGTTCCAGGCGCTGCTGCACGAGTTCCCCGCGCTGCCCGCCGAAGATCGCGCGCTCGCCGAGCACGCCATTCAAGAGCTTTCGGCGCTGGTTGGCAAGGTCGATATTCGAGCAGCCGAGTCCGGCGCCACGCTCGTAATCGATGGTCGGGAGCGCGGCACGGTGCCGTCGCCTCCCGTTCGCGTCAACGCCGGCACTCATCTCATTCGCGTGTTCCGCGAAGGGTTCTTGCCGTTCGAAACTCAAGTTCAGGTGGCTGGCGCGCAGACGGTCGCGGTGCAGGCGAAGCTGGCCCCGCTGACGCGAGGTGGGCGTCTCAAGATCAGCGAGCAAGCGGGTAAGTCGGCGGACGTCATCGTCGACAACGTGCTCGTCGGCAAGACGCCTTGGGAGGGCGCGCTGCCTGCCGGTGGCCACATGGTCGTGCTGCGCGCGCCGGACGGCCTGGGGACGCAACCCGTGGCCGCGCCCGTGCGGCTGAACGAAGTCACCGCCCTGACGCTGACGCTCGAACAGCTGAGGGCCAAGCTGCGGATCGAGCCCACACCCGCGGGCTCGAACGTTGCGCTGGACGGCATCGCGGTGGGGCGCGGCGTCTGGGAAGGTCCCGTGCGCGGTGGCCCGCATCGTGTCGAGGTAGCTTCCGAAGGCTTTCTGCCCGCCACGCGCGAGCTATCGCTTGCCGGCGACAAGCGCGAAGTCGTAGCGGTCTCGCTCGAACGCGACCCGACTTCGGCGCTGTTTCGGGCTCAAAATCCGCCGCACGTCGTGTTCGAAGCGACCGGCGCCTTCTTGCTGTCGCCTTCGCTCGGTGGGAGCGTGCTCGAAGCCTGCACCGGTGGCTGCAGCAAGGGCTGGGCAATGGGAGGCCTTGCCGTGCTGCATGGCGGTTACCAACTGAGCTCGGGGCTCAGTTTTTGGCTCGACGGCGGCTTTCTGTCGGCTTCGGAGCACGTCAAAAGGCGCAATCTGACCCTGACGCCTCGCGGGCTTACCCCGTTCGACGGCGTCGCGAGCGACAGCCTGCGCCTGAGCGGCGCGCTGCTCGGCGCGTCTGCGGGACTGAGCCGTGGGCAGACTCTGCGCTTGCGCTTACGGCTCGCTGCGGGGGCGTTCATCGGTAGCGCCAGTGACGAACGCAAGGGATATGCGACGACCCCAGAGCGACAGGGTGTGCCGTCGGCGCTGATCGATTTCGACGTTACCGAGTCTCCGTCCGCCAACTACTTGTTCGTTGCGCCAGAGCTGCGAGCGGGCCTGCGCTTGAGTCCGCACTGGGAGCTGAGCGCGGGCATTGGCGCCTTGATCTTGCTCGGACTTTCCGATGTCGATTGGCAGGACAGCGATCCGCCCAGCTATCCCGATAGCGTGGGGCAGGTTGACTTCAACTCGGGCGGCAGCAAGCAGAGCATCGTCGGTCGGACCATCATCCTCCTGGCTCCCGAGCTTGGGCTGAAATGGGATTTCTAGAGCGACAAACTGTTTGCTGGGCCAGCGAAATTCACGAGTTAGCAACTGCAAGCGTCGCCGCGTGGGGGGAGGCTCGGCCGAATTTACTTCGGCCGAGGGGGGCGGCGCGTGCCGCCCCC
>Ga0307508_10004809_pt1 | contig 13025 bp, 11 predicted proteins | sample 9_EM_MG_FD_203089 | JGI IMG/M metagenome (GOLD analysis project Ga0307508, IMG submission 203089) | Populus trichocarpa ectomycorrhiza microbial communities from riparian zone in the Pacific Northwest, United States - 9_EM | ecosystem: Host-associated > Plants > Roots > Unclassified | place... | reverse complement strand
CGCTGTCGCCCAGCGCCTGCACCACCATCGCCTTCACCTCAAGTGCGTCGAGGCAGCCAGGTTGTGTCTTCAACAGGCCATCGACGATCACGGTCGCGACATCGAGACGGCCGTCCCTGAAAGCGTGGCGGGCGCGATTGATGGCGGTGGGGAGATCGTCAGCGTCCATGCGATCCCTGATAGCGGCATGAACGAAACTGCGGAACCGCCCCGCCGCTAGCTCGGGGAGGCGCTCCGCGAAGCGCGCAGGACGGCGCGCGCCTCGCTGAGCTGCCAGGCGAGCAAGGTCGGCAGGCCCAGGCTCACATCGCGCGCGCGCTTCGCCAGCGACAAGGCCAGCGCGGTTTCGGGCGCGAGCCCGAACAGGGGAGCCGCCAGCGCATAGGCCGCCTCCTGCACGCCGAGCGCACCGGGAATCGCGAAGGCGACGCTCCTCAGCGTGAAGATCAGGCTCTCGATCGCCAGCGCTGACCAGATCGATATATTGGCGCCCATCATCAGCAGCACGATCCAGCTGCCGATCGCAGTGCCGATCCAGGCGAGGAGATTGAGCGCGAAGCCAAGCGTCACCCGTCCACGCCATGCATAGATGCGGCGCAGTTCATCGGTGATGCCCGTGGTTGCCATCGCCGATCCGGGCAGGAAATGCTGGGCGATGCGGCCGGCCAGCCCGATCGCGGGACGCTGGCCGGCAAAGAACATCGCCATCACCACCACCATCAACGCGGTGCCACCAAGGATCAGCGGGCGCAGGGCGATCGCACCGCCGCCCTCCATGAGCATCGTCACCATCATCGCCAGGCCGAACAGGGTGAAGACAAGCTGCGCCGCCATCTCGGTCGTCATGTCGACCACGAACGAGGCATAGACGCGCGAGGTCGGGATCGAGCGTAGCGTCAGCGTGCGCACGCCGACGACGATGCCGCCGATTTGCGAAAAGGGCAGCAGATCGGAGACCGCCTCGCGCACCAGCCGCGCCCAGGTGAACAAGCCGATCCGATCGAGCGCCTCGCCGGGCGCCACTGCCAGCCAGGAAGCGCCGAGGATCGCGAACACGCCGATCGACCAGAGGCAATAGAGCAGGAAGCCGCCGAGCCCGATCTGCCGCGCGACCGCGATGACGCTATCGAAGCCGATCGAACCGAACGCCCATATCGCCGCCGCCAACCCCAACAGGGTCGCGAGCAACATGCCCACACGCGCGAAAATTTTCAGCCTTTCTCTCCTCCGCCTGAGCGACCGGCGAACTTGAGCGCCAGCCGCATCATCGCGGGCACGAAGCGTGGCCGGATCAGACGCGGATCATAGGGCGCCAGCCGACGATCATTCTCGGCAAGACAGATACGGGCAAGTTCGGGGAATGTCACCTCGACCCCCAGCTCCTTCGAGCCGTTGAGCGTGAAATTATTCTCCTGCGCCTTGGTATTGTCGTCCCCCATGCCCTTGGCCATGCTGATCCGCTCGCCGATCAGAAACATCCAGACGATCAATATCTTGGCTTCGAACAGGGGCCTGCGCCACCAGGGCATATTGCGGCGCCACCAGGCCACCCAGTTCACGAAGAACAGGATGTGCCGCCCCTCCTCGCGCATCACCGGCTCGAATGTCTCGACCAGCTCTTCAGGGAAGAAGCCCGAATCCTTGGCGAGGCGGAACAGGCCGAAGCCGAAAAAGCTGTCGATGCATTCGGAATAGCCGGTGCGTATGAAGGCGAATTCGGGGTCGCGCGGACGCTTGTATTCCGGCTCCGGCGCAAGCTCGATGCCATAAGCCTGGACCATGTCAGCGAGGACGATCTTGTGCCGGCTTTCCTCGAAGCCATTCATGTCGACCGCAGCCTTGAGCAGCGGGTCGGCGATATCCTCGCCATAGGTCTTCACGTTCATGCCCGCGCGGCCCTCGGTCGCAACGGCGATGTCCCAGATCGGCAGTGAGACGATCTTGTCGCGTGTGTCGGGCTCGAGCGTGGGCCAGTCGATCAGCGCCGGGCGATAGGGGTCATGGGTTTCCAGCAGCGCCCGGCAGAACAGGATTTTATGGGCTTCGCTGCCCAGGGGAATTGGCCCATCCGGGATGGGTTGCCGGTCGTCGAACTGATGATGTCCGGTCGCAAGGTTCATGGCACAGTCTCACGCAAAGTCCGCAAAACACCCCCGTTCGATGCTCTCGCGCGAGATCGCCTCGCGCGCAAGGGGGTCGATTAAGGCTGCAAGCTCAGCGCGATAGGCATAGCCGGGAGCATGGCCTGGGTAGCGATCATTTGTTGCCGGATGCGTATAAATCTCGGTTAGTCCATCGGGCAGATGCGCGATCAGCCCGCGCAGCCGCGCCGTATCGAGCGCGCCCGACCAGGCGAGGCCGAACACCTGATCTGGCACTATCATCCCGGCCGCGCGCATCCGCCGGCGGACGAGCAGCGCCCAGAGATAAGCGACATCCACGCCGCCGGCGCCAGGTTCGATCTCGGCGAGCACTGCGCGGGGCTCTACCGGCGCGCGCACGGATTTCATGCCATAGCGCTTCCCCGTCTTCAGGATGGCTGAGGCGATGGTCGGGTGCACATGGAAATGCTTGTGCGCATTCACATGGTCGAGCGGCAGCCCGGTCGCGGCAAAGGCCACGAACTGTGCCTCGACCTCGGCCAGCAACTGGCGCCGCGCGGCGGGTTTGGCGAAAATGGTGATGCCGGCGTGGACCATGTTTGTGCGGAAATGGCCGTTCGTATCGACCAGATCGGGCACCTGTTCGGGCGGCAGCGTCGGGCGGCCCTCGACGAGCACCAGATGGAGGCCGACGCCAAGGCTGGGCATCACTTTCGCCCGCGCGACGGCATCAGCCGCCGCATCGCCCGAAACCATCAGGCTCGCGGCGGTGAGGATGCCCTCGCGATGCGCCTGCTCGACTGCCTCGTTGACGGCGATATCGGCGCCGAAATCATCCGACGTGACGATCAGGCGTCTCTTACCTGGTGTCAGGTGGCTTCCTTCCGGCGACGCAGGAAGTCGAAAAACTCCACGCCCTCGCGCAACCGGCGCTTCATCATGTTCCAGTCGCGCAGCATCTCCGACACGATCGACCAGATCTTCGAGGGGCGGAAATAGAAGCGCTTGTAGAATTCCTCGACCTTGTCGAAGATCACGCTCGCCGGCAGATGCGGATAGCTGAGCTGCGCGATCTGGTTGCCGCCATCGGTCAGCAGATCGTTGCTGTTGTCGAACCAGCCATTCTCGGTCGCCTGCTTGTACAGGAACGTCCCCGGATAGGGCGCTGCGAGCGACACCTGGATGGTGTGCGGATCGATCTCCTTGGCATAGTTGATCGTCTCTTCGATCGTCTCCTCAGTCTCGCCGGGCAGGCCGAGGATGAAGGTGCCGTGGATGACGACGCCGAGTTCGTGGCAGTCCTTGGTGAACTGCTTCGCCACGTCGACGCGCAGGCCCTTCTTGATATTGTGCAGGATCTGCTGGTTGCCGCTCTCGTACCCGACCAGCAGCAGGCGCAGGCCATTGGCCTTGAGCACCTCAAGCGTCTTTTTCGGCACATTGGCCTTGGCGTTGCAGCTCCACGACACCGGGAAACCCTTTTTGCCGAAACCCAGCTTGCCGAGCGCGATCGCCAGCTCCTCGACGCGGGCATGGTTGTCGGTCAGCGTGTCGTCGTCGAAGAAGATCTCCTTGGTCTCGGGGATATTCTCCAGGATGTATTCGATCTCCTCGATCACCTTGGGGACCGAGCGGAAGCGATAATTATGGCCGCTGATCGTCTGCGGCCACAGGCAGAAGGTGCAGCGGCTCTTGCAGCCGCGCCCGGTGTAGAAGCTCACATAGGGGTGGAGGAGATAGCCGCCGAAATATTTGTTGATGGTCAGGTCGCGCTTGTAGACCGGCGAGACCATCGGGAGGACATCCATGTCCTCGATGATCGCGCGATCCTTGTTGCGCACGAAAGCGCCATCGGGCGCACGCCAGGTGATACCGTCGACGGTCGCGAGCGGCGCGCCCTGGGCGATTTCGAGGATCGTGAAATCATATTCCTCGCGCGCGACGAAATCCACGTGCGGCGTGGCGGCGAGGCTTTTGTCGGGCTCGACCGCGACCTTGGCGCCGACAAAGCCGATGATGATTTTGGGATTGCGCTCCTTGATCAGCGCCGCGGTGCGGATGTCCTGGCCGAAGCTCGGCGTCGAGGTGTGGAGGATGACGAGGTCGCGCTCGTCGAACTCGTGGCAGATATCGTCCCAGCTCTGGTCGTGCGCCGGCGCATCGATCAGCTTCGAGCCTTCGACCATCGCGGCGGGCTGTGCCAGCCAGGTCGGATACCAGAAGGACTTCACCTCGCGCTTCATCTGATAGCGCGCGCCAGCACCCCCATCATAACCGTCGAACGAGGGCGCTTGCAGAAACAGGGTACGCATCATGCGGAAATCTCCGGGTCGGCCGTGATGCGGCCGTCTGCTCCCATTCTAAGCCGTTGTCCGCGCCAATCAACCGAACGGGTGAAGAAGGTTGCGACGAATATCGCAAAGGTGAGGCAATCGCGCACCGGTAGCAGCCAAAAGGGCGCCGTCCGCGCGCCTGCCTGACGGTCGACCCCATGCGCGACCAACATGCGGGCGAGGAGCGACAGAAGGACGATCGCCGCGCCGATCGCGTGCGCCGGGGCCAGCACGGCGCCGAGCAGCGCCAGCGGAAAGGGCATGCCGACCACCGATCCGGCAAAGGCGCCGGGCACCACACCTCGCACCGTCGCGCTCCAGCGCAGCTCATGCCGCCACAGCTCGGCAAAGCTCCGTTCGTCCGAGCCATGGACGACGAGCATTGGCGGCACGACGACCTTCAGTCCCAGCGCCTCGACCGCAGCGCCGATCGCATAATCATCGGCCAGCACATCGGCGAACCGTTCGAAGCCGCCGATCCGGTCGAGCGTCTCGCGCCGCATCGCGATCGTCGAGCCCATGCACGGCCGGGCGAGGCCGAGAGCGACGCCGAACACCGCGCCGGGCAGGAACTGATAACCCAGCCCTGCCGCCCCAAGCCGCGACCAGAACCCGGCATCCCCGCGCCCACGATAGAGGCAGGTGACGGCGCCGACACCCGGCTGGTCGAGCGCGGCTAGGATCCGGGCGAGATAATCCGGTTCGACGGCGATATCACTGTCGCTGAGAATGACGATCGGGTTCGTGGCTCGCGGCACCATGTTGATGAGATTCGAAATCTTGCCGCTGGCGCCGTGCACCGTGGTATCGAGCACGAGATCGATCGTCGCGGCGGGGTGGCTTGCCTTCAATGCCGTGACAGCGCCGATCGCAGGATCGTCAGCGCGCTGCACGCCGCAGAGCAGCTGGATCGGTCCGTCATGATTCTGGACCAGGAAGCTGGCGAGATTCGCGTTCAACAGCGGTTCGGCACCGTGGAGTGGTTTCAGAAGTGTAACGGCGTCGCTGCGTTGTGGTGGTGTCGGTTGGTGCGAGAAGAACCGCTTGAACACGATCGCGGCCGTCGCCGTGTAGAGCGCGCCTATCCCGGCCAGTGCCAGCAACGCCCAGCCGAGAATCGCTGCAATCATCGATTCCGCCCGACGCGATCGAAGGCCCAACCCTCACCCCCGTCGCCCCGGACTTGTTCCGGGGTCCACCGTGCCGCGCATATTGTCGTCGCGACGCCTGCGGATCGGTGGATGCCGGAACAAGTCCGGCATGACGATAAAGGGGCAGGCTTCATTCCCACCTCCCTATCGTCCGCCACGCATCCTGTGTAGAGCGCGCGATCGATGGACGCGGAGGCGGGGTGAGCCAGGATTCGGATATTGTCCTCGTCACCGGCGTGTCGGGATTCGTCGGCTCGGCGGTGGCGCGCGTACTCGCCGCACAAGGGCGGCAGGTCCGTGGGCTGGTCCGCGCATCGAGCCCGCGCACCAACCTCCAGGATTTCCCCGGCACGCTCGTCGAAGGCGACGCCCGCGACCCTGAAGCAATGCTCAGTGCGGCCCAAGGCGCTCGTTACCTATTCCACGTCGCCGCCGACTATCGCATCTGGGCGCCCGATCCCGAAGAGATCGTCCGCAACAATCTCGCCAGCACCCGGGCGGTGATGGAGGCCGCGCTGGCGGCGGGGGTCGAGCGGCTCGTCTATACCAGCAGCGTCGCCACGCTGAAGCCGCAGCCCGGCGGCGTCCCGGCCAATGAAAGCCATGCCGCGACGCCCGAACAGGCCGCCGGCGCCTATAAGCGCAGCAAGGTCGTGGCCGAGCGGCTGGTCGAGCAGATGGTCGCCGAGCGCGGCCTGCCGGCGGTGATCGTCAATCCCTCCACGCCGATCGGCCCGCGCGACGTGCGGCCGACGCCGACAGGCCGGATCATCGTCGAGGCGGCGAATGGCGGCATGCCCGCCTTTATCGATAGCGGCCTGAACCTCGCCCATGTCGATGATGTCGCGGCGGGCCATGTGCTCGCGCTCGAACGCGGTGTCATCGGACAGCGCTATATTCTCGGCGGGCAGGACGTTCAGCTCGGTGCGATGATCGGCGCCGTCGCCCGCGCGGTGGGGCGCAAGCCGCCGACCGTCAGCCTGCCGCGCACGCCGCTCTTCCCGCTCGCTTACGCCAATGAGGCGCTCGCGCGGATCACCGGCAAGGATCCGTTCCTGACGGTGGATTCGCTCAAGATGGCGAAGCACAAGATGTTCTTCAGCTCAGGCAGGGCTGAGGCCGAACTCGGCTATACCTCGCGCCCTTGGGAAGAAGCAGTGGCCGACGCGGTTGCCTGGTTCCGCGGCGCAGGGATGATCCGGTGATCATGGTTGCCGTCGGAATGCTGAGCCTCGCCATCTGGCTTGGCCTCGTCTTCGCGCATGGTGGCTTCTGGCTGACCCGTGAGCGCGACACCCGCGACCTGCCTCCGCCGCCCGCGGCCTGGCCCGAGGTGGTGGCGATCGTCCCGGCGCGCGACGAAGCGGATGTCATCGCGCGCTCGATCGGCAGCCTCGTCGCGCAGGATTATCCGGGCAGCTTCAGCGTGATCCTCGTTGATGATTCGAGCAGCGACGGCACCGCCGCCGTCGCTCAAGGCCTGAACGGCAATCACCCCCTCCAAGTCCTGACCGGGCAACCGCTGGCACCCGGCTGGACCGGCAAGCTCTGGGCCGTGGCGCAAGGCGTGGAGCATGCCGGCATAACACCGCATTATCTCTGGCTCACCGACGCCGATATCGAGCATGCGCCCGACACGCTCACCACCCTGGTGGCGCGCGGCGAGGCGAACAATCTTGTCCTCGTGTCGCTGATGGCGAAGCTCCGCTGCGACAGTTTCGCCGAGCGCGCCCTGATCCCCGCCTTCGTTTTCTTCTTCCAGATGCTCTACCCCTTCGGCCGTGTGAACAAGCCGACGGGCATCGGCGGCGCGGCCGGCGGCTGCATGCTGGTCCGCCGCGACGCGTTGGAACGGGCAGGCGGCATCGCCGCGATCCGCACCGCACTGATCGACGATTGCTCCCTCGGCGCGCTGCAGAAGAAGCAGGGGCGGATCTGGCTCGGTCTCACCGATCGCTCGCGCAGCATCCGGCCCTATGACGGCGCCGGCGCCATCGCGGCGATGATCTCGCGTTCAGCTTATGCCCAGCTCGGCTATTCGCCGCTGATGCTCGCCGGCACATTGGTCGGCCTCGCCCTGGTCTATGGCGCGCCGCCGGCGCTGGCGCTGTTCGCCACCGGAGCGGCGCGGCTCGCCGGCCTTGCCGCCTGGGCGCTCATGGCGATCTCCTTCCAGCCGATCGCCCGCTTCTATCGCCGCTCGCCGCTCTGGGGCATTGCGCTGCCGCTGATCGCCGCTTTCTACGCTGGCTGCACCTTGCTATCGGCGTGGCAGCATATGCGGGGACGTGGTGGAATGTGGAAGGGTCGCGCTCAGGCGGCAGAGATGCGCTGATGGCTGATCCCGCAGACCTCGCCTCGGGCAAGGGCCACCGCGACGAGAATTTCCCCGTCGCGTCGATGTTGCTCAAGCCCGAGCACCGCGCGCCGGTCATGGCCTTTTACCGCTTCGCCCGGCTCGCCGACGATATCTCCGATCACGAGACATTGCCGTCGGCCGAAAAGCTCGCCCAGCTCAGCCGCATGCGCGCCGGGCTCGATGGTGACCCCGAGGGCACCGCAGAAGCTGTGGCGCTCCGCGCGGTGATGGCCGAGCGAAAGCTTGATCCGGTCCATGCGCATGATCTGCTCACGGCGTTCGAGCGCGACTGCACCGTCAACCGCTATGCCGATTGGGACGGGCTGATCGACTATTGCCGCTATTCCGCCATGCCGGTCGGGCGCTATGTGCTCGACGTTCACGGCGAGGACCGCGCGACCTGGCCCGCCTCCGACGCGCTCTGCGCCGCGCTCCAGGTGATCAACCACCTGCAGGATTGCGGCAAGGATTACCGCACGCTCGACCGCGTCTACATCCCCGCGTCGACCTTCGCCGCGACCGGCGCACGAATCGACGAACTCGGCGCGGACGCGGCGACGCCTGCGTTCAGGGCAGCGATCGTCTCGCTGGTCGCCCCGACCCGCGCGCTGCTCGATCAGTCGGCAAAGTTCAGCGCGACGATCGCTGATCGCCGCCTGGCCGCCGAGGTCGCGATCATCCACCGCCTCGCCGTCAGCCTGTGCGGGCGCCTCGAAACCCGCGATCCGCTCAGCGAGCGAGTCCATCACCGCCCCTGGGAAGCCGCGTTGCTCGCGACAGGTGCTGCGGCCGGCAGCTTCTTCCGGCGCGCGGCATGACGAGCGACGCAATCCCAACCGAGCTGCAGAAGCAGGTCTCGGGCAGCTCCTTTTATGCCGGCATGCGCGTCCTGCCCAAGGCCGAGCGCGAGGCGATGTACGCGATCTACGGCTTTTGCCGCCTCGTGGACGACATCGCCGACGATCAGCAGGGCAATCCCGAAGGCCGGATGGCGGCGCTCGACGCGTGGCGCACCGATCTCGATTCGCTCTACGCCGGCGGCCCGGCCGGTCAGGCGGCGCTGGTCGCGGATGCCGTGCGGCGCTTCAATCTCGACCGCGCCGATTTCGAGGCGGTGATCGACGGCATGGCAATGGATGTCGATCGCGATATCCGCTGGCCGAGCTGGGCCGAACTCGATCTTTATTGCGACCGGGTCGCCTCGGCTGTCGGCCGCTTGTCGGTGCGCGTCTTCGGCATGGATGAAGCGCCCGGGATCGAGCTCGCCTACCATCTCGGTCGCGCGCTCCAGCTCACCAATATCCTGCGCGATATCGACGAGGATGCCGGGATCGGCCGTGTGTATCTGCCCGCCGAAGCCATCACCGCCGCGGGTATCCCCTTCACCACGCCCCTCGAGGTCATCGCCGATCCCCGGATCGACGAGGTGTGTCGCGCCGTCGCCGCGACCGCCCACGATCATTATCGCAAGGCACACGCGCTTCTCGCCACGCGCCCGCGCGGGCATTTGATCGCGCCCCGGCTGATGGAGGCGGCCTATGCCAAGGTGCTTCACCAGACCGAGGCGATCGGCTGGAAGCCGCCCCGCCACCGGGTGAAGGTATCGAAGCTCGGGCTGCTCTGGATGGTAGCGCGGCTGTGGCTGATTCGGTGAGCTTCAGCCGGGCAACGATTGCTGGTGCTGGCCTGGCAGGTCTCTCCGCCGCCGTCGCGCTGACGGAAGCCGGCGTGCCGGTCACGATCGCGGAAGCGGCTGCACAGGCCGGCGGGCGGTGCCGCTCCTATCATGATCCCCAGCTTGGCCTGACGATCGACAATGGCAATCACCTCGTGCTTTCGGGCAATCCGGCGGTCGCGCGGTTTCGCGAGAGCATCGGCGCAACCACGCCGCTCGCTGGGCCCGACCATGCGGATTTCACCTTTCACGATCTGAAGCAGGGCTCGCGCTGGACCGTGCGCATGAATGACGGCGTGGTACCATGGTGGGTCGCCGTGCCGGCACGGCGCGTGCCGGGCACCCGGGTGGCCGATTATGTGCCGCTCGCCCGGCTGCTGGCGAAGCAGGAGGGGCGGATCGATGCCCGCATCGAGCCGCAAGGTGCAGTCTGGTCGCACCTGATCGAGCCGATCCTGCTCGCCGCCCTCAACACCGCGCCGGCCGAGGCATCTTCGCTGCTGGCGGCGGGCGTGCTGCGCGAAACGGTCGCGAAGGGCGGACGCGCGATGCGGCCGCGCATCGCCGAACCGAGCCTCGGCGCCGCCTTTATCGAGCCCGCTCTGGCCTGGCTCGACGCGCGCGCCTCGTCGGTGGTGCTTGGGCGACGTCTGCGTGCCATTGCGTTCGATGGCGACTGGGTGACCGGGCTCGATTGGGGTGCGGGCGTCGAATCGGTCGAAACGAGTGACGCGGTGGTCCTCGCGGTGCCGCCATGGGTCGCAACTGCGCTGGTTCCGGGTCTCGCCGCGCCCGATGATTTCCGCGCGATCGTCAACGGCCATTTCGCTTTCCCAGCGCCCGGCGACGCCCCGGCGATGCTCGGCCTGTTCGGCGGCACCGCCGAATGGCTGTTCGCTTTCCCCGATCGTCTCTCGGTGACGGTCAGCGCCGCCGACCGGATCGTCGATCAGGACCGCGAGTCGCTGGCAGAGATTTTCTGGGCGGATATCTGCGCTGCCCTGTCAATCGATGCGCCGATGCCCGCCTGGCAGATCGTCAAGGAAAAGCGCGCCACCTTCGCCGCGACGCCCGAGCAGAATGCCAAGCGTCCGCCCGCCACGACACGCTGGCGCAACCTGTTCCTCGCCGGCGACTGGACTGACACCGGTCTGCCCGCGACGATCGAGGGCGCGCTCCGCTCCGGCGAAACCGTGGCGCGGCGCGTGCTAGCGGGGTAAGGACGAGCCGATGCACCAGGGCTTTTCAGAGATCGCCGGCGCCGCCGCGCCGCTCGCCGCCGTCGAGGCGGCAGTCGATCGCGCGACCGCCGCGCTCGCCGCGCAGCAGCGCGACGACGGGCATTGGGTGTTCGAACTCGAAGCGGACGCCACCATCCCGGCCGAATATGTCCTGCTCCGCCATTATCTCGGCGAACCCGTCGATGTGGAGCTCGAGGCCAAGATCGGTACGTATCTCCGGCGCATCCAGTCGGCCGAGCATCATGGCTGGGGCCTTTTCCATGGCGGCGCCTTCGATGTCAGCGCCTCGGTCAAAGCCTATTATGCGCTGAAGATGATCGGCGATTCCATCGATGCGCCGCACATGACGAGCGCTCGCACCGCGATCCTGGCGGCAGGCGGCGCTGCGGCGAGCAACGTCTTCACCCGCATCCAGCTCGCCTTGTACGCGGCCGGGCCATGGTCAACGGTGCCGACGCTCCCGCCCGAGCTGATCCTGCTGCCACGCCGGTTCCCGATCCATCTCTCGAAAATGTCCTATTGGGCACGAACGGTGGTAGTGCCGCTACTGGTGCTGTGCTCGGTCCAGCCGGTCGCGCGCAACGCGCTCGGGGTGAAGGTCGACGAGCTTTACACTGGCCAGAGGATCCGCCCCGGCACCAAGGCCGCCGACACCAAATGGCTCTGGACCCACGGCTTCAATGCCCTCGATGTCGTGCTCAAGGCAGCCAATGGCCTGTGGCCGAAAAAGACCCGGGCGCGCGCCATCAAGGCCTGTGTCGATTTCGTGCTCGAGCGGCTGAACGGCGAGGACGGCCTCGGCGCGATCTACCCGGCGATGGCGAACAGCGTGATGATGTTCGATTGCCTTGGCTATGCCGAGGATCATCCCGCCCGCGCGATCGCCCGGAAATCGGTCGAGAAGCTTCTCGTGATCAAGGAGGACGAGGCCTATTGCCAGCCCTGCGTCTCCCCGGTCTGGGATACCGCGCTCGCCGCCCATGCGATGCTCGAGGCGGGCGGCGACGATGCCGAAGCCCGGGCCGTGCGTGCCCTCGACTGGCTGAAGCCGCTCCAGGTGCTCGACGTTAAAGGCGACTGGGCCGACGAAAAGCCGAACGTCCGCCCGGGCGGCTGGGCCTTCCAGTACAACAACGCGCATTACCCGGATCTCGACGACACCGCCGTGGTGGTGATGGCGATGGACCGCGCCCGCGCATCGGACGGCGTCGATCGCAGCGAGGCGATCGATCGTGGCGTCGAATGGACCGTCGGCCTGCAAAGCCGCGATGGCGGCTGGGGCGCGTTCGATGCCGACAACAGCTATCATTATCTCAATAACCTGCCCTTCGCCGATCACGGCGCTTTGCTCGATCCGCCGACCTCGGACGTCAGCGCGCGCTGCGTCTCGATGCTCGCCCAGCTCGGCGAAGCGCGCGACAGCGACCGGATGCGCGCGGCGCTCGACTATCTCGCCAAAGAGCAGATGCCCGACGGGAGCTGGTTCGGCCGCTGGGGCGTCAACTATGTCTATGGCACCTGGTCAGTGCTGTGCGCCCTCAACGCCGCCGGCATCGGCCCCGAGGAGCCGATCGTGGCGAAGGCGGTAAGCTGGCTGACCCGGATTCAGAATCCCGACGGCGGCTGGGGCGAGGATTGCGACAGCTATGCGCTCGACTATGCCGGCTACACCTCCGCGCCCTCGACCGCCTCGCAGACCGCCTGGGCGCTATTGGGATTGATGGCAGCGGGCGATGTCGATTCCCCCGCCGTCGCGCGCGGCATCGCCTGGCTCGCGGCCAATCAGGAGGCTGACGGCCTTTGGGGCCAGGAAATGTACACCGGCGGCGGTTTCCCGCGCGTGTTTTACCTGCGCTACCACGGCTACCCCAAATATTTCCCGCTCTGGGCAATGGCCCGCTACCGCAACCTCAAACGCTCCAACACGCGCCGCGTCGCGTTCGGCATGTGACGATCCTCGTCGCGACCGGCCTGCACAAGGAGGCCGGAATTCTGCGCGGGCCCGGTGTTGTGGTGGTTGCCGGCGGCGGGGATGGCGAGCGGCTGGAGCGGGAGCTCGAGGCGGCCGCCGAGGGTGCGACCGCGATCCTCTCCTGCGGCCTGGCCGGTGCGCTGGCGCCCGAGCTGAAAGCGGGCGACCTCGTCATAGGCTCCCTCTCCCAGC
>Ga0307508_10004808_pt1 | contig 13027 bp, 12 predicted proteins | sample 9_EM_MG_FD_203089 | JGI IMG/M metagenome (GOLD analysis project Ga0307508, IMG submission 203089) | Populus trichocarpa ectomycorrhiza microbial communities from riparian zone in the Pacific Northwest, United States - 9_EM | ecosystem: Host-associated > Plants > Roots > Unclassified | place... | reverse complement strand
TTGCCAACCCAACAAACTGATTCTTGGCAGGTCAGACAAAACAAGATCGACCACCGACCGTTAGAACTCCGAGTCTGCGTGACCATCCTTCGCGGTCGGAGCACGGTAAAGTTCTGCTTAGCTCTGAGGCGTGTTCAAGATACTGAAATGTCCATCAGATTGAATTGGAATGGTTCAGTTGTACTGATAGAAGCATCAAGCGTGGGTGCTTTCTTGTCGTTTTTACCGATTTAAGCAGTAGATTGACGTGAGTCTGATCCCTCTCACAGATTGACACAGACCGACGCCCGTACGGTCTCCGGTGGGAGGGGGCGTCCCAACTTTTCGAATTGACGGGAAGGTCCACCCCAGCACGTAGACATGTGAAACAATCGCATTGTAGACTCAGCTGCACCATGGTGCCATCCCAGCGATATGCCCACGCTGCAGCGTCTATCGTGTGCCTGTTAGGTGGAACAAATCTGGTTTGTATCTGTGGAACAAACCTGTTGACGAATTCTACGTTGTTCGGTCCAAGATCACATGTCACCTATTCAGCGGTTCCGACTTGAAGATAGTAGTTCCCAATTGCGAATCACCTAAAGTCTAGGTCATACCCGAGCAACAATTGTGTGCATGGGCTGGGCATGGGCATGGAAGAATTGCTCGAGCAACTGACAGGTAGGGTCCACAATATCTGATCTAATCCTTCGATCGGTTCAGATAAACTTGCGGTTCAGTGGTGTTCATCTGCCAAGTGCCATTTTTGGGTTAGTGGGCTGGGACGCTCGTCTCAGGACGAGCTGGTTTGGTGAGGACCCACTGCGTTCACAAGATGCTTGGTAGTTCGGGCGTCCGAGTCGCAACAATTTGGATGGGATGGACGGTTGGCATGCCAAAAAGGGCGGCGGTTCTGAACAAAATTTAAGCGCCAATGGCTCTAACACGCCTGCTTTCATTCTCCTCACCAAACCACCCTCTTGGATTTAACTCACTCCACGTTTCAAATTGTTAGTTCCTTGTGTCCCGGTTCAGGACAGAAGAGAATGTGATCCTACGGCACCTCGGTCCATTATGCCTTTGCCAACGCTCCTGCATCAACGGATTGGCTTGGAGCGCGGTTCTGCCAACCTCCAACATACGATGTTTCCACCACGTCTCCAAGATTTAATGAACACTTGGCATTCCCCGCGTCACGCCTTCCGTTGGCAAGGCGGCTTTCCTATGGTATTGGCGCGTATGGGACATTTTCTTTGGCCCTATATAAATGCCCGACCTCGAGTACATTATCCTGCCAGTACGTTTCGTTCGACACTGCGGACACGAAGGTTGTTCTAGCGATAACTATGGACAACCCGACTAGATACAATCGAAACTGGTCCAAAAGGGTATGCCGCCTCTCTTTTCGTAGCTTCAGCTCGACTCGACTCACAGTTTCTCTCAAAGGATATTCTCGTGTTCAACAAGAATATTTTTGAGGAAAAAGAGGTCGCCTGTCAGTGGGTGGACAACGGGACACTCTGCAACGACCTAGTGAAGGTGAAGAACTTCAGAAATCACCTACATGACAAGCACGGGGTCACGCCCGACTTGCAATACGCGTGTCAATGGTACGGATGCTGTACTAGCGACCCAATGAGGAGGGCAAGCCTCGAAAGGCACATGAAGGAACAGCACGTTTCCTTCAGGTGGCTCTGCCCCTACTGTAGAGAACCGTTCACGAGGGAGTCGACCCTCCAAACTCATATCGAACGATCCCCTACTGGACATGAATAGCATCTCGTGAGTGTGTAACTACTTAAATATGATCAGTGATTGGTAACTTATAACGAATTGCAGGCTATTCGATCATATCGTTCTTGATCACATTGAGCCTTCCCAACGAATTATACACCCTGACAATGATACAGTACCTACCTCCCCTTACTCTACTCTCTGATTCCGGGTACACCATAGTGTCGTTCATAATTCTGTCTCAAACCCCCTGTGACAGTCGACTCTCGCACATCTCGTTCCGATCAATGCTTGGTAGCCTGGTAGCGCTTTGTCGATGTTCCGCATTCGGGATAATTGATTTTCGGTGCCGTTCGTTGAGGTATGAATCACTATTTAATTGATCATGAAACTTGCCCTCTACAACGATTTGTATCTCATAGTGATCACTTCAGTTCACTGCTCGAACATACGTTGCGCACTGACTGAGATCTTTTGGGGTGACGATTGCACGTGCTGATTCGGCCATCCAGTACAAGAACAGCCAATGGCACATCTCCGTGATCGTTCCGGGTACTCCTCGGGAATTAACCACCGCACAGCATGCGCCTTGGCAGTCTACCAACCACTTTCGAGTGGATGGTGTTGGATGACAATCATGCCAATAATATTGATCGGGCACCTTATCTATTCATTCGCCTTCCATGCGGGTCTTGTGCCATACGTAAAAGGTAGGCAGTTTGTGCTGATAGAGGCAGCACTCCGTGCCTCGTGGAACCTGGCCGTTGGCAAGCCACAGCCAAGCTGGCAAAACACAACGTTTTGATGCGAACCAACCTCCATTCCTTCCGGTCTATTCACGGTGGTACCTTGACCAACTTTCCTGCCAATCCACGTTCTGCTTCTATTAATTGAACAGTGTGGAGGGTCTGCCCCAGAGGTTGGCAGGGTTGATGGAATTCACATGTATTGGCGCTCATTCCGGCTACTGGGCAGAGTGATTGCCCTGTCGCCTTGGTCGGTGACACGCCCAAGACCTCCGAGCTGTTCCACGGAATGGCAGCCAGGTCAGAAATCCACTTCCCCGTTTGACAGCACGGATCGCAAAAAATGGGGTTGAGTTGATATCTTTTGTTGGCAGGACCTCTCCCTCGATATCAATGTTCTATTGGCAGGGCGGCCCGATCGGTTTTGTATACCGTATGCCAGCGAAGTTCTTCAAAGAAGAGTTCATGGATAAAAGGTAGGATGTCTGTTTTCCGGTGGTCTACACGCAATCCACTCACAGGAAGATTCCTTCACAATGTTGCATCCTTTCAATGAGCAGTATTTTTTCAACGGTCATCCTTCCGCCAGTGAAGTCATTCCTGAATATCCTTGGTGAGTCCTGCACTGGAGTTTTCATTGAAACCTAGTTTTACGACGGTTACTGTTGCAGTATAGGGCCTATGGACTCTACCTTTGACTGGCTAACAGCGTTACAAGCCCCTTCTTTCCGTTCCTCAAGCACTGACAGCCTCTTCTGGCCAGAATTTGCTTATAATCCATGGATTCCCCATGAGAATGCCCTGGGATTATCCGGAATGAATGAACCCGAGCCCGTTCGTGCCGTAGATCCATCCGCCTGTCCATTTGTAACGACCACATGGGACGAGACCGACAGTCAATCTTTCAGTACTTCGGATTGGCACCAGCTTTCCCCGCCTGCCGGTGTGTTGCGCCCTGGTCAGCCACCTGCTCCCCATTATTCGTCCGTTCGCGGAGGAACAGCACTTGTTGGGGTTGAGGAGACTCTCGTTCCGGACCCGGCATACCCTGTAACACTACCAGAGTATCATCCCGTCCAGAAATCAGCCGCGCACTCACCGCACAAACACGTCAACGCGTCGCGATCGCTAGTCCAATCTACGTCCCCTCCAACTCACTCACTGCGTCACACACCCTATCCTATCGGTCCCGACAGCATGAGACGCAGCACTTCGCCCGTCTCTTTTCATCAGTGTCAATGGTTCGACGGCACTGGATCATGCGATGCGCTCGTGGCGGGTACCAAAAATGCGATCGGACAGCATTTGCAGGCTGCGCACGGGCTCCGACTCAAGGCCGATAAGACGATCCAGGTCTGTCACTGGGAGGGGTGTCGGAAATCGATGCGAAGGGAAAGCATCGCGCGACATATTCTTGCCGTCCATATGCTGGACAAGGTACTCTGCCCGAGCTGTGGATCGCGTTTTGCGCGCACGGATTCTATGCAGAGGCACCAGAGGACGCAGTGCCCGGCCCAGGGAGAAGGATCTGATGCTTGCGCAGCGGAGTGAGCTCACTCAGTGCCATACGTGGGCTCCGCGAAACATATCAAATTCCGGTTGCAATTTCCATACTTTGTCTAGCGCGTGAAGTTGATCTTCGCGATAGAATTGTTTCTTGGGTAGTGTCTCATTTTTCTAGGTTTCAAGTTAGGTATATGGTTTGGTGTTGTTGCATTCTTCTTGTCTGAAAGCTTATCTTGTCAAAGAATATCAACGTACATACCTATGTAAAATGTCGATATAAGCGCTACAGAGTATATCAGGTACAGAAAGTGCGCATGACGCAGTCGGACCTCATGAGTGAGGAGGCAGTGAAGCAACACCTATCAGTTCCTCCCCGGATACTTGACTTTTCCCCGGAGCACTTCCATGAGTAATCCTACTGCGGAACCCTCTTTCTCCGCCTGCCTCTCTTTCTTGCTCTTATCCCTCTCACCTCCGTGCATGAGAGCAGACCGTCTCATCTCGGCGGTGCTCCCTTCTGCATCCTGGCGGGCGCGTGCAAACACCGGCGCAGTCTGCAATGCGATGGCAGGCATCGAGAATCGTTTCCTCCGACGTGTGGTGTCCTCCCTCGAAACCAAACCATCGTCCACTACATCCTGTAGTGTCAGCACTGCACTCTCTTGCGAGTGACCGTCGAAAGATGCAGAGACAGAAAATCCCTCGCGTGGTTGATCGCGTATGCGGATTTCGATCCCAATCTCATCTTTGCCATGTTCTCCGTCTGCCTCGTCTTCCCCCTCTCTCACCGAACTGAGACCGGGGGCACTCGAAATCGAGGAGGGTATACTGAGGCCACGCTCGTGCAGAGCGAAGTCTTCAAGAATGTCGTGGTAACTCCGCGGACGCGTCGGAGAGGGGCGCACTCGGATTGGACGCGTCGGGACGTATCCTTGGTCCTCTTGGCGGTTGTCCTGGTTCACACGTCCGTCTGATGCATCTTCGGCGTGCAAGTGCAAAGGGGAAGGCGGGTTTGGGTCCGAATCCCCAGAGGAGATACGAGGGAGATGTGTGATACGCTTCGAAGGGCTGTTCGTGGCACTGTCAGGGACCCCGTGTACCTGAGTGTGCGGATCCCTCAGAGGGCTGCTCGGCTTTGTAGGGCTCGTACTAAGACGTGACTTTCGGGAAGGGCTGGCACTGAGTGCCGCTCGCGAGGGACTCCGGCTCAGCGCACCTACAACGGGACTAAGGTCCATTGCCATCAGAGCTTCCCCGATGTCCTTGCTAGCTACTTGACGAGATGGGATAGATAACCACGGTTGAATGCCACGGATCGTGTCGGGGTCTTCGTCGGCTTGAGGTGTGGATGACCGATCTGATGGTGTACGGCTAGAAGAAGACGGCAGCGTTGCAAATGACGCAGGAGAGAATGGTTCAGGACCAGTTGGAGATGGTACAATGAACGGGAATGCTGCTTCGTAGCACTCCTCGCAAGCACGAACAAGCTTCGGTTTCTGCTTCTTGTGTGCAGGCGATGCATCGCCATCGTCTTGGGCTATATAAAATGCCTTATAGACACTCTTTAGCGCTCCCGAATACGGTGTTAAATTCGAGAGTAAAATGTACCTACCTTTCCAGAACACGCCGCGCAAACGACACGCCCACAAAGCCTGCAATGATGTTTCCTTCTCCAAGCACCACCGCCTCCCACCCTTTTCCCGACCTGATGCCTCTCGTTCTCGTCTTGTTCGATCTCCGACTTCTGCTTGCCTTCAGCTCCACTAGTATTTTCCTTTCCGACCCCCCACCCAAATACGTCACCTAACCTAAGGTCCAATACAAATCCAAATGGCTGGCCGCACCTCATGCACGTATCCGTTCTTGAATCCGGAATCCAGACAGGCGGAAGAAAATTATCCAACTGTGCACGACGAGGGCGGGGACGAGAGGTCCCGCCCAACGACAAACCCGCCTGTGGATGTCTGAGAGACGTTTCATTTCCATCTCCCGCGTCTTCCAACTTGTGTTCATAGTCAGTATCGTCGCTCTCACTCGCAAACGCGCGTAGTGCGCGTCTGAGGTGGACACCCGAGGTGCTGGCTGAGAGGGTCGAATCTGGATTTGACAGCGCAAGTGCCGCTAGACGCGCAGCACGTGTAGTCCGGATGGAGTCTACCCATGACGTGAGACTGTTAGAATCCTCCAGGTTGGATGGGGATGAACCTTGATGGGTAAGCGCGTGACGGCTGATAAACACACGAAGCAATAGTAGTGCGTACCATGATGCAAGGCAAACGATCCCTCCGGGCTTAGCACTTCGACCCTCTCCTCGCCTCTGCTTCTGGATCCCACACCACTGGGTCGATCGACGCCAATAACTACCTCCATGTCGACAAGACTCATGTAACCCCTGCACCACCACTTCTCTTCATCGCCGCCACAGAGCGCATTTATCGACACCTTCCGCTTACGAGGGCTCTGACCGCCTCCATCATGAACGAGGACGCCAACACTCGTTTCTTCGCGTTCGAGCCATAATAGGTAATCACTGAGCAGTAAAAACTCGAAGGGCTTTCGTCCAGCTCCTTCGCCTTCTCCGCCTGATCGTATCAGCGTACCACGCTTGATGAGTCGCCTTCCCGGCGCTACAAGTGGGGTAAGCACAGATGGCAGGTCACGAGTGTTGCGTTGGAAGGATATCAACGCGAGTGTTTGTGCATGAGTGGCGAGTGACATATTGAGAGAGACAGTGACTGTCCATGAATCAGTGAATTGTATGCGTGCCAGATTTACAGATCCGCAAGCGTACTCTTCTCAACCAGTCCTCGAGCTTCTTGTAGCTTCTCCCATTCGGGGTCATCAGGATCAGTAGAATCGAGTAGGTCTTTGAGCAATAAAAGGTATCGCGGACACCGTTGCACGGGTGTGAGAAGGTAATCTGCCAACCTAAGGTGTGCGCACACGTGGTGAGATTCCTGGGCTCGCAGGAAGGTTAAAAAGGCTGGATTTTGTGTGGAAGGCTGTGAGAGCGAGGTCAAAAAGGTTAATGCGGCAGGAAAGGCCGTGATGAACGGGGCATATAGAGAAAGATACGGAAAGTGCGCCAGAAGCAGGGACGAAAGCGGGGTATTGTGGTTAGACGTTGGCGCGGGCGGGTGGACACGTCTAGACAACGCAGCAAAGAATGTATGATGAAAATTCCAGATATCGATGAAGTTTGAGAAAAGTGTCGTTATCTCGTTTCGTGTCAGAAGCGGTTTGGACGTATCCAGTGATCGAAGGATGGGCGTTAGGAAATGCTAACCGAAATGAAAGGTAAATCGCTGGAAACGGCAAGTGGATAAATACACACATTGTAAACGAGATCGAGGCCATCGAGGTATGACTTCTCGGTGGCATAGAACTCCGAGATGATTTTGGACCGCTTTACCAGTCCGTCGCCGCCAGCCTGCGTCCGCCTATGCGACCTTGTAGCCGGGTTGAGCGACCTGCGCTTCACCCGACGGTGTTGGTGCACGGTGACTGATTCTTCTGCGAGTGAGTCGAACGACGCGAGACTTGCAACGGACTGTCTGTGAGCAGCGAGTGCGGAGCTGGGAGTAGTTGGGAGAGAGATGCGGCGAAAAGGAAGGTGAGGGACAGGGAGCGGGGAGATGGATACTGACTCTGACGTTGGAAAGGAAACAAAGTGAGATGGGTTGGTCGACATCGCCAGCGACAGTGGCGGCGGTCGGATCGCAGCTGAGGACGGCAACGTTGTCGGGGACGACGACGCTAGTCTCGTTCGGTGCGGAGTTGACGGGCCGAGTCAGAAGATGACTCAAATCCAAAAAAGGAAAATCTCCTGTGACACAACCGTCTCGGGTCGGGAGAATCAAAAAGATTTGGCCAACGTGGGGATCGAACCCAAGACCTTCGCGTTATTAGCACGACGCTCTAACCAACTGAGCTAGTCGGCCAACGCGAGATGGAATCACAAGTCACAACATCAACATTATTCATTGTTTAGTCGAAATTCTCCTACTCTGGCAACCGCCTAGCTAGCGGTACAAATGGAGCTGGTTTCCGATTTTTGCTGGAGGTGTCAGAATGACGACGCTTGTTCGAACAGCCTGCTTCTGGTTCGGAAAAAGCATTTATTGAGATTCCAGAATGAGGGCGAGAAAATATCACAATCTATTGTAGCAAAATCTCGCGATTTCACAGCTTTCATGATTAGTAGCAGATCCTGTGTATCCAGTTTGACCAAGTCCCCGAGACTGACGTGCTCTAGATACTTCCTCGTTTCGGTTTGAAAGGCGGGTGACCCCGTTTGTTTTATTTTTACAAGATAACGTGGCCAAAGCGAAATATGGCAAAAGGTGCGCCTCTAGTTTGCTCTGATTAACGTTTCCTACGTCGTTTCGAAGCATGGGACGAGTGAGCTGTCTGTTTGTGTCACTGTGTGTGGTGCTATGTTTGATGATCGATCGACCCAGGTAGTGGTCAAAGCGCAACGTCGACGGCGACGGAGAGATCGTTTGGGGACGTGAGATCACGTTCGACAATACGATCGTCTTCACCCGTTCGTACTCTCCCGTCGCTATAGAACATACCTGAACAGCACGGCGTCCATACTTGCGACAAGCGGCGCACGCGGTCAGAAATGCATGATGCGTCCCCAGAATATACACTCGAGGATGGGATCCCCGAGGTCGATCTCCTCCGGAAACCGGATTACCGCAAAACGCTGGACATTGATCGTCGCGTGACAACTGTGGTAGATGTTTCGGATGATCGTGAACGATGTAAGCTAGTTTCTTTGCAATAGTTAGTTATATCTATCACGACGCATGGAGGTTTCATTAGGAGATTCTTGCGGGTATGTTACCACCGCCTTTGGATTCTTCCCACTGGAGGTGGGTATAAGTGATACTCGTAAGCAATATCTGGAGTAGAGGCTATGGGCAGAATTTTACCATTGGTCGTTAAAGGGTCCACGATAGACGTGTAGCACAATCAGAGACCAAGCAGCAGCAGGAAAGGGGAACTGGTAACTCGTATCGTAGCTTCTCTGTCGGAATTATGATGATACGAAGTGGAACGCACGATGTACACAGATACGGTAAGGTGGTTTGGGGTACTCCACAAGTGTCCTCGCCCTTAGTTCGACGACGGGTACAGTTCACATCAAAGATATTGGCGCTTGTCAGGTGATCCGGGGTTCACCGCAGTACAGGCAAGTCTGCATTACGGGTCGTGACCGTCTTGCAGTCCGGCTGACACCAAGTGGGGATCTTGATTAGACGACAACCAAAGTTAATCCAGGAGGCATTGGTCCAGGAGGCGACTAGGACCGTCCGGAAGTGTCTCGATACTCCATTTAGAACGGAGCTCCACCGAGTAGTCGTCATAGTCTCCAGCAAGGAACTTGTACATAGAAGCCCAACCAATCATTGCGGCATTGTCTGAAGTGGACGTTAGCCTTTGGCGAGCGAATGTAAGGAGTATCATACCTGTGCAAAGTTCGATTGGAGGATAAATGAGCGATATTTTGAACTCAGGACTGTAGTCGTTCAACGCGTCCCTAAGTCTACGAGTTCGTTGTTAACATACGTTCCGCGAAAGAACAAACATGCAAACCTAGCCCTCAAGTACAAGTTGCTCGCCACACCACCGCTAACAACGACGTGTCGTACATCGATCCCCTCTTCCCGCAGCATAGAATGGCACTGAACAAGCTTATCGCAGAGCTGTCGCGCCACCCCATCCTGGAACGCACGTCCGAGGGCGCGTCGGTGCGCTGCGGTAAGTGGCGCCTCGGACCTGAATATATGCCGTCCTACTGCGGAATGAAGACCGCTAAACGAGAATGCAAGCTGTCCGGGCATGGGAACTGAAAACGGGCGTATCTCTGGGACGCTCGGACCATCGCCCCCTTGGCGACAAAATTCTTCCAGTGCGGCAGCTGGACCCCGCGCACCCCATGGCATGTTCAACATGCGGGCCACCTTGTCATGCGTACGACCGACGCTTTCGTCGACGGTATTGGCAAGGATACGGAAGGATGAATGAGTTATTGCGAGAACGAGTAGGGTATGACCTCCGGATATCAACAATGTCAAGAACGGGAACTGAGGGCATTCTTCTAGAGGCGCCGTGAGGAGTGGCGTTAGCGCGTGCGCTTGCTAGGGAACATGCGGGGGAAGTGAGAGGGCGGATTCTGACATAGGGTCCAATAAGACCTCACCATATGATGCACGCCGACGAGGGGTTTGCCAAGTGCGGCAGCAAGCGTTTTGGCAGCGTTTGATCCGACGCTGAGACAACCCCCAATACCTATTTCCCGGTGAGCCGTTAGAACGCGTCCTTCAATAGTCCATACTCACCAGGTCCTCTCGTAAAAGCGATTCCGTCAATGTGCTGCATCGACATGCCTGATTCCGCGAGTGCTCTTTTAACAGCAATGGGCTACACCAATGAACCCCCTCAACGAACTCGGACACGTCGAGCATTACTGTATGCTTACCATGCTGCGCTGGTGCCCCTCAATCGCAACCGTGGGGTGAATACCACCAAAATCTTCATGCCTAGTATGCAAACGTGAAGCAGCGACGAAGGCGCACATTATCATATAGACTTACAAGTGATGTTGCTTGATGACTACATTGGACATGATTTGTCGTGACGATGTCACGACCGCCGCACAAGTATCATCTGCAGAGCTTTCCACCGCTAGGACCGTGAAAAACCTGAATCTGCCTGCAATAAATTAATTGATCCGGCATATTGACATCGAAAACGGGCTCAAACCTTTGCGTCGGAACAGACCTTTTACACCGCTTGAATTCGTACTCGAACGGTATGATAGCAATGGAGAAAAGGCCCGGGCCAGCGCAAAGAAACTGAACATATGCAGCCAGAGTCAGCCTAGCTATTGAAAACTTCCTGTCACGGTCATCTCGCTTCTAGTATCACAGCCACACACCCCTGTCTGCCACTAACAAACACACACGACATTTCGAGCAGTCTCTTGCTTTCCACTCCGAAATGTCACACCGCCGCAGATGACCATTCCTAGAGGTTCGTGTTCGTGAGGGACTTACCCCATCGAGACCGAGATGTCACATGGCCAACTGGTTTGCGATATCGCTATCTGGATTGCACATTTGTGTCTCTCTGCCAGTGAGCCAGACGGTAGAGCCTCTCCCGTTACGCTCGCTACGAGCCGTGTCACGCTGATGTTTCCAAACAATCGCGCGTTTTGTAGGGGAAGTCAATGGCCTCCCATCGCTGTCTAATGGACTACCACTACCTTCATGCAGTTAGGCGGGGGCCACCTCTCCCCCAGTCCCTTTAGAGGCTTCAGTGGCCAGGAAAGGTATGCGCAACCATACAGAAACGACGCGATCGTCTCTCGTCTTGCACAACTTGAAGACAGGTTCGCTGGTACAGCAAACTCCACCTTGGACTTGTATTTCTTTAAGGCTCCAACCTGTCTCGGAGTGGAGATGACGAGTAGGCGAGCGTTTGCATTATAATGTATGTTCCATGGTAAATGGCCTGCAAGCTGCGCCATGATGCATGATGCATGATGGCTCATCCTCGTTCCGCTTCATTGGGTCTTATGATTGCCGTGTATTCACTGGGTTCTGTGGCTGCCATTTTATTTGCGAGACGATACAGCTAACCGTCTTATAACTCGTACCCGGGATGAACCATTCTCCTTGATAACCCATAGGTTTTTTTGATTTCCGAGTTCCATTGCGCACCCATAATGTGATAATCCATACTCGGGTGCTCTTCCATATGGGTTGTAGTAGTAAGAGAGTCGACTATAACTTGAATAATGTAGGTGCATTTAGTATCTCTTCGGTTCACGGTGCCATGTGTCCTGAACCGTGCTCACTCTGGGTTTACATAACCGGACAAATGCAGGTGTCTGCGTGTTTCGAACCAACTGGTCAACGTTGTGAACACTGATTCGTTCGGAGGCACTTGCGCTATCAATCGTGCGAGTCCAAGATAACATGATTTGCTTCCCAGGCCAACCCATGTAAACCAGGCATATACCACGTTCTAGCGTCGCCATCGCCATGTCCACCAAGTCCTGCAACCTCGGGCAGAGTCTGTAGAACCTGTGTACACCAAACACGCGGCCTACGGTCCTCTCATTGTCATTCCAATGGTCTCGCGGGGGTCCATGCATGGAAGTTATTCTCAACTGGAGAGTAACGATGCAATTGTCTCTCGGCTTGCCCAGCAAGACAAAGTCCCGTGGTATAAGAAACCCAACCTCCGACTTTTGTATCTCTTGATGTTTCCGACCTGTCTAGGAGTGGAGATGACGACTGGGCAAGTTTCTCTCGGTACATCTTTGATGGCGCACTGTTGATATGCAAAAGATTTGATGCCTCCATGTTAAATGGTTTGCAGGCCGTGCCCTCATGGCTTGAATGTGAGGCAGTCCCCCAGCCAATTCGTAAACGATTAACTTGGGTTGCAGATTATCACCATCCTCGTTCCACTTTGCTGGGCCTCGTTTCTGCTATGTATTCATTGGGTGCCATCGTTGCCCTTCCGTTTGTCCCTTGTGTAGTCGATAAGTTTGGGAGGCGACGTTCGATACTTATCGGGAGCATACCGATGGTAATCGGTGGTGTTCTTCAAGGAGCTGCATTGAATCGTAAGTGACTGGTGGTCTTCAAAATTGCAGAACTTTTTTTTTCATTTTGAATCCTTAGTTACGATGTTTATCATCGCTCGCTTTGTGCTAGGTTCGGGGATTGTCTTCGCCATCGTAGCCGCATCTTCTTTGATTGGAGGTGCGTTACGGTTATTTGACTTAGTACTTATTGGTCATGAAGCTTTGTAAAGAATTGTCACATCCCAAGGAGCGAGCGATCATGGGTGCACTTTTCGACTGTTGTTACTCAGTCGGTGAGTCGAAATCGTGACCAACTCTTGGAAGAAATTGATTCCTCCTAGGCTCTTTAACTGCTGCTGGGGTGACCCTCGGGACGTTTGCAATGCACAGCAATTGGGGGTGGAGGATTCCATCTTTCCTCCAAGTAGTCCCTAGTCTACTTCAACTCTCCTTC
>Ga0307508_10004807_pt1 | contig 13028 bp, 8 predicted proteins | sample 9_EM_MG_FD_203089 | JGI IMG/M metagenome (GOLD analysis project Ga0307508, IMG submission 203089) | Populus trichocarpa ectomycorrhiza microbial communities from riparian zone in the Pacific Northwest, United States - 9_EM | ecosystem: Host-associated > Plants > Roots > Unclassified | place... | reverse complement strand
CCGACAGGTTCGCTGAGTAAAAGACGTACTTCTTCATAGCCCGATTGTCTCGTCAGTGCCTTGCCAGATCCTCTCGAGCGCCGGTTTACCGCAAGCTCAGTCAGCTGAAGTTGCAGTGAAAGCGGGCTGCAAGCGAGAGCGTCGCGCGACCTTCCATCTGCCTGGCTCGCTGGAACGCCGCAGGGGCGAACAGCACTTGCGTCACCTCGTTCTCCTGCACGCCTTCCAGCACCTTGGCTCCGCTGGCGAAGAACGGGTCGAACTCCCGTCCGAAACCGGCGAGAGCATCTTCCTCGTTCTCGGCGTAGGCGACCCGCGCCATCAGGGTTCGGCCTTCGCCTGTCGCACCGTAGTCCTGCCACACTGTCCACAGCTTCATGCTTCGGCTCCCTCGCTTGTCCATCATCCGCCAAATCGGCCAGGTGGCACACACCGCACACCCCAAGTGGCTGAAGTACGCGAAGTTGCACCGATGCTCACTCCCCGTCGCAAGTCCATCCAACGGCGAAACCTTTGCGCCAGTTTCTGTCCGGGGCGACTGGGAGCGTGACGACGCAGTTTCGCGCGGTTCTTACGCCCTTGCCGTCAGGACCTCGTCGAGCCGCGTGGTGTAGCGCGGCGTGCGGCGCTCCTGCTTTGATGCGTGCGCGCTGCGTTTCCCCTGTCGAGTCGCGCTGGCCACCGTCACCGCATCGCGACCGAAACGGTGGTTGAGTGCGTCGATGGCCGTCATGAGCCCGGCTCGGCCAGACGCGGGCGTAGGCGCATCTGCCTCCAGATCGAACAGATCCAGTTCACCTTGCTCGCGACCCTGCGGCTGCAGATCGACCAGCATCACCCCGGCCTTGACGTAGTTGAACCCCGGCCGGAACACGCCTTCCACGGCCCGCAAGGCGGCAGCGATCACGAGGCGCGTATCGGCCGTAGGCCGGGTCAGCGGCATCGTCAGCGACGGGGAGTGTTGCCTGTCGTGCTTCCGGTAGGGGCTCGTGTTGAAGAACACGTGCACCGAGCGAGCCACACTCCCTTGTCCCCTCAGCTTTTCAGTGATCCGGCTTGCGAACTGGCTGATGGCTTCCTTCATGCCGGCCAGTTCGGTAATGGGTTCACCGAACGAGCGTGAGCACATGATCTGCTGGTTGGCCGCTGGCGCGTCGTCGACGTCCAGGCATGAGGTGCCGCGAAGCTCGAGGAGGGTCTTCTCCAGCACCACGCTGAACTGCCTTCGCAGCGTCGAGATGTCGGCCTGCACCAGGTCGCGCACGCTGTGGATCCCGCCTTCGTTGAGTCGTGCGCTGGTCTTGCGGCCGACGCCCCAGACCGCCCCGACCTCCGTCGAGTGCATGACGTCTTGGAGTTGCACTGCAGACAGCTTTCCGAAGTCGCAGACCTGGGCGAGCTCCGGCGGATAGGACCCGGGCTTGCGATCGGCTGTCTTGGCGACATAGTTGGCCAGCTTGGCGAGCGTCTTGGTTGTAGCGATGCCCACGCTCGTCGGCAAGCCGGTCCACTGCAGGACCTTGCGCCGCAGGTCACGTCCGATCGCGACCAGATCGCCCGGCACGCCCTCGAAGTCGAGGAAGCACTCGTCGATGCTGTAGATCTCCTGGCGCGGCGCATACTCCGCGGCCAGCGTCATCATCCGGCTCGACATGTCGCCGTAGAGTTCGAAGTTCGCCGAGAGCGCGATGAGGCCCGCCTCACGCTCGAGATGGCGAACCTCGAACCACGGCTGCGCCATGCGAACCCCGAGATCCTTGGCCTCATTGCTGCGGGCGATGCAGGCCCCGTCGTTGTTCGACAAGACAACCACAGGCTTGCCATTCAAGCCCGGCCGGAACACGCGCTCGCAGCTAACGTACATGTTGTTCACGTCGACGAGCGCGAACATGGAACTCGCCTTAGACCGGCAGTGACTTGATGACGTTCGTGACGACGCCCCAGACCTGGAACTCTTCGCCTTCGTCCGCGACCAGGTCAGCGCACTCCGGATCCGAAGCCTGAAGCCGGACCGCGCCGCCGACCCGATGTAGCCGGCGGCAGACGAATTCATCACCAACGGCTGCGATGACGACGTGTCCGTGTGCAGCGGCTATCGCTCGGTCGACCAGCGCAAGGTCGCCGTCGTCGATGCCGACGTCGCGCATCGAGTGCCCGGCAATGCGCATCAGGAACGAGGCCTGCGGATGCCGGATCAGGATGTCGTTGAGGTCCAGGCGCCCGACTCCGCTCTCGCCGGCGGGCGAGCCAAAGCTGATCGCGACGCTTGTGCGAGGTGCGGTCCCGCCCGCGGCAGTTTTCTCGCCGGGGAGCAGGTACATGGGCTCATGACTGGACATAAATACAGTATATCCCGCCACTACCCCCAGGTTGATCAGGACTAGGCGGGAGGGCTTCGAAGGCGTGCCGGACACGGCCGTCATGCCGCCAATCGGCGCGGACTCAAGAATTTGAGGTCGTGGGACACGTGCCGCCCGCTTTGCGGTGCCTTCGCATGCAATGTCGATCAGCGTCTCAGTGGTGACGTCCCGTTGGAGGAGAGCAAGGCGGAAAGTCCGGCGATCACCCGGCCCGAAGGCCCAGAGTGGCAATCCGACTACGTGCGCCTATACTGATGTTTCATACAGTATTACGATCATGAGCACTCTGACGCCAGAAATCCACGTGGGCTCCAACAACCCCCACGAGCCCCTCCTCCCTCTCGCCACCGACGGGGTGCTGCGGTACGTCTGGCACGGCAAGTTCGGCGACATGTTGGTGGAGGTCTTGGGCGATGGCGTCTTTGTCAATGGCCAGAGGGTCGAGCCTGTTCTCCCGGACCGGCCAGCGGTTGCACCCACCTCCTCCCATCACAGCTCTTTCAACAGCCAGCGCGTCTGATCGCCTGGCGCAGCCGAGGGAGAGTGATGTGAGCGAGCGGCCAGCAAAGTTCTTCAAGTACCGGTCGATGGACGCCGCGAGCCTGCCGTGGGTCGAGAAGACGGTCCTGCACAACGAGGTCTACTTCGCGCCGGCGCTGTCGTTCAACGATCCCTTCGACCTTCGCCCGGCGCTCGTCCTTGATGGGACGCCGCAGGAGCATCGACAACGTTACATTGCTTCGTCCATCAAGTTTGAACCGCAGCTATCGGCCAGTGAGCGTGAGGCGGCCGCGGATCAGGCGATGACGTCGATGACGCCCGAACACATCGACGAAACGGCCGCTCTCATCCAGGCGCTGCACTCCGAGCAGCTCACGACCCGACATGGCGTCTTCTGCGTTTCGGAGAAACGCGACGACATCCTGATGTGGTCCCACTACGCCGACCACCATCGAGGCATCTGTCTGGAGTTCGACGGCCACGGCAGATTCATGGCCCATGCACAACCGGTTCGCTACTCCGAAGAGCGAGTGCCAATCAACGCGTACCGGGACGACAGCGACACCATGCTCGAGAAGGCCATGTTCACCAAGTCCAACCACTGGGCCTACGAGTCGGAATGGCGTCTACTGAGCTACCAGAGAGGTCCCGGCGTGGTTCAATTCCGGCCGGAGAACCTCACGGGTATCGTGATTGGCGCAATGGCGAGCGCAGCGACCGTCGAGAAAGTGCTGGATTGGAACAAGACCAGGCCTGAGCCGATCCAGGTCTACCGAGCCAGCATCAACAAGAAGAAGTTCGATCTGGACATTCGGCCGTAGGACACCCCCTTCCCCCTTTCGAAACAGGAGCGGCGATGCGAGAGCTCGTCGGGGCTGACGCCGAGGCGCTGGTCCGCAGCCAGATCGAGCAGCATCGCGGAGGGATTGCGAAAGTCCTCGCACCGTTGGATGCGCGCAGTGCGGTCACAGCGTGGCTCGACACGTTGCGGGCGGTTGAAGAGTTCATCAATCTGCCGCTTTGCGCATTGGACGACGACGAACTCGAGCAGTCGATATTGGACTTTCGGCTCGACGAGCTGGACACCCGAGACCTGAAAAAAATTCAGGCCGCGCTGGCCGCAAAGTTCGACGTCGGCGTGTCCAACCGGTTCGTGCTCACCGTCATGCAAGGGATGGCGATCGGGACTGCGTTCCGTCAGAACGGATTCTTCGAAGCGGCTTCAGGCTTCCAGACGATCAAACACGCCATTGGCTACTTCCAATCGCGCCGGCGCCACCTGGTCGCGCTGCTCTACACCCTGCCCAGCGCATGCCGCGGCATGCAGCCTGTGCAGCGGCTCGACACCCTGAATCTGGTCCTGCCGGTGGTAGAACACAGCGGGCTGACGCTCACCGGCCTGTACCAGCACTTGATGCTGGCCAAGGTGTTTCCGGACTACCGGCTGCGCGCAGACGCACAAGGGTTCTCGGGAAGCCGCCAGTTCGAGACTTTGGACGCGATGTTTCTCGAACCCGAGCGCGCGAGCATGCTGGAGATGCGGACAACCGCAGACGCCACGGTCCGTGATCGTCTGGAAGAAATCGATCCGCGGTATCTCTTTTCCGCCGCGGAACTTCGAAACGATTTCCGGCTGATCGAAGCCGCGTATGCCGAGTTTGACCTGAGCAGCACGGCCTTCGGCAGCGTCGCGCGGTTCACCACGGCGTGTCTGTGCTTCTGCAAGGACAATTACCGGGTCGAGTTGACCGCAGCGCAATTCGAAGAGCTTGCGAAGGAGTCTGGCATCGTGGACGGTGTCCGGCGCCACCTTGTTCATCAAGGAGGCGACTATGTCGCGAACCTTGACGAGTACGCCCCGTTCATCGCCGTCGACGGCGTGTTCATCGCCACCGTGACGTTGCTGAGTCGATTCGCCTACCACTGGAGGTCGGTGTGCCTCAACCGGGTGCGCCGGTTCCAGATTCGCTCGGGTTTCATCCTCGAGGCGAGCGTCAAGACTGCGCTGGCCAAGCAAGGCTTTGCGGTGGCAGACATCAAGCGGATCGGCGGGAATGAGTTTGATGTCATCGCAACCCTGGGCGACACGGTCTACAACGTCCAGTGCAAGAACAATCTGGTGGACTTGAGCCGCATTGAGACGGACCCGGCAAAGTTCGCTCGCTACAACCGCCAGCTGGATCGGTACTACGCGCAGGCCCTGCGTAAGGAAGAGGCCCGCGAGCAACTGCTCCTCCTCAAGCTCGGCCTGCCCAAGGTCAAACACGTCGTGGTGAGCCGCTTCCCAGTTGCCACCGACAACCCCCGCATCCTGCCCTTCAGCCGGATCGAGCAGTTCAGGAGTCGATTCGAAACCCTAGGCGGCGATTCTTCAGTCGTCCTGGACCAGCAGTAGGAGGTTCAGGAGATTGAGTTCGTTGGACGCCATGAAGTACCGGTCATCGAAAACCGTGTGCAGCTTGAGCGGGTTCGGTTCGCCCACGCTCGCGGCCCAAGGAAAGGACTCGTACTTCGGGATCGGCGGCATCACCGCATCGCTCGCGCGCAGTGTCTTGCTCATCGCGCCGAGCCAGATATCGGAGTCCTTCGCGTCGAACGGTTTTCCCTGGCGAGCCTCGTTGGTATGGACGAACTGCAGGTAGCCAGCTGGCAGGCATACCCATGTGTTGGGCGACTTCAGTTCTTTCAGCGTGCTGAACTCATTCGCAGCGTCCTTGTTTTCGCGCTGCAAGAATCTGAAGAGGTTCATCGCCGGCTCGCGCAGCGCGCTCGGAAACCGGTCGTTCCGGTCGATGGCGTAGAGCTGGGCGATCAACGCCTTGCTGACGCGCTCGATCTGGGTTCGGTGCCCCTCGAAGGTGAACGCTTCGTGCTTGTCGAATGACTCCCAGTTTTCGAGGACCACCGGCCCCGAAAAGAAAATGTGGTCAGGGAGCGTCTTGCCCTCGGCCGCGGTCACGAGCAACGGCGCCATTCCAGTACAGACCTGGTCGTTGAAGGCCACTAGGTCTTCGAGGCGCACCATCGTCCGGCTGTCCTTGCCGCTTTGCGCCACGGCGCGCAGCTTGCACTGAGCGAACAGCTCGGAGACGTTCGACTGCGCGTTCTTGGCCAATCCAGAAAGGTCATCGTCCCGCCCTCGCCGGCAGAAGACTTCGGCCTCTGCGACAAAGTTGACCACGCTCTGCGACATGACGCTGACGAGCTCTTCGAGCCCGACCGCGCCTACGGGCACCAGCGCCAGGGACTGCTTGAGCGCTGCGTCGCCGGTGATGCGCGTATGGATCGTCGAGCGCAGCATTACCAGGAGCGTAAGCAGGTCGAGTGACTGACGCAGCCACTGTCGCTGATCGATGACCGCGCCTTCTTCGTCTTCGACGATGAAGTCGTCGACGAGCATCACGAGTCGCCGAGGCACGTTGTCGCCCGAGACCGACTCGCCGTATTCATCGATGTACATGCCCCGGCCGCGGTAGATGAGCTGGGCAATTTCCATCAACGACGCTTCCACGCTGAAGCGGGGAACGGCGGCGATGATGACATCGGTCTTGGGGAACGAGACGCCGCGCGCCCCCGACGACGTCATCAGGAACACCCGAATCGTGTCGCGCACGTCGGGATGGATCAGGCGTTTGCGCTTCGAGCCCGGGACCGATGAGTCGAGGATTTCGACGTTCTCGGCGTTGAGCCCAATCTCGCGGAGTTGCGCGAGCGCCTTCTGCAGGTCGCTCAGAAACAGCTTGTCCTGAGCAAAGTAGATCACTTGCAATGCGCCCTGCCTCAACGCGTTAACGATTTCTCCCAGGGCGGAGGCCTGAAGGGCTTCGCCGCCTTGCTTGCGCACCGCTTGGCGCACGGACTGCACCGTCCCGTCTGCGTTTTCCTGCGGCCGCACGCGGGTCATGCGAACCCGGTAGCGGATGTTCAGGCTGCTTGCTGGAAAGCTGTTGGTCATGACGTGGAGGACGCCGAACGCTCTGCCCCCGATGCGCACGTCGGTTGCCGCGACCCGAAACGGAGCCTTTCCCGAGGACGCCGAAACAAGAATCTTGTCCGGCGCACGCTCCCCCGGTGCTGCAGCGTTGAGGTACCGGTCCAAGACGATTTCATTGCCAAGCGACGCGTCGGAGATGACCAGCGTCACGGTGAACGGACAGTGCTCGCCGTTGTCCTCGAAGCAGTCGATGAACTCTTCCTGCAGCCACCGCGCGACGCCGTGCACGAACGGTGCGCCGGCGCCGTCGCCGGCGAGCTCGTCGACCATCACCACAATCTCAGGCATTCGACGGGCGAATTGCCGTCGCTCCGCCAGACCGGCTGAGGTGTTGACCTTGTTCGCGAAGATCCGCGAAAGCGCCTGCATCGTGGTCTTGTCGCCGCCCTTGCTGCGATAGCCCTGGAGCGCAGCGGTCAGCACCACGCGATTGACGGTGGGGTTCAGCGCGACCAATTCCTTGGTCATCATCGCCATGCCCGAGAGGACTCCGACCAGCGAACGCTCTTGCACCAGGTCTTCGTTCTCGGAAAGAGTCGTCTTGCCCATCCGCGAGCCCGCGTGGATGCGTTCAATTTCCGCTTCCTGTGAAGGATCGATGGCCAGGATGCTTCCGCGCGGCCGAGCCAAATCCGGCACGCCGTCGACGACGACCGCGCCCTCGATGCGGCGATGCTCCTCCCGCCCCTGCTTGACCTGCTCTGCATACCAGCGCTCGGCAGAGGCGATGAGTCGCGCATTGGAGGTAATCGTCAGGACGCCTGACGGCAGCCCGTCCTTGCGCGCCAGACTCTCAGTGACGTCGCGGTTGATCACGACGCGCGGGCTCACGTACAGAAAGAGGTACCCGCTCGGCTTCTGCTCAAGGTACTTGCGCACCGCGGTGGTCTTGCCGATGCCCGGGTTCCCCTCGAGCGCCACTACGTTGAGTCGACCGGAAGCGGCGCGCCGCATGCCGGCGACGATGGCGGCCGCATGCATGTCGCGCAGCGTGATGTCGGGCGACGCGCCGGCGAATTCGCGCATGACGGCGCCGATGGCCGCCGGCGCGGGTCCGCCCAGATACTTGGTCAGCGCCGGGCTATCGTCGACCTTGCCGACGGCGGCCGCCATCGACATACGCGCTGCTGGATTGGTGAACTCAGGGACCGACTCCTCGAATTCGAAGTTGTAGTCCTCACCGGGTTCTGGCATCTGCGCGAGAGTTTTCATCCCGTCCCGGAGTGATTTGGGCAGCTTGTTGAGCATCCCCCGAAAGACCGCGCGGACGCGGTTGTCGAGCTCGGCGTCGTCGCCGTCATTGACCCGAATCGCCTCGCGATAGGCGGTACCAAGCTGCTCCATCAGGATCCGCCGGGGCTCCTTGACCGCAGCCTGGTCAAAACGAGCCGCCAGGCTCTCCAGCCCATTGGGCGTGATGGCGAGCGCCCGCGCCATGCAAGGCTTGCTCTGCACGCCGTCGCGTCGCAACCAGTTCACCGTGCTCTCGGCGTATCCGCTCGCCTGGCAGAGCTTGTACAGAGGCTTGTTGCCCGAAGTTAGCGCCGTCAGGTGGGCCGCGATGTCTCTTGAGAGTTCGAACGACTCTCCGGTGACCTCCGCGGACACCGACGCGAAGACGCTGCGCGCATCGAGCAGCCGGCGATGGCGGGTCAGCTCATCCAGGTGCGCCTGTTGATCCCGGAAGTCGCCAAGACCGGGCGGCATGTCGTACGAGTACTCCTGGACCAGCAAGTACTCTTCCTTGTGTTCGCCGGCGAGCCAGAGCGTGAAGTCGGCGTTCGCCGGCCTGCCTTTGTGCGCGAGTGCCAGATCAACGACGCCCGTCAGCCCGAATTCCCTGTGGAAGTCCGACGCTCGCTGCTCAGGCGTGCTGTCGCCGCTCGTCCCCGGCAACGTCAGCGGACACCACAGCGCGCGCAGTTTGAGGCGGTCGGTCTCGATGTAACGCAGGAGCGGCCGCAGGTACTCGCGTGTGGCGGTGTAGCCGAGCCCGTAGGCGGTCAGCGCCATGTGCTCGAGGGCGGCGTCCACCAGACGCACGGCGTTCTCGTCGATGATCCCCAGGCCCCGGACCAGCGCGGTCTGAACGTCCAGCAGGCGCGTGTTCAGCCACTGCGCGTTGCTCGGCCTCTTCAGGTCCATCAGGCCGACCTCGACCAGGCAGGCCAGGACGCCGCGCTTCACCAGGACCTCGTAGGCCTGGCCCCACAGAACTGACTGCTGCTGAAACGACAGCAGTTCTGCCTGGAGCACGGCACTCACAGCGCTTCCTTGTGAAACACCCTGGTGGCGTGCGCGAGGACGGACGGGAGCGAAAGGTAGACAGTGCCCTGCCGCCGGCTGCTCATGATTTCCACCTCGCCCGAGGCGGCCGTGCTTTGCGGCGTGGCCCACTCAAACGGATCGAGGACGGGAAGGAGTTGCGCCTTGTTGGCCGGCTTCTCGCTCTCGAGGAAGTGGACTGCGCGCAGCACGCTGGTGATGCTTTCCTTGGGGCCCTTTCCGGCTTCGAAGCCGAGCATGTTGCGACGAACCGACTCGTTGAGTTCGGTGTGCTCGACACGGGTCTCCAGGTCGAAGAAGTACGTGCAGAACCCGGACTGCGGGCGATGCTCTTCGCTGACCACAGCCAGGGTCGCGAAGGTATAGATGGGCAGCAGGCTTCGAAGCACATCCGCCGCGCCGTCCGAGTACATCTTGCGGTGGTCTTCGAAGTTCGTGACCTCGAACCCGCTTTCCATCGACGTGCGTCGGCGCAGTCGTGTGGCCGGAAAGATGTCTCGCCGCAGCGGGTACAGGTGGACGCCCGGGAAACGTTTCGCAGCCCCATCGAGGAACTCGTTGGTCGCGTGTGGCGAGTGACGTTCCGCGGCCCGACCGATGTGGCGATTGCCGAAGTGATGCGACAAGAGCGCAATGTGCGTGAAACCTTCGCGCTCGAGACGGGCCACTTCTTCCAGGATCGCGTGCGGCGTCTTGAAGTCCTTGACGCTGTCGACAAGCCGCGAAAGCATGCGGTCAACGCGCAGTGTGGCGCCCCCGTCAGCGGTGCGTTCGGCCAGGTACGTGCGGGAGATGAAGAGCTGCCCCTGCGCGTCGCTGAAGAGCGGATGCGAATCGCTCGGCTTGGTGATGTAGGTGAGGATCGCGATCTTGTCGAGCGTCCCCTCCATGCGAAACCGCATCGGCTGACCGCCGAGCAGCGCCGCGAGGGTGCCGGTCTTTGCAAAACGCTCCTGATCGGCACGCTTGCCGTCGTTCGTCGCGATGCCTTGCAACTTGACCGGGAGTTCTCGAGACAGCGCACGCTCAATGGCCTGGCTCGCCGCGTAGGCCGCGGTGTTGCCGTCGTTGGCGTCGTCTTCGCGGTTGCGGCGTCGACCTTCATGCTGCATCCGCAGGATCGTCATCGCGAGAGGCTTGGAAGCCGACGGGCCGGCGATCGCGTCCGCTTTCAGGCGCCTCACCACCTCCCACAGCACGGTGTAGACCAACAACGTGAAGGCGGCGACCGTCGCCGAGCGAAGTTGCTGCGAGCGCCCTTTCTGCTTCGGATCGACCACGGAGAGCTTCAGGTTGCGCACCTCGTACTCGATGTCGATCCCCGCGCCCGCGTCGAAGAACATCTCATTTGGAACATCTGGAAGCCAGGTACCGGCAGCCTTCGTCCAGAAGAACGGCACCATGCGCACAGGCAGCGTTCGAGCACTTAGGTCGCGCTCCATGTGCACTTCGTGCGTGCCGCCGGTCGGCCCGAGCGAGCGCTCTTGCAGTTCTGTGGCGACCGACAGCGACGCGACGCTCGCCGGGAGATTGAGCCGCTCGCTTACCTGCAGGTGCTTGAACCAGGCGATGCGGTCAGAGCCGCCGCCTTCCGTGGTCACAAGCCAGTCCGTGTTCGGCGAACTCAGCGTCGACAGGACCTCCCAGCGAATGACGCTGCGCAGCACGAACACCATGAACGTGTCGACGCGGCGATTCGCGGCGTCGACCAGCGAGGTGGACTTGTCACGCAGAACCGTGATCAGCTCGTCGGCCAAGTCCTCCATCACGCCAGCCCGACTCTTCAGCGACTCGTGCAATTCCTTTGCGGTGCCCAAAGGGTTGGCCTTCAGGCGTGCTGCGACGTCGATCGCCGCGGCCAAGACATCGACTTCGCTGGGCGCACTGACAGAGTCTGGCAAAACGAGATGGAGGAACACCAACTGTGCAATGCGGTAGCCAAGTCGGCGAGCCGGGTCCGGATCGCTGACAAGGTGCTCGTGCAACGATTCGAGACGCGTGTCGAAAGCACTCTTGCCGGACATCGAGTTCTGACCGTTCACGCGGAACCGATAGGAAACTTCGCGCACGGTCGCCTTCTTCAGTTCGGGGTCGGCACGGCGCTCGAACAACTGCACCGACCACTCGGCCCAGACGGCCAGGCAGTCGTAGAACATCGACTTGCGCAGTTCGTCGGCCAAGTCGACGCTGTTGTGCACCCCGAGCACGCGAGACACGTCCAGAACGAGGGATCGACCATCGGCGCCGGCAAAGAGCTCGAAGGCTTGGCGAACGCGCTCGACATAGGCCTTGAGACCGCTCTTCTTGCTTTGCGCTGCGACCGCGTCCATGAGACGCATGCTGACTTGCATGCGCACCCTTGCGAGCGCCTCGTCTTCGAGAAACTCCAGGAACGATGCGACCTGGCTGCCGGGCCGGTTCCGCTGCTTGCGAATGGTGGCCTCGAGCGCTTGAATCTCATCGAGGTCCAAGCCTTCCTTCGCGAGCTGGCGGTGGATGCCGCGAAGCAGTGGCTCGAGCCAGTCTTCGCCGTCGATCGTCTCCATCGCAGTGAGAAGGCGCGCCATGTCCTTCTCGCGGTCCAGAACCTTGCGCCCCGCCGGCTCGAATTGAACCTGCACCATCGAAGCCGACTTCGGCAGATGGGGAACCTGAATGCTGGCCTTGTCGGCCATTTCTCTCAGCGTCGCCTCGAGGGACTCGACGGTCAGGTCGACAAGCGGCTTGCCGCCAATCGCGCTGCTGAGTTCCCCGGAGACGGCAGCCTGCAGGTTCTCCAACTGGCCTGAGAGCGCCGACTGAGTGCCGGAGACCAGGCGCCCGCCCACCTTGGCGATCATGCCGTTGGGCGGCATCACGAGGTCGCGCACGAAACCTGTGTGCTCACCGGGATCGAACGCGCTCGAGAAGCCTGGTGCGTGCATGAATCGGTTCAGCACGGCACGCGTGTTGACGCGGAGCTTGTTGGCCTCGAGGGTGACGAGAGGCAACGCGGAGAGCCCCTCGGCGGTGGACGCCGGGATGGCCTGCGTCAACAAGGTGACGGTGGTCGCGAGGTCGAGAGACGGGGTTCGGTTTTGAGCAGCAACGCTCGCACCGACCTTGATCGGAGAGGTGGTCATGAAAGCTCCTTCTGGCGGCTAAACCACATCGCTATCCGACCGACCAGGCCAGGAAAGCGGGTGAAACAGGTTGGGTCAGCGAAGTCTAGGGACGCTGAAACACAATTTTACTGGGTTTGTGTACAGGCTCGGGGTTTTATTTGCGGTTATTTCGCGCGGCGCTGCACCCAAACGTCGCGAACTCACAGTTTCTTCGGATCGCCAATGGCGGCGGCAAAATCTCGGCCTCCGAAGACGCCGGAACCTCCCCTTTCCTCCGAAGAAGGTGCCCGGCTCGCACGTCATCCGTGGCAATGTTTGTATTTCCTCCCTGAGCCGCACGGGCGCAACGCGTTACGACCAATCTTCGGCTTGCGTTCCCCGAATATCGCGCCACGCGGGAAGAAGCAGAAGGACGAAGAGCGGCGCAACGCATTCGTTGCCGCAACGAGGTCCAAGCGGTTCATGGACGCGTAGGACGCCACAGTGGTTGCTCTCGCGAGCGTCAAATCAACGACTTAGCGTCGGCCGCGGCACACGACACACCAGCTTCTCGCACGAGTTGATGCGACCGGCCTCGCACCGTGCCACAGTTCCTGCGCCGCCAGCCCCCGCCTAAGCAGCTTGCGGCCAAGCTGCCCCTCGTGGGTACCGGCAGCCGGCCAGAAGCGGACCTACGGGCCGATCGATTGAACGTCCACAAGTGGATGGAGTGCCGTCGTGCGGCTGGCCTTATCCAGGAGAAGCGACCGATGCCCCCTCGACCCTGTGTCGCAGGATCGCGTC
>Ga0307508_10004806_pt1 | contig 13028 bp, 10 predicted proteins | sample 9_EM_MG_FD_203089 | JGI IMG/M metagenome (GOLD analysis project Ga0307508, IMG submission 203089) | Populus trichocarpa ectomycorrhiza microbial communities from riparian zone in the Pacific Northwest, United States - 9_EM | ecosystem: Host-associated > Plants > Roots > Unclassified | place... | reverse complement strand
ATATGGTAGGAGAGCGTTCTGTAAGCCTGCGAAGGTGTCTTGTAAAGGATGCTGGAGGTATCAGAAGTGCGAATGCTGACATGAGTAGCGATAATGGGGGTGAAAAGCCCCCACGCCGTAAGCCCAAGGTTTCCTGTTCAACGTTCATCGGAGCAGGGTGAGTCGGCCCCTAAGGCGAGGCAGAGATGCGTAGCTGATGGGAAGCAGGTTAATATTCCTGCACCGTCGTATGATGCGATGGGGGGACGGATCGCGGAAGGTTGTCTGCCTGTTGGAATAGGCAGTTTCTGGTTCATAGAAGGCGCTTAGGCAAATCCGGGCGCGGAATTCAAGGGACTGGGACGAGGCACTTAGGTGCTGAAGCAATCGGAAGTGGTTCCAAGAAAAGCCTCTAAGCTTCAGTCATACGAGACCGTACCGCAAACCGACACAGGTGGGCGAGATGAGTATTCTAAGGCGCTTGAGAGAACTCGGGAGAAGGAACTCGGCAAATTGGTACCGTAACTTCGGGAAAAGGTACGCCCTTGTAGCTTGACTGGCTTGCGCCAGAAGGGTGAACGGGTTGCAATAAACTGGTGGCTGCGACTGTTTAATAAAAACACAGCACTCTGCAAACACGAAAGTGGACGTATAGGGTGTGACGCCTGCCCGGTGCTGGAAGATTAAATGATGGGGTGCAAGCTCTTGATTGAAGTCCCAGTAAACGGCGGCCGTAACTATAACGGTCCTAAGGTAGCGAAATTCCTTGTCGGGTAAGTTCCGACCTGCACGAATGGCGTAACGATGGCCACACTGTCTCCTCCTGAGACTCAGCGAAGTTGAAATGTTTGTGAAGATGCAATCTCCCCGCGGCAAGACGGAAAGACCCCATGAACCTTTACTGTAGCTTTGCATTGGACTTTGAACCGGTCTGTGTAGGATAGGTGGGAGACTATGAAACCGGGACGCCAGTCTCGGTGGAGTCAACCTTGAAATACCACCCTGGTTTGTTTGAGGTTCTAACCTTGATCCGTGAATCCGGATCGGGGACCGTGCATGGTGGGCAGTTTGACTGGGGCGGTCTCCTCCCAAAAGGTAACGGAGGAGTACGAAGGTACGCTTAGGGCGGTCGGACATCGCCCATAAAGTGCATTGGCAAAAGCGTGCTTGACTGCGAGACCCACAAGTCGAGCAGGTGCGAAAGCAGGTCATAGTGATCCGGTGGTTCTGTATGGAAGGGCCATCGCTCAACGGATAAAAGGTACTCTGGGGATAACAGGCTGATACCGCCCAAGAGTTCATATCGACGGCGGTGTTTGGCACCTCGATGTCGGCTCATCTCATCCTGGGGCTGTAGCCGGTCCCAAGGGTATGGCTGTTCGCCATTTAAAGAGGTACGTGAGCTGGGTTTAAAACGTCGTGAGACAGTTTGGTCCCTATCTGCCGTGGGCGCTGGAAATTTGAAGGGGGCTGCTCCTAGTACGAGAGGACCGGAGTGGACGAACCTCTGGTGTACCGGTTATGACGCCAGTCGTATCGCCGGGTAGCTATGTTCGGAAGAGATAAACGCTGAAAGCATCTAAGCGTGAAACTCGCCTTAAGATAAGATTTCCCGGAGTCTTGAACTCCCTAAAGGGTCGTCGAAGACCACGACGTTGATAGGTCAGGTGTGGAAGCGCAGTAATGCGTTAAGCTAACTGATACTAATTGCCCGTGCGGCTTGATCCTATAACCTTGTAATGCTGCAGCAACTCATACGCAGTCACAACAATCAACCTTCTCCCCCGTTTTGTGTTTGGCGCCCAACGGCGACAAACGACAAGTTACGCTTGGCGGCTATAGCCTGCTGGACCCACCCCTTCCCTTCCCGAACAGGACCGTGAAACAGCATCGCGCCGATGATAGTGAGCTTCCGCTCGCGAAAGTAGGTCACCGCCAGGCTCCCCCATACAGCCCCCCGCCGGATCACCGGTCGGGGGCTTTGTACGTCTACTTAAAAATTTTTACACGTCCCGACTTCGTAGTCGGCACTGCAAAAGTAAGCGCCTGGCGAAGTCAGTAAGCGTACAGCCAGGCATGCAACTCATCAGCAATCGGTCGGGCTTTCGCCTCCCGGATTCGTCGTCGTTCATCGGCATCGAGTTCCACGACTTCCCGCTCAACTTCATAGAGCTTGCCGAAATAATCCAGTGCCTCGCCGGCGATCAGACTCTGCTTCTGACTGTGCAGGTCGAAGAATTTGCGCCGAGCATGCGCCATACAGCCGGCCTCGGTCAATCCGTTGGCCAATAGTGCCTTGTAACCCGAGTAGTCATCGCAAATCAGCGTGCCGCGCCAATCACCCATGAGTTCCTGAGCGTGCCGGCCGGCGCGACTTTCCGCAAAGTCATAGATCACAGCCTTGGTCGGCTCGAAGGCGCCGATGCTATAGGACCAGAGATAAGCCCGATGCGTCTTGCCGGCGCCGGGGTCGAGCATGGCGACCGGTGTTTCATCGGCGTGCAGCACCCGATGCCCGAGCATCTCATCCTTCTGCGCATCGACCAGGGGCTGGAGGGCAACCCCGCAATCCACCCATTGCGCCAGGGTGGATTGCGGGACCGCCAGACCAGCACGACCGAAGATGGCTTCCTGGCGATAGAGCGGCAGGTGATCGAGGTACTTGGCAACCAGCACATGAGCCAGTAGCCCGCTGCTCGGAATCCCCTTGTCGATGACGTGCGCCGGGACCGGCGCCTGGATCAGCGTCTCGCATTGCCCACAAACCCACTTGCCACGGATGTGTCGTTCAACGCTGAAGATGCCCGGCGTGTAGTCCAGTTTCTCGGCCACATCTTCGCCGATCCGCTTCATGGTGCAGCCACAAGGGCAGACCGTGGATTCCGGTTCATGGTGGATGTCGGTGCGCGGCAGGTTCTCTGGCAGCGGCTGGCGTTTGGCCTGGCCTTTCGCCTTCGGTGGTGTTGCCGATAGTTGCGCCAGTTTTGCTTCCATTGCTGCCAAGTCGGCATCGATGGTTTCCTCGAACAATTGCCGCTGCTCGACTGGCCAGTGCTCGGTCTTGACCCCAAAGCGCCAGCGCTTGTGCATCGCCAACTCATGCGTCAGTTTGTCGATCTTGGCTTGGCGCCAGTCCAACTCGCGGTCTTTCTCGACCAGCAGGCGACGCAGTTCATCAGCACTGAGTTGGTCAAGGTTGGTTGGCAAGGACATAACCGGCATGATGCCGGCCACCACAGCCTTTGACTACCGTGGACTTCCCTACTGGTGGACCGTCAAACGATCCGGATTACACCGCCGTCGGCCAAACGTTCCCAGGGCAGACCGAGGACGAGTGCATCAAATTGTGGCCTGGTCAGCTCGACGCTGGTGTTGCCATGTCGCCAGCAGAATCGCCCCTGATTGAGCCGACGGTTCGCTAGCCAGATGCCATACCCGTCATGGACCAGCACCTTCATCCGGTTGGCCCGGCGGTTGGCAAACAGATAGGCGTGGTTCGCCAAACATCGAGACGACCCGAGCCAGGATCGTCTCGGTTCCCGCCCGCATATCCAGCGGCGTGGTCGATAACCACAGGGCGTCGACTCGAATCACCGCAGCCAGTCCCGCAACCAGGCGGCACAATCATTCGCCGCCTGTCCGGGCCATTCAATCTTCACCGCCGTGTTGCCACGCCGGACTTCGATTCGGATGTCGGGGAGGCTCGAGACGATGGGAGGAATCGGTACCGGCACAAACGCCGGTTCTGCTGGAGTCGATCGCACCGGCAGGCTACGGCTCGGCGGCTCAATGCCTCGTTGCCGCATCCAGCGACGGACCTGATTCGCATTGAGTTCATTGGCCAGCGCGATGCCGGCGACTGATGCCCCGACCTCACAACAGGCCGCGATCACTTCCTGCTTGAATTCCTCGGAGTGAGTCCGCCTGCGGCGGCTCGGCTTCTTAACTTTCATCGATAGTGCCCACCATCTTTTTTAGTGGACACTATCTTCACGGTCTAAGCCTTCAATTCACAGATAACTTTGCCGGGGGCTTACCACGTGCGCACGAATCTAATTAAAGCACCGACGCGCCGAGGCCGGCGGCGTTATACGGAAGAGTTCAAGAAGCAGGCGATAGAGGCCTGCACGCGGCCCGGGGTATCGATGGCCTCGGTCGCATTGGCCAATGGCCTGAATGCCAACCTGCTGCGGCGCTGGGTGATCGAGCATCAATAACGAACGCCCAAGGCGTGATACCGTGGCGGTTCGGTGCGAACCGGAGATGACCGAACCGACCGCGCGCGGCTTAGTACCGATCACGATTGCCATGCCGGAGGCGGGTTCATCGGATGAGATCAAGATCAAGATCGAGATTCATCGCAGCCAGACGTTGATCTCGATCACCTGGCCGGTATCGCAATCGACGTCCTATGCAGCATGGCTGCGCCATCTGTTGCGATGATAGCGCCAGCACGTTTGGCTAGCAGTCGAGCGGGTAGATATGAGAATGGGCATTGACGGGCTGTCATTAAGGATTCAGCAATTGTGTGCTGTTCGCCCTGCGACGGTAGGGCGTACGCCTTCTGCAATCGCCAAGGCAACCGGGTCAAGCTAGTCGTTTGGGATGGCGCCGGCGTGTGGCTATGTGTCCGGCGATTGCACCAGGGGCGCTTTGTCTTGGTAAAGGTTGCTGACTTTGCCATACATATGGGAGAAATGGCTATCTCCATAGATTGTGGGCAGATATCTTGCGAAAACATCCCTGGCGCAGTACAGGAGCAGCGCTTCCTCTGGTTCACAAGGACCAAATATCCGGCTATAATTAAAAGCTCTGTTTGATTTGACAGATATGTGTGCCGCTTTAGCTCAGTTGGTAGAGCAGTTCATTCGTAATGAAAAGGTCGCCAGTTCGATTCCGGCAAGCGGCACCAAAAACACAATAAAATCAGCAATATAAAGAGCCACCTAGTGTGGCTTTTTTGCTTTTTAGCCTTTATTTCAACTGTACCATGGCATATTGCAGAATCTGGACTTCATGGAGTGCGTCAGTAATTCAAGATCCCGACTTGCATCTGCCGCCCCAGTTTCTAACAGCAGATTTAGCTATGTTGGGCCCTTGCCGAGGACATGGACGCAACGTCAAACACGCTATTTGCCTTGGACGTTCATGGGTTGAGCCACCATTGTGCGATGAAACAAAAAATGCGCAGGGGTGCGTTTGACATATTGATTTATTGCGTTTTGTGCAAGGATAGCGAACAGCATTTGAATGCGCTGCTTTACCAACTGAGCTACACCGGCCACAAGGCTCGTGTGATACAGGAGCAGTGGCCTTGCAGCACACATCGGCGGCCTTTTGGGCCTCATAATTAGGCCGTTCCGATTTGTTTGGCTATTGGTGAGGTGCTGATGAAATATCTGATTATCTTTGGGTTCATTGCTGTCATCTGGTGGGTTTGGAAAAAACGCAATCGGCCAGAACAAAATATTTCCAAAAATCCTGATCCGGCACCGCAAAAAATGCTCGTCTGCGCCCAATGCGGCGTCCATTTTCCCGAGAGCGATGGCCTGAGCGACGGTGGGAAGGTTTATTGCAGTGAGGCGCATCGCCTCGCGGCGCGTGAAGCTGAACGCCGATGACAGATTGGCTTTCTTCGACTTGGGAGCCCAGTTGGCGCTCCTTTCAGTATTTCAATCTTTACCGTTTGGTGTTGGCCGGGTTTTTTCTCCTGGCCATACTTTTCCCGCATGAGTGGACGGGGCGGCTGAATATTCAGCCTTCGCCGGCGTTATTTGTATTGACCGGCGGCTACATGCTGGCTGTGATTGGCGGTTTGCTGTTGTCGACCCACTGGCAGCATCACTTCAATTTTCAGTTGTCCTTGCAGGTCGCGGTAGACGTACTTGTCGTTAGTCTGTTGATGTACGTAGCCGGTGGTGTGAGCAGCGGCTTGGGTATTTTGCTGATCGTTTCGCTGGCGGCGGCTAGTTTGGTCGGGCGCGGCCGGCTGGTTCTTTTTTACGCTGCCATCGCGACTTTGGCGGTCTTGCTGTCGCAGATCTATGGCGTGGTGACCAAGGATTTTGATCAGACGTCGATTGTTCAGGCGGGTTTGATCTCTGCAGGTTTTTTCGCGACAGCGATTCTGGCTCGCCTGCTCGGGCAGCGCGTCATGGTCAATGAAGAACTGGCTAGGCGTCGTGGGGAGGCGCTTGAAAATCAGATACTGATCAGCCAGCGCGTGGTCGAGCGAATGCAGGATGGCGTACTGATTGTCGAGCGGGATGGTTTTGTCGGCCGTTATAACCCGGTTGCCAGTGTGATGCTCGGCTTGCCGGATGCAGCGCGGGTGCAGTTGGTGACTTGTGCGCCAGTTCTGGATGCGGCGCTGACGGTGTGGAAAAGTGGCGATAGGCCGGAGGCAATCGAATTTTGCGGGGCGGAAAACTGTGAGTTACGGGCCCGTTTTGAACCAACGGCGAGTTCCGATGGCGAGGTTTTGATCTTCCTTGAGGATGTCGGGCGAATCAAGGAGCGGGCCCAGCAACTGAAATTAGCCTCATTAGGGCGGTTGACCGCAAGCATTGCCCATGAGATACGCAATCCGCTATCGGCGATCAGTCATGCCGGCGAGTTGTTACGCGAGGAGCGCCGTGGTGAGATGCAGAATCGCTTGCTGACCATTCTGAATGACAATGTTGGGCGTCTGGATCGCATCGTCAAGGATGTGCTGGAGGTCGGGAGGCAGGATCGTGCGCAGCCTGAGTTGCTGAGTCTTGATGAGTTTTGCCGCGATTTTGTCGAACATTTCGCAAGTGCTGAGGGCTTGTCGGCGGGAATCGTCCGACTTGAGTCTGTGCCGGCAATGACCATCTGTTTTGACCGCTCCCATCTGCATCAAGTGTTATGGAATCTAGTTAGCAATGCGCTGCGCCATTCGAGTCGGGCGGGCGGTGCTGTGCGCATCGAACCTGTCCTCGCAAACGAAGCGGGGCGGGTAGAATTGCATGTGCTGGATGATGGCCCCGGCGTCGCTGCGGCAGTTCGCGAACAGGTTTTTGAGCCATTTTTTACGACGCACAATCAAGGAACCGGGCTCGGCCTGTTTATCGCCCGCGAACTTTGTGTCGCCAACGGAGCGAGCCTTGAGCTGGCATCGAGCGCATCCTGTGGTCATTTTATTCTTGCCGGGAGAAACGATACGTGTCTAATGCCAGAAGCGAACGACGGCCGCGTGGGGACCTGACGCGGGTTCTCGTCGTCGATGACGAGGCCGATATTCGGGAATTGATCGACCTGACGCTTGCGCGGATGGGGCTGGCTGCGGAGTGCGTCGGCTCCGTCGCCGAGGCGCGGGTGGCGCTGAACGCCGGACATTTTCAGCTGTGTTTGACCGATATGCGCCTGCCGGACGGTGATGGATTGGAAATCGTCCGCTACATTGGCGAGCATCACGTCCAGACCCCGGTTGCGGTAATCACCGCTTTCGGTAGTGCGGAAAATGCCGTTGCTGCCCTCAAGGCGGGGGCTTTCGATTATCTGGCCAAGCCGGTCGGCCTTGAACAGTTGCGCGCCTTGGTGAAGTCGGCCTTGCGCCTGCCTGAGGGCGGGCGAAGTGGTGATGATACGTTGCAAGCGCTGGTCGGCGATTCGCCGAGCATGCAGCAGGTGCGGGCAATGATCGAAAAGCTGGCGCGTAGTCAGGCGCCGATCTATGTCTCCGGCGAATCCGGGAGTGGCAAGGAATTGGCGGCGCGCCTGATTCACGGGCGCAGTGCGCGTTGCGATGGGCCGTTTGTGCCGGTCAACTGTGGCGCAATCCCGGAAAACCTGATGGAGAGTGAGTTTTTTGGTTATCGCAAAGGCGCCTTTACCGGCGCCGAAAGCGATCGTGAGGGCTTCTTTCAGGCAGCCAATAGCGGCACCCTGTTTCTGGACGAGGTGGCCGATCTGCCGCTGGCCATGCAGGTCAAACTCCTGCGGGCGATTCAGGAAAAGCGCGTGCGCAAGGTAGGTTGCGTGACCGAGGAGGCGGTGGATGTACGGATCATTTGTGCGACTCACCGCAACCTGCGGGATTGTGTTGATAAGGGGAGCTTCCGGCAGGATTTGTATTACCGCCTGAATGTCATTGAGCTGCGCATGCCGCCTTTGCGCGAACGCCTGGAAGATATAACGCCGCTGGTCGATTCCATCCTGCAGCGGCTGTTCAGCGGCGCGAGCCCCGGTTTGTCGGCCGGGGCGCTGAAGGCGCTCGAACTTTACCGCTTCCCCGGCAATGTCCGTGAACTGGAAAATATTCTCGAACGGGCCACGGCGCTGGGTTCCGGCGATCTGATCGAGGCCGAAGATCTGCATCTTGAGGTTGATGAAATGGGCGGCGAGGTGCTTGGACGCGGTAGCGAAACCCTTGATGATTATCTCAATCGACTGGAGCGTCAGGCCATTCTGGAGGCGTTGCAGAAGACGGATGGAAATCGTACAGCGGCGGCCCGCCAACTTGGCGTTACCTTCCGTTCAATGCGCTACCGCCTGGAACGACTGGGTATCGAGTGATGGATTGGCACGACGATGGCTGGCTGAATGGTGTTGAGTGCTTGCCTTCGCCTAATTTTGGCGAGCGGCCGACTGGTGAACAAATCTCCCTGATCGTTGTGCATAACATCAGTCTGCCGCCGGATGAATTCGGTGGCGATTGGGTCGAGAAGTTTTTTCTCAACCAGCTCGATCCTCTGGCCCACCCTTACTTTGCGACGATTGCCGAAGCCCAGGTTTCAGCCCATTTCTATATCCGGCGCGATGGCCGGGTAGTTCAGTTTGTCGGCTGCGATCAGCGAGCCTGGCATGCAGGTCGCTCGCAGTGGCGCGAGCGCGAGAACTGCAACGATTACTCGGTGGGTATCGAGCTGGAAGGTTCGGATAGTCAGCGATTTACGTCGGCACAATATGCGGCTTTGTGGACGGTGATCGATGCCCTGCGCACCCGTTATCCGATAGTCGCCATTGCCGGCCATAGCGATATCGCACCCGGGCGCAAAACCGATCCCGGCCCCGGGTTCGACTGGCTGGCCGTGCGCACCCGCTACCCTGATTTGAACCTACCGGGTGAAGTAACGGCGTAGCCGTTCGGCGGCTTCGCTCAGGCGATCGACGTCTGTGGTGTAGGCAAAACGAATATGTTTTTCCGGCGCGTTGCTGCCAAAGTCCAAGCCTGGAGTGGCGGCGACGCCGATCGTTTCGAGCAACTCTCTGGCCAGTACGAAGCTGTCATCGCATAGCGCCGAGCAATCGCAATAGAGGTAAAAAGCACCTTCCGGCCGGGCGGTAATCCGGAAACCGATGTTTTCCAGGGCTGGGGCGAGAATATCCCGGCGCTTGCGAAATTCAGCTCGGCGAGCTTCGAGGATGGCTATGGTTTCCGGCAGGAACGATGCGAGGGCACCGTATTGCGCTGGCGTCGACGGGCAAAGCGTCAGGTTCTGCGCCAGCTTTTCAATGTCGCGCTGGTAAGCCTCTGGAATGACCATCCAGCCCAGTCGCCAGCCAGTCATCTGAAAATACTTGGAGAAGCTGTTGATCACCCAGATGTCGTCGCCGGCGGCGCAGGCGGTGGGGGCATCAATTTCGTAGGTCAGACCGTGGTAAATCTCATCGACCAGGAAATGGCCGTTCTTCTCGCGGCAGACTTCAGCCAGCGCCTTGATTTCCGGCAGTGTCAGCAGCGTGCCGGTTGGATTGGCCGGCGAGGCGACGAGCAGGCCAGCGGTGTTGGCGTTCCAGTGCTGACGGAGCATCGCTGGCGTCGGCTGGAAGTTGGTTTCAGGGCCAACCGGGAGGTGCTGCGGTCGACCCTCAAAAACACGCAAAATATGACGGTTGCACGGGTAACCGGGATCGGTCAGCAGCCATTCGCTGCCCGGGTCCGCCAGGCAGGCAAAGGCCAGGTTGAGGGCGCCGGAAGCGCCATTGGTGATGACGATTCGGCTGGCCGGCACATCGACACCATAACGGCTACGATAGAAATCAGAAATTTCCTGGCGTAACTCGGGCAGACCGAGCGACTGGGTGTACAGCGTTTTTCCGCTTTTTATCGCGTCGACCGCAGCATTGGCGATCGGTTCCGGTGTCAGAAAGTCCGGCTCGCCGACCTCCATGTGGATGATGTCGCGACCTTCAGCCTCCAGTTGGCGGGCGCGGGTCAGCAGTTCAACCACGTGAAACGGGGAAATATCAGCAAGGCGTTGGGCGGGGCGGTACATGGGCTTCTCCAAAGAAAACGGCCACCGAGTTGGCTAACCCGGTGGCCGTTCGATAAAGCTTCAACAGTGATCAGGCAGCGTCTTTGAAGATACCCATTTCAAACAGTTCGCGCTTGAGAACCAGTTCGCGCGGCATCTTGTCGCCCATCTTGTCGAACCACTCCTTGTGGCCGGCCAGTTCGGATTTCCAGGCATCGGCATCGATCTGGCTCAGGGCTTCGAAATCAGCTTTGTTGATTTCCAAACCGGTCCAGTCGATGTCCTCGAATTTCGGCATCCAGCCCAGCACGGTTTCCTTGGCAGCAACAGTGCCCTTGCAACGCTGAACGATCCACTTGAGGACACGCATGTTGTCGCCGAAACCCGGCCACATGAATTCGCCCTTTTCGTTCAGACGGAACCAGTTGACGCAGAAAATCTTCGGTGTTGCATCGACAGCCTTGCCCATCTTCAACCAATGGTTGAAGTAGTCGCCCATGTGGTAGCCGCAGAACGGCAGCATGGCAAACGGGTCACGACGGACGACGCCCTGCTGGCCGAAAGCGGCTGCTGTGGTTTCGGAGCCGAGGGTGGCAGCCATATAGACGCCGTAGTTCCAGTTGAATGCCTGATAAACCAGCGGTACGGTGGTAGCGCGACGGCCGCCGAAGATGAAGGCGGAAATCGGCACGCCGGCCGGGTCTTCCCAGGCTTCGTCGACGGACGGGCACTGGCTGGCCGGGGCGGTGAAGCGGGAATTGGCGTGGGCGGCCTTCTTGCCGGCCTTGCCATCTTCCGGCGTCCAGTCGTTACCTTGCCAGTCGATCAGGTGATCTGGCGCCTGCTTGGTCAGGCCTTCCCACCAGACATCGCCGTCGTCGGTCAGCGCGACGTTGGTGAAAATGATGTTTTCCTTCAACGTGGCCAACGCGTTGAAGTTGGTCTTTTCCGAGGTACCCGGGGCAACACCGAAGAAACCGGCTTCCGGGTTGATGGCGTAGAAACGGGTGACGCCATCCTTGTCGACGCGCGGCTTGATCCAGGCGATGTCGTCGCCGATCGTGGTGATCTTCCAGCCGTCCAGCGACTTGGGCGGAATCAGCATGGCGAAGTTGGTCTTGCCACAGGCGGACGGGAAAGCAGCAGCGACGTAGCTCTTTTCGCCTTCCGGCGATTCGACGCCGAGGATCAGCATGTGTTCGGCCAGCCAGCCCTGGTCGCGCGCCATGTTGGAGGCGATGCGCAGCGCGAAGCACTTCTTGCCGAGCAGGGCGTTGCCGCCATAGCCGGAACCGTAGGACCAGATTTCGCGGGTTTCCGGGTAATGCACAATGTACTTGACGGTCGGATTACAGGGCCACTTGGCATCCTGCTGGCCCGGCTCAAGCGGGGCGCCGACGGTGTGGATGCAGGGGACGTATGCACCATCGCTGCCGAGTACGTCGAATACCTTCTTGCCCATGCGGGTCATCGTGCGCATATTGACAACGACGTAGGCGGAATCGGTGATTTCGAAGCCGATATGAGCGATCGGCGAGCCGAGCGGGCCCATGGAGAAGGGGATCACGTACATCGTACGGCCCTTCATGCAGCCCTTGAACACGCCGTTCAGGGTGGCGCGCATGACGGCAGGCTCTTCCCAGTTATTGGTCGGGCCGGCGTCTTCCTTCTTGGCGGAGCAGATATAGGTGCGGTCTTCAACGCGTGCCACGTCCGACGGATCGGAGAAAGCCAGATAGGAGTTCGGGCGCTTTTTCTCGTTGAGTTTGATCAGGGTGCCGGCTTCTACCATTTCGGCACACAAGCGGTCATACTCTTCTTGCGAGCCATCGGCCCAGTGGATTCTGTCCGGCTGAGTCAGCTCGGCGATTTCGGCAACCCATTTTTTCAGGGCTTCGTGTTTGACGTAGTCAGGTGCATTCAGCGGTGCGGTCATGGCGGTGTCTCTTTCTAAGTTACTGAAATAACTAAGTTTCACGCCAGTCGCCGGAAGTCGCTACCAAGACGGATAGCGGCACGAAAGCCGTCGGCTGGGAAGCCCGTAATTATGCCTCAACTGAGGGTAAACATCTACTTGACTTATGTTTTCTAGGTGTTTTCCGAAAGTGAAAGTTCTCCCTGTGTACGATATTATGTTCCACGATTCAAAATCGAATTTCACGATATAAAATGGAGGAAGACATGGATCCCAGGCAACTTCGCGAAGCAGCGCTCTATTACCACCGCCACCCCAAGCCGGGCAAAATCGCGGTTACCCCAATCAAGCAGCTCACCAATCAGTACGATCTATCAATGGCCTATTCGCCCGGCGTGGCTTTCGCCTGCGAAGAAATCGTCGCCGATCCGCGTGAGGCCAGCACGCTCACATCGCGCGCCAATCTGGTCGGCGTGATTACCAATGGCACGGCAGTATTGGGCCTCGGTGCGATCGGTCCGCTCGCGGCCAAGCCGGTGATGGAAGGCAAGGGCGTGCTGTTCAAGAAATTCGCCAATATCGATGTCTTCGATCTGGAAATCGAAGAGCGCGATCCGGACAAGCTGATCGATATCATCGCCTCCCTGGAGCCGACTTTCGGCGGCATCAACCTTGAAGACATCAAGGCGCCGGAATGCTTCTATATCGAGAAAAAACTCCGCGAACGGATGAAGATTCCCGTCTTCCATGACGATCAACATGGCACGGCCATCGTCGTCGGTGCGGCGGTGCTGAATGGCCTGCACCTGATCGGCAAGGATCTGTCCAAGGTCAAGATCGTGACTTCCGGCGCCGGCGCCGCCGCGCTCGCCTGTCTGGATCTGCTGGTCCTGCTCGGTGCGCCGCCAGCCAAC
>Ga0307508_10004804_pt1 | contig 13031 bp, 10 predicted proteins | sample 9_EM_MG_FD_203089 | JGI IMG/M metagenome (GOLD analysis project Ga0307508, IMG submission 203089) | Populus trichocarpa ectomycorrhiza microbial communities from riparian zone in the Pacific Northwest, United States - 9_EM | ecosystem: Host-associated > Plants > Roots > Unclassified | place... | reverse complement strand
CTCCAAACATGCGGTCTGCAAAATTTTGTGTCTCTCCAATCTATGGTTGTTGAGTATCGTCGTTTTTTCTCATTTCTAATAGTGTCCGACTAATGGGTAGTAGCCGGGTAACCCCTACAGTACGTTACCGGTCCATCAACAATCTTTACTGCCATTCCTACTCCTGCCTCCTTCATCATACGCCTGAGCCAGAGGCTTTCCTGGATGGCGTGCGAACAGGCGACATATTCAGCCTCAAGTGTTGAGACTGCCACGACGCTCTGAGACTTGGCTTGCCAATGAATCAAGCCAGATATGACAAGCTCGTTGTTGCCATTGACATTCCCGAGTCCGAATACGCATCCGCCGACAGATTTCCAAGTTGTGAGATTTCCTGCCCAGTCTGAATCGGTGTATCCAACAATAGTAATAGGATTCGGGAGCCGTCGGTAATGAATTCGAAATCCGGCAGTAGTCTTCAGGTATCGGAGTACTCTCTTTGCCACCGTTGCATGCATTTCGAGAGGTTGGACATTGTACCGGCTCAGGGCAGTTACGCTGAAGGTGATATCTGGTCGACTTCTGAGTGCCGCATACATGAGTGATCCAACCATTGAGAGATATTCTTTGTGGTTTGCCGGTTTGTCCTCACAGTGGGTGTTAGCCAGATCTGTCTGAGGATCAAGTGGAGACTTAGTCAGTTTTGCATCCATCAGTCTGAATCGTCGTATGATTGTGTTGATGTAACCTCGTTGACAGATACTGAATCCTCCATCTTTGGTCCTCTCGATCTCGATTCCTAGAAACCGCTTTGCTGCACCCAAGTCGCACATCTTGTACTTCTTTTGCAGCAGCTGCTTGATCCGATGTCCCCGTCCTTCTGCACCATTGTGCGCAATGAGCAGATTGTCCACATATAGTACTAGAAGAACTCCCTGTTGGAGGTACAGGTTTGGATCTTCCGCCGATTGTCGGAATCCTATGGATTGCAAATATTCATCGATATCCTTGTACCAAAGTCTGGGCGCCTGTTTCAGCCTGTAGAGAGCCTTCTGGAGTATCAATGCACTTCCGCTTGGCACGCTTCCACTCGATGCAAGCCAATCGATTCCCAGTGGCATTTCCTATAGATGTTGTCTCGGTCAATCCTTGGATTTAGAAAGGCTGTTACTACGTCCATGTGATCAACATCCCAGCCATACTGAGTGGCCAGTGCCAGTATCAATCGGAAGGTCACCATTTTGGATACCGGTGTATAAGTTTCGTCGTAGTCGATACCTTCCTTTTGTTCGTAGCCCTTGATGACTAGTCATTCTTTGTACCGCGTGGATCCGTCCGGATTAATCTTCCTCTTGTAGATCCACTTGCATCCAATAGACTCTTCTACTGTCCTGTCAGTCATTCTTATATGGACGGTAGTACCTTTTTCCATGATGCTAGGTATACCAATGGTATGGGGCACACTCAATTGTCTCATGGATCGGCTTAGGTCCGTCGAAGAATTCTTCCCATCACTCGTGCTTGGAGATTTCGTCGTTGATTGACTGAAAGGTGTAGTCGAAGGAGTATTGAGATTTAGGCTCCAAGAAGGTAGATAATTCGAGTAGGGAAAGGTGGTCTTCGAAGTAGGTGTCGTCAAAGTAAGTCATGAAGGTAGGGTGATTTGAGATTACGATTATAGTGTGACACTGGGGTTGTATCGTTACCGGAGTGTAGTGAGAATCAAAGGTAATCAGGCTACTTTCGATAATTCACAGTGGAATAATCTTAGATCTTGTGTGTCGGTTCGGTGGTATTGTTGGTGAGGATGTTGGTTTCTCCTTTCTTCTGTCAGGGTGGAAAACCTCTGTCTTTATATCTGGGTAAAGCCGTTGTGAGAGATGGTGACTCAGACTTGGATTTCCCCGAGGCGCATGGTCCTCGTGGGCGACCCATTGGTCCTGGCAGGGTGTAGATAAGAGGAGATAAGGTTTCATGCAAGCGGGCGGGGTGCTTTCCTATCGGACTCTCTTCCATGCGCCATCAGCAGGCGACATAGCATCCCCTCCTTTCGGGGGAGGGGTTATAGCCCAAGTCCATCGGTCCGCGCGCCATCAGCAGGCGGCGTGGCATCCCCTCCTTTTGGGGGAGGGGTCATAGCCCAAGTACCTCACCGTTTGCAATCTTCCCCTCACCTCCGGAGATATGTGTCTTAGGTCCGTCTGGGCCGTAAGCTCATCTTCGGACCGTATCTCCCTCCTAGACTCTCTGAGTGCGTTCCGTCATCCTTACGTACCCACCTCTAGCTAGGCTACGTACTCGAGATATTTCAGTCGTAACATGGCCTGCACGGCACTCTGGGGGGTTGTCCTCCCCCATTTCCTCCGGTGGCTCCCTGGGGGACATATGGTGCAGGTGTTTGGGGTTCCGGGGTTTCAAGCTGCAGCCCTGGGATGGAGCTTGCCCAGGTTGGCATTGGGACTGCCGGAGGCGGTGAAGTTGGAAGTGCCACCTGGACCGCTACCTTCCATATCTCTTCCTGGGCCCGCGCAAGCCGTTGCTCCAGGGCCGCAACCCAGGTCTGGTGGTCTTGGGCCCATTCTTCCACGTTTTTCTGGAATATGGTCAGGTGCCAGTTTTGGACCATATTGGCTTTGGAGAGGAAGGTGAGGGTGTCGTTCAAGCAGGCCAGCTGAGTGCCCTGCTGTGTCTGGCGGAGATCCACCTCGTTCATTCGTTTAATGATTTCCTGCTAGACTTGTCGAGCAAAGTCCTGGTAGGTGTTGGCTGTCACGGACCTGGCGCGACAGGCTCCTAGGCGCCGCCGCAGGCGTCGCGCTCACCCTTGCCACACTATGGCTAATCCTTGTCTCCGCCGCCATGGCCACCGTCATCCTACCCGCCTAGATGCAATATCCCCGCCCCTGCCTATATCGCGCCGGTAGCGATATTCCTCAGAACCTGGTCGCGGGCCGCCCAGGGCATCCCCGCTTGTTTCCTTACTGTCTGCGTGTCTGCCTCGCTCTACTCTGTGTTATGTTTATTGCTTACCTTGTTGCTCTTGACGTTTCCTTACTTTCTGCGTGTCTGCCTCGCTCTACTCTGTGTTATGTTTATTGCTTACCTTGTTGCTCTTGACGTTTCCTTACTGTCTGCGTGTCTGCCTCACTCTACTCTGTGTTACGTTTATTGCTTACCTTGTTGCTTCCCTACTGTTGTGTGTGTCTGCCTTGCTGGTTAGGGAAGGACGAAGGACCGAGTAGGATTGTGTGTTTCCTTGGGTGCCGTCATGACGGGAAAACTCTGTGTCAGTCTTGCGGGCAAGGCTGTGATTCCACAGTGGAGGAAACGGTATAAAGGAAGCGCGTGGTAGCTAGTCTGGAGATTCTTTCTCCACGCAATCTTTTATCTCTCTCCACAGACCTACCTCTCTATCCCCGTGACCGGCACTGCGACCACCACTCCCCGAGAGCAACGAGCCCACGCAAGGCATGTGAGAAGAGCAGCGAAGAGACCACACCGGGCGTGACGGATACCGCGAGAACAACGTGCCCACGCAAGGCGTGTGAGAACAACGAACCCACGCAAGGCGTGTGAGAAGAGCCGCGAAGAGACCACGCCGGGCGTAACGGATACCGTGAGAACAACAAGCCCACGCAAGGCGTGTGAGAACAACGAGTCCACAAAGAGCGTGTAAGTACGCCGGAAGTGTGAGTACGCCGGAAGCGTGAGTAGGACCGCCCGTGCCACAAACCCCAGCCTACGTTGCCTGTCGAGCCCCACGGAGAAGTCGAGGCAGGATCCTGACACTGGATTGCGTCTCCCCCATCGACACCTGACGTAGCAACGTGGCATCCTCGGACGAAAACACCGAGGATCCCCTCGCCCTCAGAGAATTTACGAGGGTCCCCGATGACCACCGATCTCCAAGCCCGGTAACCCCGGACCCCCGATCAAGAACACAGACACCAGATTCCCCAGAGCAAATCCAAAGAATGAGCGACGAAACAAGGATAGGTGGGGCTGGACCCCACCTGCTGACCACGGAAATGTTACGAGAACTTCTCGCAGCCAGGGACCCACCCCGAAGTAGTTACCCAAAGCTACGGGACCCCGAACCATTCGAAGGAGACAAAGCAAAATTCAAAACATTCCTGGCCCAATGCGAGCTCAAATTCAGAACGGAAGGAAACCGGTTCAACGACGATGAAAAGAAAACAGGATTTGCATCCTCCCTGCTACGAGGAGTAGCATGGAATTGGGTGGAAACCTTCCTAAACCAGGAAGGGGGAATCAACTTGACATGGGCCGAACTCAAAGACAACATGAAGCATGCCTTCGGCCAGGTAGACGCCGAGGAAATAGCGTTCGAAAAGTTCCAGAAAATCCAGCAGGGAAACCAACCAGCAGCCACCTACTGGGCCGAATTCCAGCGAATCAAAGCAGATCTCCCATACGCGGACAACGTATGCATTGCACGATTCCGAGACGGATTACACCCCGAGGTAAAAAGGCACCTAGTCATGAGTGAAACCCCCGCCACAGTCTTGGTGGACTACGCCACCGCCGCCATCAAAACGGATAGCTGCCTATGCAACCTCGGAGTCATTAATCGCCGACCTACCACCAACCCAGAAGCGCGCTTCCACGTCCACACAAAAGTGCCTCCATCGACACCCCCGGGAGATCCGATGGACCTCGATGCCACCCGACGATTCAAATTCGCAAGGGGAATGCCGAACCGATTCCCACGATGAGTAACCACGGGAGAATGTTACAACTGCGGAAAGAAAGGACATTTTGCAAAAGAATGCCCCCAGCCCAGGAAAGAACGAATTCCATGGAGACGACCATACAGGGCCGCCGAAGCCAACTAGGAAGAACTAGAAGAAGACCGCGGCGCGCAAGGCTCCGAACCGGCAGGAAACGACAACCCTCAGGAATAGGTGCCGACGACCACTACCCGAGGGAAACACCTGTTGTCAAAACGGAAGAAGACCTCCCATACTTAGTACGAACCGCCCGATACGACCGGGAAGAGAAAATTATGATCAAAGTCCGAATCCAAGGAACGAACAGAAAAGAATGTGCCACTACAGCCTTGGTAGACAGTGGGGTATCAGAAAACTTCATCAATAAAGCCTATGCAGAGGCCAGCGGAATACCCATGCAGCAGAAAACGACGCCACGCCGAGTACTAACAGTCGACGGGAGCGAGGTCACCGGCGGACCGGTAACCCACGACACTCAAATCCACCTAATCATCAACCACCACGAGGAGGATATCCGGCTACACTGTATCACAATCGGGAACGCCCCGATCATCTTAGGCCTCCCATGGCTCAAGCTCCATGACCCGGTGATAGGACGGAAAAACCATACTGTGAAGTTCCACTCAGACCACTGTGCCGACAGGTGCTTACCCAGCTCACCAAGAGCCAACACCGTCCCAGAAGAAAAGGCCACAGAGCAGTACTATAAGAAAACTCCGGCCGAAGAAGAGAACTGGGAAATCGGTGAAACAGACCCTTGGGAGGTATACCAGACAGTAATCGACAAAATCAAAGAAACCTCCAGGACGAATAAGAAACCAATTCCCCGGGAATATCACGAATTCCTCGAGGTATTCACCGAAAAGGAACCAGTGGCCCCTCCACCCCACCGCACTCAGGACCATCATATCCCACTAGAGGAAGGAAAGACACCCCCGTATGAGCCCCTGCGCCCCCTCAACGAAGACAAAATGAAGGCCCTCAGAAAGTACCTAGAGATCAACGAAAAACGGGGGTGGATCCGCGCATCCACCTCCCCGGCGGGAGCCCCGATACATTTTGTAACGAAGAAGGATGGAGGACTACGCCTGTGTGTGGATTACCGGCAACTAAATGACATTACGATCAAGGATCGAACACCGCTGCCACTGATTAGCGAGTCCCTCGATCAACTCTCCAGCGCCACCATCTACACCAAACTCGACATCCGAGACGCATACTACAATCTACGCATTGTAAAAGGCGACGAATGGAAAACAGCGTTCTGCACTCGATACGGGCTATACGAGTATTGCGTCATGCCATTCGGACTCACCAACGCCCCTGCCTCCTTTCAGCGATGGATGAACGAGATCCTAAGTGACTACCTAGACATCTTCTGTGTAGCGAATCTGGACGACATCCTGGTTTTCTCACCCGACGAGGAAATGCACCGGGAACATATCCGGGCCATACTCACGCGGGTGCGGGACACCGGACTAACACTGAAAGCATCCAAATGCGAATTCCACACAACAGAGACAGAGTACCTAGGATACGTCATATCACCACAAGGGCTAAGGATGGATGAAGAAAAAATCCGAACGATCAAAGACTGGAAGGAACCAACAAAAGTTAAAGGAATACAGAGTTTCCTGGGCTTTGCCAACTTCTACCAATGGTTTATCAAGGACTACAGCAAGATTACAACACCCCTATCCTCCCTAACAAGGAAGGAGAAAGCATGGGAATGGGGTGATAAACAGCAAGAGGCATTCGAGACACTCAAAAAAGCAATAATCACGGAACCAATACTCAAGCACTTCGACCCGGTGCGAGCCGTGACCATCGAAACGGATGCATCAGACTATGCCATAGGAGCAATCTGTTCCCAACCCGACAAAAAGGGGATCTTACATCCTGTAGCATACTACTCAAGGAAACTCAAAGACCCAGAGCGCAACTACGATATCCATGACAAAGAGCTACTGGCAATCGTGGATGCACTGCGAAAATGGGACACCTATTGCAAAACCACAGGACCCAAGATCACGATTCTGATGGACCACAAAAACCTCGAATATTGGAAAACAAAGAAGGACCTTAACCTACGGCAAGCCCGGTGGGGCGAGCGACTAGCCAACTACGACTTTACAATCAAATACCGACCCGGGAAATTGGCCGGCAAACCGGACGTCCTCTCTAGAGAGTCAGGAGACTCTCCCTGGGAAGGGGATATGAAGTATCGGCAGAACCACGGCAGAATCTTGTTACCGGAGGAAGCATTCGAAGCACTACAAGCCAGCACAACCGAAACCATCAGTCTTCAGATAGACGAAGAACTCCTGAGGAAAATACGGGCACTAAGCGCCACAGACAAGGAAATCCAAGAAATCCAGAGAAAGAAGGCGAACAGGACCACCCGCGACGGAAAGATCGCGCTAGGATTATGCGAGGAGAACAGCGGGTTACTAATGTATGATGGCCTCATATGGATCCCTGACAACGATACCCTGCAACTTCGCATATTAAAAGACCACCACGACGCGCTAGCTGTGGGACATCCGTGCCAAGCAAGAACCCTGGAACTCATTAGCCGAAGTTTCTACTGGCCAGGACAACGAAGGTACGTCCACAGATACGTGGACCACTGTAACACCTGCCATCGGATCAAGCCAATCCGACACGCGCCATTCGGACTACTCAAACCGCTGGAACTACCATACCGCCCTTGGGACACGATATCGATGGACTTCATCACAGCACTACCAACAAGCAATGGGAAGGACGCGCTATGGGTAATAATCGACCGGCTAACTAAGATGGGATACTTCGTCGCATGCCAGGGCACCGTGAACCCCGAAGACCTAGCAGACCACTTCATCCAGCAGCTAGTCAGACCCCACGGACTGCCGAGCAGTATTGCGTCAGACAGAGGGTCCTTGTTTACCTCGGACTTCTGGAAGAAGATAACGGAAGCTCTTGGAATATCACACAACCTCAGCACGGCATTTCACCCACAAACTGATGGACAGACGGAGCGAGCCAACGCCATACTCGAGCAATACCTTAGAGCATATTGCAACTATCAACAGGACGACTGGGAGAAACTCTTGCCAATCGTGGAATTCTGTTACAATAACACCCAAACCGGAACCACAAGAATAACCCCCTTCTGGGCCAACTATGGATATCACCCTCGATTCCTGCCGGATCTCGGGCCACGGAACGACGAAACACCGGAAGTATCAGAATATGTCACGGCATTAAGAAAACTCCACGAAGAACTCCGAGCAGAGATCAAGGACGCACAGATGGCTCAAGCTGAGCAAGCCAACAGTACACGACATCCGGACCCGGTCATAGAACCCGGGGATAAGGTCTGGCTCCGACGAAGGAACATCCGAACAACCCGGCCGTCGAATGAACTGGATCACAAGCAGATCAGCCCATACACCGTCCTGAAAAAAGTGGGCTTACGAGCATATAAACTGGACCTGCCGGCCACTGTCAAAATCCACCCAGTCTTCCACATCAGCCTCCTCGAATCCACAGCCAGTACCAAACCAATCCCCGGCCACCTGCAGCCACCTCCACCTCCGATTGTCATCCAAGAACAGCAAGAGTGGGAAGTAGAGAAAACCCTCGACTCCTGATGCCATAGAAACCAGATCCAGTATCGAGTCAAGTGGACTGGCTTCCACGACCCCGATCATACCTGGTATCCAGCCCGCAATTTTGAGAATTCACCCAACCTTATCCAACAGTTCCACGAGGAATATCCGGAGAAACCCGCCCCCGAAATTTAGTAACATGTCCACTACCGCTACGGTTGACACCAACGAAGGCTGGACCTTCCCCGACGACAACAACCCTACACCCGAACTCCCTACCACAACTGAGCCTGACAACAATTGGGGTATTCCCCACGCCGCACCTTCCCCGCCGATGTCCTCTGTAGGACAGCCCCGTATCGACGACCACGCATCCCTCCATTGGACTGCCTGCTACAACGACTACTGCGGTACGCACCGCCAGAGCAAGGACAACAACTACTACCCCCGCCAGAGCCGCCGCCAGCACCAGACGCTCACGTGCGACTGTCCGCTTCCCCACCCCGATGAACTACTCCAAGTAACCCGTGAACGGCGTCTCAACCCCATCAAAGCATGCGTGGACTGGCACCGAGGAAAGCGGGTCTGCCCCGAATGCCGGTTCCTTGTGAACATGGAAAACCACCACCTCCGCTGCAGCGCTGCAGCCCCCCGCGTTCCCCTGGCCGATATCACCCCACCAAAGGAGGCCCCCGCGGAAGAAAATCCTGACGCCGAAGCAGCCGCACCCACGGACAACCAAATCCGCCTACTGGCGGAAATCATCACCACAGTACAGAACACAGTCATACAGGAAGCCCGCCATAACTACGGGATCCAGCGCCTGCTGGCCCAGACGATGCGCAACCAACACGACGCCGACCAACAACAACTCCAGAGAATGGCCCGGACCCTGGGAGCCATCATCACTAAGCAGCAGCGAATGAACGAACAACTTCAAGCCCAGCCGCCGGCTAGCCGGCCCACCCGCATCCACCGCACCATCATCCGCCGCTGTACGCCCGCCGCCCGACCTGACCTCGCCGGAGCTTCGGTCTGGACAGGGGAGCTACTGTCACGAACCTGGCGCGACAGGCTCCTAGGCGCCGCCGCGGGCGTCGCGCTCACCCTTGCCACACTATGGCTAATCCTTGTCTCCACCGCCACGGCCACCGTCATCCAACGTGCCTAGGCGCAACATCCCCGCCCCTGCCTATATCGCGCCGCTAGCGATATTCCTCAGAACCTGGTCGCAGGCCGCCCAGGGGATCCCCGCTTGTTTCCTTACTGTCTGCGTGTCTGCCTCACTCTACTCTGTGTTATGTTTATTGCTTGCCTTGTTGCTCTTGACGTTTTCTTACTGTCTGCATGTCTGCCTCGCTCTACTCTGTGTTATGTTTATTGCTTACCTTGTTGCTTCCCTACTGTTGTGTGTGTCTGCCTTGCTGGTTGCGGAAGGACGAAGGACCGAGTAGGATCGTGTGTTTCCTTGGGTGCGGTCATGACAGGAAAACTCTGTGTCAGTCTTGCGGGTGAGGCTGTGATTCCACAGTGGAGGAAACGATATAAAGGAAGGGCGCGGTAGCTAGTCTGGAGATTCTTCCTCCACGCAATCTATTATCTCTCTCCACAGACCTACCTCTCTCTCCCTGTGACTGGCACTGCGACCACCACTCCCCGAGAACAACGAGCTCATGCAAGGCGTGTGAGAAGAGCCGCGAAGAGACCACGCCGGCCGTGACGGATACCGCAAGAACAACGAGCCCACGCAAGGCATGTGAGAACAACGAACCCACGCAAGGCAGGTGAGAAGAGCCGCGAAGAGACCACGCCGGACGTGACCGATACCGCGAGAACAACGAGCCCACGCAAGGCGTGTGACAACAATGAGTCCACAAAGAGCGTGTAAGTACGCCGGAAGTGTGAGTACACCGGAAGCGTGAGTAGGACCGCCCGCGCTACAAACCCCAGCCTACGTTGCCTGTCGAGCCCCACGGAGAAGTCGAGGCAGGATCTTGACATTGGCAGTGGCTGCCAACTCATTTCGAAGCCAGCTTTCCGTGAAGTTTTCCTGCTTTTGGATTTGATCGTAGATGTACTGGGTTCCTTGAGCTAGGGTCATGTAGGCCCTCTCGATGTTCCGGATCCACCGGTTCATACGGTCCAAGGCAGATCCGCTTAATTCCCACAACTGCTGGAGGTCCGCTTTGGCCTGTTCTTGTTGGTGGACCAGGGACCTGACCCACCCCGTGGGGTTCTCAATCTCCAATAGTTCGTCCGTAGATTCCGTGCCATCCGTGATTTGTGGGATGTTTCGGGGTGCCTCGAGGCGCAGCATGTTGAAATTGGAGGACGTCGAAATTTTTAATATTCATCCAGGTGGTCAAAGCTATGGATTGAATAGTCGTATTCACTGAATTTATAGTCGAACAGGTCTTGGAAGGTGTATCCGTCCCAGTCCACTGTTTGATGCAGGAGCGTGTTTTCCCACCACTCGATTGTGTACCAGTTGTATGACTTGTAATCGGAGTTGTTTTCTTGCAGCGTGGGTCCTTCGACGAGAGGGTCCCAGCTGTCAAAAGTTTGGTGCCGGTGGATCCGAATCCTTGGTCGAAGTGATGAGTCATGATTGGTCCAAAAAAGTTAAAGCTTCCTTCAATGAATTCGTGTTCGAAGATCATGAAGGTAGGTAATGTGAATCAAAGGTGACTTGGGAACCAAGATTATAGTATGACACCTGGGTACACGAGTACGGAGGTAGAGATGAAGGTATGAAGTGAGGTTCGATTGATCTTTTGTATTCACAGCAGAATAATCTTAGGTTCGTCGTGTCGGGGTGTTTCGTGAGTGTGGAGTCTAAGGATGGGGAATAGGAGTTTTTCCGGTGGTGTTTCCAGCAATATAGATGTGAAGTTTCTCTCGTCACATGATTCCTCCTTTTTATCGATACACCTGGGGTTTCAGTCTCAAGATGCGTGGCTCCTAATGGTTCTGCATGTGGGTTTTGGTTGGCCTCACCGGTCCTAGCGATAAGGGTGGAGACTACAGTCAGCGACCTTGTATTCCACTGGACGCTAGTCTTTCAGACTACGCTGGTTTCCTATCAAGGTCCTAGCAGGGTTGAGGCATCGCTCTTTCGGAGCGCGTCATCCGTCCTAGTTTGCCACTGGCACCTCTCCGAAGCTATTCTTACGTCCGTCCGTCTTGGCTGTAAGGTCCTAACTCCGGCTTCTATCTCTCGCCTAGACTCTCCCAGACCTGTCTTGTAACATCAGCCCCGCTTATAGTATATGCGATGGATTCGGTTTCTTTGAAGATGATATGACGGTTTGCCGACCGCAGCAAGAGATGGATGATGGTATATATAAATGGGTTATCAAAGAAGCAGAGGGAGTTTGGGGAAAAGCAGTAGAAGTCACACAGGAGGGAATACCGTCAGATTTTTGTGTAAATAAGTTGGATCATATCGATCACTCGGATTTCCTAATATAGTATAGCGTGTGCCAAGACTGCTAGAGTACGGGTCGCAAACCAGCCACTGCCTAACAAAAGTTAACCTTTTTCAAAGGCTAATAGCACCACCACCACCACTATAAATCAGCGACGGACATCACCGTCGAAGTCTGGTGGTGCCCGGCACACAAGGGGGTAGAAGGAAACGAGCAGGCGCATGAGTGGGCAAAGCTCGCAGCAAATGAGTCGGATGCTCACGGCGTAGAGGGGTGGATCTACTCAGACCTGCCAGAGGAGCGCCCAACACCGCTCCCCAGATCCCTCGCCAACATCAAGTGGGAGATCGCCGAGAAGAAGTGGGCAGAGGCATGGAAGTGGGCTGGAGGCCGGACCTCCAAGAAGAAATACAGAATGCCAAAGGTCCAAAGGCCAAACGGCACAGTTGCGGGTAGTGCCAAGCGGCTCGCTGCTAGGTTCTACCAGCTGAAGACAGGGCACGCGCGTACTGGCGAATACCTCCACTGGGCAAAGAGCAGGCCAACAGCCCAGTGCTGGTGGTGCCTGCACCCAAGGCAGACGAGGGAGCACCTCCTGAAGGGGTGCCCGAAGTGGAGAAAACAGTAGAAGGTGCTGTGGAAGGAGGTGTGGAAGGAGACGGGAAAGGGAAGGGGGAGGCTGAAGGCTCACAAGCTCTTCGCCGAACCAGGGACGAGCCAGGCGGTGCTGGACTTTCTCTCCTCGACGGACGTCGGGAAGACAGTGCCAGAGGTGGAAGAGGGCATAAAGAGTGAGGTGTCGGAGTGGGAGCTCCGGGAGCGGGCAGAGCTGGAAGCAGAGCGGAGGGTGGAGGAGCCGGACACGGAGGGCGCAGGGGAGACCGGAGGGGAACATCAGCTGTTCCTTCCCACCCCGCCGTTCATGGTGTCGGCGGAAGCGGAGTAGGGGACAGGCATGCTTTTCCTTTTTTCTTTTTCTTGTATTTTCCTTAGTGCGCGTTTATCTTTCGCGGGGGTCAGGCCGGGCGGAGGGCAGAGGGTTGCTTGCACTGTGCCGCCTTGCCCGGTTTGCGGCGGGGAAACGGACTGTACATTTGGGCTCACGCCCCTCGTCATGATCTAACTAGGTCGCATACGAGTAATGAATAAACAAAAAAAAAAAAAAACCACCACTCTAAATCAATATCGGAGAACACTGAGATGTTCTACACATGCTTCTCTATGCCGTAGTGTTCTCGAAATGAATTCTTTTTTATGTTGGGTGATGGAGTAATGGTTGG
>Ga0307508_10004803_pt1 | contig 13036 bp, 8 predicted proteins | sample 9_EM_MG_FD_203089 | JGI IMG/M metagenome (GOLD analysis project Ga0307508, IMG submission 203089) | Populus trichocarpa ectomycorrhiza microbial communities from riparian zone in the Pacific Northwest, United States - 9_EM | ecosystem: Host-associated > Plants > Roots > Unclassified | place... | reverse complement strand
CGAAGTAGGACGCCAGGGGGAGACCCGTCTCGCGGCGGAAGCGGTCCTGGCCGACGTTGCGGCCCAGCTCCCGGCAGAGGGCGTCGGTCCGGGTGTCCTGCCAGACCAGCGCGTTGTGCACCGGCTCGCCGGTGTTCTTGTCCCACAGCAGGGTGGTCTCGCGCTGGTTGGTGATGCCGATCGCCTTGACGTCGGCGGAGGTGATCTCGGCCTTGGTGATCGCGCCGGTCACGACCTCCTGCACGTTCTGCCAGATCTCGGCCGCGTTGTGTTCGACCCACCCCGGCTTGGGGAAAATCTGCTCGTGCTCCTTCTGGTCGACCGAGACGATGCGCCCGTCCCGGTCGAAGACGATGCAGCGGCTGGACGTGGTGCCCTGGTCGATGGCGGCGATGAACGGACCGTGTCCGTGGGAGGAGGCGCTCGTGGTGTGGGTGTCGGTCATGGTGGGTTGCTCTCCTGCGAATCCGTTGGGGTGGGGGCTAGGCGAAGGCGATCTCGTAGATGCCGCCGGCGAGGGCGCCGCCGAGAAGCGGGCCGACGACGGGAATCCAGGCGTAGCCCCAGTCCGAGCCGCCCTTGTTGGGCAACGGCAGGAGGGCGTGCACGATGCGCGGCCCCAGGTCACGTACCGGGTTGATGGCGTAGCCGGTCGGGCCGCCGAGCGAGAGGCCGATGCCGACCACGAACAGGGCGGTGATCAGGACGCCGATCGTGCCCAGACCCTTGCCCTCGCCATTCAGTCCCTGGGTGAGGATGCCGAGGACCAGCACGGCGGTGGCGATGATCTCGGTGGCCAGGTTCTGAGCGGTGTTCCGGATCTCCGGGCCGGTGGAGAAGACCCCCAGCACCGGTCCCGCGTCGGATGCCTCGGCGGTGTCGGCCGTCTTCGTGTCCTGGGCGCCAGGACCGCCGACGATCTCGCGGTCGGTGAGATGCGCCTGGAAGTGGCCCACGTACGCGAGCCACACCAGCACCGCGCCGATGATGGCGCCGGTGATCTGGCCCAGGAAGTAGATCGGCACGTCGCCCCACTTGGTGCCGCCCTCGATCGCGAGGCCGAGCGTCACCGCCGGGTTGAGGTGCGCGCCGGAGAGCGGCGCCGATATGTACGCGCCGGTGAGGACGGCGAAGCCCCACCCGAAGGTGATCGCCAGCCATCCCGCGTCGAACGCCTTGGATCGCTTCAAGAGAACGCCTGCGACGACACCACAGCCGAGCAGGGTGAGCACGGCGGTACCGATGGTCTCGCCGATGAAGATGTCGGAGCTGGACACCCGCGACTCCTTTGTCCTTCGTCCAGGGGAAGGCGAACCCCCGGTCCCGCCGAGGATTCGCGCCCTCTTGGGAGGGCGTTGGTCGGCCCGCGGCGAGTCCACCATAGCGAATATTGCCGTCAGGTGTTCGACAATGCCGACCGATGAACGGCAGTTTTCTTCACGGCGAAGACCCCGTCAAGGGTCGGGTGGAGGAAAACTCTGGAGGATGTGAAACCGTGATGAATGACCATAGACCTGGGTCAAAAGTCCTGGTCAGGGCTATCGCTCCAGGTCGGCGCCGGGGGCGGTCAAGGCCGGCCTGGCCCGGCGCCGGGAGCGGCCGGGGTCAGAAGCGCCCGGCGCCCAGATCGCGGGAGACCGCCCGCGCGCAGTCCCGCACGGCGGCGACCAGCTCGGAGCGCAGCTCCCCGTCCTCGCACACCCGCTCCACCGCACCCGCGATCCCCACCGCCCCTACCGGCAGCCGCCGCCGGTCGTGCACCGGGGCCGCGACCGAGGCGACGCCCTCCCAGGTCTCCTCCACGTCCGAGCCCCAGCCGCGCGCCCGGGTGAGCGCCAGAACGCCCTCGAACGCGTCCGTCTCGGTCACCGTGCGCTTGGTGAGCGGCTCCCGGACGCCCTCGGCCGCCTCGCTGTGCGCCACCGGGTCGTACGCGGACAGCACCTTGCCCAGGGCGGTGGAGTGCAGCGGCTGCATGGCGCCGACCTCCAGCACCTGACGGCTGTCGTCCGGCCGGAAGACGTGGTGGACGATGAGCACGCCCTGCTGGTGCAGTACGCCGAGGTAGACGCTCTCGCCGCTGGAGCGCGCCAGGTCGTCCGTCCACACCAGGGCGCGGGCGCGCAGCTCGTGGACGTCCAGATAGCTGTTGCCCAGCCGCAGCAGCTCGGCGCCCAGCTGATAGCGGCCCGAGTTCTCGTCCTGCTCGACGAACCCCTCCTGCTGGAGGGTGCGCAGGATGCCGTGGGCGGTCCCCTTGGCGAGGCCGAGAGTGGAGGCGATGTCGGACAGTCCCAGCCGGCGCTCGCCCCCGGCGAGCAGGCGTAGCATCGCGGCAGCCCGCTCCAACGACTGGATGTTCCGTGGCATCGCCAACCTCCTGACTGCGGTTCGACAATGCTGAACACTATCGGTCCATGTCGACTCCGCGGTACACACAGCCAAACGTAGATGATCACCAGCCCGCCGCGGCCGACCGGAGGATCTCCGTCCGGCTGATGGGACACCCGCCTCCCTCCGGCCCCTGGCAGCTAGGCTGGCCTGGTGCGCCCTCCCGAAGTGAGGGCGCAAAGCCGACAGCCGTCGCACTCCAGGGAGCACATCCATGGCCTCGCACACGTCATCGTCCGCATCCGCCGCCCGAGTCGACGCCTTCCGCGAGGCACTCGCCTCCCGGGTAGTCGTCGCCGACGGCGCGATGGGCACGATGCTTCAGGCGCAGGACCCCACACTCGATGACTTCCAGCAGCTCGAAGGCTGCAACGAGATCCTCAACATCACCCGGCCCGACATCGTCCGCTCGGTCCACGACGCGTACTTCGCGGTGGGCGTGGACTGCGTAGAGACCAACACCTTCGGCGCCAACCACGCGGCGCTGGGCGAGTACGACATCCCCGAGCGGGTCTTCGAACTGTCCGAGGCGGGCGTCCGGATCGCCCGCGAGGTGGCGGACGAGTACACCGCCTCGACCGGGCAGCAGCGCTGGGTGCTGGGCTCGATGGGTCCGGGCACCAAGCTGCCGACGCTGGGCCACGCCCCGTACACCACGCTGCGCGACGCCTACCAGCAGAACGCCGAAGGCATGATCGCCGGTGGCGCGGACGCGCTGCTGGTGGAGACCACCCAGGACCTGCTGCAGACCAAGGCCTCGATCCTCGGCGCCCGCCGGGCCCTGGAGGTCACCGGCACGAACCTGCCGGTGATCTGCTCGGTTACCGTCGAGACCACCGGCACGATGCTGCTGGGCTCCGAGATCGGCGCGGCGCTGACCGCCCTGGAGCCGCTCGGCATCGACATGATCGGCCTCAACTGCGCGACCGGCCCCGCCGAGATGAGCGAGCACCTGCGCTACCTCGCCCGCCACTCGCGCATCCCGCTGTCCTGCATGCCGAACGCGGGCCTGCCGGTGCTCGGCAAGGACGGCGCCCACTACCCGCTCACCCCGGGCGAGCTGGCCGACGCCCAGGAGACCTTCGTCCGCGAGTACGGCATGTCCCTGGTCGGCGGCTGCTGCGGCACCACGCCCGAGCATCTGCGCCAGCTCGTCGAGCGGGTCCGCGACCTGACCCCGACCGCGCGCGACCCGCGCCCCGAGCCGGGCGCCGCCTCGCTGTACCAGACGGTGCCGTTCCGCCAGGACACCTCGTACCTGGCCATCGGCGAGCGGACGAACGCCAACGGGTCGAAGAAGTTCCGCGAGGCCATGCTGGAGGCCCGCTGGGACGACTGCGTGGAGCTGGCCCGTGAGCAGATCCGCGAAGGCGCCCACCTGCTCGACCTGTGCGTCGACTACGTCGGCCGCGACGGCGTCGCCGACATGCAGGAGCTGGCGGGCCGCTTCGCCACCGCCTCCACCCTGCCCATCGTGCTGGACTCCACCGAGGTGGACGTCATCCAGGCAGGTCTGGAGAAGCTGGGCGGCCGGGCCGTCATCAACTCGGTCAACTACGAGGACGGCGACGGCCCCGAATCCCGCTTCGCCAAGGTCACCCGGCTGGCCCAGGAGCACGGCGCCGCGCTGATCGCGCTGACCATCGACGAGGAGGGCCAGGCGCGCACGCCGGAGCACAAGGTCGAGATCGCCCAGCGGATCATCGCCGACCTCACCGGCAACTGGGGCATCCACGAGTCCGACATCCTCATCGACACCCTGACCTTCACCATCTGTACCGGTCAGGAGGAGTCCCGCAAGGACGGCATCGCCACCATCGAGGCGATCCGCGAGCTCAAGCGCCGCCACCCGGACGTACAGACCACGCTGGGCCTGTCGAACATCTCCTTCGGCCTCAACCCGGCCGCCCGCATCCTGCTCAACTCCGTCTTCCTGGACGAATGCGTCAAGGCCGGGCTGGACTCGGCGATCGTGCACGCGTCCAAGATCCTGCCCATCGCGCGGTTCGACGACGAGCAGGTCACCACGGCCCTCGACCTGATCTACGACCGCCGCGCCGAGGGCTACGACCCGCTGCAGAAGCTGATGGCGCTCTTCGAGGGCGCCACCGCCAAGTCGCTGAAGGCGGGCAAGGCCGAGGAGCTGCTGGCCCTGCCGCTGGACGAGCGCCTGCAGCGGCGCATCATCGACGGCGAGCGCAAGGGGCTGGAGGCCGACCTCGACGAAGCCCTCACCGAGCGGCCCGCCCTCGACATCGTCAATCAGACGCTGCTGGAGGGCATGAAGGTCGTCGGCGAGCTCTTCGGCTCCGGCCAGATGCAGCTGCCGTTCGTGCTCCAGTCCGCCGAGGTGATGAAGACCGCGGTGGCCCACCTGGAGCCGCACATGGAGAAGACGGACGACGACGGCAAGGGCACCATCGTGCTGGCCACCGTCCGCGGCGACGTCCACGACATCGGCAAGAACCTCGTCGACATCATCCTCTCCAACAACGGCTACAACGTCGTCAACCTCGGCATCAAGCAGCCGGTCTCCGCGATCCTGGACGCCGCCAAGGAGAACCGCGCCGACGTCATTGGCATGTCCGGCCTGCTGGTGAAGTCCACGGTGATCATGAAGGAGAACCTGGAGGAGCTGAACCAGCGCAAGCTGGCCTCCGACTACCCCGTCATCCTCGGCGGCGCCGCCCTCACCCGCGCCTACGTCGAACAGGACCTCCACGAGATCTACGAGGGCGAGGTCCGCTACGCCCGCGACGCCTTCGAGGGGCTGCGCCTGATGGACGCCCTCATCGCCGTCAAGCGCGGCGTCCCCGGCGCGGAGCTGCCCGCGCTCAAGCAGCGCCGGGTACCCAAGCGGAACACGGCGCTGAGCGACCCGGAGCCGGAGGGCCCCTCGCGCTCCGACGTCGCCACCGACAACCCGGTGCCCACCCCGCCCTTCTGGGGCACCCGCGTCGTCAAGGGCATCCAGCAGGTCGACTACGCCACCTGGCTGGACGAGGGCGCGCTGTTCAAGGGCCAGTGGGGGCTGAAGGAGGCCCGCACGGGCGACGGCCCGAGCTACGCGGAGCTGGTGGAGTCCGAGGGACGCCCGCGGCTGCGCGGCTGGCTGGACAAGCTGCGTACGGAGAACCTGCTGGAGGCCGCCGTGGTCTACGGCTACTTCCCCTGCGTCTCCAAGGGCGACGACCTGGTCCTGCTCAACGAGGACGGCAGCGAGCGGACACGCTTCACCTTCCCGCGCCAGCGACGCGGCCGCCGCCTGTGCATGGCGGACTTCTTCCGGCCCGAGGAATCCGGCGAGACCGATGTGGTCGGCCTCCAGGTGGTCACCGTCGGCTCGAAGATCGGCGAGGCGACCGCCGAGCTGTTCGCCGCCGACTCCTACCGCGACTACCTGGAGCTGCACGGGCTGTCCGTGCAGCTCGCCGAGGCGCTGGCCGAGTACTGGCACGCCCGGGTCCGGGCCGAGCTGGGCTACGCCGGTGAGGACCCCGGCGACATCGAGGACATGTTCGCGCTGAAGTACCGCGGCGCGCGCTTCTCGCTCGGCTACGGCGCCTGCCCCGACCTGGAGGACCGGGCGAAGATCGCCGATCTGCTGGAGCCGGAGCGGATCGGGGTGAAGCTCTCCGAGGAGTTCCAGCTGCACCCCGAGCAGTCCACCGACGCGATCGTCATCCATCACCCGGAGGCCAAGTACTTCAACGCTCGGTAATGGGGGCGCCTTCCAGGGGCGCCGCGACGCGACGTGTCGTAGACTGGTCGATCCGGTAGAGGCCGGTCGTCTTCCACATCGTGGAAGGGGGCCGGCCTTCGTGCCCCGTATCCGGAGGTGTTTGGATGACCATCAGCATCCCCGCCGTCGACACCCGTTCAGCCGAAGGGTCCGCCCTCCAGGCGGTCCTGCTCGACATGGACGGCACCCTGGTGGACACCGAGGACATCTGGTGGGACGCGGAAGTGTCCATCTTCGCCGAGCTGGGCCACGCCCTCGCCGAGGAGTACCGCGAGGTGGTGGTCGGCGGCCCGATGACCCGCAGCGCCTCGTTCCTCATCGAGGCCACCGGAGCCGACATCGCGCTCGCGGAGCTGTCCGGCCTGCTGAACAGCCGTTTCACCGAGCTGCTGGACGGCACCGTGCCCATGCTGCCCGGTGCGCGCCGGCTGCTGACCGAGCTGGGCGCGCACGGGGTGCCGACCGCCCTGGTCTCCGCCTCGCACCGGCGGGTCATGGACCGGCTGCTGCGGTCGATCGGACGTGAGAACTTCGCGCTGACGGTCGCGGGCGACGAGATCGGCCGTACCAAGCCGCACCCCGACCCGTATCTGTTCGCCGCCGCGGGGCTGGCCGCCGACCCGGCGCGGTGCGTGGTCATCGAGGACACGGCGACCGGGGTCCGGGCCGCCGAGGCGGCGGGGTGCCGGGTGGTGGCGGTCCCCTCCGTCGTACCGATCGAGCCCGCGGCGGGCCGTACGGTCGTCGGATCGCTGGAAGAAGTCGATCTTCCATTTCTCCGCTCACTGGTCACAGTAATGCACTGATCGCGTACTGAGCGTATGTCTGTAAATTGCAGACTGAATAACGCGGTCCGCGTTTTTATGTGACGGCGGCGGCATTTCGGGCGTGATGTTTATCACTGCATATGCCGTCGACAGGTGAGGTGGGTATCTGCTGCGTGTCCTGTTTGGTGTGATGTGGGTGCGCCCTTGTGTCCGGATTGGCGGCATGCCGTACGATACGCGACCGCGTTCGGATATCGGTCGGCCCTTACCCGTTATCGGTGCGTGATATCGCCTCAACTTCGTTGTGTCTGAGCATGACTGGCGCCTCGGTCTAATCTCATCGCGAGTGGTTGATCGATCGCAGGGAGACTCCCGACAATGAAGCGCAAGTCGCTCGCGCTGCCGGCCGTGGCGGGCCTACTGACGTCAGCGCTCACCGCATGCGGTGGATCCGACGGCTCGGGCACGGGCGACGGCGCCATCGTCCTGGGGAGCACCGACCGGATCGAGGCCTCGAAGGTGGCGCCCGCCCCGCTGGACCCCGCCCAGGCCTACGACTTCGCCTCGTGGAGCGTGCTGCACAACAGCCTCCAGACGCTGATGCGGCTGCCCCGCTCGGGAACCGAGCCGATACCCGACGCCGCGCAGAAGTGCGGCTTCCAGGACCGGCAGAGCGAGCAGTACCGCTGCACCCTGCGCAGCGGGCTGGAGTTCTCCAACGGTCACGCGCTCACCTCCGAGGACGTCAAGTTCTCCCTCGACCGGATGCTGCGGATCAAGGACCGCAACGGCCCGGTCTCCCTGCTCTCGAACGTGGACACGGTGGAGACCCCCACCTCCCGCGAGGTCGTCATCCATCTCCGCGCGCCCGACGCGACCTTCCCGTCCAAGCTCACCACCCCGGCCGCGGCCATCCTGGACAGCGAGGTCTATCGGCCGAATGCGCTGCACAAGGGCTTCGATCTGGTGGGTTCGGGCCCGTACCAGGCGAAGACCGAGGTGCGCGACAACCGGCTGGTGAAGGTCCGCTTCAGCCGGAACCCGAACTACCAGGGCGATGTGAAGCCGGACAGCGACAAGGTCGAGATGCGGTTCTTCGAATCCGCCTCGGCGATGGAGAAGGCGCTGACGAAGGGTGACATCGACGCGGTGCACCGCGGCTTCTCGCCCGGCCAGATCGACAAGCTAAACAAGGGCGAGGTCAAGGGCGTCCGGCTCTTCGAGTCCTCCGGCCAGGGCATCCGTTACCTCGTCTTCGACACCGACGCCCCCTCGGTCAGGTCCAAGGCCGTACGGCAGGCCATCGCCCATCTGGTGGACCGTCAGGCTCTGGTCCGCGACGTCTACAAGCGGACCGCCGAGCCCCTCTACTCGCTGATCCCGAACAACGTCGCCTCGCACACCAACTCGTTCTACAACGAGTACGGCGACCCCGACCCCGCCGCCGCCCGCAGCGCCCTGCGCAACGCCGGGATCAGCACCCCGGTGAAGCTGACCCTGACGTACACGACGGACCATTACGGTCCGGAGACCGCCCAGGAGTTCAAGGAGCTGCGGAGCCAGCTCAACCGCAGCGGTCTGTTCAAGGTCAAGATCAAGGGCGTCCGCTGGACCGAGTTCCGCCCCAACCTCCCCAAGCGCGAGTACGCCGCCTACGGCATGGGATGGCTGCCGGACTTCCCGGACCCGGACAACTACGTCGCGCCCTTCCTGACCAAGGACAACTTCCTCAACTCGCCCTACCGCAACAACAGCGTGCAGGACGAGCTGATCCCGCGGACCCGGCAGGAGAGCCAGCGCACCCGCACGGCCGGAGACTTCCAGGCAATCCAGAACACCGTCGCCGACGATGTGCCCTATCTGCCGCTGTGGCAGGGGAACACCTATGTGGCGGCGCGAGAGAACATCACCGGGGCCGAATACGCGTTCGACTCCTCGACCATGCTGCAGCTCTGGGAGCTGGGCCGAGGCGCCGGCAGCTGACGTAACGCCAGACGGGGGCCGGATAACCAGACGACGAAACTGTGAGGAAACCACCCGTGAGGAAACGTGATCAGTGGCTGGCAGCCCCGCTCGGAGCGGGCCTTGCCGCCGCCCTGCTCACCGGCTGTGGGAGCGAGGACGGGGACGCCGCGGGCAGCGGTGAGCACGTCGTCATGGGTATGTCGGACGAGGTGCTGGCGACCGATCCGGCATCCGGCTACGACCCGGGCTCCTGGCTGTTGTTCAACAACGTGTTCCAGTCGCTGCTGAGCTTCCCCAAGGGCGGCACCACCCCGCAGCCGGAGGCGGCGGAGAAGTGCGGCTTCAAGGACAACTCCAGCCAGGTCTTCACCTGTACCCTGCGGAACGACCTGAAGTTCTCCAACGGACATCCGCTCACCGCCGAGGACGTCAAGTTCTCGTTCGAGCGCACCATGCGGATCAACGACGAGAACGGCCCCGCGGTGATGCTCTCCACCGTCGGGAACATCAAGACCCCGGACGAGCGGACCGTCGTCTTCAACCTGAAGACCCCGGACGCCACCTTCCCGCAGAAGATCGCCTCCGGCGCCGGGTCCATCGTGGACCACAGCGAATACCCGGCCGACAAGCTGCGCACCGACAACAAGGCGATCGGCTCCGGCGTCTACAAGCTGGACTCCTTCAGCAAGAAGGAGGCGGACTTCTCGGTCAACGGCGAGTACGAGGGCCCCGCCGAGGCCCAGAACACCGGGATGACCCTGAAGTTCTACCAGGGCCGCCAGCAGGAGCTGAAGAACGCCGTCCAGAACGGCGACGTGGACCTCGCCTACCGCGGACTGGCCATGAAGGACCTGGCCGACCTCCAGGCCGAGTCCCTCAGCGGCGGCAAGAACCTGAACGTCGTCGAGGGCACCGGCGCCGAGGTCCAGCACCTGGTCTTCAACATGAAGGACCCGGTGGCCGGAAAGCTGGGCGTCCGCAAGGCCATGGCGTACCTCCTCGACCGCTCCACCCTGGTCCGGGACGTCTACAAGCGCACCGCCGAGCCCCTGTACTCGGTCGTCCCGGCCGGTATCACCGGCCACAACACGGCCTTCTTCGACAAGTACGGCGACCGGCCGCAGCCCGAGAAGGCCAAGCAGGCGCTGCGTGAGGAGGGGATCACCGGCAAGGTCAAGCTCACCCTGTGGGGCACCCCGATCCGCTACGGCCCCGGCACCGTGCCCGGCCTGCAGGAGATCGCCAAGCAGCTCAACGCCAGCGGGCTGTTCGACGTCGACGTGAAGAGCACCGACGTCGCCGCCTACGAGAAGGGCGTGGCCGCGGGCGACTACCCCGTCTACGTCAAGGGCTGGGTGCCCGACTACCCGGACCCGGACAACTTCGTCGCCCCGTTCTTCGGCTCCGGCAACGTCCTGGCCAACCACTACACCCAGGCGCAGCTGACCGGCCAGCTCATACCGGCCACCGCCGGCCAGCCCAGCCGCGCGGCCACGGTCGGCGACTTCCAGAAGATCCAGAACCTGGTCGCCGACGATGTGCCGATGCTGCCGCTGTGGCAGGGCAAGCAGTACGCGGTGGCCCAGGAATCCATCTCCGGGCTCCAGTGGACCCTGGACGCCTCGACGGTCTTCCGCTTCTGGGAGATCAAGAAGTCGCCCACGGACTGACGCCCGTCCCGCCCCGGCGCACGCCTCCCGGCTACTGCGCGCCGGGGCGGACCAGCCCGCTCTCGTACGCGTACACCGCGGCCTGCACCCGGTCCCGCAGCCCCAGCTTGGTCAGCACATGGCCCACATGCGTCTTGACCGTCGTCTCGCTGACGAACAGATCCGCGGCGATCTCCGCGTTCGACAGCCCCCGGGCCACCAGCTTGAGCACCTCGACCTCGCGCTCGGTGAGCGTGTGCAGGGTGTCCGGAACCGGCTCCTCACCCGACGGCAGATGCCCGGCGTACTTGTCGAGCAGCCGGCGCGTGATGCTCGGCGCCAGCATCGCCTCGCCCGCCGCCACCACCCGGATGGCCTGCACCAGCTCGGTGGCCGGAGCGTCCTTCAGCAGAAAGCCGCTGGCCCCGGCGCGCAGCGCCTCCACCACGTACTCGTCGAGGTCGAAGGTGGTCAGCACCAGCACCTTCGCAGGACCGTCCCGCCCGGGACCGGTGATCTGCCGGGTCGCCTCCACCCCGTCCATCCGCGGCATCCGGATGTCCATGAGCACCACGTCGGGCTGGAGCGCCCGCACCTGGTCGAGGGCCTGCAGACCATCCCCCGCCTCGCCGACGACCGCCAGATCCTGCTCCGCCTCCAGGATCATCCGGAAGCCGGTGCGCAGCAGCGGTTGATCATCGACCAGTAGGACGCGGATCGCCACGGGATCTCCTTCGCTAGACCGCGTCCATTCTGCCGGAGTCACCGCCCCGGGACTGAGCCGGGATGACGGGCAGCGGAAACGGCGGGGGAGTGCCGCCGAATTCCGGACAGTGCGCCTGGTGGTCGCACCAGCCGCACAGCTTGGTCCGGCGCGGCAGGAAATCCCCCGTCTCCGTCGCCAGCCGGATCGCCTCCCACAGGGCCAGCACCTTGCGCTCCACCCCGAGCAGATCCCGCTCCACCGGGTCGTACGTCCGCACCTCGCCGCTGCCCAGATAGACCAGCTGGAGCCGGCGCGGCACCGTGCCGCGCAGCCGCCACAGCACCAGGGCGTAGAACTTCATCTGAAAGAGCGCCTCGCCCGCGAACTGCGGCGCGGGCGCCTTCCCCGTCTTGTAGTCGACGATCCGCACATCCCCGGCCGGCGCGATGTCCACCCGGTCGATGATCCCGCGCAGCGTCAGCCCCGACTCCAGCGCGGTCTCCACGAACAGCTCCCGCTCGGCGGGCTCCAGCCGGGTCGGGTCCTCCAGCGAGAACCACCCCTCCACCAGCCTCTCGGCCCCCGCCAGCCACTCGGCCAGCCGCTCCGGGGACTCCGCGCCGTCCTCCTCGCGGAACAGCTCCGCAAGCTCCGGCTTGGCCGCCAGCAGCCGCTCCCACTCGCCCGGCACCATCGCCCGGGCGCGCGGCGCGGTGCGCTCGGCGGCGGGCGCGTCGAAGAGCCGCTCCAGCACCGCGTGCACCACCGTGCCGCGCGTGGCGGCGGCGCTCGGCTTCTCCGGCAGTTTGTCGATCACCCGGAAGCGGTACAGCAAGGGGCACCGCATGAAGTCAGCCGCACGGGATGGCGAGAGCGACGTGGCGCGGCCGGACTGCGGTGCCCCGTCCGCCTGTTCGGGCTGCCCTGAGGTGATTCCCATGGCGAAGACCCTACGACCCGCCACCGACAACCGGACGCATACCATCGACGTCCGAGCCCCTCGCACTGCATGATCGTGGGGACCGTATCAAAAGAGGGTGCGACGGAAGCATCCGACGAAGGGACACCGTGGACAACAGCGGGCAGCGGCAGTCCGGCGACGGGGGAGCGGACCGCCCGACCGAGCCCGAGGCGGACAAGCCGCGCCGCCCACGCGATCCGGGCGGCGGCATCCTCATGGGGCGTCCCTTCGGCGTACCCGTCTATGTCTCGCCCAGCTGGTTCCTCGTGGCCGCCCTCATCACCTGGGTCTTCGGCGGCCAGCTGGAGCGGGTGCTGCCGGGGCTGGGCGCCGCCCGCTATCTGGTGTCGCTGTTCTTCGCGGTCGCTTTCTACGCCTCCGTCCTGGTGCACGAGCTGGCACACACCGTGGCCGCCCTGCGCTTCAAACTGCCGGTGCGCCGGATTCAGCTGCAGTTCTTCGGCGGCGTCTCGGAGATCGAGAAGGAGTCCGAGACCCCCGGCCGGGAGTTCGTCCTCGCCTTCGTCGGCCCGCTGCTCTCCCTGATCCTCTCCGGGGTCTTCTACCTTGGGATGCTGGTCGTCGATCCCGACTCGGTGCCCGGGGTGCTGCTCGGCGGGCTGATGATCTCCAACCTCATCGTGGCCGCCTTCAACCTGCTGCCCGGCCTTCCTCTGGACGGCGGGCGGATGCTGCGCGCCGTGGTCTGGAAGATCAGCGGCAGGCCTATGGCCGGTACCGTCGCCGCCGCCTGGACCGGCCGCGCGCTCGCCGTCGCCGTCCTGGTCGGGCTGCCGCTGCTCACCCAGGCGGGCGGCCTCGGCGGGGAGCCCAAGGACTTCGGCAGCGTCGACT
>Ga0307508_10004802_pt1 | contig 13038 bp, 18 predicted proteins | sample 9_EM_MG_FD_203089 | JGI IMG/M metagenome (GOLD analysis project Ga0307508, IMG submission 203089) | Populus trichocarpa ectomycorrhiza microbial communities from riparian zone in the Pacific Northwest, United States - 9_EM | ecosystem: Host-associated > Plants > Roots > Unclassified | place... | reverse complement strand
CGTCCTGCGGACAGCTCTGAGCCCCAATAACACGGAAAGATACGGACGACGTTGAAAACTCAATAAAATTTCGGGCATGATCGGCCACATCACATAATATTATTGATTGTATTATACTATTACTAAGCATATTTCCTTATCGAGACCCAGTTGTACTAGCGAGACTGCGAAGACTGTCCGCAGGCGACTGGGTAGGAGTCTGGGCATAACTGTGTTGGGAGAGCAGATGGAACAACCTTTTGGCAAGGTCATCATCGAGCTATCAGTTTGCGAGCATCTGACCCTAATGGACCGAGCAGAGAATATGTGTCTCCGATGACGATGTGTGACAGCTCATCTGCTCCGGTTTGGCGTGTGCATATTCAGCCATGGCATCATCCCATCACAGTTTATTAGACAAATTAGACAATCTGATTGTAGTCGAGAGAAGTCTGGAGAGACGAACGGGAATGTAGCCTCTCAAGAACCACCTCACTTTGCAAGCGATGTATGCACCAGCGGAGACGGGAGTGATCAAGTTCCCCCAACGAAATATGTGAACTCTCGTAATGAGCACGGGTGCTATCGCAAGGTGCAACAATTACTATTGTCAACGGGTGATTTGGTTCGGAAGCAAAGTCTGAAGCTGTCTGAATGATTATCCAAATACCCGCGAAACTAAAGGCCGGAAATCTCGAGCTCGTGCGAAGACGGAGGTACCAGAAACGTGGTGCGCGATCAAGCATAAGGCGGCGCCACGACATAGAAATTATATAACGACCTGACGTGTGAGGTTAGGTCGTTAAGGTTTGCGTGAGTGGAGACGCCGCCTTTGAGACTGCACACCCGATCAAGATTCAAGAAATTTGCGACCGATTTTGCATGTAATCATGCACAGCCCGAGACGAGTCCAAGACGACATGCCGTTTGAGGTTCAACAAGCAACCAGGCCAGTATGGTGCTGAACAAACCCGGCGTGCGTCTCGTCACTGCAGCATCGTGTGCCCTGTGGGAGAAAACACTGGGCAACGTCCGAAAACACCGACGAAAACACCGGCTACATCGCCCGATCGGATCATTCCAAGCGCCAGAGTGCCGACGGCAATACACAATGTTCTTGAGGCCCATGCGTACGGCGTCCTGCCTGGCCGGTCTCCCCGCTACCTCCCTTTCCCCAGCGACTGTACCTTCTAGATTGATCAGAAGATTCGCGTCTGCGTCGTCGCCTATTCATTCGCTGTTGTTGATTGAGCACCGGTTGGGTCAGGTAGAAGGCGGAACACTCGCTGCGTTGACGGCTGCTTCTGAACTTGGTGGGAAGGTCACTGGGTTGGTTTTTGGTGCTCCGGAGGAGGTAGAAGGCGTTGTACAGAAAGTTAAGAAGTCAGTTATGAGTCCGGGTTTCTATCTTTCTTTCTGCTATTTCAATAGACGCTCATCTCATTAATCAATGTACATTGGTAGGTTAAAGGGGATTACGAATATATTAACATCCGTGTCGGAGGACTATAAACATCAGCTTGCCGAGACTACTACACCACTATTGAAAGCAATTGTTGAGAATTCCGAATACACCCACCTCATTTCCGCTCACACGTCCGCTGCGAAGGATCTTGTTCCTCGACTATCTGGGGTCCTCGGCATCCCAGCTGTATCCGACGTTCTCGGCGTCTCACACTCTGCCTCTGACAATTCTACGACGTTCACTCGACCTATATATGCAGGAAACGCAATTGCCACCGTGAAAGCTCCGGGCTCACTGAAGCTCAAAATCTTCACCGTTCGACCGACAGCATTCATCAAAGCGACCGAGGACAATTCGGCTACTGTGGAAGTCCAATCATTTGAACCGGTCAAGGTGACAGACCCAACCACATCGCATGTGAAGGCTGAGCTTACAACGTCGGATCGACCGGAGCTTGGGTCCGCCACTCGTGTCGTATCCGGTGGTAGAGCGTTGAAGAATGCGCAGACTTTTAAGGAGGTTCTTGACCCGCTTGCCGATGCGCTTGGGGCTGCAGTCGGTGCTAGTCGTGCAGCGGTAGACGCTGGTTATGTCGACAACTCGTTACAAGTATGTCCAGCTTCCAAAACGTGGTGCCTAGGGCTATCTATTCACTGATGTGAAATCTAATTCTGGAAGGTCGGGCAAACTGGGAAAGTGGTCGCCCCAGAACTATACGTCGCCGTTGGAATCAGTGGAGCCATTCAACATCTTGCTGGCATGAAAGATTCCAAACTCATCGTTGCAATCAACAAGGCAAGCATTTTGGTGTAATCTCCCCAGAATTATATACCTGATGCGTAATAATCACAGGACCCAGATGCACCGATCTTCCAGGTCGCAGATGCAGGCCTTGTAGCTGATTTGTACCAGGCTGTGCCCGAACTCGTCAAGAAGTTACAAAAGTAACATATATGACGATCTCCACCAATACATTGTACAGTTGGACCCTCGCGTATGCGCACTCACGTCGTTTCACATCATTGTTCAGGAGGCTAAAGGGGATCCGATGACCGGTTAACTACTTAAATTCAAGCAAGGCGTGAATGCGAATGCATCAATCTCAGGATCAGGTGGACCGCACGGACGCCATGATCGAGTCTGATTTTTTCCTTACATGTGTCTATTGTGCATTATGGGATCAACCGCACCGTTGTCACTGCTGACCAGGAGCAGCCCAGTCCGAAAATACTCATTTCTGAACAACCCACAAAACACAACATGCGGAAAAACACTTCTGGTTCTTCCTAGCCCTGTGAACCCTCATTCGGCGTGTTCGGCCCGCGGATGCCCCATTCATTCTGTTGAGGGTATTGCGACGATTCAGCCCTTCACCTTAGGCATTCTGTCGCTAGGCACTCAGTTATGGGAACGGCCTCAACCGAGATAGGGCAGTCGACCTTCATAGTATGTTATGCCATGCAGACCTCTTCACACTCGCATTTCATATCCGCAGTTTACTTTCCGTCTAATCAGCGGAGACAGATAGATAAGCCGCCATATGCAATCAGATGCAGCAATTCCCATTTTGACACTGCCTCCATTGTGGGCCGTATACAGAGCTGGGGTGCCGCACGCTCAGTCGACCTCCACAGCAATCGCGAATGCTATGCCTGAACAGCCTCAAACCTTCTTTCAGGTGAGAAGCAGGCATCGACTATTGCCAGCCTATCATCGTGAACCACGGAATCATCAGGACAGAGGGCGAACGAACAAGACTTTTTCTAACAAAGGAGTCTCCTGAGTGCGAATTAACCCCTCGCGTGTATACTAATTCCTCTTGCAGTCGTTGGGACTATCAAGTAGTCAGGAATGAGGCTACTTTTCTATTAAATGGCGACTCTCGAGATCTCGTGTGTGATGCAGGCTCTGCAGCCTGAGCGCGGCGATGACGCTGCATGGGATGACATATTTGCAAGATTCCGAAGCCACGCCCGCTGGCAACTGGAAATGGGATAATTACACTCGGTGTTATACTGAAAAGAAAAGTACATCTCAACTCAAACTTGTAAACGGAGAAACATGTTTTGAGCGAGCCCAACAGGTCAAGGGTTCTTGACGGTGTTTGTGCCCCAGACCTCCTCAGCGATCTCACGAATCAGGCCAAGCTTCAGCCACTGGTCCTGCTCTGTGATAGCATTCCCATGGTAGGTCGACTGTAATGCAGGATTGAGTTTCTTCATTGGCAGGGAATCAAGGAATCACTGAACTGAAAATCCACATTGCGTGCTCAGGGCGAGTTGGTTGACACCTTCGGGGCAAAATGAAGCGGCTTCGCGTATCCGGTTGATAATCTGTTTCTTATCCTCGAGGGCGCCGATCTTCGAAGAGATGAGACCTAGAACGACCTTACGGCCGGGTACGAGATGGCGAAGAGGTTCAAAATTCCCCGCACGGTCAGACTCCCACTCAAGATACAGAACGTCAACATTAATGTCTTGAAAGATTATTTTTGCAACGGGTTCATAACCGCCTGAGAAGGTATAACGTAAGCAAGCTCCGCGCGTCAATCAAGATTTGATCGAATGAAATGCACCTGACGCAAAAAACTGCGACTGAAAATTGCCTCGGCACAAGTGCATGCCAATAACGAGGTCACTAGGCCTGTCAGCAATGCAGGCATTGATGAGCGCTGCATATCGATCTGGGAGGGTGTTCTAATGACGACAACAAGCCAAGGACTGAGAGCATGGTGCCCAAATTTTTACTCACGACGTCGTCCCCACGGATACTGACTTTAGCGCGCATCTCGACGTCACATAAATACGCCAGGTTAGTGTCGTCAAGCTGGATAAATCGACAGCCAGCGTAGTAAAGCTCTTTAATCTCTGTGCGATATGCCTCGACCAAGTCGTCGAAGAAGTCTTCGAGCTAGGGTAGTAGGTGAGGAAATATTTTAACCCACGAGAAGCGGCCTTCCTAACTCACGTCAGGATACGCGGTTCTGGAGATGGCAGCCCGGCCAGTTCTGAAGTGTGCCATCGTCGGAGAAGGAATAGAGACTTTCGGCACAGCGCTTCCCGCATGCTTTCGCAGAAAGAGAAAATCGTCCACTTGGATTGGACGAACATGCTTGACACGGTCTACGACCTCCAGAGGAAAGGGGGCAAACTTCCCTGTTGCGGGGTCCGGTGGGGCATATGGGGGGACAGCAATGCCTGAAGAGAGAGTAGTGCTTATATTACCAAGTCTTACGGGGTCCAACTTGGGGACCTACCACCAAGCTGCTTGAGGAAATCGAGGTGGAAGTACGCTCTTCGGGCCTCCCCATCAGTCACCACTTTCATCCCTGCTCCGAGCTGTTTCTTTACGAGATCGGCTATGACTTGATTTTCAATATCGCGAAGGGCGGCTGGGGTGATGTTGCCTGCCGCGGCATTTTTCCTCGCTTCAAGAAGGTGTCTGGGCCTGAGGTAGGAGCCAGGGTGGTCGTAACACAGATCGTGAAGGGCTGCGGCTGCCGACATGCTTGTAGTGAAAGGACAGGGAAGGGATGCGCTGGGGAAAATTTGAGGGAAGAGGGGATGCGTTTATCTACTCCCTCGTTCCCAAGGCGGCTTATATACTCGGGACCGAAATGTGTGTTCGGGGGCAATAGTGTTCGGCATCTCATGCTCGACGTCACATAGCCTGTGCCTTCGTCACTGTTCAGCGCGATTATGTAAGCATAGAGAAGCACGGCCAATCGGGCATCCTCTGTGCAGCACACTCCTATGCAGCAACCAAGACATTGACGGCGAGAAAGCGTAGTAAGAGCGGATTGTTCCGGAATCACGACAGAATTGAAACGATGGCCAGGTTAGGTTTACATAGACCCTTCGGTAGAACACTTAAGCCTAAAGGAAAAGAAAAAATGGACTTTTTGGGACGATCGACATACATTACCTATTTACCTTGGTAAAGTACAATTAATTCCGCCGCTTTGTTAATTGGGTCACCTGTCATTAGCTGGCGGTGTCTGTGTTGGGTACAACCTTCAACACACGCATCAACCCATCATCGCCCACTGTGGCAACTAAATCATGCAGTCCCTCCCTTGGGCACCAGGACACGGCGTTGATGTCCGTGTCACCGTGGGTCTTGGGCAAGTGGGCCATGAGCGTATGCTCCAAGCTTGAGCCTGCTAGTTCCAGCTTTTCCTTGATTTCAATTGCCTTATCAATCACTGGGAGCAAAAAATTCACACGGAACAAGGACCACGCACTCTTATCCGCCATATCTTTGTTATCCCGTCTCCGCCCGCGCTCGCGAGCCAACCAAGTTCCGTTGCGGAGTCCGATCCGGCGCCGTGAGCCTCACCCCACGAGATAGAATATATCGTACCGTCGTGCGCATCAGGTATGGTCAATTGACATGTCCACCGCTCATCCATAGCGCCGGGCGCTCCATGTGTTCTGGGGACACGTTCTCGCTTCCATATCTTCAAACTTGAATCATCGGAGCAAGAAGCAAGGTACCGTCCACATGGAGAAAAAGCTAGGGACCACACGGTTGAGGTATGTCCGGAAAGGGTTGCAAATTGGAACCAATCATCTTCTGGGTCGTCCAGGTATAGTTTGATGGTGTCATCATATGAGGCAGAGGCAAGTATCTAAACGGAGGATAATCGAATATTTACCCGGGAGCTCTACGGCGAAAGGTCACCGAGAGATATGATGTACCTCTTCTTTGGGGTGCCATGCGATGCACTTCACATCCTGAGAATGCTCCATGAGCACACTCATGCATTCGAAATCGGCATCAGGCTGAACTGTGCAACAGTGAACGGAAAGGAAAACCCCATCAGGGAAATTGAATTAAGAGGGAAATGATGCGCCGCTTGCCTTCCCAAACCCAAACGCTTTTGTCTCGACTGCAGCTGGCAAGTAAGGCGCCATTGTACGAATATGCCACACTCTTGCATTCGCTCTCGTGCCCCTCCAGAGTGCTCACACACTCCCATTCACCAGGAGTGTAATTTTCATCATCATTATCGCCGTGGGCACGTTCCCAGATGGCGACCGTCGAATCGAACGACGCAGTTGCAAGGGAAGTACCAGACGGAGACCAAGCGATGCTACGAACCGTGCGTTTATGACCGGTGGGGATAGAAGCAGCTAGCTGGAATCGCGGTTCATTGAGGGAGCCATTGAGAGTAGTATAATGATACACCCGGACGGATTTGTCAGATGAGCATGATGCAAGTAGAGGTTGTGTTGGGTTCCAAGCGAGATGCCAGGCCCGATCTTCATGGCCTGTGCGTTTATGTCAGGCTCCGCTCATGTCGTTCGGGATGGCCGATCACCTTCGAGCTCAGCAATGACTTTCAAAGACCAAGGTAGGGCGCCAGACATTGTTGTATCTTATTGTCATCGAGATGCTTCATGGTCAAGCTTCTAGGACTGATCATTCGAACCATATTCAAGAAACAGTGCCGGATCAGGTCTGATCGGCAGGGATGGGAAGATGCATGGCCTGCTACGCCCGTGCGGCTTCCCACCCTTAATCGGACAATTTTCCGATTTACCACTGGCAGATGACCAAAATTTCGCTGAGAACGTGCTTGCGCGCTTAATGCGACGGGGCATGCGATTACAAGAGGGGGGAAAAATACGTGCAATTGTGGAAGATTTGTGACCTGTGATCAATAAGACAAATAAACATATCAGATCTCTTTGAGATGTGGGTGGGAGTGGGAGTATATCAGTGGAGCGCTTTCAGCGTGCGAGTTATCAAGAGCTCCAAAGTTGCGACCGATACCCGTAGCGCGGGTAAGGAAGCCTTGCGAAGGACCACTGATGCACGCTCACCGCTCGCACAGGCCTCGCTGCAGGATGTGGGTGTGGAGGAAGAGAACGGGAGTGTAGGAGCACTGGAGGTGTTTCCCTGGGAGGTGGTGGGGGAGGGAGCATTGGTGAGGGAGGGAGTATTGGCGGGGGAGGGAGTATTGGGGCTTGAGAGTCCGGCGCAGAATGGTCTGGTTTACGATGAGGCGTAGGCACAGGGACGTCTGGTTCGCTGACTGTTGACGGTTGGGGTTCACTGGGAATCTCAGGTGCTGCTTCTGGGACTGGGAGGACGGGCTTCTCGATCACGGCCTAGACAACACAACGTATGAGGTCCAGTTTCTCGTTGCAGGAACATGGGATGCTGCTCACGACGTGGTAGTAAGGGAAACGACCTTGTCTATCCCCTATCTCTCCCACCCACCAGTCAATGCTCGTGTCCACTATATCGATAAAGTCGCCCTTCTTGAAACCGAGCTCTCCTCGCTCCAGGCCACCGAACGAGTATAAGGCTTTCGCGAGAATAGCAGTCGGCTGCGGCACCGCAACCTGCACCAACATGATATTCGAAGTCGGGTGGGTCGAGTTGGACGGAACAACGTACCACAAACTCGACAGGAAAGAAGCCGTATTTTCCTCGAAGGTGTCCTCTCCAGAAATCATCGTAAGCACGTTCTACTACTGTAATTACCTCTCCCTTCTTGAACCCGAGCTCTCCCGGCACCATTGCATCAAAATCTTCAATGGCACGAACATGAGTGGTTTCGATAGAACCGACGGCGTGTCCGTTATCTGCGGGCCGCTTTAATTCAATTGTGGGTTTCTGCGCAGGACGTTCTCCCTACGCGACTCAGTATGAGGCAAAGAACAGTATCGTACGCACTCACATTCTTCCAGAACGTCAATTCCACATACACCTCGCAAGATCGTCGCCCACTCTCAAGTCGAAACCAGTCTAACACATAACTCGAACATGAGTCAGGGGAGAATAGCGACAACTTGTCGCTCTTTACCATCGTGTTCCTTGTTTGTCACCAAGGTCTGAAGCGGGATGTCAGCTACTCCAGCTAGAAAATCCTCCCCATGATCCAGATGACAGGTCATTTTCAAGGATTGACTAGTATTTCCCTCCGTTTCTTGGCCGCGCACTATATGTTTGACAACGTCGTCGTCGCTTTCAAACAACTCGAGGCGAAGTTCATCATCCCATTCCAGGGTTTGCGCTCCTTTCCTTGTGCGTTTTGTTTCCTGGGCTTGATTACCGACGCTGAAAGTTAGATAGGTATTGTGTCTAACGAGATATTATCAAAAAATGGTTAATGGCCGTTCAAGGGGTGATGGATGTGAACACTTGCGAAATCTCCCCGGGATCGGGCTGGAGGTTCCTCTATTGAAATAATAAGTCGATGATGAGCAGTAGTAAGATGCAAGTGAACTGACCAACTTGAAAGGCGAAATCTCAATGATGCCCAGTGAGCGCGACGTTGCCGACTTTGTCTTGCCAATACACGGTTTGCATAACTCTTCAAGCACATTCCTTGCTTCTTTGATTGCCACGATATCGTCAAAGGTTTGTGCAAAGTACGATTGTTTATCTACGGATACGGAGGATGTGTTTTCTCTGTGGAATCTCGTAAGGGCGTCTGCTGCCTACGACGTAGCCATCGGTCGAGATCTTAGTTCGTGTCGCAGAAAACGCGCACCTCGCCATACCATGGCACCCCGAGATATTGATCTTCTCTTGACGTGATTTGTAGGTTGCGACAGAGGTCGAGGAGCCGACGTGCTGCGCTGGATCCATTATGTGCCGCTTTTGCCGCGAACGCATATACCATGTAAGCGTCTGGTTCGAACAAACCGTCGATGCCACGCGTGAACCAGCGACTTAAACCCATGTCAGCAAGTGGATCATCTTGAGCACTCGCAAGGCCGTAGTATTGCGCGCTGAGCTTATGCTGTTCCAATCCCATCTCACTAAACTCGTACGCCTTGCCAATGCGAGTCTGTGCCGGAGCAAAATCGAGGTAGGCCGCTTTCTCGATGTAAGATCGAGCTTCCTGCTCTACGTTTTCCACTCCGATTGTCGCAAAATACTCTATCAATTTGGCCCGTCGTACGGGTCGCGTGGGCTCAGCGGAGGCCATGAGCTGAATGTCTTCAAGTAGGACAAGGCCATAGTAACAAGCGGCTGCGACAGAGTCAGAATGATCACTATTCGCGAGACTTTTGAGGTGAGCAAGACGAGGACCAGGGTTGTCCTCCGTGATCCCGACGTCAAGATACACTTGAGTCTATGCGCTTGATTAAAACCTTATAGCGTGAGTTATTGAAGTTAATAGGAACGTACCCCCAAGTGCACGAGGTTCATCGGCTGACAGTGACACGAGGATTGGGGAGCGGCGTGGCGGTGACTTGTTGATGAAGGATAAATTTGATATATAAAGATCTATCCCTTCATCACGCCGAATCACCGTGCCAGGCGATAGCGATAGCGATCCCAGCAGCCTACAGAATTGAACCTATAACCGGTAGTGATGTGCCGCTAACAAGCAACAACCTCCTGATTCCAGCGTGAACGCGTTACAGAAGTCCATCCACGTGGCTTGAGCGACATATAGGTTCTGGAGGCTAGGCGCTCAATGATGGGGTGACAAGACTTTGGTATAGCGCTCAGGATGTGGATGACACGTAATTTGCCTAATCTGCAACTGCCAGCCAACCAGGGAATGCACCCGTGTATTCATGTACCTCCACAACTGTTTACTGCCCCAAGCACATTTTCGCGCATCACTGCCTTGATTGAGACACAATATGTGGTCTGAACTCTTTTTCTGGATCACTGAACCTTTCACCCACTCCATATACATGATCTTGCCCCGTATCTCGGGGAGGGGTATCGTACTGACGCCCACTCCGACAATGGGCGCGCATGCCTGATATTGTTAGTATATCGCCACTCAATTCGCGGTCGGTCATGTGGTGCTGGCAAAACCCTAGGCGGGAGCGGCGGCGGAAGAGTAGTGGCAGCCGTGCTAGTGATCAATATCGTCTCATCGTGGTGTGATGAAATGTTGTCTTTTGCGTCCCTTTTGCCTGCTGTCGACACACCACCATCCGGGTCACTGTTGAGGGGAAAATCTTCCGCGGAGGATTCGTTCTGTGTGATGAAGAATTCTGCAACGGCATCAGGATACCTCTCGGACTAGCAGGTATGGTAAGTATTGTAGATTATCCCAATAGTTGTGAAGACAACTCACTGTCCACCTGGTTTCTATGAGTAGATATCCTGTGATTTCGTAGTTAACATTTCGCAGCTCGAACCATCCTGTGGCCGTTTTAGATCCAAAGAAATGCATTGATCTTAGGAACTTACGCAACGCCACGCTGCCAAAGGTAGCTATTTCTTTAGTAGCTCCGATGAAGGAGGATTCAGAAAAGCAAGAGACGGTCATGGGCACCGAATCCTCATGCGCAATATTCAACCTGAATTCGTCATCCCATTCCACATCCCCTGTAGATTTTAGCCGCAGTTTCCTCGTGTAATACGTTTGGCTATCGGTCCCGGTCCCGAACACAAGTTGACAGTACACCTTCTCCCTGATCAAGGGTCCCCCTTGTGAGCAGCACCGTTCCCGAATCTGAGAACATTTGACCCGTTTATTCTCACCCTGAGCCTGCTTTTAGGCCTTTCTGTGTTGTAAACGAATGAAACGAATGCGGCGTTTCTCACTTGAACCATGTGTGCAAGCTCACCGCTGCCACCAGACGGGCTAAGCACGTCCCGAATGTATTCGCTGTGGAGTGTTTGTTTCCCATTTCACTTGCTGAAGCTCATGAATATTCAAGGTAAGGTATGGCTCGTGCAATTTCGCGCGGGTGGGGATAGCGCCAGGCTGGGAGTCGCAAATCGATGCGATACACTCGGTCACGGTCATTTGGGCAATTGCCATTTTTGCGGCTTTTACAGTATATCCGGGGGCAGTGCTATAGTGAAATGGATAATATCATAAGTTGCAGCCGGGAGCTTGCGGTGCGCTATCCGGGCGCCATTCACTTGTCAAGTGTTTGAGGATCGACTCTGAGATTGAATTGAGGAACTTGACAAAAAAGTATATTGACTGGATGTTGTGGGATTCACAGGTGCCCTCAATAGGAGAATACGATTCGGCTGAGGTTCTAACGCCCTGCTCATGAATACATGCACAGTAATGTATATATCGGCCAAAAAAAGTTGTGGAAACCACGAAGGTTTTTAAATCCTGGAAACATCCTCAACGCTGCTGCTGCCCATATTTGACCGCTGGAGTGCTCCAAACCTCAGCGATTATTGCTCCCCGTGGGGTCTCGTGGGGTCTCGTGATGAGGCCAAAAAAGGGAACCTTCACTATTGTCTATGTTGACACTCTGCACGCTTTTGGAATAGCAGGGGGGACAGCAACATCCGACAATCTATCCCCAGCAAAAGTCATTCTTAAGCCACCACCGGGCAGCAAAATTTGCACAGCTGCGGCACGTGCGCGTGTTGGTGTTCATCACATGTTGTGCGTGTACCTTTTGATATTGCTATTGCTAGTTGTTATGTCAGTCTGCTGCCCTACACATCCTAGCGCCACAGTGTGGGGGTTTGGCTTTTCCGGGAGGATCGTTGGCTGATACATCATCACAATATTGTTCAGCCTGAAATCGGACGGGCGCGGTGTATCCTGCCGTTCGCGAATTGGGGATCCGATCACAAGCTCAAAGCAGCATTGAGCTATCAGCGTGGCTAACGAACTGGTTTATGTCAAGGGGACTGAAAGTGCGCCCAGCGACTCGTCAGAAAAGCTTGCCGACGCTGTGTACTCTGCGTCGTTTGCTAAGGACATTGTGACGAGGCTCAAGCGGTCGCGGTCGTGCTGCAGCGTGGGCTGTATGATTGCATAGATCTCATTGAGACGTGCAGAAAGTCGAATGCCTCGTGCTCCACCGCGAATCGTACAAACTCGACCCAGAGGCTAACCTCGAAAGCCTGTGGGTCTGTCTCGGGAGTTATGCCATAAACATAATTAATGGCCCCGCATCTGGTGTTGGTAGATTGGAATGACGTGCCGTTAGCGCATACAACTATGCTCGGATGATGCTGTGTCCGGGATGACAAGTATACGGACTGGCAATTTCCCAGTGTTCCAGGATGAGGCTAAGCTTCAAACTAGCTTCCTCGTTACGGTTTTGTTGATGTGCTGATTTTCGCTGTGCGGACGGCTTTTCACATACAGTTAGCATGCTGAGATGTATTGATCATGAAGCCTCGCGATCGAACAAAATACATGCGTTTACGCGGCTGCTGTTATGAGTTTCTGAATCGTAACACATTCTATGAAGGACGTGTACGTGGCTTGTTGCGGGCGCGTGCTCTCGTAGATCGATGTTATTATTTTTATGTCGCCTAAAAGCGAGGGAGATCGTCGAACCGGTCGGATCAAGAAAACGCACCGGGGGATTTGCCGCGTGGTTTTTTTCTAGCAAGGTGCGCAGTGGGGCCGAAAGGTCAATGGCAGTTTGGATCGAAACCCACATGAATCATGGCCTGCCAGCGTGCACTAACGTAACGTCAAACACGCATCGCACGTCTTGAAACTTGCTAGTAGTGTCGCGGGCGCATTGAAGTCATCCAAGTAATTCATTCCCTACTACTGAAGAGTCCACATTTGCGCAAGGGTAAGGGTGTACTGGCCGCGGCGGCGATCCGCGGGGGGGGGGGGGGGGGGGGGGGGGGGGGGGTAAAAAAAAAAATGAAAAAAGGAAAAAAGT
>Ga0307508_10004800_pt1 | contig 13040 bp, 19 predicted proteins | sample 9_EM_MG_FD_203089 | JGI IMG/M metagenome (GOLD analysis project Ga0307508, IMG submission 203089) | Populus trichocarpa ectomycorrhiza microbial communities from riparian zone in the Pacific Northwest, United States - 9_EM | ecosystem: Host-associated > Plants > Roots > Unclassified | place... | reverse complement strand
GAGTGGCATGATGAATGAAACAGGGGAGACTTACTCGATCCTGTGGGCTGCATAGATTGCTCGACATCTTCGTCCTGACTTGAGTCCATTTCAAAGTCTGAATTGTCGATTGGTTGTAGGTCGATGCAGGTTGCCTTGGATGCTTTCGTGCCCACAAAATCCATGACAGGGTATAAGACAGAGTTCAGACGACGTTGGGAGTAGTTTAGGTGTCAGGTTCGTTGTAATAAACTACAATGGTTGTCTCTTTACAGCGGTTTTGGTAAATAATGGCAGTCGCCGCTGATTACAAAAGAGTAGCCAGTAGACGCACTCACCGCGTGAAAGACACAATGCCCAATCGAAGAATCAGCCGCGACCTCAAACTGGCATCGATCAGGCGCTATGAACGAGGGCTCGTTCGCCTCCAGGACATCCTGGAGTGCTGTGAATTCTCCGAGCGCACTTTTTATCGCATCCTGAAGCTTTGGAGGGAGACTGGAGATGTCGTCAACCACTCCCAAGGCGTTCGCGGTCGCCCCCGTCTCTTAGATCGTGAAGACATCGACTACATCATCCGCCTTGTTCGAGCCAACCCTGGATACTTTCTTGATGAGCTCCTTTCACTTGTCAAGAACAACCGATTCATCTCCGTTCATTACCACCATCTTCCGAGAGCTCGAACGTGCAGGCATGAGCCGAAAGAAGCTCCGACGCCTCGCCCAGGAGCGTAGTGAAGATCGCCGTGTAGAGTTCATTGCCTGCATGGCTCAGTATGAGCCAAACCAGCTCGGATTTGTCGATGAAACTTCAAAAGACGAACGTACTATTTCTCGGCGCTACGGAAGATCTCGGAAGGGACATCGGGCAGAGAAGAGCAAGTGTTTGTGCGTGGCCGTCGCACGACATCCGAGGCCCTCCTCACGCTCAATGGCATCGTCTCTGCTACTGTTGTCGAAGGATCCATGACGAAAGCAGCATTCCTCGACTGGTTGGAAAATAGTGTGGTAAGCTTTCTCCGTGATATTCAACTGTAGTTCCTTTCCCTGAACCTGGCATGCAGCTTCCGAAATGTTCGGCCTACCCAGCCCCTGGTCTTTGTGTCATTGTGATGGACAATGCTCGAATCCATCACAGTGCCGAAGTCCTTGAACTATTTGATCGTTTCGGTAGGTTGATTTCTGCTCCCAGCCAGCTGTATCTTTGTTTTATAGCATTGACTTCGTGTCCTAGGTGTCCGGCTTGAATATCTTCCTCCATACTCTCCCGACCTCAATCCTATAGAAGAGGCGTTCTCGAAGATAAAAAGTTGGCTGCGCAGTTACCATGAGTACTATAGTGCCACGCATGGAGACGGCATTATGTGGGACATGTATGAAGTGACAGAGATTGATAATCACACCAGAGGATGCATGTGGATATTTCATTCACTCAGGATATTTCTAGTCACGAACGGTGTTTTCCTTCGTCGATACAGCATTGCATGTGTATAGTACATGATGATTTGATAAGCCTGAGTCACAAGATGAAATTACACGAGGATAGACCACTTCTCAATGGCATCGCGCAGCGCAGCAATCTCGCCAAAGAGAAAACCCATTTCTTTGAGGTTCGGAATGGTAACAAAGCGGAGGAGAGATGCGCTACCAAACGCATTCTGCTAAAGCTTGTCGAAAATACCAGGAGAAAGCTTGTACATGGTGCAAAAGTCAGTGATCGACATATCAGGTCCAAGCGTACGAGTCGAAGGTATACAACGGTCGCTAACTTGGTCCACCTGTGGCTGCGCAGGACCAGTTTGTGCATTTGCAGGACGGATGAGGCTAAGGATGTCGTTGCCAATCGAGAAGTTGAATACAGGTGCGGATACCTGACCAGGGGTGCCCGACTTGGCAGCTTGTGCCTCGAGTCGTCGCTGAAGAACAGGGCTGAGTGCAGGCTTATTCTGGTCGTCGAACAGCTTGTTGTGTGGTGGCTTCTCCATCGTAGCCACAGCATCGTCATTTTTGAGCTATTATATTTTGATTGTGTTAGCAAACAAAGAAGAGGAACCTAATGACGCACAAGAGCGGAAGCCCAACAATCAAATTGTTCAGGTTTGAGCGGAAAATGTTCGTCAGTGATTGGATTGCTGTAGCAATAGGGTGATGGGCATGCTGTGTCGGTTTTTTTTGCAAACCCAACGCTCTCGGAGGGCCTTGATAAACTGAATCTTCTTCTCGTTCCCAGGAAGAATGGCCTCAGATTCTTTCTAGACACTTCGTCAGTAATGCAAGAATAGGACAATATACTAGATATAATGACTCTTTTTTTGCCTTTTTTTCGTCGGAGTGTTCTCATCAGTACCCTGGGCCTTCGAAATGGCCTGCTCTTTTTCGACGATAAAAAGACTGACGGTTGGATCCTTTCCGGTCAAATTTCTCGCGCGCTTGAGCAATCCGTCGAAATCAGCTGCGTTCATGAGTGAAAGGCCGGGTTTGGGAAGAACCCGGGATGAAGTAAGTGATCTCATAGTCATCGAGCGCGATAACCTCTGGGTTGAGAGCAGCAGAGATCTTTGACAACATCTGAGCAAGTAACGTGTCCCATGGCTCGTCGAGAGAAAAGGTGAACTCAGCACCCTTTGCTGTTCGTCTCGCATGAGGTTTCCTCATCTCTGTGGCAGAGGTGATGGCAGCAACGAATGTAATCTCTTTGACCACGACGCCGGTGGTTGGGACTCTACAAGATCACCAGTAAGAATACGGAAGATGGAATTACCTGGGTATATGCACCTTTATGGTTGCGTTTGCGCTTCTTCGAAGCCGGAGGAGGGGTCGGGGTTCGAGCCTTGACCACTTTTTCAAGTAGGTTATGCTCGAGATCGAGATCGGGTTCCTTTTGATGATCGCTGTCCAAGTCTGAACCATCTCTCGAGTCCTCTGTATCGTTGAGAGCCACAGAATCGGTATTCGTTGGGCCCGTGATAGACTGGAGGAGTCGGAACTTCTTGCTTGAACCTCCTGCCACCCGAAGAATAAGATTGGCCATGGTGACGAAGCGTTTCGACTAAGATTTAGTACTAGGACACGGGTGTGACAAAAGTTTTGTAATCTACGCGAGCCGCGGCGCGACTGCCATTATTTACCAAAACCGCTGTAAGTACCTATGGAGCTGCAAGTGCCAAATAATTCCCGCGACTTTTTGTGCACGTGCGCAATTTATGTAAACAACATCGGATCGCGCGATTCATTTATCTTTGGACTTGTGTTCCGCTGGTGTACATTCTAGGAAGAGTGATGCTATACATGTAAAACTAGGTATGTACATGTGTACTACGAGGATGTGTGCAATGAGAGGGGGGCAAGCGCGTAGCACTTTGACCCGGCGAGAACCTGCAGTGTAAGTGAGAAAGCTGCAAGGGTGAGTAGGAATCCTTGCAGCCTGCTATGCGGGTGCTGCTAACCGGGCCCAAGGACCGGTGAGGGGCAACGCCAACCGATGAGGCGTTCTGGGTGTGATGCGGCAGGTGCGACGAAGCTCGTGGCGAGCTGGGGTGGTGGGTAGGTAGGGCCACCCGGGCACGAGGTGCAAAAGAGAGAAGCATGAGAACTACCTCGGCGATGTCCGCTTGTTCAAAGATCGTAGCGGCGCTATGCGCGCCAATCCCCGACTCCGTTGGAAAGCCATTCGTAATAGTAGCCACAAATAATAACTTTATTGATCTATCATGATCATGATGTTCGCAGCGATCAAGAAGCCACTTTACGGAGAAGGTAACAAGTCAGTATCTACACTATTGTCACCATACACCTTTCACACCTCCACACCTTCCATCTCGTCACTGGGACCAGCGGTCACTAGTTTTTTTCTGTCGAGCCCTGTCGTTCAGATTCATCCTCACCCTCATCAGAGCGTGCTTTCCTTTCTTTTGTCACTGCAGTCTCCACCGCACGCAACATGGCTTCCCCAGTATACGAATGATAAGGGAGGAGTTTCATACTCTTCAAGATGAGTTGATACATGTGAGAGCCAGGATTGTTATTGCCATTGGACTCACTGCCGGCAATATTCCAGCCGACATGGAGTGTCAGTCACGTAGCACACATTCCACCCAAAAAAAACACACCATTTCAGGTACACTTCCACCTCTACGAACAGATCATTCGTGAGCTTGGGATCATAGGAAGCGGGAACGATCTGAATCCCTTGTGTGTCGAGGATATCAGGGGCGACCACCCTTGCATCTGCAAGCTCTGTATGCACACGCAAAAGACCAGCATAGCGGCCTTGCGGATCGGGCAGATCAGAGATACGGATCACCCCTGATCCTGATATCGCAGTGGATGTAGTCGCGGCCCTGGTGGTGACTGCCTTTGCCTTTGCCTTGCTTGGGCTCAAGGTTCCAACCGACTCTGAATCAAATTAAAGTCATCATCGGCCAGAGCTCCAATAAAAGATACATTGTGTTACTCACTTGCGAATTCTGCGCGACTCAGCTTCGGAGCCACCACTTTTCCCGTGGCCGGCAGGCCCTGGAAAATTGGATTTGTGGACACGATGGCGGAAAAGTAATGGCCGCGTGAAGCGTCATACGAACGCCAAAACGGGGTGACGGAAACGTCGACCTTGACTAATATTGCACATGAGTTAGAGACCATGGGATTAACGAACAGATGAGATGTTACAACTTGCCATTTTTTGCAAGCAATTCCTCCTGCTCGTTATAGATTATCATCAATGCCGTCAGAGCAGAAGGGGAGCAGGTGATGGCCTCTGGCAGGCAATTGGTGTCGTCGCTATTGAGAAACTTGAATTCGAACTGTGTGCGGGCCTTTTTCAAAGCTGGGATATCGAGCTGCCATCAATCGAGTGAGTGAGATGTGCATGTAATGTGTAGATAGACGCACCCCTTTAGACGGCGGGAGGTTGAAATAAGGGCCGAGGCGCGCAAACTGACCGTTCCGGTCAATTTTGGCCAGAAATTTCATCGTGAAGGGTTGATCATCGGACTTGACCCATAGACAGACTCCGAGTAACGCAGCCAACATGGCAACTCCAGCATTTGCTGCTCCACACGAGCCATAACAGTCAACGGAGACTGATCAAGAGTTTTCAAGTCATGTGAGCAGTGTGTGTAATGTTCAGAAGCGAAGTACTCTGGGCTCTTTGTAAAACATGCGCACAATGGACTATGGACTATTTTCAGACTAGAGTCAATGAGGGCTATGCAGCCAATGAATTCAATATCACAGTCGACACAGTAAACATGATGAGATTTCAAAGATTCCAACAACCAATCCACAAAGTTTTTAGGCATTTCAAAGACAGATGGATGGTCATGAGGATAATATAGAGGGTCATAGTATATAGGATAATCGGCAGGATCATGCGCGCCGCCATCTGGGGGGCACAAGGCCTGGTTGAGTGAACGAGGCGCAATGCATGGCTTTTTATCAATGAACCTGGCAAGGAACAAGCTTTAAGCAGGAGAATTCACGGAATGGATAAACCTTGACTCACATTGTATAGACCTCCTTGATTGAGAGCGTTGCAATGGTAAACGAGTTACGAGCCGCGAACACACGAAGTCTTTTCATCCATAGAGGAATAAACAAGAACAAGCAAAATTCTCCTTATTTGGTAAAAAGTTCCTGCAGGTCCATATGCTTGAAACTGGAACATTTGCCGCTGAGAAAACCCTCCCCCACTACCGTGGGAGTCGGGGATCTCACGTTGCGGCTAGCCTCGTGCCTCGCTTAGCTTCTCATCAGGTACAGCTGCTGGTCACGGGTGAGTCCAGTGTGACAGTGCGCATGTGACTGCGCTTTCCGGAGCACAGTCCTGACCTCCCTCTTCCCCTCTTTGGGCAATTGCTTTACCCCGCCTCCAGTAAGAGCAAGATCGAAGCAAAATGAAACGAAACGAAACGGCCGGGTCGTCAGCAGCAGCAGGGTTCTCAAATGGTCGCTCGGTTGCACCGTGCGTTAACCTGACGCAAATCTCAAGACTCACAGCTTCCGGCCGTGCAAGAGGGCATCAATCTTCTGGAACACAGTGGCGCCGCGACCGCTGACCGTCCGAGATGGCATCCTCCCCTCCCCTCCCTCTCTTGGAGGCAGAGTACCATCCAGAGGTACTGCCGGATTGTTACCTGTGAACCCCATAGTACCATGACGCATGCTACCGAATGTACATACTAGTACAGACACCGAGAATTGTGGCCTTGACTGGTCCATGTTTAATCAGAATTGCGCAGACAATATCCAAGTCGCGCGTGTTGCACCAAAATCGCGCGCTGATGTCTACATAAATTGCGCGCATGCACAAAAAGTCGCGGGAATTATTTGGCACTTGCAGCTTACACAACGCGGTTGGCAGTCTTTAGACTAGGTCTAAACGTCAGACAAAATATGAATATAAAATTTATAATATAGAACATCATATTTTCCAGGCAAGAATATGAAATACTTACAGAGGAAAGTATGTCGGCGAAAAGCTGAAATATCGATGTGCGTGATGCATGCAGTCAAAACAAAAAGTATCGACAACGGCAATATGTCCGCCACAATTCCGCATATCGCCGAACAATCAGCCCGTCGACCATCTTTTGTTTATTCACCAATATATGAGCGATGGACAATATTTGAAAGGTAGTCTACGTTTAAAGATCAGGTAACCAATATAAACATAGATTATATTTCGAAGATTGCGTGCCGCCCGTATGTTGTTGAATATATCAAAAATGGTCGACGGGCTGATTGTTCGACGATATTTGGAATTGTGGCAGACATATTGCCGCTGTCGATACTTTTTGTTTTGGCTGCATGCATCACGCACATCGATATTTCAGCTTTTCGCCGACATACTTTCCTTTGTAAGTATTTCATATTCTCGCCTGGAAATTATGATGTTCTATATTATAAATTTTATATTCACATTTTGTCTGACGTTTAGACCTGGTCTAAAGACTGCCAACCGCGTTGTGTTAGTCTCGACACCATCCGTTTTGGGTTACCCTCAGCGAGCTTCGGAATTTTCCGATTCCCTAAACTGGAAGCGTCTCCACGATAAGTTCGGGCGTAGCCCTTGCGCTTCCTAAAACGGAACGTCGGGTTTCGAGACTACATAAGTACCCACTCACAACCATTGTTGGCAGCCTACGTAAGACGAGGCACGAAGCCGACGTAGGTTTTAGTCTATGCGTGAGAAGCGAAGTGGCTCACCTTTCTTTCTCTTGACCACTTCGCATCCCCTCAAGCCGCAGCGTTCCGCTTCTGCGTAGTCCTAGTTACACTCGTTATTTTCACATTCTCTACTCTAACACCCATTTCACTCCACCATTAATCTAATCAACCCGCACGACGCTAACCCACCTGACTACACAGCAGGCCGCTACGCTGCTTCGAGACAATCCCTTATAGACGACTTCAACCTCACTCACGAGCAAGCCGCTGACCGACTTACCAACATTTGGCACCAACAAAACGCCATCGACCGCGAAGCATGGGATGCTCAAGAAGAAAGAGAAGCCACTCTTGCCCGACAACGAGAGGGCCAGACACAAGCTGAGGCGGAAGAACTCCAAAGGCGCCAACAAGAAGAGCTTGACCAAGCCAAACAGGACGGAAGAACCGCAACAAGTTCCTCACTTTCGCTGACGTTCCAATGTCCTCTACGCCTCCCGTCATCCCGTCACCGCTTGCACTTCGTAAGCTGCGCAAAGGAGAATTTTGCGAACTTTATTTCTTCACAAACAAGGGCCTCGCTGACGCACAAGTCACTTCGTATTCCACAGACGACGAAGCCCTCACTTTAGTCCAAGATAACCACGGCATGCGCTCGTTCATTCCCATAGCATCGGCCAAAGCCAAGCAGAGCGTCATTGACGACAAAGACCTTTGTTGGAATCAGATTGACGAAGCCACACCCCGCATCATCCAATCCATGAAGGAATGTGGCTGGGAGGACGCCCGCATCCAATCTCACATCCAGTTCCGGATGGCGCTGTGTTCCCACAGCTGGCGTCACCACCATGACGAACGACGCAGGCACGCCCTCATCCATTACCAAGCACTCGCCCGGAGACGTTGGCACGATACCCTAGGTACCCCAAGTTCATGTACCCTTAAGTACATCCAGCAAACCACTCTCGATGACATCCGATCCGAGATCGTTGACGCAGCCTCAACGATCGCAGCGAACAATGCCAAAGAGGCGAGTCACCCTCCTCCTGGGTCCACTCCCCTCCCCCTTCACCTATGCTAACTTTGTATCCTTTCCAATACTATCACTCACCGCACGCTCAAAATTCCATTTCGCACCCAATATCCTTACACCCCCCCTATGGGTCGCTACGCCCCCCTTGGCTACACGCCACCTACCCTACGGGCCCCTACGCCTGCATTCCACACACGCCCCAACGCATTGCAATGTCCCTCTACGGACTGCAGGCCACCGAACGCCTCGCAGCCCTCATCTCCTCCCTGCGGTCGTCACAGACGCACCTCCCCTCTTCTCTACATACCGGCTCGTCCCACCAACGACAAGCTAGCACATCCAAACGCCCCGCCTCCCCGACTCCACTTAATAACGACAATGTACACAAACGAAACCGTTCCTTTCGTTTTCAACTCCCAACTTCCACGTCCAACTCGGAACCCCTTGCCCCCTGCTCGGTCTGCCTCAGCATTGGACCGCACGATGCACCAGTTGCCGAGTGCAGCAAGGACAAAACATGGGATAACAAGTATGATACATTCGCCAAACGGTTCAATAGACAGCTCCATGTCAAATTCACTGACCAACGCATTTGCACCAAATGGCAGCGCAAAGAGAGTTGCACACAGAAGCGCTGCTTCTCCCACATCTGCTCCGGATGTGGATCAGCTGCGCATGGAGCTTGTCGATGCCCTCGCACTCAGAGGCGCTCCAGCACAAACTCCATATAAACCGGACACCTGGGAGTACATGCTTTATGATGCAGGCCTCCTCCATGAGTACGGAGACATACCACACGGCCTTAGACACGGTTTCATAGTAGAATTTCCTATAACTCGAGTACAACCCCCTCCCAACTCCCCTTCAGTCATCCGTACCATACCCAAATGGACGAAATAATACTTAAAGAGGTTTCAAAAGGTAGATACATCGGCCCTTTCCCCCTTTCCCTCATCGAAGATGCAATCGGCCCCTACCAATCTTCCCCCCTTTCCATAATACCCAAACCAGGCAAACCAGGAAATTTTCGTCTCGTACAAAACTTCTCCTTCCCCTTATCTCCCAATCCACCCAATCCTTCACATTCCATTAACTCGCATATTGATGCATCTAACTTCCCTGCCTCGTGGGGAAATTTCTCTATAGTAGTATACCTCCTAATATCCCGTCTCCCCCCAGGCTCCGAAGCCGCTACCCGTGATGTAGCGGAAGCCTACCGCACCATCCCCTTCCACCCTTCTCCGTGGCCAGCAGCAGTAGTCCGCACGTCCCCCACCCATGGCTGCATCGACACATGCACCGCATTTGGCGCAACCACATCAGCCGGAAGTTACGGCCACCTCGCAGATGCAGCGGCTGACCTCTTTCGTTTCCATGGCATAGGACCCCTCCATAAATGGGTCGATGACCACATTTTCATCAGGATCCCGATCCAGCACAACCTCGACTACAATGCCGCTCGTGCCTCCTGGCACAACGCAATCAAACAACATGGAAAATGTAAGTAGCCGCACCTGGTTCCAAGGCCAATCACTCCAAGGCAGTTCACACGAGGAATTCAACGAACCCTGCACCCACCCGATCCGTGACCTATCAGAGGCATCACCTCGCTCTAGCCATGATGCATCCTTTACCTACAACATAGACGACATCGACGTGCCCTCTACCTCCCTAGGAATCCCCTGGGAGACCTCCAAGGACCAACCTTTCCACCACTCTACCACTTACATCGGTTTCGTCTGGACCCTGAAAAAGCCAAAAAGTATGCTATGGCGATCCAAGAATGGAACGCGCGTTCCACACACTGCCTCGATCACGTCAAGAAGCTATACGGTAAATCGCTACACACGGCCTCACTCATTCCCGCAGGCTGCGCATACCTAACCGGACTCGAACGCATGGTTGCCGTCTGGGGTAAAAAAAACCCTTCCTCCCACACCGACCGGATAAATTCGTTGCGGAAGACCTCTCCCGGTGGCTCGACACTATCCTCACGGGAACTGCAACCCGCTCCATCAATCCTCCTTCCTCCTTCATCGACGTCTCCGCCATTTCTGATGCTAGCTCTGGCATCGGCCTTGGCATCATCATCGGCACCCAATGGAGAGCCTGGAGGCTCCTCCCAGGATGGCAAGAACGAAACGGCAAGCGAGACATCGCATGGGCCGAAGCCATTGCCTTCGAATTCCTCATCCTTTCCGTCGCTCGCACCATTAATTCTAAACAGCACCTCCTCGTCTACGGCGACAACACCAGCGTTGTCGAAAGCTGGAAAGTTGGCAGACACCGCAACAATGGCATCAACGCCATCTTCAAACGAATCCACTCCTTTCTGGCCAGTGAATCCTGCCCCCTCCTTGGCGTCATTGTTCGATTTGTCCCAAGCGAGCACAACCCAGCAGATGCCCCCTCCCGAGCCATCTATGGCGAGTCCAACCTCATCCTCCCTTGTATACCTCCCTCAGCACCTTAGCGAACTCGTCATCAACTTTTCTGAGCCCCTCCATCCGCGAGAACTTCACGCCCGTGCCAGTGATTCTTACCCCACTGCTGCCTCCAAGTTCATCGATCGCCTTCAGCGCGAACAAGAAGCAGCGGCCAGAACCCCTGCTCACCAATACAACGATGATGAAGCCTCCGTTATTCCCTCCACAACCCATAAAACCCCCGCCGCGCGCTTCAACGGGCCATTCACTCCCACTGTGTCATCAGCTGCACCACCCAAACCCGGCCCATATAAACCCGACCTTACTCCTAACCCTTCATCCCTCCGCCCACACTGCTTGGCGTGGCAACACCTTATTCTATGGCGCCCGGCCCATGACTCCCTGCGTTCCCCTTCCAAACTGGACAGCACGGCACCCAACCTACTATCCGACGACGAACTCGACCGAATCCCTCGTGTCATCAGTGCCTCATGGGCAGAGTCAACCAAAGAACTTTATGGCACCGGGCTCCTCACATTTCATGTATACTGTGATGTATCATTCCAGACCGTCACCGCGCACCCGTATCACCAAACCTCCTCTCCGCCTTTCAAAGCGTGGCACATCCTCCACGGATTAGAGTGGAACATCAGAGAGCTCAAATACAAAGCGCTCCTCGAAGGTGCGAACAGACTCGCACCTTCGTCCTCTAAACCACCCAAACGCGCCCCATTCACAGTTCAAATCCTAGAGAAATTCCGTCAATCTATGAATACCGATGATCCCCGAGACGCTGCCATCTTTGCTTGCATTACTTGCTCCTTTTACTGCATAGCCCGTCTAGGTGAATTCACAGTCCCCGCAATCTCGAAATACGATCACACTAAACACATGTCTCGCGCTGGTATTTCATTTACGCACAACCACGACAACCTACCGGTCATAACTTTTTCATTCCCCTGCACAAAAACTTCGTCCAACGGCGAACAAGCCTAATAATTGCGCCCCTCTCGATCCCAACTCTCTCGCGGACCCAAAATCCGCCATCGACAACCACTTCCGACTCAACCTCGCCCCTACCACGCAACACCTCTTCGCGTGGAAACACCACCATTCGCCCTTTGTCGAAGAAGGAAGTCACCAAGCGGATAGACTCTATCAAGAAGTTACATCCTGACATGCCCGATTTAAAAGGACACAGTCTCAGAATCGGCAGGACTCTCCACTATCTACTAAAAGCCTGAGGAGTACCCTTCGACGTTGTGAAGACCATCGGCCGTTGGTCAAGTGACTCCTTCACCCTATACCTTAGACACCACGCCCTTGTCCTTGCCCCCTTCCTCCAACAACATCCGAACCTACTCGACAACGTCCGCCAATACATTTTCCCCCCCATCAGATAGTCCCGTCGAAAGTTCGTCGTTCCTCCTAACACCGGGGCCTCACTCGCGTGATGCGTCGTACACTCCTACCTCACAGGGTTCACAGCTCGCTCACCCGGCAACACAGAGTCCAGCTTCGGTCCGGAAAAGCCTGCGGCTTTTCGCTCAACCACTCACTAGCATCGCATCACATCCTATGTACATCGTTCGTAATCATCATTTTCTTTGTGTACGACACCGCCGCGACGACACTATCGCCACCAAGCCAACTAAGCACTCAACGCATAGACCACGCACGCTCCCACGCTCCTCGAGCCGAGTTGTGTTCCGTCAGTGAATGGATAGCGGACACCATGTTCCACATTAACGTGGGGTTCAATATCCTGGACAACAGTCAACCGGTCGGCAACCCCAAATCCCTGAGAGATCGTGCCACCATGTCGCCCGCTGCGAAGCCCGTCGTTTCAAAGCACAACCGTAAGAGGAGAAATGCTGTTGTGACGCTTAATCATGATGTTCTTTTCCTGGTGAGTATGTCGCACCGACAAGAATATCGCACTTTTAACGAATGTCCATAGCTGTCCCGCTATGCACTTCCGCTTGACCTACTTCACCTTGCACGAACTTGCAAACCGCTCCGAGCTTTGCTAATGACGAAGCATTCTGCTCTCATATGGAGAAATGCACGCCTGAACGTAGAGCCATCGGGTCTTCCCGGTTGTCTGGAAGACCTGAGCGAACCGCAATATGCCCATCTTCTTTTTGGCGATCGATGCGATGTAAGTGGGTTTTTTTAGTCTCTTTCATCTGTTCTGGATTTTCCTGCGCATGCACAGCTGGGCCGCGGTTGGCGCAAGAAGGATCAACGAACATACTACCGCATGCGACGAAGGTACTGCAAGGCTTGCCAGCGCACAAAGTAAGGGAAAAAAAATCACATTCACGAGTGGAGCCCTGAATCAATCCTCGTAGGTTGCATGTTCTTCCCCGGTCTTCTTTCCACATGCTCGATGTGATCGAATTTGCCTCTCATTGGGACTTTGCTACGTGGAGT
>Ga0307508_10004799_pt1 | contig 13042 bp, 14 predicted proteins | sample 9_EM_MG_FD_203089 | JGI IMG/M metagenome (GOLD analysis project Ga0307508, IMG submission 203089) | Populus trichocarpa ectomycorrhiza microbial communities from riparian zone in the Pacific Northwest, United States - 9_EM | ecosystem: Host-associated > Plants > Roots > Unclassified | place... | reverse complement strand
TATATGCAGTTTGTTTGAGATGAACATGCAGAATCTGTGCCTAGATCATCACCACGGCGCAGGAATGGATAGCTGACCGCGTTCAGCCACCAAGTGAGGTATCTGGTTCGCTTGCCGCGCAGATGACAAAACGCGCAACTCAAGAAGAGCGCGTAGGTTATGTTTAAATTTAATGATCGCAATATTTCTAAAACTGTTTGATTAGGAGCGACGAGAAAGAGAGGAGGCAGAGGCAGAGCGCCAGTCTGAGCTTGCTGCTCGAGTCGCTGAGCAACTTCAGCAACAACTTCAAGCTGACGCACAGAAACATCTTATTGCGAAGGAAATGCAATATAAAGCAGCCCGGCGAAGAGCCCAGTCTGATGCCACCGAAGTACCGTCCGTCGGTGATACATTGACGGAACAATTCTCCGTCGAGGTAGAGTTTAGGGGCATACGCTTTAATGTCGTGAAGATGTTCCATCCTCGCAAAGGTTCATTCATTCTTTTGGTCTATTTTCGCGTTCAAACACCATTATAGAGTGCCTGGGTATGACGTACATCGCCGATCCTGTGTGTGATGACGTCAATGCCACACTTCCTCTTGAGGTCCACACACTTGAGTTCAACTCCGAATACTACGTTAGTTCCCAAGGTAACCATGTAGATCCTACTTCCTGCATTTTTGATTAATATATGTGCATCTAGGCAAGAGGAAGCTCACGCAGCTTGAGGCTGAGATCCAACACTTCATAAAAGTGCACCACCCGAACTTGTTAAGCATCCTTGCTGTCAAGCTTTCGTTTCCTCACCATGGTCCTCCTCGGTTGACGATCTTGTCCGAACAACCTCCTGCCCTCACATTACAAGATGTTTTAGAGGACTGTGACAGCATTCGAGAAGACAGAGCTTCTGTAAGTCGTGCAACGCTTCCGCTGCACATGGTAGACTCACCAGTACTTCACGCACAGGATTACCTTGCGCAAATACTGTCCGCGTTGAATGCTGTACACTCTAGCGATCTCGTCCATCGAGGTATGTCCTTGTCCTGGAAATCTCCCATCAACCTGTGACGGGTCTCTTTGATAGGCCTTGATACTACGTGTATCTTCCTTGCAACTCGCGAAAACAAGAGTCATTCCAAGCTTGTCAAGGTGGGGAAAGTAGGTTATCATACCCGATTGAAAGACCTACACAAGTCGAACCCTTTCTCTTCGGGCTTGGCTCTCATCAATGACGAGCATGACATTCCGGATGCTTGGTATGAAATGGTCAACTGCTTGTTGCGGGCCCATTAACCCATTCCGCCTTAGGCTATCCAAGGAAGTCCTTGACTCCCCATTGTCGTACACTAGGGGCCGCGATATCCACAGTGTCGGAGTAGTGTTCCTGCAGATGCTTCATGGGCAAGGCGTGATGTATAAGTTCGATGACCCGCGTGAAGCTCTCCAAGCTGGTACGTGTAATCTCGTTAGCTGATTCAGTTCAACCGATGAACTATCTGCAGCATCTATATCACCCACGTTGCAGATCACAGGGTTGAACATGCTCTCTTCCAGCAAAAAGTCCCATATTTCTTGTTTGAGCCTTCTTGCGGATCTCGCATCGATGTCCCCTACCCTCCTGACACGCACCAATACGCCATCGATTCCAGTTCCGGGTTCCGGGGCCCCGACAGGAAATGGGAATCAATATGGGACTTCACCAGACAAAGACTATTTCCGTGTTCCTCCCCGTACAAGACAGGCAAGTAGATGGAAGGAAGATTGGGAAGAACTGGAGTTGCTGGTACGCAGACCTCTCGAGTAATAAGTGCATCGGTTCGATTGATCTGTAGGGGAGAGGCGCGTTCGGGTCAGTTGTGAAAGCACGCAATAGGATTGACGCTCGCATATATGCCGGTTCGTGATAGCACCCACCTCAAAGCTATACCTCTCAGACGCTCATCGGTATTTACAGTGAAGAAGATCCGCCTGCGCACCGATCAGAGTGACACTAAGATCTACCGCGAGGTAAATGCACTAAGCAGGCTTTCTCACCGTTTCATTGTGCGGTATTATACAACGTGGGTTGAGACAGTCGAAGTTGTATCTTCTGGCCCATCGTCTAGTTCCGACACTGCTTCTGACTCGGGCACGGAAGGCAATATGACTTCCGTGCCTCACTCCTTTGAACGACGCGAGAAATCTGACCCGTTCAGTATCGATTTGAACGACTTGGACGATTATGGAGGCTCTGGAAGCAGGTCATCATTCCCAAGCATCCATTTCACCAGGTCTGACGTGCAAGACGGGAAAGATGAGGATGAGGATGACAGCGACGATGGGTTTGCGCACCTCTTCGCATCAGAGTATGGAGAGGACGTGGATGAGAAACTGCCACCAGTCTTGCCGAGGACATTATACATTCAGATGGTACGTACCCCGGTTTCCGTGTGTTGACCTTCGAATTATACCGTATTTGCATCAAGGAGTTCGTAGAACGCCAGACTTTAAAAGAAGTGAGAACGATACTGCCGTTGCGTTGTCCTGTCGGTTGATCTTTATTTTCTAGAGGGTGGCCGAGGGTTTATCGGAAGAGGAGGCCTGGCGATTATTCAATCAAATCTTGGAAGCACTGGTCCACATGGGCAGCATGGGAATAGTCGGTCGCTTCGTTCTAAGTATAGTGTTCACTATTGATTCCCTCCACCTACTCAGCTCCACAGAGACATCAAATTGACAAATATCTTTATCGGTAAGTTTCCCGTGTTAAATGTCTGGAACTGCTCGTTGCTCAACGGTATAGACGGCAACGGCGACTGCAAAGGTAATTGATCAAATAGGTGGATATATCAGTATTGACTCCTGTGCCCACTCTCTTGGAAGTCGGGGATTTTGGTCTAGCTACATCTAGCCTTGCGGCTGTCGATCCTTCGGATTTATCCCCGCAAGTAACTCTGTCAGACAACGACCTTACTCTAGGCAAGCGCGACAGTGTTGGTGGCCACAACCCCTGCGAACTGATCCCTTTCCAGAGGTAGGAACGAAGCTGTACATCGCCCCCGAAGTTTCATCGCGGAAGAAGGGACCCAGGAATCATAGCAAAGCTGATATGTATAGCCTAGGAGTGAGTTTGGATTCCAGAGATACCGCAACTTCGATTACTAATGTGCATCAGATAGTGTTCTTTGAGATGAATTACCCGTTCTCCACGGGAGCGGAGCGTATTGCCGTCATTGAAGACCTACGGAAGCCTGAAGTTTACTTTCCTCGTGATTGGGAAGCACATCGCACGAAACAGAAAGATAGTACGTGGTGTCCGAGGGGGTAGTGGTATTCGTCTCACGTTGGTTAGTTATCTCATGGCTCCTTCACCACGATTCTGCAAAGCGGCCAAGCGCATTGGAGCTCTCGCAAAGTTCGTTGTTGCCGCGTAGGGTAGAAGACGAATACTTCAAGGAAGCTTTGAGGATGATATGTGAGTACTGTGATCGACTTGATTCCTATTCCTCTGACTCTCTTTCTTCGCAGCCGCGCAAGATTCGACACACTACCAGACTCTGCTCTCAGTACTTTTCAAACGACCAGCTAGCCAAGCTAGTCAAGCGAGGAATCTTCTTTATGATCTCGAAGCTGATATTGCCGAACACGCCAACTTGAATACTATTGTCGAAGACAAACTGAAGGGCATATTTCGTCTTCACGGGGCTGTTGATATGGAACCGCCGCTACTGGCCCCTTCGACGAATCCGGAAGAGAACGAACCACGAGCTACATTCATCGACAGACATGGCGATGTCGTTTTCCTACCTAATCAAGCCCTGATACCATTTGCGAGGTTAGCTGCGAGGAATGGTGCGAAACGGATCAAACGTTTTCATATCATGAACACCTATCGTCCCAAGTAGATCGATTTCATATCTCCTACAAACCTCCCCATGTTGACCCATCGATTCCACAGCGCCATTCCCGGACATCCCAAAATAGTGAAAGCTGCTGTTCTGGATATTATCACCCCGGACATGAAAAATGGCATCATCGCAGCGGGAGCAGAGCTCATACTGCTTCTCAGCGATTGTCTTCGTAGTTTCCCAAACCTTGCGCAAAGTTATGAGATACATATCTCTCATTCCAGAAGTGAATCGTCTTTCCAATTTCTCTTCGTCGCTCTAACTCTGTTTTAGTTGTTGAACTAGCCCTCAGCCGAGTCCCAGACGACCTTCGACCATCAGTCATGGATATCATGAATCAGTTCAAGTCTTCCTCGTCTCAGAAGCGGGCAGCATTGCTAAAGAAAGGACTCCTACGGAGTACCGCGGATGAATTGGAAATCTTCGCAGAAATTGACGAAGACATTGGTGGACTGCTGGCGAAACTGGAGAGAATTTCACCCTCTTTACTCACCGTTATGAAGCCGGCCGTAGATGAAATCAAGGAGAGTATTCAATTCGCCACATCTGCGGGCTTCAATAGTCCGATATACTTCCGCCCCTTGATGTGGGCTACACACCATGCGCATTTCAAGGACGGACTTCGTCTGGAGGTCGTACGGCGCACGAGACGTCAGGACGTCCTCGCAGCGGCTGGTCGGTCCGTGATTCCGCCCCTTGATCTACTTCCGGATGACTTACGGACCTGTGCAGATACGATAAGTTGATCGCCCAGTACTCCGCAGCCAAACCGAAGAGCGACCCAATCTGTGCATTCGCTGTTCAAATAGCCTTTGACAAAATCACTGTTGCTCTCGCGGCATTCCAAAGCACCTCAGTCAAGGCTCTCGTAAGGGAACAGCAATCCTTCGGTTTCTGGAGCCCCCGCAGGTGTGATGTGTATGTAATGTCGTATCAGTCTGGGTACCTTCAGGATAGACTCGAGGTTGCGGCGCTGCTCTGGCAGAACAACATCAGTGCTGATATCATGTACGACGCGACGCTGGCCGAACCAGAGAACGAAAGTCATGTCGACCTCTGCGCTCGTGAAGGAATTCTGTAAGCTGCCAATTCGCTTTGTGATCTGCCGTCGACTTGAAAGTCTACTCAGATTCGCATTGTACCCGAGACCGCGCACGCCCCGTCGCGAACAAGTGGCGTTCAAAGTCAAGAGCATTCTCAGAGGGACGGAATATGAAAGTGAGAGACTTTGGACCAACAGTCTTGCGCCTATACTGAGACAGACGTCTAGTCTCTCGACAGGACCTAGTGAGTTGGTTGCATCAGCAAATCGCTGAACAGAAGCGTATCGATTCGTCCACGTCGGGGACGATTGGATATCCGAGCGCCATCCCAGCCAGTTTTGGCGTTAAGGATTCGTCAGGCGGCAGCGATGTTCAACTCCTGCTCCCTGTCGACACAAAGAAGCAGCGAAAGCAAGTGAAACAGATCTTACTTGATAGAGGTATGCGCATGATCTGCACGCATCAGATATGTTCCGCCTGATCATATCCACGATAGCTTATGAGCGCGGTGCGCATCTCAAAGCCGCGATCACTAATGGTGTGCCGATGCTCGCGATCGACGTGCCCAGCGTGGTATTCGACACCCTGGTCAGAAGCTCTAACTGGATTCACGACGAAGACGTATGGAAGACGATCGTGGCGTCCATGCCAGCGCTGCAAACGGCGTACGCGTTTCAACTACGCGAAGCGGTGGCCAAGAGAAAGGCGGAAGGACATCCATTTGTCATATTGTATGCTACTCGAGAGGAACGGATACAGGTACTCAGTTTATCACACGTGTCCTAGGCTTATTGCTGTATTGCGCTGTATTTTTACCTGTGCTCGTGGGCTGGTGATTTACTCATGTGAATTGGGATTAATGTACTCGTAGTACTGACTGCAGGACCATCGAGGTTGGATGAACATGAACGGTTTCTGACACGGGATGTTGAGAGTCGAATTAGACCCTGACATATCCATGTCAATGGGGTCGATTACACATGATATGTACATCACTTCCAACTTGAACGTGGCATCTTCCCGTTCGGGCACGACGATCTTCGCACTGAGCCTTAAGGCAACGTGCAGGTATCCGCGTGAACCTCACCGTATACACGACTTACCACTAGTACTAAGTAAGTTCATCATAACTTCGAGAGTACCCAAGCGGCTAGCCAGGCGATTTTGCGAACCCATCCGTCGACATTGGTTGGCCAATCAGAGTGCTCTGCAAGTCCATTGGGTATTTTAAGTTTCCCAGAGGTCGGTCCAGGTGGTACACATGCATAGGGCGCAAATGAGGGAATGAAAGAAGCAACCCACAGCCCATACAGTGCCACTGGTGTGGTGAAAGGGTGATCGGGGTTATCGAGTTGCACAGTATCTCCACTGGAATGAGGGTTCGAACGTACACGCTTTGAGAAGCCCCCACAGCCATGGCAGGCGTGGAGCACCATGCTGCAATGAACCTAGACGTCACGTTTTCAAGTATAAAAGGAGAGTAGCTTGCGGTCACAGGGTCAGTACCGTCAGTGACGGAAGCTTCGTCCCTGCAAGCACGGTGATGGGCAACTTTTTCGAAGACCTCGCTCACTCTGTGCTAGAGTCTACGTTGACAGAGGAAGAGCAAACAGCTCTAAAGGTGCGATCATGTCATGTCTGCTCTTACTCGCCTTCGGCTCACTGACACGCACGCAGGCCAAGTTTCACAAACTCAAGCGCGACGTGATCGAGGACGTCCGCAATATTTTCCCTCACGGACAGATACTAGTGAGCGTACTATCCTAGCGATGGATTTGCGTCGGTTGATCAAGGGACTGGCCAGCCTGAAAGCAGTGGTAGGGGTATCAGGATCAGGTTACCGCCCGGACCTGCGGGGGATGCCTCCGGTGACACCGCTGATGCAAGTTCACCACGGTGACCTGCTTCAGTTTTGCTTACCTAGTGTGTAGGAGCCTGGACTACCCGCCCTGCCAGATGTCATGGAAGCCTACAGCACCTATGTCAACAACGAACTTCCCACCTACCTTGTATACGTCCCAGAGAAGAGGCTCGTCTCTCGCCACGAGGTGAAGAAGATGTTCCGCCGCGACATGATGGCGGTTACAGAAGCAGACATAGCCAAGGTTGTCGAGGAGGCCGCCGGTCGTTCGGTGCCTACGAGAGAAGAAGCAATCAGGGCCCTCGTTAGAGGAAAACTCAAGTACGCCACGTTCTCCCACCGGTGGCTCGAACGAGGCGAACCGACTTTTCGCGATATCTTGATGTCTTTCCGACCTGTGGGATATAGCAAGCTCGTCAATTTCTGCGAAAAAGCCGCCGAATATGACTGTTGTCTCGCTTGGTCGGATACGTGTTGTATCAACAAAGACAGCAGCACTGAGCTCGAAGAAGCCATCCGATCCATGTTCAAGTGGTATCGTGATGCCCACGTGTGCATCGCATACTTGGCCGAGGTATCATCGATTGATGACCTTTGGAAGGACGTTTGGTTTACCCGTGGGTGGACATTGCAGGAGCTGCTGGCTCCTCGGACGATGAAGTTCTATGGCAAGGGCTGGGTACCGTTTAGTAACAGTGTCAATGATAAGCAAGACGTCCGGATGCTGGACGCGCTTTCGCGAGCAACAGGCATCCCTCACCATGACCTGTTCCATTTCCGTCCCGGAACTCGCAATGTTCACGAAAAGATGATGTGGGCATCGAACCGGACGACCACTCGGGTGGAAGACATCGCGTACAGTCTCATCGGAATCTTCGATGTGAGCCTGACGATCGCATATGGGGAGGGTCAACGCGCCTTCTATAGACTGATGGAAGCGATCATCAATAGGAGTGGGGAGTGGGAGATCATGGCGTGGGCAGGTCGCCCATCCGCTGATAGCCCCGCCCTCCCAGAGTCACCTCGTTGTTACAAGGCGCTCGGCGAAGCTCGCGCTACGACGGCAGGCAGGGTAAGCGGGGACAACGGACTCACCCAACGAGCATGGCGAGGCGACAGGAACTTTATCATGACCAAGCAAGGTTTGCAACTCAAACTGCTCATCGTGGATCTCCCATCGTCGTCTATGAAGCTGTTCGAGGGGGCAGGGGGAAATGGGGTAGAATCCACACGGTACGGAAAGTGCACGGTTGGTGTGGTAGACTATTGGTGCTTCGACACCAGTGGGAAGGGTGTCTTGAGGCCTGGGCAAGACCACTTGTGCCTACTATTGCACTCGGATCCTTTTGACCCTTACGCGGAATTGGAGAAGGTGTCAACGGCAGAACTACTCTTTATCCGGACAGATACAGAGGTAGAGGAGGACCTGAGTATGCTGTGGTTGTAGCGATAGTTCGAAATATACCGGGTTCGCCCGTCGAGTCCCTGGGTTCATATGCTGTGGGCGGTTTCGCTGTCCGCGTTAGCTTCTCGAAATCCTAGAGATTATGCTGACAATTATTTCCTTCTCAAATGGACACCTACTTATGGAAAGTGCGCGCTGATAAGAGCGTTTTCCTGACTTGGAGCCGGCGGTGTACTCACCCGTTCATCGCATTACACAGGACCCGGATCCGCCCGGATCAGAAAAGTAACCTGTATCTGATTGTGGGATAGTGCTCTAACCCTTCCCGGGGGACAGAGACGGACCACTGCCACAACACTATGACTGTCCACACCACTGCTGCCCCAGGGGAATAGACGCACCACGCCACCCTATCAGGGGGACAGAGGGACAGGAGAGCAGGGGAACAGGGGAACAGAACTCGAAACGGAGATCTGGAGGCTGCTGCCAATCGGAGATGCCAAGTTATATTGCTAATCACATTTGTGGAGAAATCCCGGTCTGAGTTTGAACCCCACTCTGATACAGGCAGGAGTGTCCCACGCCATCTTCAGCAGTAGTCCAGCCCGAAACCCCTCACCGCAGCCAGAAAACAGATCTTCCGCCCCCCAGAGCACTCGGGTCAGGATGGCCCAAAGTCACAAAGAACAAGCCACCGCCAAGAACGTGGATGACTACTTCAAAGACGGACAGGGACGATGAGGGACAGGCAGGTGGGCACTGCGAGCATCCTAAATTTGGTTTGACTCCATCGACTATCTACTGACATGGAAGCTTGTTCTCAGCGCTTGCCATGGATTCTTTGGAACCAATTCCCAATCAGCTCATATCGGAGCAGAGCGACTGGCGACCGTAAGGCATATTAGATCTGGAACGACTATTGCAACGGGGGCAACACAATCGCACTATATACCGACGTGCGGCGTAGAATCGTCAAGCGACAACGTTACAAACACGCTCCACGGATGCGGGAGCAGGACACTCGGAGGTCAATATGGGTGCGCGTTTGCTGGTGACGTGCTGATAACCATTACCCAGATTCTTTCCCCGGCAAGTCACGGAGCGCCATGGACAAATCAGCTCATAATCCCATAGAGATCACTGGAACAGGGAACATACTTGTTACAAACTCTGAAAATGGGCCTTACCCGCACCACAAACGTTGCCTGGGCTAGCCTCAGCAGACGCTAGGCTGAATTTTCTCTGCTGATGTGGTGGCAGGGACCTAACAATCGCACAGCATGTTCTGTCACACTCTCCATACTTATGGTCCAGACGGATGGGTGATGCACGATACACCACTTAGCAATGCCTCCCCTCCACCCACCTCTCTCGGACACCAAGTTCACTCTCGACGCAATGGGAGTCGCTGGTATCTTTGGTGGTGAAGAAGCCATCTCGGCTGTGGCTCTCATTCCACTTTACCAGGGCAGGCGCTGGTTCGGATGGTACAACTCCCCGGGCAGTTTGGAGGTCGCAAGGCACTTCGGCCGCCTTGCGCATTCAAGGTCCCAATTCTGGGAGCAGATATTCCCTTACACAATCAAATCACCCGCTACTCTGTTTGGCTTCGATGGTCAGGTGGGGCCAAGGTACATCGCTGCTTTTTCCGGAACGGATATGCAGACGGGCCATTTGGGATATCTGGCGATCGAGAAGTGCAAGGCGATTGAAGAGGTGACTGGGATTCAGGGGAGGACAACGATACCCGCCCAAGTCGCACTCATCAATTTGGGCGACGTTGACTACGACCACAATGTCCCGCGCATATCCAAAACCAGTGCCCTTCTAGCCTTCATCCCAATCATCGTCAGCATCGTAGCCTGTCTCATGTGCGCTTTGGTTCACGACTGGTATAGCTTTTCTGTAATCCTCGTCAGCATCCTCGCTAGCGGTTTCGCTACTATGACGATCGGCTCAGGGAAGCTTATTCTCAAGTCCATCAACAACCCTGCTCGGGGATTATCACGGGGAGATGGGATACTTGTTCCAGTGGTTTGGGAGGACATAGTAGTGGTGGTCAAAGGCGCTGGGCACGCTGTCAATACCATCACGAAAGGGAAGCTCGAGTTGAAGCTCGGTGGTAAAGTCCTGGGGCATGCCATCGGCATGTCTTCCCTGTTCCTCATTCTCGAGTTCTTGGCCCAGCTCTTCCTCATTCCCCAAGGGATGCTCTTCGGCCAGCTTATGTTCGTCATCTCACTCGGCGTATCGTGGGTGTACAATTTCCACATTTCCTCGATGGGAAGAGAGAGAATCCAAGCCAATGTACTCGTTAAAAAGCTTGGTGACCCACAGATTCGCAAATTCCTTCTCAAGACTAGGACAACGATGGCCGTCTTCGTCGCTCTCCTCGTTTTTCATGGAGCGTCCAATCCTTCCCCTATCGATGTCCAAAAAATGCTACGTTGTTTAATCCCGAACGATACCGAGGTGTGGGAGAAGTGGATGACGAAGGCTACTCAGCTGGTGTGCAATAGGTCGCTATCTTGCCTTGAATGGGACGAAGGCGATGAAAGCGGCCTCACAGAGAGGGAAAAAAACCTCCTAGGTACACTCCTTGATGATGCACGCGATGCATTCAATGGGTACTCGTCCATTCCAGAATCAACGTTTCAACGTTCAACTTTGCATAACGCGCAGAGTCGCAGAGTCTTGAGCACGGTTGCTACATGATTTTTGTTTAGTCTCGTCGTACTTGCTGAAACTTGACGGCTCCTTTTCACTTACTCCTTTCCCACTACATCCTGACCTCTACAGACTTCATTTTCGGATACTGGGTTATACAAAGGGTCCCATCAAATTTAATGAAACAAAATAAGCTTCTTTGTCCCTTGCTACGTATGAATGAATATCAATGAATGAATGAATGAAGCAAACCACAGCCCATGCAGTGTGACTGATTATAAAAGGGGTTATCGGGGTTATGTTGCCGAGTTGCACCGTATTCACACTGGACTAATGGTTCGAGAAGTTCCCATAGCCAAGACGCCTGGTGACACCGCTGACGCAAGTGCACTACGTTAACTATGACTTCTGTTTTGCTTACCTACTAGTGAGTAGGAGCCTGTGCCTACGACTCGGAGGGAAGAAGCAATCAGTGCCCATGTCAGAGGAAAACTCAAGTACGCCACGTTCTCCTACAGATCGCTCGAACGAGGAGAACCGACTTTTCGCAATACGTCTTTTCGACCTGCGGGATATAGTAAGGTCATCAATTTCTGCAAAAATGCTGAATATGACTGTTGTCTGACTTGGTCGGATACCTGTTGTATCAACAAAGACAGCAGCACTGAACTTGAAGGAGAGGGAGCCATCCGATCCATGTTCAAGTGGTATCGTGATGCCCACGTGTGCATCGCATACTTGGCCGAGGTGTCATCGATTGATGACCTTTGGAAGGACGTTTGGTTTACCCGTGGGTGGACATTGCAGGAGCTGCTGGCTCCCTGGACGATAAAGTTCTATGGAAAGGGTTGGGTACCGTTTAGCAACAGTGTCAACGATAAGCAAGACGTCCGGATGCTGGACACTCACGGGCAATAGGCATCCCTCACCGTGACCTGGGCCATTTCCGGTCCCGGAACCCGCGACCCCGGAGTCACCTCGTTGTTACAAGGCGCTCGGCGAATCTCGTGCTGTGACGGCAGGCAGCATAAGCGCGGGAGGCAGACTCACCCGACAAACATGGCGGGGCGACAGGAACTTTATCATGACCAAGCAAAGTTTCCAGCTCAAACTGCTCGCGGATTTCCCATCGTCGTCTATGAAGCTGTTCGAGGGGGCTGGGGAAACGGCGCAGAATGCACACGGTACGGAAAGTGCACGGCTGGTGTGGTAGAGTATTGGTGCTTCGACCCCAGTGGGAAGGGTGTCTTGAGGCCTGGACAAGACCACTTGTGCCTACTATTGCACTCGGATCCTTTTGACCATTACGCGGAATGGGAAAAGGTGTCAACGGAGGAACTGCTCTTTATCCAGACGGATACCGAGGTGAAGAGGGACCTGAGTATGCTGCGGTTGTAGCGGTAGTTCGAGATATACCGGGTTCGCCCTTCGAGTCCCTGGATTCATGTACCATGGGCGGTTTCGCTGTCCCCGTTAGCTTCTCGAAATCCTGGTAGTTATTCTCTTCGCAATAATTTCCTTCTCGAAACGGACACCTACTTGTGGAAAGCGCGCGCTGATGAGAGTGTTTCCTGACTTGGATCCGGCTGTGTACTCACCCGTTCAGCCCAAGATTACACGGGACTCGGATCCGCCCGCCATCAGATTGAAGGTGATCTGCATGTGATCGATTGATCGTGGAATCATAACACTCTTTGCAAGTCCATATTCCTGAATTTTGTCCAATTTTGCCCCAGGAACAGAGGAGGTGCGCACTGGTTAGTACTTCATCAAAACAGCGAGAACTCCGATTCACTTGGCTTTAGCTATGTAGCGCGATATGCGGAACGCTGGGCCCCGGGCCATGGGGCCAATCTATAGTCTGAGTAAGAAAACCTAATCCGAATAGTAAATTACCAATACGGATAGTAATGTCCCACGCCGTCAAGCAATGGAGCTGTTTCAAGTTAGTACGCCACTAGTCTATGCATGTCAAGCTCGTATGGCTGGGAGAGAAGGGGGATTCAATTGTATACATGCATGTAAGCGGTAGATAAGAGACGGGGTGGGCGAAAAACCGAAGGTTTTTCCGGCCCGAAACTGGTCTCGCTCTGTCGGGCGAAGCGACCTGTGAGGGTGAGTTGGGCCGGCTTGCGCTATGACAGCGGGAGTTCGGTGTCAGACAAACTTGTACGCAGCCTGTGAGGGGTGTGGCA
>Ga0307508_10004798_pt1 | contig 13047 bp, 8 predicted proteins | sample 9_EM_MG_FD_203089 | JGI IMG/M metagenome (GOLD analysis project Ga0307508, IMG submission 203089) | Populus trichocarpa ectomycorrhiza microbial communities from riparian zone in the Pacific Northwest, United States - 9_EM | ecosystem: Host-associated > Plants > Roots > Unclassified | place... | reverse complement strand
CTGCCCCGGCGCCCGCGAAGCCCGCCGCGGCGGCTCCCGCGGCCCCTGCGGCTCCCGCGGCGAAGGCTCCGGCCCCGGCCAAGCCCGCACCGGCCAAGCCGACCCCCGCCGAGCCCACGGCCTCCGCGAAGCCCGCGAAGGCCGAGCCCGCCGCCGGTCCCGAACTGGTCACGCTGCGCGGCCCGTCCGCCGCCGTCGCGAAGAACATGAACGCCTCGCTGGAGCTGCCGACAGCCACCTCGGTCCGCGCGGTTCCGGTCAAGCTGCTGTTCGACCAGCGCATCGTCATCAACAACCACCTCAAGCGCGCCCGTGGCGGCAAGGTGTCCTTCACGCACCTCATCGGCTACGCCATGGTGCAGGCGCTGAAGGCGATGCCCTCGATGAACCACTCGTTCACCGAGAAGGACGGCAAGCCGACCCTGGTCAAGCCGGAGCACATCAACCTCGGTCTCGCCATCGACCTGGTCAAGCCCAACGGCGACCGCCAGCTCGTCGTCGCGGCGATCAAGAAGGCCGAGACGCTGAACTTCTTCGAGTTCTGGCAGGCCTACGAGGACATCGTCCGCCGCGCCCGCGCGAACAAGCTGACGATGGACGACTTCACCGGCGTCACCGCCTCCCTCACCAACCCCGGCGGCATCGGCACCGTGCACTCCGTGCCGCGGCTGATGCCCGGCCAGGGCCTGATCGTGGGCGTCGGCGCGATGGAGTACCCGGCCGAGTTCCAGGGCACGTCCCAGGACACCCTGAACAAGCTGGGCGTCTCCAAGGTCATGACGCTGACCAGCACCTATGACCACCGGGTGATCCAGGGCGCCGCCTCCGGCGAGTTCCTGCGGATCATGAACCAGCTGCTGCTCGGCGAGAACGACTTCTACGACGAGATCTTCAAGGCGCTGCGCATCCCCTACGAGCCGGTCCGCTGGCTCAAGGACATCGACGTCAGCCACGACGACGACGTCACCAAGGCGGCCCGGGTCTTCGACCTGATCCACGCCTACCGGGTCCGCGGCCACGTCATGGCCGACACCGACCCGCTGGAGTACCGCCAGCGCAAGCACCCCGACCTCGACATCATCGAGCACGGGCTCACCCTGTGGGACCTGGAGCGCGAGTTCGCGGTCGGCGGCTTCGCGGGCAAGACCATGATGAAGCTGCGCGACATCCTGGGCGTGCTGCGCGACTCGTACTGCCGCACCACCGGCATCGAGTTCATGCACATCCAGGACCCGAAGCAGCGCAAGTGGATTCAGGACCGCGTCGAGCGCAGCCACGACAAGCCGGAGCGCGAGGAGCAGCTGCGCATCCTGCGCCGCCTCAACGCGGCCGAGGCGTTCGAGACGTTCCTGCAGACGAAGTACGTCGGCCAGAAGCGGTTCTCCCTGGAGGGCGGCGAGTCCAGCATCCCGCTGCTGGACGCGGTGCTGGACGCGGCCGCCGAGTCGCGGCTGGACGAGGTCGTCATCGGCATGGCCCACCGCGGCCGCCTCAACGTCCTCGCCAACATCGTCGGCAAGTCGTACGCGCAGATCTTCCGCGAGTTCGAGGGCAACCTCGACCCGAAGTCGATGCACGGCTCCGGCGACGTCAAGTACCACCTGGGCGCCGAGGGCACCTTCACCGGTCTCGACGGCGAGCAGATCAAGGTCTCGCTCACCGCCAACCCCTCCCACCTGGAGGCGGTGGACCCGGTCGTCGAGGGTGTCGCCCGTGCCAAGCAGGACATCATCGGCAAGGCCGGCACGGACTTCACCGTCCTGCCGGTGCAGCTCCACGGCGACGCGGCCTTCGCGGGCCAGGGCGTCGTCGCGGAGACGCTGAACATGTCGCAGCTGCGCGGCTACCGCACCGGCGGCACCGTGCACATCGTCATCAACAACCAGGTCGGCTTCACCGCCGCCCCGGCCGCGTCCCGCTCCTCGATGTACGCCACCGACGTGGCGCGCATGATCGAGGCGCCGATCTTCCACGTCAACGGCGACGACCCCGAGGCCGTCGTCCGCGTCGCCCGGCTGGCCTTCGAGTTCCGCCAGGCGTTCAACAAGGACGTGGTCATCGACCTCATCTGCTACCGCCGCCGCGGCCACAACGAGACCGACAACCCCGGTTTCACCCAGCCGCTGATGTACGACCTGATCGACAAGAAGCGCTCGGTGCGCAAGCTCTACACCGAGTCGCTGATCGGGCGCGGCGACATCACCCTCGAAGAGGCCGAGCAGGCGCTCCAGGACTTCCAGGGCCAGCTGGAGAAGGTCTTCACCGAGGTCCGCGACGCCATCTCGACCCCGGCCCAGCCCGAGGTCCCCGAGCCGCAGCCGGAGTTCCCGGTCGCGGTGCAGACGGCGATCTCCCAGGAGGCCGTCAAGCGGATCGCCGAGTCCCAGGTCAACACCCCCGACCGGATCACCGTCCACCCGCGGCTGCTCCCGCAGCTCCAGCGGCGCGCGGCGATGATCGAGGACGACACGATCGACTGGGGCATGGGCGAGACCCTCGCCATCGGCTCGCTGCTCATGGAGGGCACCCCGGTCCGGCTCGCCGGACAGGACTCCCGCCGTGGCACCTTCGGCCAGCGCCACGCGGTGCTCGTCGACCGCGAGACCGGCGACGACTACACCCCGCTGCTCTACCTCTCCGACGACCAGGCCCGCTACAACGTCTACGACTCGCTGCTCAGCGAGTACGCGGCGATGGGCTTCGAGTACGGCTACTCGCTGGCCCGCCCGGAGTCGCTGGTCCTGTGGGAGGCGCAGTTCGGAGACTTCGTCAACGGCGCGCAGACCATCGTCGACGAGTTCATCTCGTCCGCCGAGCAGAAGTGGAACCAGACCTCTGGTGTCACGCTGCTGCTGCCGCACGGCTACGAGGGCCAGGGCCCGGACCACTCCTCGGCCCGGATCGAGCGCTTCCTCCAGCTGTGCGCGCAGAACAACATGACGGTCGCCGCGCCGACGCTGCCGTCGAACTACTTCCACCTGCTGCGCTGGCAGGTCCACAACCCGCACCACAGGCCGCTGGTCGTCTTCACCCCGAAGTCGATGCTGCGTCTGAAGGCCGCGGCCTCGAAGACCGAGGAGTTCACCTCCGGCGCCTTCCGCCCCGTCATCGGCGACGAGACGGTGGACCCGGCGGGCGTCCGCAAGGTGATCTTCTGCTCCGGCAAGGTCTACTACGACCTCGACGCGGAGCGTCAGAAGCGCGGTGCGAAGGACACGGCCATCATCCGGCTGGAGCGGCTCTACCCGCTGCCGGGCGCCGAGGTCCAGGCCGAGATCGCCAAGTACTCGGGCGTCGAGAAGTTCGTCTGGGCGCAGGAGGAACCGGCCAACCAGGGCGGCTGGCCGTTCATGGCCCTCAACCTGATCGACCACCTGGAGCTGTCGGTCGGCGCCGACGTTCCGGCGGCCACGCGGCTGGTCCGCGTGTCGCGCCCGCACTCGTCCTCGCCCGCGGTGGGGTCGAACAAGCGGCACCAGACGGAGCAGCAGGCGCTGGTGAGCGAGTCCTTCGAGATCTGAGGTCTCCTGCCCATACCGGAAGGCCCGGCCCCCGCACATCGCGGGAGCCGGGCCTTCCGGCGTAAGTGACGGGCGAGCAGTCGGCCTGGGAAGGCTGACCGTGACACGCTACAGAGCCCAGGACCGGCCGCTGTCGGGGCTGCCGAGCCAAGCGGTCTGGCCGTCGGCGGTGACGGTGAGGCCGAAGTTGTACAGCTCCGGCGAACCGGCCTCCCGCCACCACCGATACGCCCGCTCCAGCTCGCCGAACAGGTCGCGTGGGCCCCACTGCTGGACCCGCCCGTCCCGGACGTACGCCCAGGAGTCGGTGGTGGCGAGCCACCCGTCGCCGTCCCAGTGGACGCCGGGGAGCCGGAGCCCGAGGGCGAAGCGGGCGTGGAAGTCGGTGTCCAGGAAGGACGGGTCGAGGTCGGTACGGCTGTCGCGGCTCTCCTCCCAGGCCGCGGCGGAGTACACCTCACCGAGCGGCGAATCCGGCCGCCGCTGGCCGCGCAGATCCATGAACGACATCGGCTGATCGAAGTGGCCGCTCGCCGAGGCACCGTTGTCCGCGACGCGGAGGCGCACCATCCCATGCGGCTGCAGCGTCGTCTTCCACGGGGTGACGATGAGCCCGCCGGGGCGGGTCTGCTCCACCCAGGCGAAGGGAACGCGCTGGAGCGAGGCCGTACACAGCACCCGGTCGTACGGGGCCTCGGGCGGCCAGCCACCCTCCCCGTCCGTGGCCACCACCCGGAGGTGATACCCGACCTCGGCCAGCCGCCGGGCGGCCGCCTCCGCGAGCCCGGTGTCCACCTCGACCGACGTCACGTTCGCCGCACCGGCCCGCTCGCACAGCAGGGCGGCGTTGTAACCGGTGCCGGTACCGATCTCCAACACCCGCGTGCCGGGCCGCACATCCGCGGCAGCGAGCATGGTGAACACGGCGTCGGGAGCGCTGATGGAGCTGGTCGGCAGCGTGCCCTCGGTCCCGGCCGCCCCGTCGTCGACCTGGGTGACGACGGACGCCAGCGGATCGTGGACCAGCGCGGCCCATGCTCCGGGGTCATCGGCGGCGCGCAGCGGGCGGTAGGCGTCGTCCCGCCAGACCCACACCGCGTCGGGAACGAAAGCGTGCCGCGGCACCTTGAGGAAGGCCTCCCGCATCCACGGCTCGGCGAACCCGTCCAGGCCGTCGAGGGCCTCGGCAGCCTGGCTCCGCATGTCATCGGGACTCATTCCGGCTGCTGAGGCTGCGGGTTCGGCGCCGGCTGCTTCCCGTGATCGCCCATGGAGTTGCTTCCCTTCGTCTGTCCCGTGTCATCAGCGTGCTGCTTCGGGGAAGCTCCCGATTCCCCATGAGGGCTATACCCATGATGGGTACAGTCCGGCTTGAGCCCTTGATCGACGCACTAGGCAGCTGCGGCTGAGCGTCCGCGCCGGGCCGCATATCCTGGGCCGGTAGATCCGTCTCGTCCACCCCCGGAGCGACCCTTGTACTTCACCGACCGCGGCATCGAGGAGCTGGCGCAGCGACGCGGCGAGGAGGAGGTCACCTTCGAGTGGCTCGCCGAGCAGCTGCGGACGTTCGTCGACCTGAACCCGGACTTCGAGGTTCCGGTGGAGCGGCTGGCGACCTGGCTGGCTCGGCTCGATGACGAGGACGACGACATCTGAGGGCCGGGGCCGTGAGGGGCGCGGCCCTCACGCCACCACCGGGCCGCGCCCGGCGGTGCCCGCCTCGTGGTCGAGGCGGGGGTCGGAGACCAGGACGGCCTGCTGGAGGCGCTGGAGCTTGGCGGAGGGTTCCAGGCCCAGTTCCTCGGCCATGGTCATGCGCAGCCGCTGGTAGGCGGCGAGGGCGCGGGTGCGCTGGCCGGAGCGGTGGAGGGCCAGCATGTACTGGCTGTGCAGCCCCTCGTGGAAGCGGTGTTCGACGACGAGCGAGGCGAGGTCGCTCAGCACCTCCAGGTGGCCGCCGAGCCGCAGCCGGGTCTCGATGCCGCGCTCGGTGACGGTGAGCCGGGACTGCTCCAGCCGGGCGACCTCGGCCTGCAGCGGGCGGCCGTGCGGGGCGACGTCGACCAGGGCGGGGCCCTGCCAGAGGGTGAGGGCCTGCCGGAAGGCGGTGTCGGCGGCCCGTTCGTTGCCGACCTCCAGGGCGCATTCGGCCTGGCCGACGAGCGTGCGGTAGTCGTGGACGTCGAGCTGGCCGGGGCGCAGGACTAACGCGTAGCCGCCGGGTCTGGTCTGGAGGACGTCACGGGTGACCGTGGCGGAGGACGTGCCGAGCACCTGGGCGAGCAGTTTGCGCAGGTGCAGGATGTACGTCTGGAGGGTGGTGAGCCCGGTGCGCGGCGGCTGGTCGCCCCACAGCTCGGCCATCAGCGACTGCACCGGCACCATGCGGCCGTCGCTGAGCAGCAGCAGGGACAGGACTTTGCGCGGTTTCATCGCGCTGGGGACTCCGGACAGAGCGCCGTGGCGCAGGGTCAGCGGTCCGAGAACGTTCGCACGCATGGGTGCCACCTCCTCGCACGTCATGTGCGGTACGCGCGGACAATCAGGTCGGCGGCCTTCTCGCAGATGGCCGTGGCGTCGACGGCGGCGATCGGGCGGGTGCCGTACATCGACTGGTAGAGGCCCTGCTGAACGATGAGGGCCACGAACTGCTGGGCGGCGGAGGCGGGGTCGGGGACGGCCAGCTCGCCCCGGTCGGTACGGCGGCCCAGCAGTTCGGCGAGGTACTTCACCAGCTGCTGGGGCTCGCCCTCGGCGCAGGCCGGGCGCAGCGCGGGGTGGCGGGCGACCTCGGCGATGATCAGGCGGCGCAGCGCGGAGGCGCGTTCGTCGAGGAGTACGTCGAGGACGCGGTAGCCGAAGGCGGTGAGCGCCGCGCGGACTTCCCGCCCGTCGTCCTCCCCGTCGTCCTCCGAGGCGGGGGTGCTGAGCGAGGCGGTGACGAAGCCCGCGGCGACCCGCTCCCGTTCACCGTCCACCGCCGCGAGGAACAGCCGTTCCTTGTCGCCGAAGTGGTTGTAGACGGTCTGTTTGGAGACCCGCGCCTGGTCCGCGATGACGTCGACCCCGGCCCGGGTGTAGCCCTCGCGCAGGAAGACGGCGACGGCCGCCTCCAGTATCGCCTGGCGCTTGGCGGGCTGCGGGCCCGCCGGCCGTCCCGCGGCGCCGCGCCGCGGACCGTTGTCCGTCCGCAACGGTCCAACCTCCTCGCTATCAGCCGGTCTTGCCCTCGATGGACCTGTGAGTCTAGCCTTCCCTCACCACAATGGACTAGCCCGTCCAGTCCATTTAATTCACCATCACGTACGCGTCCAACGCACCGCGTACGAGCCATGAGGAGAGAGCTCCATGAGCGCACCGGAGAACAGCGATGCCCTGCGGCACCTCACCCTCGCGCCGGAGGCGCAGAACCAGCTGTTCCTGGAGGCCCGTACGGCCAACGCCTTCACCGACGAGCCGGTGACCGAGGACCAGGTCCGCGCCATCTACGAGCTGACGAAGTACGCGCCCACCTCGATGAACCAGCAGCCGCTGCGCATCGTCATGGTGCGCTCGGAGGAGGCCCGCGGCCGCCTCGTACCGCACATGAAGGGAATGAACCAGCAGAAGACCGCGACGGCGCCGCTGGTGGCGATCCTCGCCGCGGACCTCGACTTCCACGAGGAGCTGCCGAAGCTCGTCCCGTTCATGGAGAACCCGCAGGCCGTCTTCGCGGAGCCGGGCTTCCGGGAGACGTCGGCGAAGTTCAACACGGCGCTGCAGGTGGGCTACTTCATCCTGGGCGTGCGCGCCGCCGGGCTCGCGGCCGGGCCCATGAGCGGCTTCGACCCCGTGGCCGTCTCCAAGGAGTTCTTCGGCGACGGCCGCCACCAGGCGGTCTGCGTGGTCAACATCGGCAAGCCGGGCCCGGACGCCTGGATGGGCCGGTTGCCGCGGCTGGAGTACGACGAGGTCGTCACCACCGTCTGACCCGCGTCCGACCCCGTCCGACTCCTGGAGCAGTTCCCCCCACAGGCGGGCCGCCCGCCCTCGCGGCAACGAGGGCGGGCGGCCTGGTTCCGTTCGGAAGCGGTCGGGACGAGGGCGATCGGTGTCAGCTTTCGATCAGGTCGTGGAAGGCCACGGTGTCGAAGATGTCCTCCATCCTCGCCGCCTTGCCATCCCGCATGGTCCACGAGTGGACGAAGTCCAGGGTGACGGTTCTGCCGCCGCGCGACGTCACCTCCCGGGTGCCGAACACCACGACCCGGTCGCCCTGCTCGATGAACTCCTCCGGCGCGAGTCTCATCCCGCCCAGCACGCTCGGGACGTGCGCCAGGAACTCCTTGACCCCCGCGTGGCCCAGCTTGGTGCCGCCGAGGCCGTACTTCGCCATCCCGGCCGGGTGCACCCATTCGACGTCCGGGTGCATGCCGGACAGGATGCCCTCGATGTCGCGGCCCCGGAATCCCGCGTAGCTCGCGCGGATGGTCTCGATGTTTCGTGATGCCACGGTCTTCGTCTCCCCTCAGGTCTTCCTCAGACGGCGTGCTGCGGCTTGATGTGCTCGGGATGGAGGGCCTGGAGCGTGCGGCGTACGCCCTCGCGCCACGGCACCCGGCAGGGCCCGGTGATCTCCCGGCGGCGCGTGGGGGCGAACTGGTACGTCTCCCTCGTCACCTCACTCGGTACGAGCCGCGCCGGTATCCCGCTCAGCTCCTCCAGGTACCGCACCAGATCGGTCATCCCGACCGGCTCGTCGCCTCCCCAGTTGACGAGGGTGGCGGGGGACGACGCGGCCGCCCACAGCGCGGGCACCTGGGCGACGAGGTCGTCGGTGTGCAGCAGCGAGCACCAGTTCTGGCCCTCGACGGGCACCGGGATCGGCTCGCCCGCGAGCATCCGCTTGAAGTACAGCATCGGCACCCCGCCGTAACCGCCGGGGCCGTAGGCGATGTTGAGCCGGGCGATGGTGGTGGGCAGGTTCAGCACCCCGGCGAACGCCCGTACCGCGCCCTCGGCGGCGATCTTGCCCACGGGGTAGCAGGGCAGCCAGTCGGCCACCCCGTCGACGGGGTCGTCCTCGGCGTACGGGTGGTCGAGGGTCTGCCGCTTGTAGAGCGCGCCGGTCGAGACGAACAGGAACGATTCGGCGGTGCGGCAGTGGGTCATCAGCCGTCCGCTGGCGGTGGAGTTGACCTCGACGGCGGCGTTGTAGTCGCCGTCCTCGCCGCGCCGTACCGCCGAGTGGAAGACATGGGTGAAGTCGTCCGGGAGCCCCTCGTATCCCGACTCCCCCAGGTCGTTCATGTCCCAGCGGAAGGTGGTGATGCCCCGGGCGCGCAGTGCCTCCTCGACGCCGGGGGCGCCGAACCGGCCCAGGCACCACACCTCGTTCTGTGCCGCCAGGGCTTCCGCCACCGGCCGGGCGACCTGCCCGGTGCCGCCGGTGACCAGGATCTTCTTGCCTTCCACCGTGCTCTTCTCCTCTGTGCGTTCCGTCCCGGTCATCCGTCGCCCAGCGCGCGGTCCAGCTCCTTGCGGAGGATGGCCTGGAAGGCCGCGACGTGCTGGGGGCCCATGAGGGTGTAGTGCTCACCGGGTACGTCGATGTAGCGGTTGGGCTCCGTGGTGTGCTCGTCCCACCTGCGGAGTTCGTTGTTCAGCCAGTCCTCCTTGGTGCCGCGCAGCGGGATGGCGTAGAAGACCGTCATGGACCGGGTGGTGCCGCTGGGCCGGTAGGTGCGGCCCAGACCGGTGAGCCCGTGGGCCAGCTCCGCCCAGGCCGTGAACTTGGCGATGTCCAGGTCGAGTTCGGCCAGGCGGCGCTGGGGGGCGATCCGCAGCAGCCGCGCGAGCTGTTCCCGCCGGGGCAGGGCGCGCAGCTCGCCCGGGAGGTCGAGGGACTGCTTCTTGTTGATCAGGTCGAGGAAGAAGGCCAGGTTGGCGGCGGTCTCGATGAAGTCGAGTTCGTCCATCCGGTACTTGATGTGCGGCGGCAGGTTGAAGCTGCCGGTGAATTCGACGCGCTCGCCCTCCGCCTCCAGCGCCTTGGCGATCTCGAAGGCCACGGCCCCACCGTACGAATACCCGGCGACCGCGTACGGGCCGTGCGGCTGCTTGGCACGGATGGCCCGCACATAGTGGTCCACCATCTCCTGGAAGCTCTCGAAGGGCTTCTCCCCCTCGTTGAACCCACGGGCGCGCAGGGCGTAGAACGGCCGGTCGCCGACGAAGTACTTGGCGAGGTTGACGAAGACCAGGACCTCACCGACGCCCGGGTGCACACAGAACAGCGGGGTCTTCGCGCCGCCCGTCTGCAGCGGCACGATCGGGTCGTACGCCTCGGCGGCGGGCGTGCCGCCCCCGGCCAGCCGGGCGGCGAGCTGCCGCACCGAGGGCGCCGTGAGCACGGTGATGATCGGCAGATCCGCCACCCCGAGCCGCCGGGTGACCTGGCGCCGCAGCCGCAGGATGTCCAGTGAGGTGCCGCCCAGGTCGAAGAAGCTCGCCGTCGCACTGATCCGCTCCGGGGCGGTGTCGAACATCTCGGCGTAGATCTCGGCGAGGACCCGCTCCGTCTCGCCCTCCGGCGCGGTGTGGCCGCCCAGCCGCCGGGTGGTCAGCTCCGCCACCCGCTCGATGACGTCGTCGAAGCCGCCGGACTCCAGCCGCTTGCGCATCCGCCGCCGCAGCGTCTTGCCCAGGCTGGTCTTGGGGAACGCGTCCTTGGGCAGCGGCAGGATGAGGAACGGCCGGAAGCCCCAGTGGATCACCACGGTGGAGCGCACCGCGGTGATCAGACGGTGCAGTCCGGGCTCGTCGTCGTCCGCGAGCTCGGGGTGGACGGCGATCACCAGCTGTTCGGTGTCGCTGCCCGGGCGGCGGGTGGGGAACGCCGCGACATAACCGCCCGCCACCCCGTCGAGCTGCTCCAGCGCGGCCTCTATCTCATGGCTGAAGTAGTTGACGCCGTTGACGATGACGCTGTCCTTGCTGCGTCCGACGAGGGTCAGTCGACCGTCGTCGATACGGCCGAGGTCGCCGCTGCGGAACCAGCCGTCGGGGGTGAAGGCCTCCTTGGTGGCCGTCTCGTCGTGGTAGTAGCCGCCGGTGATCATCGGCCCGCTGAGCTGGAGCTCCCCGACCTCGCCCGCGGGCAGCGGCCGGTGGTCGTCGTCGGCGACCCGGATGCTCAGCCCCTCGACAGGGGTGCCGAGGTTGGCGAACTCCTGGCCCACATCGGTGATGGGAAAGGCACGGTTGTAGATCGAACCGGCGCAGGTCTCGGTCATCCCGAAGGCGGGCCACAGGGCGGAGGCCGCCAGACCGTACGGGGCGTAGTGGGCGAGGAACGCCTCGCCGGTCGCGACGACATTGGCCTCGCCGCCGCTCACGATATGCCGCAGCGAGCGGAGGTCGAGCCCTTCACCGCCCGCCGATATCTCCTCCGGCAGCTCCCGCGCCGAGGCATTCAGCGGTGCGAGCAGGAAATTCGGAGTGAAGGTCATCGTGACCTTGTGGCGGGAGACGATACGGAGAAAGTTCAGCGGCTCCTCAAGGACGACCGACGCCTCCGCATGCAATTGTTCGGCGCCGACGTAGAGCGGCAGCATATGCGCTTCCATGAGCGCGGCGACATGGTCGTAGGAAATCCAGTTGAAGGTGGTGTCGGCAGCTGTGAGCCGCTGCTTTCCGGCCTTGCCCGCCATGGACGCGAGAATGTTTCCATGGGTGAGCATGACCGCCTTGGAATTCCCGGTGGAGCCGGAGGTCAGCACCAGCAGGGCAAGATCCTCCGGTGCGGCGAGGTGCACCCCGGGCGACGCTCCGCCGTCCGGGGCGGGCGCGCCGTCCGCGTCCCGCAGCCGCTCCACCGTGGCCGTGGCGAGCCCGGGCACGTCGGGCAGCTCGGCGCTCATCGCCTCGGTGGTGACCAGCAGCGGACGGTCCAGCAGCTGGTCGATGTGGGAAAGTTGCGCGGCCCAGCGGGCCGGGTCGCCGGGGATGGGAACCATCGGGCAGGGCACGAAGCCGCCCAGCAGGCAGGCCCAGAGGACCGTCAGGAATTCCCGCTGCCCGTCCAGCAGCAGGGTCACGTTGTCGCCCGGTCTCAGCCCGTACCCGCGCAGCGGCGCGAGGAGTTGAAGCGCGGATCTCAGAAGTTCCGGATAGGACTGGCGTGTTGTGTCCCGTCCCACCTCGGCGGTCACGTAACGTACCCCGGAATCGGAGTAGTGGTGTGCTGCCCGCAGGAGTAACTGGGCGACGGAGCACAGGGCTTGAGAATCGTTTGGTACCGAGTATTTCAAGGGTTGTGACGCCATTACCTTCACTGCCCTCTTTCTTCCCGATTCGAAGGGCACGAAGGTAACAGTCTCGAACATTCGTACTCCATGACGCTCTACCAGTGCTCTAGCGATGCTCTAGCGGAAATCCCTGGAGCAGCATTGGCCCTGGCGGCGGGCGATTCATCTCACACGGAAACCATCGCCGCGCCCCGTGCCGGATACATGTGTGCGGTAAAGGCACCCCGGGCCCCGCACCCGCCCCCGCCCCCGCCCCCCAGGGGCTTGACTCCAGCGATCCACGATATATCGTGTCTACACAGACGCGATATGTTGCGTGACGCATCCAGCCAGGGAGGCCAGGGATGTCAGCCCCGTCAGAGTGGTCGTTCGGCGAACCACAGAAACTCACCTTCGACGAGCCCGTCTCCACGCTCCACGTGCGCATCGTGGACGGCACGGTCAACGTGGTCGGGACCGACGGCGGTCCGGCCCGGCTGGAGCTCTCCGCCATCGAGGGCCCACCGCTGAAGGTGACCCTGCACGACGGCACCCTGAGCGTCGCGTACGACGACCTCCCCTGGAAGGGCCTGCTCAAATGGCTCGACCGCAAGGGGTGGAACCGCAAGGTCCATGTCACCCTCGCGGTGCCCGCGGAGACGGCCGCTTCGATCGGGGTCGTCAACGCCTCCGCCGTCGCCTCGGGGCTCGGTGGCCGGACGGATCTGCGCGGCGTAACGGGCGACGCCACCCTCGTCGGGCTGACCGGTCCGGTGCGTGCCGACACCGTCTCCGGCCGGGTCGAGGCCCAGGCCGTCACCGGCGATCTGCGCTTCAACTCCGTCTCCGGCGACCTCACCGTGATCGAGGGTTCGGGCCCGGTCGTCAAGGCCGACTCCGTCAGCGGCAACATGGTGCTCGACCTCGCCCCCGCCTGCGCCGCGAAGCGCGCGGACATCAGCCTCACCACCGTCTCCGGTGAGATCGCCATCCGGCTGCCGCACCCCGCCGACGCCAGGATCGAGGCGAACACCGCGAGCGGGCCCGTCTCCAACGCCTTCGAGGACCTGCGGGTCACCGGCCAGTGGGGCGCCAAGCGGATCACCGGGAACCTGGGCTCGGGCCTGGGCAGCCTCAAGGCCACCACCGTCTCCGGCGCGATAGCGCTGCTGCGGCGCCCGCCCGCCGACGAGGACGGCGACGGGGACGACTTCGCCGAGGGGACGCCCGGCGACGGCCCGGACAGCACGACGGACAGC
>Ga0307508_10004797_pt1 | contig 13047 bp, 21 predicted proteins | sample 9_EM_MG_FD_203089 | JGI IMG/M metagenome (GOLD analysis project Ga0307508, IMG submission 203089) | Populus trichocarpa ectomycorrhiza microbial communities from riparian zone in the Pacific Northwest, United States - 9_EM | ecosystem: Host-associated > Plants > Roots > Unclassified | place... | reverse complement strand
GATCCGCTTCCGGGACAACAACAACCACCGCCTCCTCCGGTGGAAATCGACGGCGAGCAAGAATGGTTTGTGGATTCCATTCTTGATTCTCGAATGTATCGAAGATGACTACAGTACCTTGTTAAATGGACCGGATTTGATCACCCGAATTGGGAGCCAGCGGGAAACGTCAACGAGCTAGAAGCGGTTACTCGATTCCACGAACAATACCCCCACAAGCCAGACCCTCTCGAATAATGCTTCGCGGGAGCTCAGCGATAGGAGGGGGATACTGTCCCGACGCAGGTCCCGGTGCTCGATTTGGGTTTGGTTGTTTGATTTCGTTGTTGATGCTGGCACCTCGCTCCAGATGTCTCGATCTTGGAAAGAGTGTCGTCACCTCGCTCCGGATGTCTCGATCTGGGAAAGGGTGTCTCTTACGGGCCCCGGTTGCATAAGAGAAGGTTGTATGAGTTGCGTGGTTATGAGCACATATGTGAGTATGAGTACATATGTGAGTTGCGCGGATATGAGTAGGAGGACGGATGGGAGTTGCGAGAACTGTATATATAAGGAGGGCGTCTCCCGTGTTTTGTCTTCTTCTTCTCTTCATGCAACCTCTTGTATTCTATTCGGAATATCAACCTTGCTTCCGTTTCCTCCGTTTCCTCTGGTTCCTTCGTTTCGTCGACGCTCACGGTCTAGTGCCGCCCGTCTCTGTTCGACACGTCCGTCCGATGCTGTCCGTCTCTCTGTTCGACACGTCCGTCTGATGCTGTCCATCTCCCTGTTTGACACGTCCGTCTGACACTGTCCGTCTCCCTGTCCGACACGTCCGTCTGACGCTGTCCGTCTCTGTCGACATGTCCGTTTGACGCTGTCTGTTCCTCTTCCTGTTGCCGTTGGAAACATCTGTTGATGTTCCCGTCCCCGTTCCCATCCCCGTTCCCATTCCCATTCCCATTCCCATTCCCGTTCCCGCTCCGCTTCCGCTCCCGCTCTCGCGGCGTCACTCGAACTCACTCGAGTACCTTGGAGAACCGCCGCCGTTACAAAAGGTAATCATGCTACTTTCGATAATTGACAGCAGAATAATCTTAGATCTTGTGTGTGGGTCTCGGTGGGTTTCGGCGGTGGTGTTTGTGGTATTCGTACTGTGTCTTTCTTTCTCGGAGCGGGCACTCTTTTGGACTTTATATCTTTGGAGGGATGATGTCATGTGTCTTCTCTTTGTCAGAGTTCGATGCTGGATTTTCTCATCCACTTCTCATTGGAGGTGTCCGTGATTTAGTTGTAGCCACTTATCTCACAGATAAAACCTACTTCTCTCATTGGCCCTGGTCGGTCTAACGATATGCCAATTGTATCCCTGCAGCATGTAATCCCCTCAGGCCATGTGGGTGAGCGGATTGCCGGCCCATCAGAGAAAGAGGAGATATTGGTTATGACCTCACCCCTCGTATCCCGTATTTAGTTGCATTCGATGTCACTTCCAGAGATTAGCCCCTTAGGTCCGTTACTGCCGTAAGGTCTAATTCCGGGGCTATCTTCTGCCTAGACTTCTGAGACTGACTAACTCACTTTTCTTTGGTGATTGCGAACCCCCCCGTGACTTCCTCCATCGCCCCTTGTTCCGTCTATTTGCCTCAGGTATAACACTGCCTCCCACTTGTCCTAGCCTCATCCTGAGCATTTGATCCGATCCTGTTTCCTAAGTTGCCCTCCTCTTTCTGGGAGTGTATTCGTGGGGCATAGTGGTGTTCATGCACGTGACTGCAGTCCTCCACCCCTGCAGCCCTCCCAGTTACTGGATGTGAAAGTTCCTTCCCTTAGAACCAACTCTAATCCGTCAGGATGACTGGGCCCTCAGAGTAAGCCAGTATGTACTCTTACTTTCTTGATGAACTTGATCACATTGGGTATTCACTATGACTTCTTCCCGTACTCGAGTACCGGGGTCGCCCGAAGACGCAGAGGATCGGCAGAGGCATGGTGTCCTTCGTGGCTCGTCCGGTGTCCCGAAAGTGACTGGGTTTGATCTAGGGCTCTACAGTGTAGGAAGGAGTAACCGCACCTGTTTGGGAACTGCGTGACCGTTGTATGTACCAGGGTGCCGGTTCCATTTGGGGGTAAGGAGAATATGACCATACACGAGCGTGTCAAGTTCATCATGTCGCTTTAGGGTCTTCATCGGGCACCCGGTCGGCGGCTTTTCGTGGGTGCCTGAGAAGTAGGTCTTTGTGTCAGCTTATGCATATGGCCGGAGTCCTCCTCTCCTCCAGCCTACTCCTGCCAGATCCTCGGGGAACTTGTTTAGCCCTCGGTGAGCCGGTAGTCCCTTTGCGTGTCTGGATTTCGTCGGTGAAACTCCCTAAGTTTCTCCAGGCCGCCTACAGAAAAGTTGTTGAATGGCTCTTCTGTCCAGTCTTTTCGCACCGGATAATCCAGCCATTTAACGAGGTAGAGAATTCGTTTGTTGTTTTCCCAGCCGCACTTGACCGAAGACATAACTTCTTCCACATTGTATTCCTCGCTCTGCTCGATGTCATCTGCTTCTCGGAGTACCCTGGAAGGGTCCAGCAGCGTTCGCTGGTCACTAGTTCGGTAAGGCTCGAGTAGCAACACATAGAAGAAATTGTGGATATTGCATTTCTGGTGTAGGGTGAGGTGGACGGCGAGCGGGGAAATGATTTCTTGATCTGGAAGGGACCATGATTTTTGTGGTCCAACGTCTTCGTAGGGCGATGTGTTTTGATGTTGCGGCCGCTCCTGGGCCCGTAGCTACTGGGTGGAACCTGTAGTTAGCGTAGAACAAAGACATACCGCTGGCCATTGTGGTCGAGTTATTGTAGGCAAACTCAGTCATAGGTAACAGGTGGACCCAATTGTCTTGTTCCTGATTGACGAAGGCTCGCAGGTATGCCTCGATTGTCTGATTGAGGCGTTCAGTTTGTCCATCCGTTTGCGGGTGGAATGCTGTGGACATTCGTTGTCGGATGCTGGATAACCGAAGGAACTCCTTCCAGGTTACAGACGTAAACCTGCAGTCTCAGTCTGACACGATGTCAGTGGGGAGGCCATGGTGCTTTCATATTTCTCTGGCAAAGATGACCGCTACATCTGCAGTGGTTTTTTCGCACAGAGGAATAAAGTGCGCCATTTTGATCAACCGGTCGATGACTACCCAGAGCTGGTCGAATCCTTCCGACTTTGGTAGCTCTGTGACGAAATCTATCGTGATTGATTTCCATGGTGCATAAGGGAATTCCAGGGGTAATGCTAGTCCATAAGGCTGGTGTCAAGATGCTTTGTTCTTTGGGCATTCTGGGCAGCTTCTGACGAAGTCGATGATTCGTTTGTTCATTTTTGGCCACCACAAGTTTCATCGTATCAGTTCGACCATCTTATCCTGTCCCATATGTCCGGCGATCTTGGTGTCATGCTCGGATTCCAATACCGTTTGTACCATTCCTTCTGATACCCAGAGTCTTTATTTTCTGTATAGCAGGGTGTCCTGTATTGTCAGAATCCTTTCCCTACCCTTCCAGTCCGGGTTTTCCAGCTCTGCTTCCTTTTCCACCTGCGCCCATCCTTGCCGGTAGTCCACATCCTCCCTTGCTTCCTTTTGAACTTCTTCGATGAACTCCTTTGCCCATCTTTGTTCGGGAAGCGAGGCTAGCTGAGCTGTCGAGCAGATGAACGATCGGCCTCGTCTCTTACTTAGGGTTTCTTCATCTAGGTGTTTTTTCTGCAAAACCATCGTGATTGGCTGGGTTTCTGTCCCCCTTTTATCTGGACGGTACTCTGGACGTCTTGACAGCACGTCTGGCTTTCCGTTCTGAGTGCCCGGTTGGTAGTAGAGTCAGAAGTCGATACCGGCCAATTCCTGTGCCCATCTAGCTTGCCGTTGGTTTAGCACCTTGGTTGTGGCGAAGTATTCCAAGTTTTGGTGGTCTGATAGCAACTGTATCTGGTGGGCTGCTCCTTCGCAGTAGCATCTCCAGTGTTTGAAGGAATCTACGACGGCAAATAGTTCCTTGTTATGGATTTCATTGTTGATTTCTGCTGGCTGAAACATCTGTGAGTGGAAGGCTACTGGGTGTAGTCTCCCCTCCTCGTCGCGCTGGGAGAGCACTGTGCCGATCGCAAAGTCTGAGGCACCTGTTTCGATGATCACTGGTTGCTGGCGGTCGAAGTGCGCTAGTATCAGTGCCAAGCAAAACCGCTTTTTCAAATCTTCGAATGCCATTTCTGCCTCCAGGTTCCATTCCCATTTTTCCTTCTTTTTTGTTAACTCTGTTAATGGTTGGGCCACTCGGTAATAATCCTTAGTGAATCGTCGGTAAAAGTTAGAGAAGCCAAAGAATGATTGCACCTGTGTTAACAACGTTGGTCTTTCCCATGATAGTACCAAGTCTACTTTGTCGGATACCATTGAGATTCCAGCTCTCCCAATGACGTACCCTAGGAACTCGACTTCCGTAGCCTTTCAGATGCATTTTTACGGTGATATGGCCAACCTGTTAGCCCATAGACACTCCAGCACCTTTCTGACGATCCGGTCGTGTTCACTTTTGTTCTGAGTGTAAATTAGGATGTCGTCCATATACACTAGTACTTCCAAATCTAGCATATCTGAGAACATGTGGTTCATCATGTCCTGAAACGTTGAGGGAGCATTGGTTAGCCCAAACAGCATTAGCTGGAATTCGTATAAGCCGTAGCAGATTTGGAACACTGTTTTCCATTCGTCCCCTTCCCTCATTCGAATCAGGTTGAATCCATTTTTGAGATCCAGTTTGGTAAACCACAGGGTGTCAAGATCCTGCCTTGACTTCTCCATTTGTCTCGACAGGCAACATAGGCGGGGTCTGCAGTGTGAGCGGTCCTACTCACACTTCCGGTGTACTCACACTTCTGGCATACTCACACTTCTGACGTACTCGTACGCCTTGTGTGAGCTCGGTGTTCTTGCGGTATCCGTCCAGCCCGGTGTGATCTCTTGGCGGCTCTTCTCACATGCCTTGCGTGGGCTCGTTGTTCTCGCAGTATCCGTCATGCACGGTATGGTCTCTTCGCAGCAATTCTCACTCACCTTGCGTGGGCTGGTTGTTCTCGCAGTATCCGTCATACCCCGCATGGTCTCTTTGCGGCTCTTCTCACACGCCTTGCGTGGGCTCTTTGTTCTCACGGTATCCATCACGCCCGGCATGGTCTCTTTGCGGCTCCTCTCAAATGCCTTGCGTGGGCTCATTATTCTCTCCGTATCTATCACGCCCAGCGTGGTCTCTTTGCGACTCTTCTCATATGCCTTGTGTGGGCTCGTTGTTCTCGGGGAGTGGTGGTCGCAGCGCCAGTCACAGGGATAGAGAGGTAGGTCTGTGGAGAGAGATAATAGATTGCGTGGAGAAGAATGTCCAGACTAGCTACCACGCCCTTCCTTTATACTTTTCCTTCCCTCTGTGGAATCACAGCTTACCCGTAAGACTGACGCAGTTCCTCCGTCTAACATCATGACTCAATCGCTGCGCCCAAGGAAAACACATGAACACACTCGGGTGCCACACGGCCAACACTCGACTTGCGGCAACAGGAGAAAGGACGCACAAGCAGTATCAGTAAAGGAAAAGAAGACTGACATACAACTTAATCAAGGGAAAACAATACTCATAACGAACATGGGAGAAGGACTCGCAAGCTCAATCAATGGGAGACAACAAACGTAGCGGACAGGAGAAAGGACGTGCAAACATAATCAACAGCAAACGACATACGTAACAAAGACAGGAGAAGGACGCGCAAGTAACATAACGGAGACAAAGGAGTGAGGTCTAGAATGGCCAGCGTTCGGGGATATCGCTACCGGAGCGATATGGCGGAGATCGGTCAGGGCGCCTAAGCGCGGAGGATGACCGCGGCTGTGGCAGTGGAAACGAGGACGAGCCACAGGGTGACAAGGGTGAAAGTGGCATCAGCGCCGGCACCAAGGAGCCTGTCACGCCAGGTTCGTGACATTACATCCCCTGTCCAGACCGAAGCTCCGGCGAGGTCATGTCTGGTCGTCCGGGTCGGGCGGCGGACGGGAGTACAGTAGATGCGGACGGGCCGGCTAACCTGCTGCCAGGCTTGGAGTTGTTCGTTCATTCGCTGTTGTTCGGTGATGATGACTCCCAGGGTGTTGGTCATCTGCTGGAGCTGCTGTTGGTCCGTGTCGTGGAACTTGTTCCTCCGCTGGGCGAGGGTCCGGTGTACGACATAATTGCGGAGGGCGTTCTGGGTGGTTGTTTGATGTATCATGGTGACGATTTCCCCCAGGAGGGCGAGTTGCTCGTCCTCTAGTGCCGCAGTCGTGGCCGCGGGGTTTATGTTTTCCTGATCTTCCTGTGGTGGCATGATGTCTGCCAAGGTTTCACGTGGGGCTGCAGTGCTGCAGCGGAGGTGGTGGTTTTTCGTGTTCACGAGGAACCAGCATTCGGGGCAGACCCACTTTCCTCAGTGCCTGTCCGCGCACGCTTTGGCGGGGTTGAGGCGTCATTCGCGGGTTACTACGAGTAGTTCGTTAGGGTGTGGGAGTGCGCAGTCGCAGTTTGTCGCTCGGCGGCGGCGGCTTCGGCGTGGGTAGTAGTTGTGGTCCTTGATCTGGCGGTGGGTGTTGCAGTAGTCATCGTAGCAGGCCGTCCAGTGAAGGGATGCGAGGTCGTTGGTATGGGGCTGTCCTGCAGCGGACAGCGGGGGTGAAGGTGTGGCTGAATGGGCGCCCCATCCGTCGGTCGTGGTGGCGGCAATGTCCCAGTCATTGTTGGTTATGTTGGTGAGTAGTTCGGTTTGTTCGTTATCGGCAGAGGTTGTTATGTGAAACTCGGAGGTTCGGCTGCGACTAGCGAAGGTCCAGCCTTCGTTGCTGTTGACAGTGGCGGTGGTGGACATATCGGGTTTTTAGAGTTGGGGTGCGGGTTTCTCAGGGTATTCCTCGTGGAACTGGCAGACGAGGTCAGGTGAGTTCCGAAAGTTGCAGGCGGGATACCAGGTACGATTGGGGTCGTGGAAGCCGGTCTACTTGACTCGATACTGGATCTGGTTTCTATGGCGTCACGAGTCGAGGATTTTCTCTACTTCGCACTCTTGCTGTTCTTGGATGATCACAGGTGGTGGCGGTGTTTGTTGGTGTCCTGGGATGGGTTCAGTGCTGGCTGTGGGTTCGAGGAGGCTGATGTGGAAAACTGGGTGAATCCTGACAGTGGCTAGTAGATCCAGTTTATATGCTCTTCAGCCTACCTTCTCGAGGATGGTGTACGGGCCTATCTTCTTGTGGTCCAGTTTGTTCGATGCTCAGGTTGTCAGGATGTGTTTCCGTTGTAGCCAGACCCTGTCGCCTGGATTCAGTACCGGGTCCGGATGTCATGCTTTGTTGGCTTGCTCTGCTTGAGACATTTGGGCTTCCTTGATCTCTGCTCGAAGTTCTTCATGCAACCTTCTTAATGCCAGGACATATTCTGACACTTCCAGGGTCTCATTGTTCCGGGTGCCGAGGTCTGGCAGGAAACGAGGGTGATATCCATAGTTGGCAAAGATGGGGGTTATTTTTGTGGTTCCTGTTTGTGTGTTATTGTAGCAGAAGTCGGCAATTGGCAACAACCTTTCCCAGTCGTCCTGCTGGTAGTTGCAGTATGCCCGGAGATACTGCTCGAGGGTGGCATTAGCTCTTTCCGGTTGTCCGTCCGTTTGTGGGTGGAAGGCTGTGCTGAGGTTATGTGATCTCCCGAGTGCTTCCGTTTCTCGTTTCCAGAAGTCTGAGGAAAACAGGGACCCTCTGTCTGATACAATACTGCTTGGCAGTCCGTGGGGTCTTATAACTTGTCGGAGGAAGTGGTCAGCTAGGTCTTCGGGGTCCATGGTGCCCTGGCAGGCGACGAAATGTCCCATCTTTGTGAGGTGATCGATTATTACCCATAACGTGTCTTTTCCATTGCTCGTCGCCAGCGCGGTGATAAAGACCATTGATATTGCGTTCCATGGTCGGTAAGTGAGTTCGAGTGGCTTTAGCAGTCCAAATGGCGCATATCGGATTGGCTTGATATGATGGCAGGTGTCACAGTGGTCAACGTGTCTGTGAATGTACTTTTGTTGCCCTGGCCAGTAGCAATTTCGGCTAACAGGTTCCAGGGTTCTTGCTCAGCCAGGGTGTCCCACAGCTTGCGCATCATGGAGGTCTCTTAATATGCGTAGTCGCAGGGTGTCGTTGTCCGGGATCCATATAAGGCCTTCGTACTTTAGCAACCTGCTATTTTCCTGGCATGACCCTAGCACGATCTTTCTGTCACTGGTGGTCGTGGCACTCGCCTTTTTCCTCCGGATTTCTTGGATCTCTTTATCTGCTGCACTTAGTGTCCGGATTTCATTCAGGAGTTCCTTGTCTATCTCGAGGTTGATGGTTTCCATTGTATTGGCCTGGAGTGCTTCGAACGCTTCTTCAGGTAACAGGATTCAGCTGTGGTTCTGTTGATGCTTCATATCCCCTTCCCAGAGAGAGTCTCCTGACTCTCTAGAAAGGATGACTGGCTTGCCGGCAAATTTCCCGGGTCGATACTTGATCACGAAGTCATAGTTAGCTAATCGCTCACCCCACCGGGCTTGTCGCAAATTGAGATCTTTTTTTGTTTTCCAGTATTCGAGGTTTTTGTGGTTGGTGAGGATCATGATTTTTGGTCCCGTAGTTTTACAATAAGTATCCCATTTTCGTAGTGCATCGACTATTGCCAGTAGCTCCTAATCGTGGATGTCGTAATTGCGCTCCGGGTCTTTGAGTTTCCTCGAGTAGTATGCTACAGGATGCAGGATTCCATTTGCCTCGGGTTGTGAGCAGATTGCTCCTATGGTGTAGTCTGAGGCGTCTGTTTCGATGGTGACGGGTTGTTCCGGATCGAAGTGTTGCAATATCGGTTCCGTGAACATTGCTCCCTTTAGCGTCTCAAACGCCTCCTGCTGCTTGTCGCCTCATTCCCATAACTTGTACTTTCTTGTGAGCAAGAAGAGGGGCGTCGTAATCTTGCTAAAGTCTCTGATGAACCTTTGGTAGAAGTTGGCGAAACCCAGGAAGCTCTGCACCCCTTTGACGTTTGTTGGCTCCTTCCAGTCTCTGATTGTTCGGATCGTTTCTTCGTCCATTCACAGCCCTTCTGACGACATGACATATCCCAGATATTCTGTTTCCATGGCGTGGAATGCACATTTGGATGCTTTCAGTGTTAGTCCTGTGTCACATGCTGTCACGAACCTGGCGTGACAGTCTCCTTGGCGCCGGCACCGGTGCCACTCTCACCCTTCTCACTGTGTGGCTCCTCCTCGTTTCCGCTCCTGCAGCTGCAGTCATCCTCCGCGCTTAGGCACCTCGACCGATCTCCACCATATCGCTCCAGTAGCAATATCCCCGACCACTGGCCAGTCTAGACCTCTCTCCTTCGTCTCCGTTAAGTTACTTGCGTGTCCTTTCTCCTGTCCGCTACGTTTGTTGTCTCCTATTGATTGAGCTTGCGCGTCCTCCTCCCATGTTCGTTACGAGTATTGTTTTCCCTTGATTAAGTTGTACGTTAGTCTTCCTTTCCTTTACTGTTACTGCTTGCGCATCCTTTCTCCTGTTGCCGTGAGTAGAGTGTTGGCCGCGAGTCAGCCGAATGCGATCATGTGTTTTCCTTGGACGCGGCGATCGAGTCATGATGATAGACGGAGGAACTGTGTCAGTCTTGCGGGTAAGCTGTGATTCCACAGAGGGAAGGAAAAGTATAAAGGAAGGGTGCGGTAGCTAGTCTGGAGATTCTTCTCTACGCAATCTATTATGTCTCTCCACAGACCTACCTTTCTATCCCCGTGACCGGTGCTGCGACCACCACTCACCGAGAACAACGAGCCCACGCAAGGCGTGTGAGAAGAGCCGCGAAGAGACCACGGCGGGCTTGACGGATACCGCGAGAACACCGAACTCATGTAAGGCGTACGAGTACGCCTGAAGTGTGAGTACACCGGAAGTGTGAGTACACCGGAAGTGTGAGTACACCGGAAGTGTGAGTAGGAGTGCTGGCGCCGCAGATCCTGCCTACGTTGCCTGTCGAGACTTACAGCACCTATGGGGGGCACATTCCCCACCCAATTGGATCTGGCGATGCACTTCAAATTCCGATCTAAGTTGATTGTAGCCACTCTGGCGGCCGCCAGCGCAGCCAATACCGGCAGGTAAAGTGACAATACCAGTCAGTATTATTCAGTACTACTGTTGTGCTGGATTTTCGCTGCGGTAAAATCATCTACCGCGACCAAAAATTTGTGGGTTTTTTTTTCGAATTTCGTCCGGACCCTGGGCGGTACTGTATAATACTTTTCATTACTTCATCGTTTTGCAGCTTTAATAATTTTTCCTGTTGTACTGTGCCGTATGTGCCCATAGCTGACTATACCGTACACACACTCTGAAATTGTGGGTATTGTCCAGTAAAGTACATTACCAACAACTACCCATGAACTGATAGCAGCATCACATATACCACTACATACTGTGGCGGTACTCTATGGTAATGTCTATTACCGGTGTCAGGTCAGATTCTGCTGCGGTAATGTCTAGTACCGCGACCAAAAATTCAAGGGGTTTTTTTTTTTTTGAATTTCGTCCGAGCCTTGCACTGTACTGTATAATACTGTTCATTACTTCATCGTTTTGCAGCTTTAACCATTTTTCCTGTTGTACCGTACCGTATGTACCCATAGCTGGCTATACCGTACACGCACTCTGAAATTGTGGGTATCGTCCAGTAAAGTACATTACCAACAACTACCCATGAACTGATAGCAGCATCACGTATACCGCTACATACTGTGGTGGTACTCTATGGTAATGTCTATTAGTGGTGTCAGGTCAGATTCTGCTGCGGTAATGTCTAGTACCGTGACCAAAAATTCAAGGGGTTTTTTTTTTTTGAATTTTGTCCGAGCCTTGCATGGTACTGAATAATACTTTTCATTACTTCATCGTTTTGCAGCTTTAATAATTTCTCCTGTTGTACCGTGCCGTATGTGCCCATAGCTGACTATACCGTACACGCACTCTGAAATTGCGGGTATCGTCCAGTAAAGTACATTACCAACAACTACCCATGAACTGATAGCAGCATCACATATACCGCTACATACTGTGGCGGTACTCTATGGTAATGTCTATTACCAGTGTCAGGTCAGATTCTGCTGCGGTAATGTCTAGTACCGCAACCAAAAATTCAAGGGTTTTTTTTTTTTGAATTTCATCTGAGCCTTGCACCGTAGTGTATAATACTTTTCATTACTTCATCGTTTTGCAGCTTTAATAATTTTTCCTGTTGTACCGTGCCGTATGTGCCCATTCGTTGGCTATACCGTACACACACTCTGAAATTGCGGATATCGTCCAGTAAAGTACATTACCAGCAACTACCCATGAACTGATAGCAGCATCACAAATACCGCTACATACTGTGGCGGTACTCTATGGTAATGTCTATTACCGGTGTCAGGTCAGATTCTGCTGCGGTAATGTCTAGTACCGCGACCAAAAATTCAAGGGTTTCTTGAATTCCATCCGCGCCTTGCCACATTCATCTGGTTTAATAATTGAGCGAGTTGTCAAGCCCTGTAGTCACCTATACTTGGGCATACAGATATAAAATTTGGGAAGTTATATGCATGGTGTTATAATGCCACCTACAGGGTATTTTTATTCTGTACCCGCTTTTTACTAATTCTTCACAGTCGGATGGTATATTATTTTGCAGATCTTACTTTTGCTTTGACCCTTACTCTTCCTTCAACCCTACTACACAATATTATCTATCTGCACCAACCCAGCAACTTCTCACATCTCCTCTACAAACGACAATACCAGTTCTGTGGCACCCCTACGATGGCACTTCAATGTCACCCAGGAGGTTCCGAGAACATTCCTGAGTTGCCATCGCTTCCACCACCTATTCGTACGTCCACTGCCCCATTCGGTGGAAGATCACCGCCATCATCTCCTTCTGATACTACTGGATATGTCCCAGCCTCTCCACCGTATCCTAGCTTCGACCCTGATGCCGACCCTGCTGACACTGCATGCTGGTTGAAGAGGCTGTTGGATATGCGGAATGCCAGCTCGCCTCCGCCTTCCAGGATATCTTCCTCACCGTTGTCTCCTGCTATGGATCTTGTGTTGTCTGCTGCTGTACGCGACCCTAAGCGCAGCTACTCGGTTGATACATACGCCAATGAAGTCACCGACTCTTATGGTATGGACACAGTTGACAAACAGAAGGACTCGCAGGTTGGTAACAATGTGGAGTGGGCCGACTGTGATGAGGAGTAGCCTGAGAATCGGGTCAACTCCAATTACCGTCTGCGGTATACTCAACTTCAATGGATGATGATTGTAAGTAAAGTGAGAGTTAGAACCGATTGGAAGGGATGAGTATTAACAGATACCATGTAACACTCAGGTGTTTCACCAATGGCACAATCGCCCAGGTGGTCACCAACAGTCTATCACCCTTGAGCGGGCAACACTTGTATGATGGCAGCGGAGCAACTGTGTAGTTCCGAAGGATTCGCACGGGAGCGGGTGCGAAAATTCACTAAGAGATTCGCGTTCGAAATATCACTAGAGAGTTGATCCCAGAAACAATATAATATTGTTAAGGCTCAACTTCCGACTGATCATTGCTGATGCCTTTCTACGTAGGAAACTGGCGCTCTTTAAATGTCGTGCCGCCTCTTTGGCCATCCTCCCTCGGACTGACTCGGGAAGCGCAATACCTCGGTATTACGCAGCAGCGTCTCACCTCATCCGAGGGAGATATGGTTGATTGGGACGTGGCACTGATTGATAGGTATGGACCCAGAAGATCTTCGATCTGAGCGCTTGTGAACAATCTTCATTTGTACCCACTTGTAGGCGTCGTCACCCTCGTGCTCCTGATCGCAGCCCTTACTGGCTAAATGCTTCTCAGGTGCATCCGTGGTCGCAATCTATGAGTCTAGATGCTTCCAGGAATGTCTGGTGACGTCGGTACA
>Ga0307508_10004796_pt1 | contig 13048 bp, 12 predicted proteins | sample 9_EM_MG_FD_203089 | JGI IMG/M metagenome (GOLD analysis project Ga0307508, IMG submission 203089) | Populus trichocarpa ectomycorrhiza microbial communities from riparian zone in the Pacific Northwest, United States - 9_EM | ecosystem: Host-associated > Plants > Roots > Unclassified | place... | reverse complement strand
CCGGCCCTGGCCGACGAGATACGGGTCCGGCTCGCCGACCCCCGCGCCGAGCGGCCCCTGTACGCCGCCGGGGAGCCCGTGGCGCCGGACGACCGCATGGACCGGGCCCTCGCCGACACCCTCCTCGCGGGCGCCACCCACGAGGCGCCCGCCACCGGCGACACCCTGCGGTCCGTACCCCTGCTCGCGCACGGCCGGATGCTGGGCGCCCTGGCCGTCGCCCGGCGCGAGGGCACGTACACCATGGCCGACCGGCAGTATCTGCGGGGCGTGGCCGGGCGGCTGGCCCTCGCCTACGACAACGCGGCCCGCTTCCGCAACGAGCGCCATCTCGCCATGACCCTCCAGCGCGCCCTGCTGCCCCAGCATCTCCCCCAGATGCCGGGGCTGCGCACCGCCTCCTACTACGAGGCGAGCACCAGCGGCGCCGAGATCGGCGGCGACTGGTACGACGTCATCGCGCTGCCCGACGGCGAGATGGGGCTGACCATCGGCGATGTGATGGGCCATGACGTGGACGCCGCCACCGTGATGGGCCGGTTGCGCTCCACCCTGCGCGGCTTCGCCCTGGACCGCGCCTCCCCCGGTGTGCTGCTCGGCAAGCTGGACGCCTATCTGCGCTCCCTGGACGTCGAGCACTTCGCGACCTGCCTGTACGCGGTGTACGAACCGCGCACCCGCCGCCTCCGGTACGCGGCCAGTGGCCATCTGCCGCCGCTGCTGGTGGCGGGCGGGACGACGAGCTTCCTGGAGCTCTGCCCCAACGCCCCGCTGGGCCTCGCGCACGAACCCCCGGTCGGCCACGAGACGCGGCTGCCGCCCGGCGCGGGGCTGCTGCTGTTCACCGACGGGCTGGTGGAGAACAACCAGCTGTCCCTCGACGACGGCCTGGCGGCGCTGCGGCGCGCCTGCGACGGGCTCGCCCCGCCCGCCCTCGCCGACCCGCAGGCGATCATCGACCGGGCGCTGGGGCTGCTGGACATACCGGGCCGGGTGGACGACGACACGGCGCTGCTGGCCGCGTCAGCTCCGTAGCGGACGCTGTGCCCGGCCGCCGTTCGCCACCGGTTCGCCGGTGTCGGCGTCGAGGACGCTGACCCGCACCGCGGGCTCCCGTACCGCGTCCCGGCTCGCCCCCGCGTCCAGCGCGAAGAGCACCACCACCGGTCGCGCGGCGCCGCCGTGTGCGTGGACCCCGGCGTACTGGAGGATGCGCCAGCCGCCGTCGTCCCAGTGGTCCAGCAGCGCCGACCGCACCAGGGGCGAGGTGCTCTGCCAGGCGAGCGAGTGTTCCAGCAGCTCGACCGTCGCGGCCACCGGCACCCGCGCCCCGGCCCCGGTCCCGGTCCCGGCCCCGGTCAGGGGGTTTCCGGTGAGGCGGAGGCGCAGCCTGCGCCATGGCGTCCGCCACCGGCGATCGGCGGAGAGGGCCACCAGTCCGGCCACCGCCACCAGGGCGCAGCACCCGGTGGCGGCGGGGTGGCGCGGGGCCGTGACCCACCAGGGCTGCCGGGCCAGCGCCACGGCGACACCGCCCGTCGCCACCACGGCGGCGCGGCTGAAGGCCCTGGCCCCCACCGGCCCCTCGTCCCGCGCCGTACAGCCGCACGAGGCCCCGGGCTCGGCGGCCCGGGCGTAGCCGAGATAGCCGAGGAATCCGGCGCCGAGCACGGCGACCGCCGCCCCCGCGGCCACCGAAGGCGGCAGCGCCAACAGCGCGGCGCACAGCAGGAGTTCGAGGGCACCGAGGGCGCGCAGGGCGAGCGCCGCGCGGCCGCCACCGCGCAGCAGCCGGGCCAGCGCGGTCCGGTGCGCCGACCGGGCCGTGCCGTGGCCGAAGAGCTTGCCCGCACCCGCCGCCCCCAGCACCCCGGCGAGCAGCGGCGCGGCGAGGTCGAGGGCGACGGGGCCGAGGGTGGCGGTGCTCATCGGCGGTGCCCCGCGCCCGGCCCGACCGCCACCCGGACGATGTCCACGGAGTCGTCGGACGGCCGCCAGGCGCCGAGCACTTGGGCGCCCTGCCCGATGCGCAGCCCGGACAGGTCGGCGGTGGGCGCGGCGCCGGAGTACGAGGCGCTGGAGGTGTCCGGGATCAGGTTGCCGACGATCTCGTGGGTTCCGTGCGCCAGGTGCAGCCGGGTCTTCTCGATGCCGCGGATGGTGGTGTGGAGGTTCACGATGTTCACCCACACCGCGTCGGCGGCGACCGTGCCGTCGGGCATCGGGACGCCGCGCGCGTAGAGCCCGTCGCCGGTCTCGACCGACGCGGCCGTGGTGGCACGTACCTTCCAGACGCTGGTGGCGCCGGTGAGCCGGACCCGGGCGTGGTCGCCGTAGGAGCCCGCCACTTCCAGCACGCCGCCGTCGATGGAGGTGATCCGCCCCTCCACGAAGGCGCTGCTGGGGACCGCCGGGTCCAGGGGACGGCGCAGGGGCGCGGCGAACACGGCGTCGGCGTCCACGGCACCCAGCGCGGTCGCCCCGATGACGCCCGTACCGACGACGGTGGCGCCGCGCAGCGCCGCGGCGGTGAGGAAGCGGCGGCGGTCGAGGGGGTCGGCGATCCGGTGTGCGCTCATCGCCCGTGCCTCACTCGTAGAGGGAGACCGGCAGGGTGCCGGTGCTGAGGCTGCCGATGGCGGAGAAGGCGGCGGGGGTCAGGTCGATGACGCGGTTGGCGCGGCAGACGCCGTCGCAGCAGCTGGACTCGCCGCAGAAGCTCCGGGTGCGCGGTCCGCAGTCGCTGACGGTGACGCAGACGGACGCGCCGGAGCACAGGTGGCGCACCTTGATGGCCGAGCCGCAGCCGCGCCGCGGCAGGTTCTCGCCGCACAGATCCGGCCGGGTGAGGTCCCAGCACGCCTTGGACGCGTGGGGCCAGGCGGCTTGCAGGGCGCTGGACTTGCAGGTGCCGCAGGCGCCGCCGCCCGCGGCGGCACACGGGCCCCAGGCGTTGCCACAGCAGAACCAGGTGGCTTCACCGTTCGCGAGACTGGTCGATCCGCACGCCATGCGGCCATCATGCGCGGGCCCGAGGGGACCCGCCACGCGAAGGCGTCCGATCCGGCGGTGCGCTGCGGCGCACCGATCCGATCCGACGGCGGGTCGCGGCGCACCGGGCCGCCGTCAGAGACGTTCGACGATGGTGACGTTCGCCTGGCCGCCGCCCTCGCACATCGTCTGCAGCCCGTAGCGGCCGCCGGTGCGCTCCAGTTCGTGCAGCAGCGTCGTCATCAGCTTGGCGCCGGTCGCGCCCAGCGGGTGGCCCAGCGCGATCGCGCCGCCGTTGACGTTGACCCGCTCCGGGTCGGCGCCGCTCTCCCGCAGCCAGGCCAGCACCACGGGCGCGAACGCCTCGTTGATCTCCACCAGGTCGATGTCGGCGATGGTCATGCCGGTCTTCTTCAGCGCGTGCGCGGTGGCCGGGATCGGCGCGGACAGCATCCGGATCGGGTCCTCGCCGCGCACCGAGAGGTGGTGGACGCGGGCGCGCGGGGTCAGTCCGTGTTCCCGCACCGCCCGTTCGGAGGCGACCAGCAGCGCGGCGGCGCCGTCGGAGACCTGGGAGGAGAGCGCGGCGGTGAGGCGGCCGCCCTCCATGAGCGGGGCGAGCGCGGCCATCTTCTCCAGGCTGGTGTCCCGGCGCGGCCCCTCGTCCACGCGGACGTCCCCGTACGGGACCACCTCGCGGTCGAAGCGGCCCTCGTCGATGGCGCGGAGCGCGCGCCGGTGGGAGCGGAGCGCGAACTCCTCCATCTCCGGGCGGCCGATCCCCCACTTGTCGGCGATCAGCTCGGCTCCGTAGAACTGGCTGACCGGCCGGTCGCCGTACCGCGCCCGCCACCCCTCGGAGCCCGCGAAGGGTCCCTCGGTGAGCCCCAGCGGCTCGGCCGCCTGTCGGCTGGCGAAAGCGATCGGCACCTGCGACATGTTCTGCACCCCGCCCGCGACCACCAGGTCCTGGGTGCCGGAGAGCACCGCCTGCGCCGCGAAGTGCAGGGCCTGCTGGGAGGAGCCGCACTGCCGGTCGACGGTCACGCCCGGCACCTCCTCGGGCAGCCCGGCGGCCAGCCAGCAGGTGCGGGCGATGTCCCCGGACTGCGGGCCGACGGTGTCCAGGCAGCCGAAGACGACGTCCTCGACGGCGGCCGGATCGGCGCCCGAGCGCTCCATCAGCGCACGCAGCACGTGCGCGCCGAGGTCGGCCGGGTGGACGGACGCCAGCCCGCCCTTGCGGCGGCCGACGGGGGTCCGTACCGCTTCGACGATGAATGCCTCGGCCATGGTCACTCCTTACGGTTCAGTGTCGGGGGGTGATGCCGTCCAGGACCATCGACACGTACTGGCGGGCGATCTCCTCGGGGCTGTGCTGTCCGCCGGGCCGGTACCAGGACGCGGCGACCCAGACGGTGTCGCGCAGGAAGCGGTACGCCAGCCGGGCGTCGAGGTCGGCGCGGAACACCCCGTCGGCCACGCCGCGCTCCAGCGTGCCCAGCCAGGCCTGTTCGAACCGGCGCTGCGAGTCGGTGAGGTAGCCGAAGCGGGGCAGGGCGGCGAGCTGCCGGGACTCCTTCTGGTAGATCGCGACGGCGGCCCGGTGCCGGTCGATCTCCCGGAAGGACTCGGTGACGAGCGCCTCGATGGTCTCCCTGGGGCCGAGCCCGGCCCGCAGCACGTCCTCGTACCCCGCCCACAGCTCGTCGAGGAAGGCGGAGAGGATCTCGTCGACCATCGACTCCTTGGAGTCGAAGTGGTAGTACAGGCTGCCCGCGAGCATTCCCGCCTCGTCCGCGATCCGGCGGACGGTGGTGGCGTTGTAGCCCTGGGCGGCGAACACCTCGGCCGCCGTCGCGAGCAGTTCGCGGCGCCGCTCGGGGGACGGGCTCACGGTGGTGGTCTTCTTGCTGTTCCCGCTGATTTTCGGCACGTTCCCATTCTCGCCTCACGGGTGCCGGGCTCCTGGGTGCCGGGCTGACAGGGGCCGGGCTCATGGGTGCCGACTGCTGACCGAGACCGCCTCGCCCGTCATGTACGAGCTGTAGCCGCTGGCCAGGAAGACGATGACGTTGGCGACCTCCCACGGCTCGGCGTACCGGCCGAACGCCTCGCGCTCGGTCAGCTCGGCCAGCAGCTCGGGCGTGGTGACCTTCACCAGGTGCGGATGCATGGCGAGGCTCGGCGAGACGGCGTTGACCCGCACCCCGTAAGCGGCGGCCTCGACGGCGGCACAGCGGGTCAGCGCCATGACCCCGGCCTTGGCGGCGGCGTAGTGGGCCTGTCCGGCCTGGGCGCGCCAGCCGACGACCGAGGCGTTGTTGACGATGGCCCCGCCGCCGGGTCCGCCGGCCTTCATGCGGCGCAGGGCGGCGCGGGTGCAGCGGAAGGTGCCGCCGAGGGTGACCTCGATGACCTTGTGCCACTGGTCGTCGGTCATCTCGGTGAGTTCGGCGGTGCCGCCGAGGCCCGCGTTGTTGACCACGACATCCAGCCGTCCGTGCTGCTCCTCGGCGAGGTCGAAGAGCGCCGCCACCTCGTCCTCGTCGGTGACGTCGCAGGTCAGCCCGGCGACGCGGTCCGCTCCGAACTCCTCGGCGAGGGCGGCGGCCGTCTCGTCGAGGCGGCGTGGGTGGGCGTCGCCGATGACGATCCGGGCGCCCTCCTCCAGGAACCGGCGGGCCGTGGCGCCGCCGATCCCGGCGCCCGCCGCGGCCGTGATGACGGCCGTGCGGCCGGTGAGCAGGCCGTGGCCGGGGACGTACGACGGCTTGTTGTCCATCACGGCGCCACGGTAACCTACCAAACACTTGTTAGGGAAGGAGCCGGGGGCCCGATGGATCTCGACCTGACCGAGCGGCAGGAGGCGTTCCGGGCCGAGGCCCGGCGGTGGCTCGCGGCCCATGTGCCCGCCGCCCCGCTGCCGTCCCTGGAGACCGCCGAGGGGTTCGCCGCCCACCGCGACTGGGAGCGGACCCTGTCCTCCGGCCGCTGGTCGGCGGTGACCTGGCCCGAGGAGTACGGCGGGCGGGGCGCGTCGGTGCTGGAGTGGCTGCTGTTCGAGGAGGAGTACTACGCGGCGGGCGCGCCCGGCCGGGTGAGCCAGAACGGTGTCAGCCTGCTGGCGCCGACCCTCTTCGACCACGGCACCGCCGCCCAGCGCGCCCGGCTGCTGCCGCCGATGGCGCGCGGCGAGGTCGTCTGGGCGCAGGCGTGGTCCGAGCCGGAGGCGGGCTCGGACCTCGCCTCGCTGCGTTCCACCGCCCGGCGCACGGACGGCGGCTGGCTGCTGACCGGCCAGAAGACCTGGTCGTCCCGGGCGGCCTTCGCCGACCGGGCCTTCGGGCTGTTCCGCAGCCACCGGGAGCCCGGCGCCCCGCCGCACCGCGGGCTGACGTATCTGATGTTCCCGCTGGACGCCCCCGGCGTGACCGTACGCCCCATCGGCCGCCTCGACGGGAAACCCGCCTTCGCCGAACTCTTCCTGGACGAGGTGTTCGTACCCGACGAGGACGTCATCGGCGAGGCGGGGCAGGGCTGGCGGGTCGCGATGAGCACCGCGGGCAACGAGCGCGGCCTGACCCTGCGCAGCCCCGGCCGGTTCACGGCCGCCGCCCGCCGTCTGACCGCCCTGTGGCGCGAACGCGCCGCCGCCGGGGACGAGGCGGGCGCGGCCCTGCGGGACCGGGTGGCCGACGCCGTGATCCGCGCCCGCGCGTATGAACTCTCCGCGTACGCGGGCGCCTCGCGGCTGGCCGCCGGGGGGACGCTCGGGGCCGAGTCGAGCCTCAACAAGGTCTTCTGGTCGGAGCTGGACATCGGCCTCCACGAAACGGCCCTCGATCTGCTGGGGCCGTGCGGTGAACTGGCGGAGGACGGCTGGGCGGAGGGCTATGTGTTCGCGCTGGCGGGGCCGATCTACGCCGGGACGAACGAGATCCAGCGGGACATCGTGGCGGAGCGGCTGCTCGGCCTGCCGAAGGGTCGGCGATGAGCGACCGCCCGCTTCCGGTGACTGCCTCCGCGACGAAGGGCGACCGCGCATGAGGTTCCTGCTGGACCAGGCGCAGCGCGACTTCGGGCGCACCCTCGACCGGATGCTCGGCGCCGCCGACACCCCCGGCGTGGCGCGGGCGTGGGCGCGCGGGGAGCCCACGCCCGGGCGGGCGCTGTGGGGGCGGCTCGCCGAGGCGGGGGTGACCGCGCTCGCCGTGCCGGAGGCGTACGAGGGGGTGGGGCCGCTGCCGGTGGAGCTGGCCGTCGCCTGCGTCGAACTGGGGCGGCACGCCGTGCCGGGGCCGTGGGCCGAGACGGCCGCGGCGGCGGTGCTGCTGACGGCGTCCCCCGCGGCCGGGGGCTGGCTGCCCCGTATCGCCTCCGGGCAGGCCATGGTCACCGTGGCGATGGCCGACGGCGGTCCGTACGCCCTGGACGCGGACGCCGCCGACGCCGTGCTCGCCGTCCGGGGCGAGGAGTTGTGGCTGGCCCCGGGCCACGGCCCGGTGCGGGCCTCCCTCGACCCCGCCCGGCGGCTCGCCCCGCCGCTGCCCGGGGGCGAGCTCCTCGCCCGGGGCGCGGCCGCCGCCGAGGCCGCCGCACGCGCGGCGGACTGGGCCGCCTTCGCGACGGCCGCGCAGTCCCTCGGTACCGGGTTCGGGCTGCTTGACCGGACCGTGGCGTATGTGAAGCAGCGGACCCAGTTCGGCCGTGCGATCGGCTCGTTCCAGGCGGTGCGGCACCAGTTGGCGGATGTGCTCATCGGGCTCGAATTCGCCCGCCCGCTGCTCCACGGGGCCGCCGTCGCGCTCGCGGCGGGCGGCTCGGGGGCCGGAGCCGAGGTGGCCGCCGCCAAGGTGGCGGCGGGCGAGGCGGCGTACGCGGCCGCGCGCACCGCCCTCCAGCTGCACGGCGCGATCGGCTACACGGACGAGTACGACCTGTCGCTGTGGATTCGCAAGGCCCGCGCCCTGCGCGGCGCCTGGGGCTCGCCCTCGGCCTGCCGCGCCCGCGTGCTCGCGTCCTGAGCCGAGTGTGCTGAGCCGAATGCGCCGAGCCATGCGCGTCCTGACCCGCGCGTTCTGCCCCGCGCGTCCTGACAAGGGGCCGCGCACCGGGCCATGCTGTACCGACCGCCACGTCGGCGAAGCGAACAGCGAGGTATGCCCGGATGCACCCGCCCCGGCCCACCCTGGAGAGCGTGGCCCGGCACGCGGGCGTCTCGCGTGCCACGGTCTCCCGCGTCGTCAACGGCTCGACCAGGGTCGCCGAGGACAGCCGGGCGGCGGTGCTGCGGGCCGTCGAGGAGCTGGGGTACGTCCCCAACCAGGCGGCCCGCAGCCTGGTCACCCGGCGCACCGACTCGTTCGCGCTCGTCCTGCCCGAGGAGCCGGGCCGGGTCTTCTCGGACGACCAGTTCTTCCAGGGAGTGGTGCGCGGCGTCGGGCAGGAGCTGGAGGAGGCGGACAAGCAGCTCGTGCTGATGATGGCCCGCTCACCCGCCGGGCGGGACCGCATCGAGCGCTTCGCCCAGGCGCGCCACGTCGACGGGGTCATGGTCGCCTCCATGCACGGCGCCGATCCGCTGCCCGCCGCGCTGGCCCGCATGGGCATCCCGGTGGTCTGCAACGAACGGCTGCCGGGCTCGGCGGCGCTGCCGTACGTGGGGGTCGACAACGCCGGGGGCGCGGCCCTCGCCGTGACGCATCTGCTCCGCTCCGGCCGCACCCGCGTCGCCACGGTCGCGGGCCCGCAGGACATGGTGGCGGGCATCGACCGGCTGACCGGCTACACGGCGGCGCTGAACGAGGCGCGGCGGGAACCGGTGGTGGCGGCCGGGGACTTCACCCAGGAGTCGGGCGCGATCGCGATGCGGGAGCTGCTGGGACGGCAGCCGGAACTGGACGCCGTCTTCGCGGCCTCCGACCTCATGGGCATCGGCGTCCTGCGGGCCCTGCGGGAGGCCGGGCGGCGGGTGCCGGAGGACGTGGCGGTGGTGGGCTTCGACGACGTACAGGCGGCCCGCTACGCGGACCCGCCGCTGACGACGGTGCGGCAGCCGATCGCGGAGATCGGGCGGCGGCTGGCGCGTCAGCTGCTGCGGCTGGCGGGCGGGGAGGCGATCGAACCGGCGGTGGTGCTGGACGTGAAACTGGTGCTGCGCGGCTCGGCGTAGCGAAGGGCCGCACGGCTCGGCGCGGCGGGCGGCTCAGTCGCCGGTGTACTGGCGCAGCAGCCCGCGGAACTCCCGCTCGAACGCCTCGTACCGCGCCCGCAGAACGACGCCCGGCCAGCCCTGCGGCAGCAGTTCGTCCGGCAGCACCGGATCGGTCAGCAGATGCCGCAGCACCGCCGCCGCCACCGTGAAGCGGTCGGCCGGGCTGCGCGCCGCGTCCAGGGCGGCGAGGAGGCTGTGCGCCCGGTCAGCCCAGTCCGGCAGATCCCAGAGCCGGGCCGCGAGGGCGGCCGGGTCGTCCTCCGGGGTGGCGGTGAAGCAGCCGCACTGCTCGGCGACCACGGGCGGGCGGGGGCGTACGAGGTTGGCGGGGCGCAGCCAGGTGCCCTCGCGGAGTTCGGCGAGCCGCAGCGCGGCCATCGCCTGGCGGAGCGCGGCGCGTTCGGGGGCGGGGCGGCGGTCGGGGGTGACGACGGCGATCTCCCAGGTGCCGTCCCAGCGCCGGGTGCGGGGGGCGCGGCTGTCGTCCTGGCGGGCCTGGCGGGCGAGCAGCCGGTCGGTGAGCCGGTAGGCGCCGCCGTGCTGTTCGAGGTCACCGGCGGCCACCATCCGGGTGAGGGCGACCCGCACCGTTCCCTCGGCCGTGCCGAACATCGCGCCGACGCGGACGAGCGCGCGGGCGGGCAGCCGCGGCGGATGGTGGCCCAGCAGCGTGCTGAGCACGATCGAGCGCGCCGTCAGGGGGCGCAGCGTAAGCGTTCCAGTGTCGTCCATGGCTGTGCGGAACCCTATCCGTCACCGTCCCTCCGACTATCCTTACAGTTTCCCATCACGCATACTGAAACTGTAAGAACCGCACCGGAACCGACCCGCCCCGCAGGACCGCACGGACCCGGCACGGCACCGCGGCGACCCCAGGAGACGCTTGCCATGAGCGCGACACACGAAGTCCTCAACCAGGCTCCGCCCCTCTCCGGCTTCAGCACGGCCGACGACCCCGCCCTGCTGGAGGCCCTGCGCCGGGACGGCGCCGAATGGGCCGAGCCGCAGGTGCGGGAGGTGGGGGCGCGGGCCGGTTCCGCCGAGGTCCAGGACTGGGCCCGGATGGCGGAGGAGCACCCTCCGGTGCTGCACACCCATGACCGCTACGGGCACCGGATCGACGAGGTCGAGTACCACCCCGCCTACCACCGGCTGATGACCACCGCCGTGGAGAGCGGCCAGCACGCGGCGACCTGGGCCGAGACCCGCCCCGGGCGGCACCTGGCGCGCGCGGCGAAGTTCTACGCCTTCGCCCAGGCCGAGCCCGGCCACGGCTGCCCGGTCTCCATGACGTACGCCTCCGTCCCGGCACTGCGCGCCGAACCGGAGCTGGCCGCCGCGTACGAGCCGCTGCTGACCGCTCGCACCTACGACTTCGGGCTGCGCGCGCCGCTCACCAAGCGCGGGCTGATCGCGGGCATGTCGATGACGGAGAAGCAGGGCGGCTCGGACGTCCGCGCCAACACCACCGAGGCCGTACCGGCGGCGGACGGGACGTACCTGCTCACCGGCCACAAGTGGTTCACCTCCGCGCCGATGAGCGATGTGTTCCTGACGCTGGCACAGGCCCCCGAAGGGGTGACCTGCTTCCTGGTGCCGCGCGTCCTGCCGGACGGCACCCGCAACGCCCTGTACCTCCAGCGACTCAAGAACAAGCTCGGCAACCGCTCCAACGCCTCCTCCGAGATCGAGTACGACCGCGCCGTGGCCTGGCGGGTCGGTGAACCGGGGCGCGGGGTGCGGACCATCGTCGAGATGGTCAACGTGACCCGGCTGGACTGCGTGATCGGCTCGGCGGCGGGCATGCGCGCCGGGCTGCGGCAGGCGCTGCACCACTGCGAGCACCGCCGGGCCTTCGGCACCGAGCTGATCGACCAGCCGCTGATGCGTAGCGTCCTGGCGGATCTGGCGGTCGAGTCGGAGGCGGCCACCACCCTCTCCATGCGGCTGGCGGCGGCCCTGGACCGCGCCGAGGCCGGGGACGGCGGCGAGGCGGCGCTGCGCAGGCTGGGGCTCGCGGCCGGCAAGTACTGGGTGTGCAAGCGCGGCGCCACGCACGCCGCCGAGGCCCTGGAGTGCCTGGGCGGCAACGGCTACGTGGAGGACTCCGGCATGCCGCGCCTGTACCGGGAGGCGCCGCTGCAGTCGATATGGGAGGGCTCGGGGAACGTCGCCGCCCTCGACGTACTGCGCGCGCTCGGCCGGGAGACGGGCGCGCTGGACGCCTTCCTCGCCGAGGTGGACACCGCCGCCGGGGCCGACGCCCGGCTGGACGCGGCCGTGGCCCGGCTGCGGGCGCTGCTGCCGCAGCTCGCCGATCCGCAGCGGGCCCAGTTGCTCGCACGCCGCCTCGCCGAGCAGATGACCCTGGCCCTCCAGGGCAGCCTGCTGGTGCGGTACAGCCACCCGGCGGTCGCCGACGCGTTCTGCGCCTCCCGGCTCGACGGGGACTGGGGGCACGCGTTCGGCACCCTGCCGCCGGGGACGGACACCGGCCCGATCCTGGACCGGGCCCGCCCCAAGGACCTCCGGGTATAAACCTCACTCACGGAAACCTCCACATGTTTTCCCCTATTCGGGCGAATCATGGGGGGCACAGGGCTGACAGCGGTCCGTTCAGCCGAATATCTCCTCGTGAATCGATGGCATGGCGCATGGCGGGCGGGGGTCCTCACGACGGCCCTGCTGCTCGCCTCGACGGGGGCGACGGCCTTGGCCGACGGGGACGGTGACGGACGGGCGGCCACCGCCGCCCCGGAGCGGACGACCGACGTCCGGGACGGGACGGCGGGGACGGGGACGGGGGGCGGGGATGCGGATCATGGAGCGCGTACGGGGTTGAGGTTGCGGGTGCGGGTCCAGTTCGGTCCGGGGTTCTGTGTGTGCGTCAGGGCGTCGGTGGCGGCGCGGCGGGGCTGGCTCAAGTTCCGGTACGGCTGGTGCCCACCGCCCAAGCCGACACCGACGCCAACCCCCACGCCCACGCCCAGCCCCACTCCGACGCCAACCCCCACGCCCACACCTACGCCCACGCCCACACCTACGCCGACGCCCACACCCACGCCGACGCCGAGTCCCACCGCGAGCCCCGCGCCGACGCCCACGCCCAGCGCGTCGCCTTCGGTCACCCCGGCACCGAGCCCCACGCCGACGCGCGCCCCCGCGCCCACCCGGTCGGCGGGACCCGCGCCCGCACCGCCCGCGCGGCGCCCCGCGCCACCGCTCCCGGTCGCTCCGCCGACCCGGCCGCCCAAACCTCCGGCACCGTCCCCCGAGCCGGTTCCCACGCCGAGCGAGACCCGTCGCGTCGAGGTGCACGCGTATCAGAAGCCCGCGCGCCACGAACCCGACGGCCGAACCTCCTTGGTCACGTTCACCCTGCTGATCACCGCGCCCGCGGTCCTCGCGGCCGCCGCGCTCCGTCCCCGCTCGCGCTCCGGCTCGCGCGGCGGCCGACGCGGCTGACCCGCCCACACCGCCGGCCGTCCCGGCCGATTCGTACCGGAGGTTACCCATGCCCGAATGGCTGATTCTGATTCTTCTGACGGCCGGGATCTGCGCGGTCGTCGTCGTCTTAGCGATCCTCAACGCCCGCCGCCTCGGCGACGACGACGATCCGAGCGAGACCCCCGATGTCCTCGACTACATGATCATGATGATCGGCGTGGTCTACGCGATCGTGCTGGGCCTGGCCATCGCCGGGGTCTGGGAGGCCCGCGGCGCCGCCCAGGACGGTGTGCGGACGGAGGCGCAGGCGCTGCACGAGGTGTCCGAGCGGGTGAGCGTCTACCCCCAGCCGGTGCGCGACCGCATCCGCGACGACGTCGACGCGTACGCGCG